>Ga0129317_1000162_pt1 | contig 86126 bp, 86 predicted proteins | sample Cm1ome_FD_94430 | JGI IMG/M metagenome (GOLD analysis project Ga0129317, IMG submission 94430) | Eastern black-and-white colobus group fecal microbial communities from Wisconsin, USA - Cm1105 metagenome | ecosystem: Host-associated > Mammals > Digestive system > Large intestine > Fecal | place...
ATGTGTGTAGGACAATACTCTCGCCTCCGTGTTGATGTTGTTGTGGTGACTCCATTTTACACTTTGGCCTGCGTATTGTCTTCTTATTTTTCGCCTGTTGCACTTCAGATTGTAACCTGCCCCGCCTCCTTCCAGGCGGGGGGCGGCTATGAGATGGACACCAACAAAAATAAGGTGTGCAGCGGTTTGTCCATCCATGGGGAGATGCGCCGGCGCCTTTTTGACCAGCTGTCCGGAGGAGAAAAGACCCGGGTTAACCTGGGACGGCTGATTCTGGAGGACACGGACATCCTGCTGCTGGACGAACCGACCAACCATCTGGACCTGCGGGCCACCGAGTGGCTGGAGGAGTATTTGGAGCGCTTCAAAGGAACTGTGCTGGCTGTCTCCCATGACCGCTACTTCCTGGACAAGGTGGTGGACCGGGTCATTGAGATCAAGAACGGCAAGGCGGAGTTTTACGCCGGCAGCTACAGCTTTTACGCGGTGGAAAAGGAGCGGAGGTACGAGGAGCAGCTGCGCCAGTATGAAAAGGAGCAGGCCAAAATCAACCAGCTGGAGAAGGCGGCGGAACAGCTGCGCATCTGGGCCTATTCCGGCAATGACAAGATTTTTAAGCGGGCCCAGTCCATGGAAAAGCGTATTGAACGGATGCGGGTCACCGATCGCCCCAAGAAGGAGCGGAAGATGGAGGTCCGGTTTGGCGAACGGGAGTTCCGGGGAGACGAGGTCCTGTCCATTAAAAATCTGGAAAAATCCTTTGGGGAGCGCACCCTGTTCTCCGGTGTGAACCTGGAGGTGGAGGGGGGCGAACGCATTGCCCTGCTGGGGGATAACGGAACGGGCAAGTCCACGCTCATCAAGATCCTGATGGGGGAGGAGGAGCCCGACGGCGGAAGGCTGCGGAAGGGCCCCACGGTAAAGATCGGCTATCTGCCCCAGATTATTCATTTCAACAACCCGGAGCGCAATCTGGTGGATACCATGATTTACGATCTGGACTGTACGGCTCAAACGGCGCGAAACCGTCTGGCCTCCTTTAAATTTCAAGGGGAGGACGTATTCAAGCCAGTATCAGCCCTGTCCGGCGGAGAGCAGTCCCGTCTGCGGCTGTGCATGCTGATGGACGCCAAGATCAACCTGCTGATTCTGGACGAGCCCACCAACCATCTGGACATCCAGAGCCGGGAGTGGATTGAGGAGGCGGTGGAGGAGTATGAGGGAAATCTGCTCTTCGTCTCCCACGACCGGTATTTTATCGACCGGTTTGCCACCCGTATCTGGATGCTGGAGGATGGTCATATCACCGATTTTAAGGGCAGCTATCAGGAGTACCTGGCCATGAAGGCCCGGAAGAACAGTGTGCCTCCCGCGCCGGCCAGGGAGGAGACCGGGTCGGAAAAGGTAAGATCAAAGCGCCCCGGGGGCACAAAGGATCTGGAGAAGCAGGTCAATGCCGCCGAGCGGGCGGTGGCCAGGGCGGAGGAGCAGATGTACGACCTGACCCAGCAGATTGAGGAGGCTGCCGCCGACTATCTGAAGCTCCAGGAGCTGTATGAGCAGCGGGAGGCCCTGGAGGAGGAGATTTTAAAGCTGTACGGAAGCTGGGAGACTCTGTCCGCCCAGCTGGAGGAGGCACGGGGATGAGACCTGCTGAGAGAACCAGAGGGTGCCGGGGACGGAAAATGCCGGCCTGGAAGAGATGGATTTTGGGGCTGGCCCTTTTGGGATTTTTGTGTTTCAGTGCCCTGTTTGCCGCTGTGATGTACGGCGCCTATGACCATGTGACCGGACAGCCCCAGGTGATGCTCATTCTGGGATGTCAGGTTAAGCCCTGGGGACCCTCCATCCTGCTGCAGGACAGGCTGGACAGGGCTCTGGACTATCTGGAGGAGCACCCGGACATGGAGGTGGTGGTCTCCGGAGGGCAGGGGCCGGACGAGCCCACAACAGAAGCCCGGGCCATGGCTGACTATTTGATGGCTCAGGGTACCCCGGAGGAAAAAATCTTTTTGGAGGATCAGTCCCACAATACAGTCCAGAATTTTCGCTTTTCCAGGGCGCTGCTGGAATCGAGGGGGTATGATCTGGAAGATACGCAGGTGCTGGTGGTATCCAACGGCTTCCATCTGACCCGGGCGCGGATGCTGGCGGAACGAACGGGCTATGAGGAGGTATCCACCCTGGCCGCTCCCGCCAGCCATGTGCCGTCCAGGCTGAAAATGTATATCCGCGAGCCGCTGGCTCTGGTGAAATCCTTTGTGTTCGACCGGTGAAGCAGGTTTCCTTTGCAGGGGGCCGGAAGGCGGCAGGCACAAAAAACTCGTGTCTAAAACTGATTTGCAGGAGGTTTCCCATGCTGGATAAGCTGACCGCCATCGAGGCCAAATACAGCCAGATTGAGGCCCGCCTGGCGGCCCCTGAAACTTACGGCGACCCTGGCCAGGTGGCAAAATTGAATCGGGAACAGGCGGAGCTTCAGCCTCTGGTAGAGACGTTTCGAACCTATCAGAGTACTCTGGAGGCCCGGGATCAGGCCCGGGACCTGCTCTCCGACCCGGAGATGAAGGAGCTGGCCCAGGAGGAGTACCAGCAGGCGCTGGAGGATCTGGAGCGGCTGGAACGGGAACTGCAGCTTCTCCTGCTGCCCCGGGACCCCAACGACAACAAAAATGTCATTGTGGAGATCCGGGCCGGTGTGGGGGGGGAGGAGGCCGCCCTGTTTGCCCATTCCCTGTACCGTATGTACTCCATGTATGCCGAGGCCCGACGGTGGAAAACTGAGGTGGACTGGGTGAGCGAAACGGAGCTGGGTGGGATAAAGGAAATCTCCTTTACAATTGAGGGAGACGGCGCCTACTCCCGATTGAAATATGAAAGCGGCGTCCACCGGGTCCAAAGGGTGCCGGAGACGGAGTCGGGTGGGCGTATTCACACCTCCACCGCCACAGTGGCCGTTCTGCCCGAGATGGAGGCGGTGGATGTACAGCTCAATCCAGCGGATATCGAGATGCAGGTGTTCCGCTCCTCGGGGGCGGGAGGACAGCATGTAAACAAGACTTCCTCCGCCGTCCGACTGATCCACCGGCCCACGGGAACGGTGGTGGAGTGCCAGCAGGAGCGCAGCCAGTTTCAGAACCGGGATAAGGCCATGCGCATTCTTGCCTCCCGCCTGTATGAGGCGGAGCAGGAAAAGGTGTTGGGGGAGTACACCGCGGAGCGCCGCAGCCAGGTGGGCTCCGGGATGCGGAACGAGCGCATCCGGACCTATAATTTTCCCCAGGGCCGGGTGACGGACCACCGGATCGGCCTTACGCTGTACAAGATCGACAGCGTGATGAACGGCGATTTGGAGGAGCTGATGGATGCTCTGGCGGCGGCAGACCAGGCGGAGCGGCTGAAGGAGCAGGTTTGATGGGCGGCGGTTTGGGCCGCCGGAGAATCACTATAATTTTCGAATAGGAGCAAGGAACAATGGACGTTTTCATTCACTACAAATCTCTCCCCCAGGGGAAGAAGCTGGAGGATGTGGTTGCAGAGCTCAACGAGGTCCTGGAGGACGGCGGCGTGGTGTGCGGCGGCGAGGATGGCCGCCTGGACCTGGAGCTGGAGGACGAGAGGATCAACCCGAAATTTGCCCAGATTGCCGTCAAGGCCTATCTCCAGCGGGCTGAATTTGCCCGGGATACGAAGATTGAGATTGGCGGTATGGAGATCGGCATTTACGAGTAAGAGGGGATTGCCATGTATCGGTATGTGATCTTTGATCTGGACGGCACGCTCCTCAACACCATCGACGACCTGGCGGATGCGGGCAACTGGGTCTGTAAGAACCACGGCTGGCCGGTCCATACAGTGGAGGAGTACAAGTACTTTGTGGGCAACGGCATGGCCAGGCTGGCCGCCCGGTTTGTTCCGGAAGACTGGCGTACACCGGAGGGGATCCAGGCTGTCCTGGCGGAGTTTCTGGCCTATTACGATGCCCATAAGGCGGATAAAACCGCCCCCTATCCCGGTATTCCGGAGCTGCTGGGGCGGCTGAAGGAGAAGGGGGTGGGGCTGGCCGTGCTGTCCAACAAGGCCCACGCCCTTGTGCCGGATATCATAGAGGGGTATTTTCCCGGCATATTTGATTTTACTCAGGGGGCGGTGGATGGTCTGCCCACAAAGCCAGATCCCACCCTGCTGCGTAAGCTGATGGGGGAGATGGGGGCCGGAGTGGAAAATACGCTCTTTGTGGGGGACAGCAATGTGGACATCCGCACCGCCAAAAACGGCGGACTTATCAGCTGCGGGGTTTTGTGGGGCTTTCGAAGCCGGCAGGAGCTGGAGGGAGAGGGAGCCGATTTTATTGCAGACACTCCCCATCAGCTGGCCCGGCTGATTTTGGGCTGTGAGTAAGGAGATCTTGCGCACCGGCCGTCTGGTCCTGCGGGAGATGACCGATGGAGATTTTCCTGCTCTGTGCCGGATGCTCCGGGACCCACGGGTGATGTACGCCTATGAACATGCTTTTTCAGACAGGGAGGCGTGGGATTGGCTCCGCCGCCAGCAGGAGCGCTATGCCCGGGATGGGATCGGCCTGTGGGCGGTGTTGGAGAGGTCCAGTGGAAAAATGGTGGGCCAGTGCGGACTGACCTGGCAGGAGTGCGGCTATCCGGCTTCGGTGCTGGAGGTGGGCTATCTGCTGGAACAGGCGGCCTGGCATAAGGGCTACGCCACGGAAGGGGCCCGGGCCTGCCGGGACTACGCCTTTGAAGCCCTGGATGCCCGGGAGGTCTTTTCCATTATCCGGGACAGCAACCTGTCCTCCCAGGCGGTGGCCCGGCGGAACGGTATGGCCGTCCGGGGAATGTTTGTCAAGCACTACTACGGGGTGGAGATGCCCCACCTGGTTTTTTCTGTCCGGCGCGGGACAGAGAAGGAGTAGATACTATGTGGATTTTGGCGGTGATCGTCTGTGTGGCGGTGTTCCTGTGGCTTTGCTGGCAGAGAGTGGTTGCGGCCATCATAGATGAGGCGGGCGCAGCGGAGGGCGAGGGGATCACCAAGCACCGGCAGATCCAGGAGTTAGAGGCAGTGGGGATTCGGTTTCGCAGTGAAGAGGAGAAACACCGGTTTCTCCTCAACTGCGGCCCTGAGGCCAGCGATCACTATTACCATCACCCTTATGATGCCCTGTTGGCTGATGCCGGATATGAAGGTTTGCTGAACCGGGTGTGGTCGCCCCTGGACCGGGAGTGTGTCGGGGAGGAGGATACCTATGCCGGTCATTTGGAGGGGCTGAGGTCCATCTCCGGTCTGCCCATCGAGAATATCAGAGGCTATGATACATATTGGGTTGCCTTTACCCTGCTGGGTAAGGATTATACCTGGAAGGGCAAGGAAAACAATGACTGGATGGATGTGGGGCTGGCCGGATATTTAAATTGGGCGCTGGGCCGGTCAAAGGATGCCGGCATTGCGGAGCGTTTTTATCTGGATGACAGCCATATCGCCCCCCTGTATCTCTTCGGAGGCCCGGAGCTGGCGGCAGAACTGAACAAACTGCCCCGCCTCCGCTTTCAACTGGCTAAGAAATAGAAATTGAGGTCCTGATTTTGAACACGAAACAGCTGACTGAAAACGATATTGCACAGGCCGCCGTCATCCTCAGGGAGGGCGGCCTTGTGGGCATCCCCACCGAGACGGTGTACGGCCTGGGGGCCAATGGCCTGGACCCGGAGGCGGTGGAGCGCATTTTTCAGGCCAAGGGCCGTCCCCAGGACAACCCCCTGATCCTCCATATTCCGGAGGCGTCCTGGCTGGACCGGTACTGCCGGAATATTCCGGCTGCGGCCTGGACGCTGGCGGAGCGCTTCTGGCCCGGACCCATGACCATGATACTGCCCCGGAGGGATGTGGTGCCGGACATAGTCACCGCCGGACTGGACACGGTGGGGATGCGATGCCCCGCCCATCCCCTGTGCCGGGAGATCATCCGTCTGGCGGATGTGCCGGTGGCAGCTCCGTCGGGGAACACCTCGGGCCGGCCCAGCCCCACCTCTGCCGCTCACATGTGGGAGGATATGGATGGGAAGATCGAGGCCATTGTGGACGGCGGCCCCTGCTCCGTGGGAGTGGAGTCCACCATCATTGATTTGACCTGCAAGCCGCCTCGTCTGCTGCGGCCCGGGGGAATCACCCTGGAGCAGCTGGAGTCGGTTCTGGGTGATGTGGCGGTGGACCCGGCGGTCACCCAGCTGATGGGGGCAGGGGAGAAGCCCCGGGCTCCGGGCATGAAGTACCGCCACTATGCGCCCAAAGCCCCGGTGACAGTGGTGGCGGGAGAGCCGTCCAAAAGCGCTGGGTACATACTGGACCATGCCGCCCCGGAGGACGGTATCATCTGCTTTGACGAGTTTTTGCCCCTGTTCACGAGAGGGCACGAGATGAGGCCCGTCATGGACCTGGGGCCGGCAGGGGACAAGGGGGAGCAGGCCCGGCACATCTTTGACGCTCTGCGGTCCTTTGACCACACGTCAGTGAAGGCCATCTGGGCCCAGTGCCCCGACGCCGCGGGTATCGGTCTGGCCATCGCCAACCGGCTGAACAAGGCGGCAGGGTTCCATATCATAGAAGTTTAGAAGAGAGGTTAACATAAAAAATGATGAAATACGAAGTCATAAATGGCATCCCGGTTATTCGGGCCGTGGAGGCCCCTATTGAAAACGCCTCCTCCGCTGTGGAGCTGATCGCCTCCCTGCGTTATGAGACGGGCTGCGGCGCGGTTGTTTTGTACAAGGACTGCCTGGACGAGTCCTTTTTCCGCCTGTCCTCCGGACTGGCGGGTGAAGTCCTGCAAAAGTTTGTCAACTACCAGATGCGGCTGGCCATTGTTGGGGATTTTTCCCACTATACCAGCAAGCCGCTGAAGGATTTTATGTATGAGAGCAACCAGGGCAGTCAAATCGGCTTCTGGTCTTCGGAGGAGGAGGCACTTGCCTGGCTGAATCAGGCCTAAGAAAATACATGGGTGCAGCCAGAAGAAAGGAAGAGGGGAGATGGAGAGACGGGGATCTGGCCAGATCATTCAAAGGCTGTTTCAGGGCTGGCGGCTGACAAAAAGCCTCACTCTGCTGGGTTGTGTCCTGCTTCTTGGGTGGACGGAAGATTTGAAGGGTACGGAGCTGGCTGTTTCCCTGTTTGTAGTCGGGATTCTGTTTCTGCCTTTGGGATATGGGTTGCTGCTGAGGAGGCAGCAGGTCCGTCTTCAGGGCATGGATTGCCTGTGCCGGGATTGGCTGGGCAGGAAATACAACTTTCACCTGGGGGAGATTCAGGCGGTGGAGTGGAACGGAGGCTGGTGTACGCTGCTGAATGGGGACGGAAATGTCCTGTGTGCAGTGGGCCGCCGCAGTCCACAGCTGCTCCAGCTGCTGAATGCGGCGGCGGAGCAGTGCGGCCGGGCAGGAATTCCGGGGGAATATGTGGTCTGGCCGGGTCGGAAGCATAGGTGGTCGGCTTTGGCCCTGCTGGCGGCGGCCCTGAGCTTCTCGCTGCTGATGGGCATCGGCTTTGCCTTGGCGCCCGAATACGACCCGGACAGCTTGATTATTTTTGCAGTCCTGTGTGCCTGTCTGGTTCTGGGGGGAGTTTATGGGATTTCCCAGGCTTTTGGCACCAGACTGGCAGTGAAAGGACAGAAGCTGGACTGCTGCCGCCGGGGAGTGTTCCGCCGCCAACTGGACTGGGAGGAGGTAACCGGTCTCCGAATGCGGGGGAAGAAGCTTCTGCTTATGGACGGAAGGGGCCGCGTCGTCATCTCCCTGCCCGGAGATTGCAGGGGTATGTTTACTCTGCTCCGTCACGGAGCGGAGAGGGGTGTGTACTTGGAGGAATGAGAGGAGGGAGCAGGGCAATGACCGTTATCGGAATTACCGGCCCCACCGGGGCGGGAAAGACTACGGCCCTGAAGGAGCTGGAAAAGCTGGGGGGCTATATTCTGGATGCCGACGCCGTATATCACCAGCTGCTGGAAAGCAGTATTCCTTTACGCAGCGATCTGGAGGCGCGTTTTGGTCCCATGGAGGATGGGGCGGGCAATTTTGATCGGAAAAAGCTGGGAGCGGTGGTGTTCCATGACCCCGGGGCCCTGGCCGATCTGAACGCCATCACCCACCGGTATATGGAGAAGGAAATTCGGGACAGACTGGCCTGGGCGGAGAAAGAAGGGCGGCATGCTGCCGCCATAGATGCCATCCTGCTGTTTGAGAGCGGAGCTGATCGGCTGTGCGGCGTTACGGTTGCAGTTACTGCACCGCCGGAGGTTCGAATCCGGCGGATTATGGCCCGGGAGGGGATTTCCCGGGACTATGCCCAGTCGCGGGTGGCGGCCCAGCAGGGAGATGAGTTCTATGTGGAACGGTGCGACTATATTCTGGTGAATGACTGCACCTCTTCCGAGGAATTCGGGGCCCGGGCCCGTTGTGTTTTCCAGGAGATATTGGCCGGTTTTGAGGGGAAATCGTAACCCCTCTGCTGAAAACTGCGAATTATTTGCGACAGGAGAAAATCCTTGTCAATGGCCGGAAATGAAACGTATGGTCCCCTGTCCATCAGGGGCAGACTACAAATATTTAAAGGAGGCATGTTACAGTGGACGAATTTAAGGAGACCAGCCGGGGCGAGCAGCTGCGCAAGGCGCTGGTTTATCAGAAGAAGAATGGATATGATCGCCTGGCTCAGGGAGAGCTGGAGGCGATGGAGGCTTACTGTACTGGATACAAGCAGTTTTTGGATGCGGGCAAAACGGAACGGGAATGTGTGGACCGGACCGTTGCTCTGGCAGAGGCGGCGGGGTTCCGCTCCTATACCCGGGGCGCTGAGCTGAAGCCGGGGGACAAGGTATACCAGGTGAACCGGGGCAAAGCCATAATGCTGGCGGTGATGGGGCGGAGAAGCCTGTCCGACGGTGTAAATGTGGGAGCGGCCCACATTGATTCTCCCCGGCTGGATCTGAAGCAGAACCCGCTTTATGAGACCGACGAGCTGGCCTTTTTCAAGACCCACTACTATGGTGGGATTCGGAAGTATCAGTGGGTGACCATCCCTCTGGAGCTCCACGGTGTGGTGGCCTTGAAGAGCGGGCAGAATGTCCGGGTGTCCGTGGGCAACGGGGCGGGTGACCCCCTGTTTACCATCGACGACCTGCTGCCCCATCTGGGGGCTGAGCAGTCCAAGAAGCCGTTGGGTGAGGCCATCTCCGGCGAAAGCCTGAATATTCTGGTGGGCAGCCGCCCTCTGGCCAATGACGAGGGGAGCGACCGGGTTAAGATTTCGGTGTTGGAGCTGCTGAACCGGAAGTACGGCATTGTGGAGGAAGATTTTATTTCCGCCGAGCTGTGTGCCGTCCCCGCTTTCTCCGCCTGTGATATCGGGTTTGACCGCTCCCTCATCGGCGCTTACGGCCACGACGACCGGGTGTGCGCCTATGCCGCCCTGGCCGCCCTGCTCCAGTTGGATGTGCCTGAGCGCACGGCTGTGTGCATGCTGGCCGACAAGGAGGAGATTGGCTCTGAGGGTGTGTCCGGTATGAAATCCCAGGCCTTTGATACTTTTATGGCTGACCTGTGCGCCGCCCAGGGGGTGCTGCCCAGAGCGTGTTATGAGCACTCTTTCTGCCTGTCCGCCGACGTGACTGCCGCCTACGACCCCAACTTTGCCGATGTTTATGAGAAGCGGAACAGCGCCTATGTAAATTACGGTATGGGGCTGTGCAAATATACCGGGGCCCGGGGGAAATCCGGGGCCTCTGACGCCTCCGCCGAGGTGGTGGCCTATGCCCGCCGGGTACTGGACGGCGCAAATGTAATTTGGCAGATGGCCGAGCTGGGCAAGGTGGACGCCGGGGGCGGCGGCACCGTGGCGGCCTATATGGCGGAGCGGAACATTGACACCCTGGACGCCGGCGTACCTGTTCTATCCATGCACGCGCCCTTTGAGACAGTGGGCAAGCTGGACTGCTATATGACCTTTAAGGGTATGAAGGCAGTTTTTGAGGCAAAATAAGCGTATGTTTTTGTGAAAAACAGAGGCCGGAACATGAACTGATGTTCCGGCCTTTGTTTTATGCAGTTTTTTGACGCTGAGAGATGTAAAGTACCATATTGCCTCCACTGCAGGAGAGGCTTACTCCGGTGCGGTCCTTTTCAAGGACAAAGCCGATTGCCGCAGCGCCGGCCTCCGGGACTTCCTCATATCCGGAGATGGGCAGAAAGCCCTCACGCTCAAGCGCGTGGGCATAGGCCTCTGCCCCCTCCCGGGATATCTCCCGGAGGGAGACGGCAAAAAAATCGTAGTCCTGGGATGTGCCCTGGGCGGCGGCATAGACCGTACCCGCCTCCGGCAGGGGGACCAGCTTTGTGAATTTGTTGTCCGGCCATTGGTCCGTCTCTGTCCAGAAAAGAGAGGAGGAGATGTCGGACTGTGTCCCGTTCCCTCCCGGGCCGCAGGCGGTCAGCAGGGCGAAAGAGAGCAGGGCTGCCGTCACAGCGGCGGCGGAGATGGATCTGATCAAATGTCTCATTTTAACTTCCTTTCCAGCTTTCGGATCCGAACGGCCAGCACAATGCAGGCGGCTGCGGTTATGGACAGGACCATGGTACTGAAACGCCGTGGGAGAATGGAGGGGGCAGTGATAAAAATGGATGTGGGGCCGGCGGCCCCGCCGATGGCGCCGGATTGTAGTTGAGACCAAAGCCATATATGGCCCAGCAGGGCGGAGAAGGGCTGGCAGGCGGACAATGCGGCCATGGCAATAAGCAGCCACCGGAGCAGCCGGAGATATCGCCGGGCGGTGACCATGTGGGACTGGCTCATTGCCTGATAGACTACATGCTCTGCCTCGTCCATGGTCAAGCTGTCCTTCCGGCTCCGTTCCCCCTGGATCAGCTCCACCAGAGATACCCCCAAGGCCTGGGACAGGGGCTCCAGCAGCTTCACATCGGGAAACCCTCTGCCTGTCTCCCATTTGGAAACGGCTTTGTCGGTAACATTCAGACAATCGGCCAGTTCCTTCTGGGTCATATTTTTCTCCCGGCGCAGTTGGGTGATGAATGCGCCCAAGCGAATACTGTCCATTAAAAAATTCCTCCAGTCTTAAACGGCGCAGTCTGAGAGGGGTACCCCATCCAGACCGCCATGGATTTGGCAGATATTATTCTAAGGAATCGAAGGGAAAAATACAACCTACGAAAAGTAGAGTGAAGGGAGTGGAGTAAAAAGGTGACCTCCTGCGCATGATAATGGGGAGGATAAAGGAGGAATTTGCTATGGAGGAAATGAACAAGGAGCCGGAGGAGCAGGAGCGTGATCCAAACACTCAGAACATTGTGGATTTTGGGTCCTCCCTGATCCGGACGGAGAAAGGAACCATCTATGTTTTGACCATTGTGGGACAAATTGAGGGGCATCAGCTGCTGCCTCCCACCAGCAAGAGCACCAAGTATGAGCATGTTCTGCCCCTGTTGGCCATGGTGGAGGAGAATCCCCAGGTGGACGGTCTTTTGATTCTGCTGAATAACGGGGGAGGAGATGTGGAGGCCGGACTTGCTATATCAGAACTGATTGCCTCCATGTCCAAGCCCACTGTCTCACTGGTGCTGGGGGGCAGCCACTCCATCGGGGTGCCCCTGGCCGTCTCAGCCAAGCAGTCTTTTATTGCACCTTCGGCGGCCATGACCATCCATCCGGTGCGCCTCAATGGGCTGGTCATTGGAGTGCCCCAGACCTTCTATTATTTTGAGCGGATTCAGGACCGCATCATTCAGTTTGTAATCGCCAACAGCGCCGTGAAAAGAGAGGCCTTTACAAAGCTGATGCTGCAGACCGGAGAGCTGGCGGCAGATGTGGGCAGTGTCATCTATGGGGAGGAGGCTGTGGAAATTGGACTCATCGACCGAATCGGCGGACTGTCCGACGCACTGGCCTGTCTCCATGGGATGATTGAAGAGGAGAAGCAGCGGAAGGAACAGGATCAGAAGTGACATGTTTTCTGCTTCTTCGTCCATCTGGTTTGACCGGAGGAGGGAACGGATCAGCCTCCTCCTCCGGTCGGCCGGCCTCGATGAAAAAGACTGGAATTATCCATGAGTTTGTGCTAATATAGTATTAGTGATTCTGTTGGCATTTTTCCAATTAAGGGGGTACATATTTTGAGTTATCTCATGTCCGCCATTTTGGGCTTTGTCCAGGGTGTGGCTGAATTTCTGCCTATTTCCAGTTCAGGTCATCTGACGCTCCTGCAGCATTTTTTCGGCATGGCTGAACCGGATAACCTGTTCAACATTCTGCTTCATTTTGCCACATTGCTGGCGGTGTGTATTTACTACATCCAGGACGTGTTGGAAATGATAGTGGAATTTTTTCGGGGTATTGGGGCGCTTTTTTCCCGCAGTCCCTCCCGGGGAAACCCGCCTGAAGCCAGGCGGCTGGTCCTTCTGGTGATTGTGGGCACACTGCCTCTGTTTGCCGTCATGGTAATCAAGGACCGCGTGGAGTCTCTGGGGAGCAATCCTGTTTTTGTAAGCTGCGCGCTGCTGGTTACAGGCTGTATCCTCTTTCTGTCCGACCGTATGGCCGGAGGGAGAAAGACGGCCCGGAATGCGACGCTGGCGGACGTGCTGCTGGTGGGCGTGGCCCAGGGCTGTGCCACTGTCCCGGGGCTGTCCCGCTCCGGCTGCACCATTTCCGCCGGTATGGCCATGGGCTTTGACCGGAAGTTTGCCGTTCGATACTCCTTCCTGATGTCTCTGCCCGCGGTTTTGGGGGCTACGATTTTAGAGGTCAAAGATGCTGTGGAGACGGGCGGAGGGCTGCCCGAGGGGATGCTGCCCAAATATCTGATGGGGATGGTCATTGCGGGTGTTGTGGGATATTTTTCCATCCGGCTGGTGAATCTGTTGGCCGCGAAAGGCAAGTTCGGTGCCTTTGCTTACTACTGCTGGGCGGCTGGACTGATTTCTCTGGCTCTGATTTTTATGAATATTACCTTCATCCCGGCGGCGGTGTAATGAACGTTTCAGGGCGTCCTGAAGCTTCATAAAGCCCTTATAGAGGTGTAAGCTTCATCGGTGCGGGGCTGATGCTCCAGCGCAATTTTCCGGGACGACCGGGGCGGGGAAGCAGCTGCCTCACAGCGCCCTGGGAGACACAGGCATCCAAGAAAGGAACGAAGCGTATCATGGCAACGACACAGAAGAAGACGGGGAGAAGCCGCGCCTCCTCAGGGGGGAGCCGGACCGCATCCGCCCCATCAACGACAAAAAGGAAAACAAAAGGGCGGGCGGCCGCCCCCGCGCCCCGGCCCTTCCGCCGGGAGGTGGGGGCGGTGGTTTGCCTGCTGCTGGCCATATTTTCCTCTTTCGGATATTTTAAGCTGGACGCCATTTTTATCGACTTTTTTTGTTCCCTGCTCAAGGGGCTGCTGGGATACGGCTTTTGGCTGGTACCTCCCGCCCTGCTGCTGGCCGCCTACGTGCTGGCCTTCCACCGGGGACGTCCGGTGCGGCTGAGGCTGACCTGCACCCTGCTGCTCCCCCTGATTTTTTCCGGACTGCTTCACGGTCTGCTGGCCGATCTTCTGCCATGGGATATGACGCTGCTGAAAACCTTGTGGACCAGCGGCGAGGTGATGAAGTCCGGCGGCGCGGCGGGCGGACTTCTGGCACAGATTTTTGTCACCCTGTTTGCCGACATCGGGTGCACCATCGTCTTTGCCATGTCCGGTATTTTTGTCGGGCTGGCGGCCTTTAACCGTACAATATTTGACGTGGCCGACTGGATTTTTAATCGTCCCCATTATGAGTATGAGCCCGAACCGGAGCCGGAGCGGCCCAGGAGCCGCCGCAGAGAAGGCAGCCGGGAGGCGGCCGGACCGTCTGCGGCAGAGGCTTTGTCCCAGACCGGGTCCGGCAGGGCTGCCATTGATATCCCGGTGGACGACGGACCCTTGGTGGATGCGGAGCCTGTGCCGCCGCCGAAAAAACGGAGCTTCTTTGACCGGACGCCCCGGGTGCCCGCGCCGGACCAGCTGCTGGCGGAAAAGGCGGCGGCGTCCGGAGAAGAACCAGACGCTGTTTCGGAGCCTCAGTTTGTTACAGAGCCGATGATTGCGCCCAAGCCTCTGCCCGTTGTTCCCCCGGTGACAGCGGCGCCTCCGGAAGGGCCTGTACAGGAGAAGGCCTGCGGCCTGGAACAGGAAGAGCCTGCGGTTCCTCCCGCTGAGTCTTCCAAAGTAAAAAGACAGGAGGTGGCGCAGGAGGCGGTCCAGGTGGCCCGGGATATTCAGGATACCATGGACCAGAGCGGTCAGCCCTATCAATATCCTCCTCTTTCCCTTCTCAACGAGAGTGCGGGGGATATTGGAGGGGAGGCACTGGCCGAGCTCAATGCCAATCGTCAACGGCTCACGGATACCATTCATTCCTTCGGCATCGATGCCAACATTGTCAACGTGACCCGGGGACCTTCCGTCACCCGGTATGAGCTGGAGTTGGACCAGGGGGTCCGGCTGAACAAGCTGACCAACCTGGCCGATGATATTGCCCTGGCATTGGGGGCCACGGGTGTGCGCATTGCTCCCATACCGGACCAGATCTCCATGGTGGGGATCGAGGTACCCAATAAGCTGGTCTCCCCGGTGAACATCCACTCGGTGATAGGCTCCAAAAACTTTACCGACAGCGCATCCAAGGTGTCCTTTGCCGTGGGCAAGGACATTGGAGGCAACGCCATTGTGGGTAATATTGCCAAAATGCCCCATATGCTCATTGCTGGCACCACGGGCTCCGGCAAGTCGGTGTGTACCAACTCACTGATTATCTCCCTGCTGTATAAAGCGACCCCGGAGGAGGTCCGCCTGATTATGGTGGACCCAAAGATGGTGGAGCTGGGCATCTACAACGGGATTCCACACCTGCTGATTCCAGTGGTCACCGATCCCAAAAAGGCGGCCGGCGCCCTCCAGTGGGCGGTTACCGAGATGATGAAGCGCTACCGGGCCTTTTCCGAAGTGGGGGTGCGGGATCTGGCCTCTTACAATCTTCTGGCCGCCAGAACCGAGGGGATGGAAAAGATGCCCCAGGTGGTGGTCATCATCGATGAGCTGGCCGACCTGATGCTGGTGGCGGCCAAGGAGGTGGAGGAGTCCATCTGCCGTGTGGCCCAGATGGGCCGTGCCTCAGGAATGCACCTGATTATCGCCACCCAGCGGCCCTCTGCCGACGTAATTACCGGTCTGATGAAGGCCAACATTCCCAGCCGGATCGCCTTTGCCGTGGCCTCCAGCCTGGAATCCCGCATTATTTTGGACATCACCGGGGCGGAAAAGCTGGTGGGACGGGGGGATATGCTGTACTTCCCCCTGGGCTCCGGTAAGCCGACCCGGGTGCAGGGCTGCCTGATTACCGATCAGGAGGTGGCCTCTGTGGTGGAGTTTGTTAAGAGGAGCGGCTCCGCCCAGTATGACGACGCGGTGATGCAGGAGATTGAACAGCACGCCGCGGAGAAGGAGAAGGGCGCCAAGGGTGTGGGCGGGTCCGCCCCCGACGAGGTGGACAGCGAGTTTGACGAGCTGATCGACGCCGCCGCCGAGGTGGTGGTGGAGACGGGACAGGCCTCGGTGTCCATGCTCCAGCGGCGGCTGAAGCTGGGCTACGCCCGGGCCGCCCGGCTGGTGGATCAGCTGGAGGAGAAAGGCATTGTGGGCCCATTTGAGGGTAGCAAGCCCCGGCAGCTGCTGATTACCAAAGAACAGTGGCAGGAGCTGAAATACCGGCAGGGAATTGTTTCCGGGACTCCTGGGCAGCCGGGAGTGCCGCCGGGGGCGGGGGAGGATATGCCGCCCTTTGATGGGGAGGAGGCGCTGGACCGGACGGAGGAGGATACTCTGTGACCGGCTTTGCCCGCACTTTGGCTGAAATATTTCATTTTCATTAAATTTCCCCCGATCCTCTTTACACAGGCCGGGTTTTGGAGTAGACTAAAGCAAGCTGAGACATAGGAGGTGTTCAAAATGGGAGAAATGGATTTTACCCGTAAGTTTAGTCTGGGCGACCAGCGTGACCTGGAAATTAAGACAATTTTGTCCTCTGTTTATCAGGCTTTGCAGGAAAAGGGCTATAACCCCATCAACCAGATCGTGGGATATATTCTGTCTGAGGACCCCACCTATATCACCAATCATAATAACGCCCGGGCCCTGATCCGCAAAGTGGATCGGGACGAGCTTCTTCAGACGCTGGTGAAATATTACCTTACCAATTGAGCCTGGTTGCTTCTGCACGGCCCGCCCAGAGGGCGGGCCGTTTGCTTATCCGGAGGTGAAGACCGTATGCTGCACTGCATTTTGGTAAAATGGAAGGACGGAGAGGGGGAGGAGCGCTCCCGCCAGGCAGAACTCCTGTTTCAGCAGGGGACGGCGCTGCCCGGCGTGAAGTGGATCAAAACCCGCCGGGCCGTCATTTCCGGGCCGAACCGCTGTGATCTGATGATTTGTATAGAGATGGAGCGGCAGGACCTGGCGGCGTTTGACGCGTCCCGGCTCCATCAGAGATGGAAGGATGAGTTTGGCCCCTGTATCCAGCAAAAGACGATCTTTGACTGTGAGGCGTGAGCATGAAGGATTTTCGCCGGAAGACCCCCGTGTTTGCTCTGTGCGGCCTGAATTGCCGCCTTTGTCCCATGTATCTGGGAAACTACTGCCCGGGCTGCGGAGGCGGGGAGGGGCATCAGGCCTGTGCCGTTGTCCGATGCAGTTTGGAAAAGGAAGGAATAGAATTTTGCAGCCAGTGCGGCTGTTTTCCCTGTGAGCGGTATGAGAAGGCGGTGGCGTTTGACTCTTTTCTGCCCCACAGCCGCATGATCCGGGACCTGGAACGGGCGGTGGAGATGGGACTGGAGTCCTATTTGGCTGAGCTGGAAGATCGGGGGACTATTTTGGAGTCGCTGCTGGCGGGCTGGAACGACGGCAGGACAAAGAGCTTTTACTGTCTGGCCGTCTATCTGCTGGAGGCGGAGGATCTGCACCGGATTTTGGAGGAGCTTGAGCGGAATGTTTCTCCCGACGCCTCCTGCAAGGAGCGGGCCGCGATGGCCAGGCATGCCTTTCAGGATGCCGCGGCGGCGCGGGGAATTGGGCTGCGGCTGAACAAGAGGCCGAAAGAGATGAAGCAGGAGTGATGTATGGTATGAATATTCTGGTCAGCCGGTGTCTGTTGGGGGAACCCTGCCGCTATGACGGGCGGAGCGTGCCCGTTCCTGGGCTGGAGAAGCTACGGGCGGCGGGGCACACCCTGATTCCCGTCTGCCCGGAGGTGCTGGGCGGGCTGCCCACCCCCAGACCTCCGGCGGAGCTGCAGCCCGACGGCCGGGTGGTAAACCGGGCAGGGGAAGACGTGACCGACGCCTACCAGGCGGGGGCCAGGCTTGCGCTGGAGCTGGCGCGGCGGGAGGCATGCGCCCTGGCGGTGTTAAAGGCCAGATCACCCTCCTGCGGCAGCAGTCAGGTCTATGACGGCACCTTCTCCGGCACCTTGATTCCCGGACAGGGAACAGCGGCCAGACTGCTGATCCAGGCTGGAATTCCGGTCATTGATGAGACAAAGCTGGATGAAGAGCCCTGTCCCTGGACGGAGAGGGGTGAACATTGACTGCCGGTCCAAGCCAGGACTGATTTGCCCCCGTCCAACGGGATTCTTTTGCCGCCGCAGCGCGGCCTCTGACAGGAAGGCCGCTTTCCGTGAAATGAGCGAAATAAACGCGTGTTTGGACAGGGAAAGAGGCACTTGCCTGTCCCCAGACAAAAATCCATCGAAAGCGGTCAGACAATAAAAAATATTGCCCCGGCCAAAACAGTATGAAAGCCCTCTGCCCGGAGATACTGGAAGTACAGTATCTCAGGCGGGAGGCTTTTCTTCATGCAGCATAAAGTAGAAATCTGTGGGGTGAATACCGCCAAATTAAAGGTTTTAAAAAGCGATGAAACCCACGCCCTTCTCCTCCGAGCCAAGGCGGGAGACATGGCGGCCCGGGAGGAGCTGATTTCAGGCAATTTGAGGCTGGTCCTCTCTGTGATTCAGCGCTTTGCAAACCGGGGAGAGAACGCAGACGACCTGTTTCAGGTGGGGTGTATTGGGCTGATTAAAGCCATTGACAATTTCAACACTGATTTGGATGTAAAGTTCTCCACATATGGAGTTCCGATGATTGTGGGTGAGATCCGTCGTTATCTGCGGGACAACAGCACAATGCGGGTGTCCCGGGCCATGAGGGACACGGCGTACAAGGTCCTTCAGGCCAAGGAAGCCTATATGGCTGAGCATCAAAAGGAGCCAACGGTGGAGGAGATCGCAAAGATCTTGGAAATTCGCCGGGAGGAAGTGGTCTTTGCTCTGGACGCCATTTTGGAGCCGGTGTCTCTGTTTGAGCCGGTATATTCAGACAGCGGCGACACCATCTGTGTCATGGATCAGGTGAAGGACAGTAAAAATAACGACGAGATCTGGCTGGAACGCATCGCCCTGAAGGAGGCGGTGTCCCGTCTGAGCCAGAGGGAACGAAAGATACTCTCCATGCGTTTTTTCCAGGGTAAGACCCAGATGGAGGTGTCCACAGAAATCGGCATCTCCCAAGCCCAAGTGTCCCGCCTGGAAAAAAACGCGCTGCGGCAGATCCGCAAGGAGATGTAAAGAAACCGCCCGTGCGGCTGCACGGGCGGTTTTTTTGACGAGTGATGAAAATCAGGCATTGACGGATGTTTTGATATCGTTTTTACGTCCAACCCACTCCCGCCACAGGAAGATGCCCAGGAACACAGCCGCGGCCGCGATACCCACAGGGTAGGCAACGGAGGTGGACAGATTCAGACATTCCTTCGCTTGGAAAAAGTAGGTGATGGACACGGCGGACATGAAGGTTGCGGGCAGAGCGGCCATGAAGCAGGCCACAGGGGGGAAGCCGTTGCGGTGCAGATATACGGCGCCGGCCCACAAAACCATCATGGCCAAGGTCTGGTTGGACCAGGAGAAATACTTCCACAGAGTACCGAAATCGCCCCATTGGGTGATGAGAGCGCCCACACCCAGCACTGGGATGGACAGAAGCAAACGATTTTTCACATTGCTTTGGTCCAGTTTGAACCAGTCTGCCAAGGTCAGACGGGCTGAGCGGAAGGCGGTGTCGCCGGAGGTGATGGGACAGGCGATGACGCCCAGCAGAGCCAGCACACCGCCGATGGGGCCCATCATAGTAGAGCAGATCTCATTGACCACCACGGAGCTGCCCTGGGCCAGCGCGTCATTCAGACTGCCCACGGTGCCGTAGAAGGTGACGCCGGCGGCGGCCCAGACCAGGGCAATAACCCCCTCGGCCACCATGGCGCCGTAAAAGATATTGCGGCCCTGGCGCTCGGAGGTCATGCAGCGGGCGACCATGGGGGACTGGGTGGCATGGAAGCCGGAGATGGCGCCGCAGGCCACACTGACAAACATCTGGGCCCAGATGGGGGTGTTGGCGGGGTGGCCCATACCCTCCACACCGATGTACTGCCACAATTCTGGCATAGAAGCACGATAAGCGGGGTCAATAAGCATCACACCCATCAGGCCTGCTGCCATGATAATCAGACAGGCACCGAAGATGGGGTACAGTTTGCCGATGACCTTGTCAATGGGCAGGAAGGTAGCAATGAAGTAGTAGATCAGCACCACGGCCAGCCAGAAGTTGGCGTCCAGAGTTTCAGGCGTCAGGATGGCCAGCAGGGAGGCGGGGTTTTTGGAGAAGTTGACACCGACCAGAATCAGCAGTACCACAGAGAACACCCGCATGACCTGAAGCATGAATTTCCCCAAATATTTACCGACAATTTCCGAAATGGAGGCGCCGTCGTGGCGCTCACTGAGCATGCCGGACAAATAGTCATGGACGCCGCCGCCCAAAATGGTACCAAACACGATCCACAGATAGACACGGGGGCCCCAGCAGGCGCCGGCCAAAGCGCCGAAAATGGGGCCGAGCCCGGCGATGTTCAGCAGCTGAATCAGGAACAGCCGCCAGGGCTTCATGGGTGTGTAGTCCACACCGTCGGGATGGGCAACCGCGGGGGTCTGCCGATCATCAATACAGAATACTTTTTCAATGAGCTTGCTATACAGTGCAAAGCCCACCAGCAGGATCACAAGGGACACCAGAAATGTGATCACAAAAATTCCTCCCTCTTCATTTATTTTTTATACCGCCGTAAAACGGCATAAAAAAGCCCCTTATTTTCTTCTTGGCCGGGAAGAAAACAGAGGAGAGGCCGCAACACAGGTCCCCCCTGAAGGGCGGTTTCATTATAGCACGATCAAAGAAAAAATCAACCACCCAAATGAAAATTTTAGTAAAAATTATGTTTGGATTTTTGTGGAAAACACCTGTGGGGTTGCGGGCTTCCGGGGGAGGAAAGAGAATGAGGGGCAGAGATAGGACAGTACTGAAGCGTGCTGCAGGGACGGTTATCCTTGCTTACAGGACGGATGTGGGTTATCCAAGGGCCACGTCTAAAATCATCATAATAAGGAACCCGGCCATGACGCCCAAAGTCCCGGTATGTCCGCCCTCGGACAGATTTGCCTCAGGAATCAGCTCTTCCACCACCACATAGAGCATTGCGCCTGCGGCAAAGGAGAGCAGCCATGGCATCAGGGGCTGGATAGAACCCACGGCCAGCACGGTGAGCAGACCAAAGATGGGCTCCACCACTCCGGACAACGCGCCGATAAAAAAGGAGCGGGCCCGGCTCATTCCCTCTTGCCGCAGGGGAAGAGAGATGGCGGCGCCTTCGGGAAAATTTTGAATTCCGATCCCCATGGCCAGGGCCGTGGCGGCAGTCATAAGGGCCGGATCTCCGTCCCGCACGGCTAACGCGAAAGAGATGCCAACCGCCATGCCCTCTGGTATGTTGTGGAGTGTCACCGCCAGAATCAGCATGGCGGTGCGCCTGGGGGAGGTTTGCCCTTCCTTCCAATGGAAGGAATCCGGCGTAAAGTGGGGGAGCAGGTAGTCCATGGACAGCAGGAAAAGAATGCCCAGCACAGAGCCCCCGGCGGCGGGAAGCCAACCCACCATGCCAAGGTCTTCCGCCTCTTCAATGGCCGGAATGAGCAAAGACCACATGCTGGCGGCAATCATTACTCCGGCGGCAAAGCCCAGCATCACCCGATGAAGGTTGGGGGAGGACTTTCCGCGGAACAGGAAAACCATCGCGGCCCCCAAGGTGGTCATCAGGAAGGTAAATCCTGTTCCGCCGGAGGCCCAAAGAAGTGCCTGTGTCACAATATACGTCCTTTCTGAATGTCACGGCGCGAACGGAGATGGGTATCCGGGCGCCTGATCCGGTTGCTTCCACAGTAGACTATGTCCGGCCCGTGTCAGGGGTGAAAGGGAAAAAATAAACGGCGTCCACAGACGCCGTTGAAAATTTAGAGGAGGGAGAGAAACAGCCTGGCTGTCCAGTATCCGATGGCCATACAGCCGGGGAAGGTGAGAATCCATGCCAGAGCGATCTGGCCCGCCACCCGCCAATCCACAGGAGCCGCCCCGACGGAGCCGACGCCCAGCAGGGCCGCGGTACGGGTATGGGTGGTTGAAACGGGCAATCCCAGCAGGGTGGCACCCAGCAGGCAGAGAATACCGCCCAGGTCGGCGGCCAGTCCTTCCCGGGGCCCAAGATGCACCATATCCCGACCGACCCGATCAATGATGCGGCGCCCGCCCATCAGCGTGCCCATAGCCATAAAGCAGGCGCACAGAGCCATCAGCCACAGGGGGATGACGAAGGTCTGTTCATCACTCCGTCCCTGAGCCAGAGCGGCGCCCAGGAGAAAAACCCCTAAAAATTTTTGCCCATCCTGTGCGCCGTGGAGAAAAGCGGTTCCTGCGGCGCCGGGGATTTGAGCCAGGCGGAAGACGCGGGGGGAGGCGTCTGCCCGGACCAGCCTCTTTTGCGCTCCCCGGCCGGTCCAAAACCCCGCGGCAGTGGACAGAAGCAGACCAAGAAGAACTCTGCCCCAGCAGTCCCAGCGGATGCAGGAGAGACTGCCCTCCAATGCCACGGCGGCTCCGGAGATGCCGGCGACCAGGGCGTGGCTCTCACTGGTGGGGATGCCGAAACGCCAGGCCATGCCGGCCCACAGCACAATGGCGGTCATGGAGGCGCACAGAGCGGTTAGAGCGGCCCGGGGTCCGCCTCCGAAGGATGCGATGGAGTACACCGTCTCTGCCACGGAGGCATTGACAGCCGTGACGCACAGCACACCCAGAAAGTTGCACACCGCGGCCATGGCTACCGCGGCCCGGAAGGGGAGCGCCCCGGTGACCACCGCCCCGGCAATGGCATTGGGGGCGTCGGTCCAGCCGTTGACCAGCAGTACAGCCAGAGTAAGAAGGACGGTGGCCGCCAGAGCAGGGTTGTTTGCCGCCTGGAAGAAAAAGTAAAAAAAAGAAAGGGACATGGAACCACCTCCATGTCCCAATCCTATGTGTTGAATCCGTTCAATATGATGGGGCGCCGCCGGGGGGAGGGGCATGCCGGTCCTCGCCCGGGTCTCTGGGGGCGGAGGCGGGGGCGATGGCTCCGCTGCCGTATTTGGCCCGAATCAGATCCAACGTTCCCTCCAGCCGCTCCAGCCGCTGGCGCTCCAGATCCTGCGTGCCGGCCAGCAGGTCGAGCTGGGCCCCGGCCTCGTCTTCCGGAATGAGATAGATGGCGGTAACGGTGAGGGCCCGGACGGGACTGGACATATTCCAGCAGCCATCGGCCAGAGCTTCGGCGGCCCGGGCAATCTCTCTGGCAAGGCAGGCGGGGGCGGACAGGCGCTGCTGTCGGCTCAAATCCCTGAAGCCGGGATCACGGATTGCAAGGGAAACACCTTGACATTTCATGTGATTCCGGCGCAGACGGGCGGCCACTTGGTGGGAGAGCTGGGTGATGCCCGCCCAAATTTCCTCCCGGCCCTGAAGGTTTTTGGAAAAGGTGAGTCCGCTGCCCACGGATTTAGGGGGTGCGTGCCTGGACGCCGGCGCCACGGGAGACTGGTCCATTCCGCTGGCAAATTCATGGAGCTGGGCTCCGCTTTTACCCAGCAGGGTGAAAAGGGATTCCCGGTCGAAGCGGGCCAGGTCCCCGATGGTACGGATATTAAATTTTTCAAAGGTCTGGGCGGCGGACCGCCCCACATACAGCAGATCAGTCACCGGAAGGGGCCAGACAATTTTGCAAAAGTTTTCCCGGGAAATGCAGGTGGTGGCGTCGGGTTTTTTGTAGTCGCTGCCCAGTTTGGCAAAGACTTTGTTGAAGGACACGCCCACAGAGATGGTCAGTCCCAGTTCCCGGCGGATCCGGTCCCGCAGCCGGTCCGCCAGGTCACAGGGATCGCCGCCGAATAGATGAAGGGTGCCGGTGACGTCCAGCCAGCTTTCGTCAATTCCAAACGGCTCCACAAGATCGGTGTACTCCTGGTAGATCTGGTTGATCTGTCGGGAGAAAGCGCGGTATTTGCTGTGATGGGCGGGTAGGAGCACCAGACTGGGGCACTTTTTTTTGGCCTGCCAGATAGTTTCGGCCGTTTTGACGCCAAAGACTTTCGCAGGCTCGTTTTTTGCCAGAATAATGCCGTGGCGGCTCTCAGGATCGCCGCACACAGCAACCGGCAGGTGGCGAAGCTCCGGGTGTTCCAGCAGCTCCACCGAGGCGTAAAAGCTGTTTAGATCACAGTGAAAAATGACCCGATCCACCGCCGTACCCTCCTCTTTGCTTTTGAAACCATTATATCGAAATCCATTGGAGAAGTCAAACGGATGTTCTAAAAAATATTGACAAATACGGTGGGGGCTGATAGGATGAAAAATGACAGCTTGATTTGCCGTCGGACAGGGGGGCACCATGGAATACATTCAGGCCAAACACCTGCTTCACCGCAGCAGGTCTACAGAATGGTTCGGGACCGATCATACGATGAATATCTACCGCGGCTGCTGCCACGGCTGTATCTACTGCGACAGCCGCAGCACCTGCTATCAGAATCCGGATTTTGACACGGTAAAGGCCAAGGGGGAGGCCCTGTCCATTCTGCGGGATGATCTGGCCAGGAAGGTGAAGCCGGCGTTTATCAGCATGGGGGCCATGAGCGACCCCTATAATCCCTTCGAGGGGGATTTGCTCCTCACCCGGCACGCCCTGGAACTGATTGACGCCTACGGCTGCGGGGTGGCGGTGGCAACAAAAAGTGATTTGATTGCCCGGGACATTGATCTTTATCAGTTGATTCAGAGCCATTCCCCGGTGATCTGCAAGGTAACCGTTACAACTGCGGACGATGCTCTGGCGGCCAGGATCGAGCCGTGGGCCCCGCCGCCCAGCCGCCGCCTGGCCGCTTTGAAGCGGCTGTCTGAAGCTGGGGTGTTTTCCGGTGTTTTGCTTATGCCGGTGCTGCCCTTCCTGGAGGACAGCGAGGAAAATGTGCTGGCGGTTACGGAAGCTGCGGCCCGGGCGGGGGCGAAATTTGTCTATGGCACCTTTGGAGTGACCATGCGGGACGGGCAGAGGGACTATTTTCTGAACGCTCTGGACCGGTCCTTTCCGGACCGGAGGCTGGGGGACAGGTACCGCAGCCGGTACGGGGACCGGTATATCTGCCCCAGTCCCAGGGCCAGAGAACTGTGGGAGGCATTCTCCCGGCGCTGCCGGGAGCTGGGTCTGCTCTATGAGATGCGCCATATTATCTCCGCCGCCACCCGAGGCTATGGGGACCGGCAGCTAAGCTTTTTTGACTGACCCGGGAGGTCTGCCTCCGGCGCCCAAGGTGCCCGGAAGATATGCCATACAGGAGAGCGCGGCCGCGCCTTTGCATAGGATGGACTGATTACAATGTTGAGGTGGATATGAATGGAGAATCAGTATTATCCCTATGTAAATTTGCCGCTGCCCTACCCCTACCACGCCATGGAGCCGTGGATCGATGAAAAGACCATGATGCTGCACCATGACAGACATTTACAGACCTATGTGGACAATCTGAACCGGGTGCTGGAGGGACAGCCGGAGCTGCAGCGCCTGTCCCTGGAGCAGCTGATCCGATGCGGACCGGACCTGCCTGAGTCGGTCCGTGACGGGGTGCGGAACAATGCGGGCGGTGTATATAACCACCGTTTTTATTTTAAGCTGCTCCAAAATCCGGCGGAAGAGGGTCCGGTGGGAAAGCTGGGTCAGGCAATCCAGCGGGACTTCGGCAGCGGACTGCGGTTTCGGGAGCAATTCAAAAAGGCGGCGTTATCTGTCTTTGGCTCAGGCTACGCATGGCTTGTACTGGACCGCGGACGGCTGAAAATTGTGACGATGCCCAACCAAAGCTGTCCTTTGGAGATGGGGATGGCACCAGTCCTTACAGTGGACGTGTGGGAGCACGCCTACTATTTAAAGCATTATAATGTCCGGGCGGCCTATCTGGATGACTGGTTCCGGGTGGTCAGCTGGGAACAGGCAGAGCAGAATTTTTTGGCCGGCATGCTGCCTTGATTCCTGACCCGGGTGTGCCGGTATGGAACGCTTCTTTGACCCGGCGTGACTCATTGTATTCCACAAAAAAACCGGCAGGGGAAAAAGGTCCGCCTGCCGGGGTGCTGAGCTAAGGGCTCGTCTGCTGAAATCAGACCTGTATGCCGCCGGAAAACCGGCGGCTTTTTTCATTGCCCGGTTGCAAGGTATGAAGCGCTACCCATCAACCGATGCGCGCCCCAATTTTTTCCTGGCCAGGAACAGTCCGGCGCACAGGGCGGTAAAAGGGGCCACGGTAACCAGCCCGAAAGAGCCGATGACGGTGTGGATGATTTCCGCAGCCACATATTTATAGTTGAAGATGTTGGAAGGAGGGGTGCCCTGGGCCATAAAAACCATGAGCAGGGCCACATAGCCGCCGGAGTATGCGAACAGAAGGGTGGTGGTCATGGTGCCCATGGCGGCCCGGCCCACGTTCATCCCTGAGGTCATGGCCTCTCTCCAGCTCAGGTCAGGCCGCTTTTCCACCACCTCATGGACGGCGGAGGTGATGTCCACGGACAGGTCCATAATGGCGCCCGATGCTCCGATAAAAATGGAGGCCATGAAGATTTGAGTCAGACTCAGATGCTGGTAGCCGGCGTACAGCAGACTCTCGGAATAGGACATGACCGCCCCGTGAATTTTAAACAGGTTGGTAAAGGAGATGCCCAGCAGGCAGGTGACCAGAATACCCAGACAGGAGCCGGAAACAGCGGCAAGGCAGCGCCGGTCAAAGCCGTAGACAAGGGCGATGATGAGCACCGTCAGCACCAGGGTCATGGCCAGTCCCACCCAGATGGGGTTGACCCCTTTGAGGTACAGGGGGACCAGCACCTTCCAGATCATCAGTACGGTGAGAATGAAGGACAGTACTGCCCGCAGTCCTGTCTTTCCGGCGAAGAAAATCAGAAGCAGGACGAACATCCCGCCCAGCAGAAGCTCCCAGGGCATGCGGTAGTGGTCAATCATGGAGACGCTGATGATCTGACCGTCGATATAATTGATGCGTACCAGAGCTTTGTCCCCGGCGGCAAAAATTTTGTCCTGCTCCAGGGAGCCGTTGAGGGCGTTTTTCCCTTCGGCTGGCCGGCCTTTGAACTGGCCCGCTAAGATTTCCAGCTGACAGCGCTGTTCGCCGGAGCGGACAAGGCCGGTATCCACCACAGTGGACTCATCGGTGGACACCACCAGGGCAGGCTGGATATCCGACTCCTGAAAGACCATATTGTCCTCGTAGCCGGTGGGCAGGAGGATCAGGATAAGGGTAAGCAGGGCGCACACCCAAACCGGGGCGTGGTAGCGCAGGGCAGTGGAAGCTAGTGTATGTTTCATGGCTTTGGTTCCTTTTTGTGAGTGGATTTTGGGTCGGTAAGTCGGGAGGAACAGTCCTCCGGGGGACGGCTGATCCCGCAGAGGAAATAATTGAAAGATTTGACCGCCAGCCCCGGATGCAGGGGCAGCCCGCCCCGTCCGGATAGGGCGGGGCGGGCTTTGTCAAAGAGAGGGAGAGGAGCGCTTACTTGACGGCCAGCATGGAGGCCAGTTTGTCATAGATGTCGGTGTTGTCAAAGTAACCGGCGAACTGATCGGCGTTGACGCCGTCGGCAAAGACGGCTACGGGGAGACCGGTATGGCTGTAAGAGGTGAAGGAGACGCCGGACTTGTTGTTGAGGATGTGGGTGATGGTGACGGAGAGGGGCTCGTAAGTGCCGTAGGCCACATATTCGGCCTGCCCGGCCATTCCGGTGGCCTTCTCGTTGACGCTCTTCTCATAGGCAGTCTTCAGCAGTCCCAGTTCGTAGTCGGTGAGGACCAGTCTGTCCCCGGCCTCACCCTTGACTTTCAGTCCGAACAGCTGCTGAATGTCGGCCAGCACGGTGTCGAAGGAGGACTTGTTCTCTTTGTACTTGGCCACATAGTCGGAGTCAAACTTGGCATAAGAGATTTTCTGGCCGTTCAGCTGGCTGAGGTAGGTGTCATAGTCGGTGCCGGCGAAGCCGATGGTCAGACCGCCGGTCTCGTGGTCGCCGGTGACCAGGATAAGAGTTTCATCGGCGTGGTCTTTGGCAAAGTCGATGGCCACTTGAACGGCATCGGCCAGAGCCAGAGTGTCGTGGATGGTGGAGGCGGCGTCATTGGCGTGGCAGGCCCAGTCGATTTTGCCGCCCTCACACATCATAAAGAAGCCTTTGTCGTTGTCCAGGACCTGGATGCCCTTTTCCACATAGTCGGCCAGAGACCACATGGCATCGGTGCGGTCCAGCTCATAGGCCATGGCGTCGGAGTCGGCCAGGTACTGGTCAATGAGGATAACGGGGCCGGAGGTGACCTTCTCGGCCTCGGCCTGGGTCTTGACCACGTTGTAGCCGGCCTTTTGGGCCAGAGCATACAGGTCCTCCTTGTCCTTGTCGGAGCCGGTGGGCTTAAGCAGGCCGCCGCCCGCAAAATATTCAAAGCCGGATTCAATGAGCTCCATACCGATCTCGTAATAGCTGGAGCGGCTGGCCTGATGGGCGTAGAAAGCGGCGGGGGTGGCGTGGTTCAGGTTGACGGAAGAGATGACGCCCACCTTCATACCCAGCTGGTCATGGACCTTTTCAGTGATGGTCTCATAGGTTTTGGTTGCGGTCTCATCCACGTTGATGGAGCCGGAATAGGTCTTGTAGCCGGTGGCAATGGAGGTGGCGGTGGAGGCGGAGTCGGGGGCGAAGGAGTTGGAGTCGTAGGTGACGGCGGAGCCGGCCACGTCAAAGCCCATAAAGTTCAGGGCAACAGGGCCGTCCAGGATCGCCCCCTGGTTATCGTCCAGGCTGGGCTGGGCCTTCGCATAGTCGGGATCGGCCATAGCGCCCAGGTAGTCGGAGGCGGACTGGAACTGAGGATAGCTCATGCCGTCGCCGATGAATAAGAACACATATTTGGGGGCCTTCACTGTTTCAGAGACAGATGAGAGCGGGGTGACGGCGGTACCGGCCTGCGCTGTGCCGCTGTCTCCGGCGGCCGAAGTGGAGCAGCCGGCCAGCAGAGAGGCCGACATGGCCAGAGCCAGGGCGGCGGATAATACTTTTTTCATATTGATTTCCTCCTGCACGTTGATCTTATTCTTGTCATGTGTGACGGGTTTATTCTAAGGAAGGATTGTTAAAACCGCTACCCGCGTTCCGTCAAAAGGAGGTAAAAAATTGGAAGTGAATTGAAGCGGAGGAGGAAAAGGGGGCGTCGGGGGTTCCGAAGGGATATAAAGTGTGCTATACTGAAAATCATTATATTAAGCGTCCGAATTTTATCACAGGGGACAGCCCTCGGACGTGAACGTTAACTGAGAAAGGGAGTGTCCTACGCCATGACGGACTGTCAGGAATTCTGGAACATGCGCTCTGAGAACTACGATACCCAGATCGGCCCCTTTTATGGGGCGGCCTATGAGAAAACGGTGGAACGGACGGTAAAATATCTTTCCCAGGGGGATCGGGTGCTGGATTTTGCATGCGGGACAGGTATTGTGACCTTCCGGATGGCGCCCTGTGTGGATCAGATTCAGGGGATTGATATCTCTGATAAAATGGTCCGACTGGCCCGGGAAAAGGCGGAGGCTGGGGGAGTGGGCAATGTGAAAATTGATCAAATGGACCTGTTTTCCACTTGTTTGGAGGCTGAAAGCTTTGATGTGGTGACAGCGTTCAACGTAATTTGCTATCTGGACAACTATAAAGCCGCTTTGGAACGGATCAGGGACCTTCTCAAACCGGGCGGTCTGTTCCTTTCCGCCACAGACTGTCTGGGAGAAAAAATTACCAGGGTTGGCATTCAAAAGTTCTGGAAGAGCCGCACGGGGGCTATGCCCTATGTGGCATTTTTCCGGATGAAAGGGCTGGAGCGGGCCATTGCCGACGCGGGCTTTGCCGTGTTGGAGCGTGAAAATTTGTTCCCTGCTCCGCCCAACCTGTTTGTAGCCGCCAGAAAAGAGTGCTGAGTATTTTGGCTGCCGGTCCGGGCTTGAAGATCGGATACTGATTTTGGGCAGTATTTTGGCAGATTGACAAATAAACAGAGGCTGCGTAAAATGAAAGCGCGGGGATAAAAACACAGCCTGGTTGGTAGTCTTATTCTACTCCAAAAAAGCAAAATACAAATTTTTAGAAAAACTCCTTAAACCCTAGTGTTTCCAATGGTTTGCTGGCTGTTGAAGGGATGGGTGGACAACACGAAATATCCACAATATTTCGTTAAAACCCGTTATAAACCGTTACAAATCGGAAACATTGGTGTCAACATTGGTGTCAAAGTAGAGCGCCACATAACTTAACACACAACACATTTAGAGAGACTACTCAATATGCATTGAGTAGTCTCTCAGTCTGTCAAAAAGCCCTGTTGCGGCAAAATGCTACAACAGGGCTTTTCATTCAGTAATCGTAGACCTGGTCAAAAATCTCATCCGCCCATTCGGAAATGCCGATGAGGGCGACCGTACCGTCTTTCTTCTTCCGATACACGGCCAGGGCGGTGGAAAAGACCCAGGGGACAAAAATACGGTTGCAGGCGGCCTCGCCGATCTCTACCGTCTTGGTCTCCCGCTCCACCAGAGAGGAGGACTCCTCCAGAATGTTCTTCAGGCCGTAGGTTGCCTCCAGCTCGGCGGTAGCGCCGCCGCCCTCGTATTTAAACAGGGCGCGCAGAGAGAGGTTGGATTCCAGAGTGGTGGAGATAGAGGAGGACACCTCCACCGAGGTCTCCGTGATCAGCTTTGCGCCACGGGGGACGGACTGTGTGCTGCGGGGGTTGGCATTGATGGTATATACCTCCACGGCGAAGTAATCGTCCACAAACTCCTGCTTCTGCCAGAACTGGGTATAAATTGGGTCGGCCAGGTCGCCCCAGTTGGCCTTTGCGATGGAGTGCGGGGCGCTCCGGCCTACAAAGAGCTCCGTGGGGGGATAGTGGTAGGCTTGGGGCAGCTTGGCAACGGGGTCAAAGCTTGCACACTCTTCCAGACTGCTCTGGAGCTTCGCCCAATCCTGAATCATCTCGTTGTTGCTCATGTACAGCCAGCTGAGCTGGCGGCTGTCCGCATCGCTGCTGCCCTTATCATTGGGCTGGTGTTCACCGGCGGACAGCATACTTATTACAATAGTGCGGTCAAAGTAATGTCCGCTCTTTGAAATATCGCTCCAGCCCTCCACAATAAGGTCGCCGTTGACGGTGAGGCTGCTGGTATTGCCGGCGGAGAAGGGGACGTCAATGTACAGCTTTATATGGGGGCCGGCAAGGGGGGACGGAAGCTTTGCGCTGTCGGACAGATACCAGGTGGCTGTACATTCATAGCCGGTCCAGGTGCCGTTGCTGGCCCGGATGCCCAGGGCCTGCACGGGTTTCCCGGCGGGAACTGTAATGGGAGCGTTGCCGTCCGTGCTGTCCCGATACCAAACGCCCCACGGGATCTGTACGCTGGAGAGCACCAGCGTTTTGCCTGTGCGGTTCCAGATACTCAGGTGCATCTCCCACGCCGCATCCTCGGGGGAGTGAATATCAGCGTCTTTCTTCATATCCATACCAATGCTCCTTTTTCAAATTCTGTGGCCACATCTAGATTGTAGAACAGACCGGGCTCTTTGTCTCTTGACAAAGAGCCCGGCTTAACCGTTGTTAAGCCGGGCTCTTTGTCAAGAGACAATATAAATTTTTAGAGGGCTCGGAGGCAGTACAAGGTCTGGCCCAGGTGACGAACTGGGTGGGCCTTAAGTTTGCCGCCATGAACCTTAAAAAATTGGCCAAATGGAAGTGCAACACAGCCCCTTTCGCTGGATTTCTACGTCTTTTCCTTTCCTTACTTATTAAAACCCCTCTTGCATTTTATGCATATAGTATCAGGTTGAATCGTAAAAAATAGGGTACAGACTGCGGTTCAGTCCGGCGGCGGCAGAGGAGCCCCTGGGGTCCGGGCGCAGGAATCCGAAACGGGCCCGGCGGGAGGCCCAAAAAGCTGTAAGAGGTGCGGGCGTCGGCACAAAAGCTCAGGAGGCACTCAGCCGCCAGCGGGAGCAGGATGGACTGATCCGGCGGATCCTGGACCGGAAGGGGAGACAGGAGAAAACGGAGCGAAGATTCCTCCTGCGTCAGCAGAAAAAGCGCGAAAAAAAGCGGGGCAGGTAAAAACCTGCCCCGCTTTTGGGGTTTGGGAGGAGAAGCGTGCGTCGTATTTAGATTACTCCGGCCAGAACGAGGGCGAAGAGAACAAAGGTGGCCAGCAGAGCCAGGGAGAACAGAAGAAAGCCGGCGCTGAACTTTTTGTCCTGAACGCTCTGGGAGGGAGGAACCAGCCCGGCCCTGCGCATGGCGGTGACCACGGGCTTATACAGCAGCAAAGTGGCGGCCATATTCATGCCGCCCTTGGCCAGGTTGAAGGGAAGGAACAGGGTGGGCAGCATGGCGGCCACATCAGCGCGGGAAAAACCGGTCATGTACAGCGGGGTGATGAGGTAATTCCACAGCAGCATGACGGCGGTGAGGCAGATCACGCCGAGGGCCAGGCCCTCAACGGCGCCGGTTTTGGTGTGCCGCTTTTTGTAGACAAAGGAAGCGGTGCAGCAGAAGGCGCAGGTTGCCAATGCGTTCATAATGAATCCAATGGGGCCGGTGGTGCTGATGGTAATCATTTCAATAAAGGCGACCAGGATGGAGATGACGGCAGCCAGCATAGGACCGAAGGTGAACCCCCCGATACAGATGACCACATCCTTAAAGTCGAAGTCCAGGAACATCACGCTGGGCATCAGCTTGGAGAGAAGCATGACGATGTAGGCGATGCCGGTGAGCATGGCTGCGCTGGTGATGGTTTTGGTGTCCATTTTGGAGCGGACAGGGGTACGGGTCATGGTGGGTACAGACATAAAAAACACTCCTTAAATGATTTTGGTACGCCTGAAAAGCCATATGCCTTCCAGGTGCCAAAACAATTAAGGAGGTGCGCGACACACGCCGAAAGGCGTGTGTAATTGTTTTACACACATCTTCTTCCATCCGGACTATACCGTTGGTCCCGGAGTTTCACCGGGTCAGCGGGTCCATCTCTGGACCCGGTCGCGGACTGTACCGCCAGTGGGGAATTGCGCCCCGCCCTGAAGACATTGGATTCAGTTGTCCATGGACTATTATAAAACACGGAGCGGAAAAATGCAAGAGATTTTATTCGGTTGATTTTTCTGGCCGGGCAGCTTGGCTCTCCTGCCTGTTGGGATGGGACGACAGAGAAGGAGGCGGAGGTTTTTTTGGAATCCGCAGAGAATAAAATGAAGCTGATATATGGACAATTTGAAAAACTTTGGGTTTCCCCCCTATGCAAACGGAAAGAATTATATTAAAATAGGACTGCAAGAGATTTCTCGGGCTGTGGCGCACCATGGTGATGTGGTGTACTCCGTTTCCTGTGGGCGGGGTGTCGGCACAGTCCGAATGTTTGCACCGTAAATTATAGAGACAGGAGTGGTTCCTATGGAGCAGCCTAAGTATAAGAGAGTCCTTTTAAAAATCAGCGGAGAGGCTCTGGCGGGTGAAGCGTCCAGAGGTCTGGACTTTCATGTGATCGCTCAGGTATGCGATGTGATCAAACGCTGTGTGGATTTGGGCGTACAGGTTGGCGTTGTGGTAGGGGGCGGGAATTTCTGGCGCGGCGTGAAGGACGGCGGAGACCAGATGGAGCGTGTCCGTGCCGACCACATGGGGATGCTGGCCACCGCCATCAACGCCTTGGCTGTGGCCGACGTGCTGGAGCAGAAGGGAGTGGCCGTCCGGGTTCAGACCGCCATTGAAATGCGGGCCATGGCCGAGCCCTATATCCGGTCCAGAGCCATCCGGCACCTGGAAAAGGGACGGGTGGTCATCTTTGGATGCGGAACCGGAAATCCCTTTTTCTCCACCGATACCGCTGCGGTTCTTCGGGCGGCGGAGATTGACGCCGACGTGATTCTGCTGGCCAAAAATATTGACGGGGTGTACTCTGCCGACCCCAAGCTGGACCCCAGCGCCACCAAGTATGATGCGATTACCTATGACGATGTGCTGGCCCAGCATCTGAAGGTGATGGATTCCACCGCCACCTCCCTGTCCATGGACAATAAAATCCCCGTGCTTCTCTTTGCACTGAAGGATCCGGAGAATATTCTCCGTGCGGTGCAGGGAGAAAAAATTGGAACGATTGTAGGCGGCTGAGCTGGTCCGGCGGGCCAAATATCGCCTATAAAAAAGGATAGAAGAAAGGAAGTCAAGACCATGAGCCCTGAGAATAAGATTTATGATGAGAAAATGCTTAAGACCATCGAGGTGGTCAAGGCCAATTTCGCCTCCGTCCGGGCTGGACGGGCCAACGCCGGCGTACTGGACCGCATCTCCGTGGAGTACTACGGCACCCCAACTCCCATGAGCCAGGTGGCGGCCATTTCCTCCCCCGATCCCCGCACACTGGTGATTCAGCCATGGGACGCCACACTTCTCAAGTCGATTGAAAAGGCGATTCAGATCTCCGACCTGGGCATTAATCCCCAAAATGACGGCCGGGTGATTCGTCTTGCCTTTCCCCAGCTGACGGAGGAGCGCCGCAAGGAGCTGACCAAGCAGGTGAGAAAGTATGGAGAGGAAGGCAAGGTGGCGGTGCGGAATATCCGCCGGGATGCCATGGACGAGATCAAGAAAAAAACCAAAAAGGCCGAGCTGACCGAGGACGACCAGAAGAACCTGGAAAAGGAGCTTCAGGAGCTTACCGATAAGCGGTGCAAGGAGATTGACGATCTGACGGCCAAGAAAGAAAAGGAATTGATGGCGGTCTGAGGGCCGATGGGCCGTTTGATGGTCTGGCTGCCAATGCCCCGCCAGAATGAAACGGCTCAGAGGAATTGATGGAAAGGGAACCGTCAGGGTTCCCTTTCCTTTCAACCGCTAGTATGCAAAGGTTCTGAAATCTGTTCAGCCTTTCTAAAAAGTAAAAGGCTGAGCTGCACAGCCGGATATCCGGCCCCCGCGGCCTAAACTGGTTTTAGAGATGACAAGAGATTACAAGGCCCGGTTCAGGTATGTCCGGGTCAGATTTGAGGTGCCCTGTGGCTTTTTTTCAAAAGAAGGCTGAGCAGCTGGAGCCCCAGGTGGATTTTCAGCACTTGCCCCGCCACATTGCCATCATCATGGATGGCAATGGCCGTTGGGCGAAACAGCGGGGCCTGCCGCGTACCGCGGGCCATGCCGCCGGAGCGGAGAATTTCCGCTCCATTGCCACCTACTGCAAGGATATTGGATTGGACTATCTGACGGTATACGCTTTTTCCACAGAGAATTGGAAACGGCCTGCGGAAGAGGTGGCATCCATTATGGGTCTGCTGAAAAAGTATCTGCTGGAGGCTATCGGCAGAATGGAACGTGACAAGGTTAAGATGGAGTTTTTTGGGGATCTGTCCCCCCTGACCCCGGAACTGAGGGAGCTTTGCCAGCGCACCCGGGCGATTTCCCGGCACTACGACGGCTGTCAGGTGAACATCTGCCTGAACTACGGCGGCCGGGACGAGCTGCTCCGTGCTGCCATGTCCTATGCGGACGCGTGCGTCCAGGGGAAGGCAGATCCCAACCATCTCAGCCAGGAACAGTTTGGCGGCTATCTGTACTCCAGGGGGATTCCAGATCCGGACCTGGTTATCCGGCCCAGCGGAGAGCTGCGGCTTTCCAACTTCCTGCTGTGGCAGTCCGCCTACGCGGAATTTTACTTCACTGACGTGCTGTGGCCCGACTTCTCCAAAACGGAGCTTCTCCGGGCCATCGCGGCTTATCAGGGCCGGAACCGCCGGTATGGAGGTGTCTGATTTGGTTACGCGCATCATTGTGTCAGTGGTTCTGGCGCCTATGTTTTTTGTAGTGCTGTTCTTTCTTCCTCCTGTCTGGCTGGCTTGTTTAGTTGCCTGTATCTCGGCGCTGGCCTCCTTCGAGCTGCTGCGGGCCACCCGGGTAGCCCACCACAACCGGATGTATGTCTATACCGCGTTGTCTGCCGCCGTTATTCCCGTGGGGTATTGGCTTGGATATGGAACACTGGTCACCCAGGGCGCGGCGCTGCTGTTGATGGCGGCGTTGTTTCTGGTGGCTATCCGGCTGTACGGCCGGGAACAGGCTGTAGGCTTTGAGCAGGTGATGGTATGTCTCTTCGGCGGACTTATGGTTCCCATGTTTTTGTCGGCCCTTGTTCAGCTTAAGGGGATGGAAAATGGCCGCTATCTGGTGCTGCTGCCTGTGATCAGCGCGTTCCTCACCGATGCCGGAGCCTATTTTGCGGGTGTGTTCCTGGGAAAGCACCGGGGAATCACCAGAGTCAGTCCAAACAAGTCCCTGGAGGGATACATCGGCGGCATTCTTTCCGGTGCGGCCTTTATGATGCTGTATGGCCTGGTCCTGGAGCGGTTTGCCGGTTTAGCGGTATCCTTCCCCATTCTGGCGGTATACGGCCTGCTGGGCAGCGCCGTCACCGAGCTGGGGGATCTGTCCTTCTCCCTGGTCAAACGGCAGTACGGAATCAAGGACTACGGCGATCTGCTGCCCGGCCACGGCGGAATGCTGGACCGTTTCGACTCCATGACCTTTGCCGCCCCCATGCTGCTGCTGCTGGTGAAGGTGATCCCCGCTTTTTAACCCAATTTTCCGTTCAAACATGGGGGAGACCTATCCCCTCAATCAGGTGACAAATATGAGTAAACGAATCTCTATTTTAGGATCCACCGGCTCTATTGGGCGGCAGTCATTGGAAGTGATTGCCGCCTGCGGCATGGAGGCGGCGGCGCTGACAGCAAATTCCAGCGTGGAGCAACTGGAGGAGCAGGCGCGGCGGTTCCGGCCGGAGCTGGCGGTGCTGGTGGACGAAAGGGCCGCCGCCGACCTGCGGGTCAAGCTGGCGGATACCAGTGTCCGGGTATTGTCCGGCATGGGGGGACTGATGGAGGCCGCCGCCCTGTCTGGGGCCGATACCGTGATTACCTCAGTGGTTGGGATGGTAGGCCTGCGGCCCACCCTGGCCGCCATCCGGGAGGGGAAGCGCATTGCCTTGGCCAACAAGGAGACTCTGGTATGCGCCGGTCAGCTGGTGCTGGAGGAGGCACGTGACTATGGAGCCCGGATTCTTCCCGTGGATTCCGAGCATTCCGCCCTGTTCCAATGCCTGGAGGGAAACCGGAACAGGGGAGAGGTGAAGCGGCTGATCCTCACCTGCTCCGGCGGGCCCTTTTATGGGCGGACAGCCGCTGAGCTGAAAACAATGACAAGGGAAGACGCCTTACAGCACCCAAACTGGTCCATGGGGGCAAAAATTACTGTGGACTCCGCCACCCTGATGAATAAGGGACTGGAATTTATAGAGGCCATGCACCTGTACAACATGCCTCCGGAGAAAATTTCCATTGTTATCCACCGGGAGAGTATTATCCACTCCCTGGTGGAATACTGTGATAATGCCATGATCGCGCAGATGGGCGCGCCGGATATGCGCCTGCCCATTCAGTATGCCCTTACCTGGCCCAGGCGTGTGCCGGGACCAGCCAGTCCCCTGGATCTGTGGAACTGCGGTCCCCTCACCTTTGGCAGTCCGGATCTGGATACCTTCCAGTGTCTGGCGCTGGCTCTGGAGGCGGCAAAGGCCGGCGGAACTGCAGGCGCCGTCCTCAACGGGGCAAATGAGGCGGCGGTGGCCCAGTTTCTGGCCGGAAAAATTGGTTTTTTGGAAATTGCAGACAAGGTTGCCCAGGCCATGGCCCGGGTTAAAGTGGTGCAAAATCCCACCCTATCCGATGTTCTTGAGGCGGATGCTGCCGCCCGCGAGGTTGTGGGATAAAGCTGCCCGCATTTTTTGGAGGTTCTATGTTCTATATCATTGTCGCCATTCTCATTTTTGGGGTGTTGATTGCAACCCATGAACTGGGGCACTTTGCTTCGGCCAAGGCCCTGGGCGTAAAGGTCAATGAATTCTCCGTGGGGATGGGGCCCGCTGTATTCAAAAGGCAGAAAGGGGAAACCCTTTACAGTCTGCGTGCTTTTCCCGTCGGCGGCTACTGCGCCATGGAGGGGGAGGATGACGACTCCGCTGATCCCCGTGCCTTTGGCCGGGCGGCCATGTGGAAGAAGATCATCATTCTCTGTGCCGGTGCGGCAATGAATTTTCTCACCGGTGTAATTCTGTGTCTGTTTCTGGTCCTCCCTTATGTGAATTTGGTTCATCCTGTTGTGGCGGGCTTTGCCCAGGGATTTCCTTTGAAAGGGGAGGATGGACTGATGGAAGGGGACCGGATTTTGTCCATTGATGGGGAGCGAGTTTATATTTATGACGATGTGACGCTGCTGTTTTCCAGGAGCAATGGAACGAACATGGACCTGGTGGTGGGCCGCGGCGGGGAGAAGATCCGGCTGGATGACATTCCGCTGTACCCCAGGGAGTTTACCGATGAGAACGGCAAAACCGTCCTTCGGTATGGAATCAACTTCAAAATAGAATCGGCCACAGTAGGCGGTAAGCTGCGGGAGGGCTGGTTTATGGCCATCGATTTTGTGCGGCTTGTCCGACTGAGTCTTGGAGATTTGATTTCCGGGGCCGCCGGTCTGAGGGACTTATCCGGCCCGGTTGGAATTGTGGAGACGATTACCGAGGTGGGCAGTAATCCCAACATCTCTCCCACGGCTATGGCCGCGGTGCGGAATATCGCCTATCTGGCGGCGCTGATTGCGGTCAATCTGGCGGTGATGAATCTGCTGCCGCTGCCCGCGCTGGATGGTGGGCGTATTTTCTTTTTGCTGCTTAACGGCCTGCTCTATACACTGTTTCGGAAAAAAATTGATCCCCGGTATGAGGGGTATGTCCACATGGCCGGACTGGCCCTTTTGATGGGGCTGATGCTGATGGTTACGCTCAGCGACGTGGGAAAGTTGTTCGGCCGGTAGTACGGCGTGGGCGGGCTGACATATCTGTCTGCACAATGCTATAATGTAATTAGGAGACTGAGCCATGACCAAACAGATTAACGTGGGCGGCGTCCCTGTGGGGGGCGGGGCGCCTGTGACCATTCAATCCATGACCAACACCCGCACTGACGATGTGGAGGGGACACTGAGACAGATTGGAGCGCTGGCCGCCGCAGGATGTGACATCGTCCGCGTGGCAGTGCCCGACATGGCCGCCGCCCGGGCCGTGGCCAAGATCAGGGAACACAGCCCGCTGCCTCTGGTGGTGGATATCCACTTTGACTATAAGCTTGCCCTGGAGGCCATTGCCGCCGGGGCGGATAAGGTGCGCATCAACCCGGGGAACATCGGGGGAGAGGACCGGGTGAGGGCGGTGGCCGAGGCCTGCCGCCTGCGCCATGTCCCCATCCGTATCGGAGTCAACGGGGGATCCCTGGAGAAGGATATTCTGGCCAAATACGGAAAGGTATGCCCCGAGGCCATGGTGGAGTCCGCCTTCGGCCACATCCGCTTGCTGAACAAGTTCGATTTTGACGACATCTGTGTGTCCCTGAAATCCTCCAGTGTGCCCATTACCATGAAAGCCTATCAGCTGATGGGACAGAAAAGTAATTATCCTTTACATATTGGAGTCACCGAGGCGGGTACTGTAAAGATGGGCACGCTGAAATCCGCTGTGGGCATTGGGGGGCTGCTGGCCCTGGGCGTTGGGGACACCATGCGGGTGTCCCTGTCCGCCGACCCGGTGGAGGAGGTCTATGCCGCCCGGGATATTTTGAAGGCCGCCGGAATCCGGCGGGACGGGGCTGAGCTGGTGTCCTGCCCCACCTGCGGCCGCACCCGCATCGACCTGATCTCCCTGGCCGGGGAGGTGGAGGAGCGGCTGAAGACCGTGGACAAGCCCATCACCGTGGCCGTCATGGGCTGTGTGGTCAACGGCCCCGGCGAGGCCGCCGCCGCCGACTGCGGCATTGCCGGCGGCGTGGGGGAGGGCCTGCTGTTTAAAAAAGGCCAGATCGTCAAAAAGGTCCCCCAGGACCGGCTGGTGGACGAGCTTTTTGCGCTGATTGATACGCTGTAAGGCGGAGGATGTATGACGAAAAGTGCAATAGAATCGGACAGGCGGGAGACGGTGATCCGCCGCTGGTTTGACAGCTGGCTCTGGGCGGAGGACTGCGGGATCACAGATATCTTCGCCCCTGACTGTCTTTATGTGGAGAGCTGGGGCCCCAGATACCGGGGAGCGGACCAGGTGGCCCACTGGTTTCAGGAGTGGAACGGCAGGGGACAGGTACAGGCCTGGGAGATCAGACAATTTTTTCACAATGAGTTGGGCACGGCTGTGGAATGGTTTTTCCGCTGTGAGATGCGGGATGGTACGGTCCAGGAATTTGACGGGATGTCCCTGGTGATCTGGGACGAAGCGGGCCGAATTGCTTCACTGAAGGAGTTTGGCTGCAACATCCACCAGTACGACCCCTATGCCCAGGGCGGCACGCCGCAGTTTCGTCAGGAGCCGGCTTTGTGGTTTTAACAAGAGATTGATAAGCTGAGGAGCAGACTATAAGATGTCCAAGAAGATACCCTTTTTACAGATGTTCGCCGCCCTGCGCCGCTATGCCGAACTTTCCGGCGCGGTGGAGGGCTGGCTGATTGTGTCCGCCGCCATTGACAAGGCCAGCCGCAGCGCCAAGATTTCGGTGGAGGGGGCGGAGGGCGCGGGGCCCAACCTGCTCCGGGAGGCGGAGGAGGCGGTGTGCCGGGCTTACGGCCTGGCTGCCGTGAAGATTCTTCCCCAGGCCGTGGAGACTGTCCCCGCCCACGCTCCGGAACAGCCTGAAAGACGGGAGAACCCCATACAGCCTGTCCGGGATCCTGTGGAGCAGGGGGATGCACCTGACGCCTTTGCCCGCACTGAGGCCATCCGGCAGGCCGCTCTGAAGCGGGTGGCCGTCCGCCCCGCCGCACCGAAGGGGGACGGGAAAAAGGCGGCCGGTCGGGCCATTTTTGGAAAGGCAATTTCCAAGGCCCCCACACCCATCGGCGAGCTTGAGCTGGACATGGGGATGGTGGTCATCGAGGGTGACGTCTTTGCCGTGGACAACCGGGAGCTGAAAAAGCGTGGGGCCTGGGTAGTGGCCTTTGACGTCACCGACTACACCGGGTCCATCCGGATCAACAAGTTTTTCCCGGGGGACGAGGGAAAGCCTCTGGTGGATGGGATCAAAAATGGGATGCACCTGAAGGTGCAGGGGCGGCTGAACATGGACCGCTTTTACGGCGACGTAGTGCTGGAGCCGGTGGCGGTGATGGCGGCGGAGAAGAAGATGAAGGAGGACAAGGCCCCGGAAAAGCGGGTGGAGCTCCATCTCCACACCACCATGTCATCCATGGACGCCCTGACCAGCGTGGGGCCCAAGCTGGGTCCGGACCGGAACGTGGTCAAGCGGGCGGAGGCCTGGGGCCATCCGGCCATTGCCATTACCGACCACGGCGTGGCCCAGTCCTTCCCCGACGCCTGGCACTCGGCCAAGAAAATCAAGCTGCTCTACGGGGTGGAGGCTTACTTCATCAACGACGTGGACGACCGGGTGGTGGTCCATGGAGAGACAGAGGCGGCTTTTTCCGATGAAATTGTATGCTTTGACATTGAGACCACCGGGCTGAACAAAAAGTATGAGGTCATCATTGAAATCGGCGCTGTGGTGCTGAAAAACGGAGAGATTGCCGAAACCTTCAATACCTTTGTCGCTCCGGGCCGTATTCTGTCCCCGGAGATCATTCGTCTCACTGGGATCACTGACGAGATGCTGGTGGGAGCCCCCTCCCAGGAGGAGGCCCTGCGGGCCTTTCTGAATTTTGCCGGAAACCGGCCTCTGGCCGCCCACAATGCCGACTTCGATATGGGTTTTATCGCCGCCGGCTGCCGGAAATACGGTATCCCATTCTTCAACCCATCGGTGGACAGCCTGATCCTGGCACAGAATCTGTTGCCCGATTTGAATAAATACAAGCTGGACATCGTGGCGGAATACCTGCATCTGCCCGCGTTTAACCACCACCGGGCCAGCGACGACGCGGCCACCGTGGCCTACATGCTGCCCCACTTCTTCAAAATGCTGGAGGAGAGGGGGCTGCATACGCTGGGGGAGATCAACGGCTACATGCCCAGGCTGCGCAGGGGGGGCAAGGCCAGAAGACAGCCCAAGCACCTTATTGTGCTGGCCAAAAACCAGACCGGGCTGCGCAACCTGTACAAGCTCATCTCCCTGTCCCATCTGGAGCACTTCAAGCGGGTGCCCACCATGCCCAAGTCCCTGATTAACGAGAACCGGGAGGGGCTGATCATCGGGGCGGCCTGTGAGGCGGGGGAGCTGTTCCGGGCGCTGGTGGACGGAAAGGACTGGGAGGAGCTGAAGCGCATCGCCTCCTGGTATGACTATCTGGAAATTCAGCCCATCTGCAACAACATGTTTATGCTGCGCAAGGGGGTGGTCCGCAGCGAGGAGGAGCTGCGGGACTTTAACCGTGCCATTGTGGCCCTGGGCGAGGAGCTGGGCAAGCCGGTGTGCGCCACCGGGACGTCCATTTTCTGGACCCGGAGGACGAGGTGTACCGCCATATCCTTCTGGCCTCCAAGGGCTTTGAGGATGCGGATGAGCCCCTGCCCATCTACTTTAAAACCACCGAGGAGATGCTCAGGGAATTTTCCTATCTGGGGAAGGAGAAGGCCCATGAAGTGGTGGTGAAAAACACAAATTTCATTGCCGACTGCTGTGACCCCATTGAGCCGCTGCCCCAGGGACTGTTTGCCCCAAAACTGGAAGATTCCGACGGGGAGCTGAAGCGGCTGGTATGGGGAAAAGCCCATGAGCTTTACGGGGAAAATCCGCCCCAGATTGTAGTGGACCGCATCGAGGTGGAGCTGGGGGACATCATTCGCTGTAAGTACGACGTGATCTATATGTCCGCCCAAAAGCTGGTGCAGAACTCTCTGGAGCACGGATATCTGGTGGGCTCCCGGGGCAGTGTGGGCTCTTCCCTGGTGGCCTTTATGTCAGGCATCACAGAGGTAAACTCCCTTCCCGCCCACTACCGCTGTCCCAACTGCAAACATACCGACTTCGACTACGCCCGGGACCCGGAGCATCCATACGGCTGCGGGGCCGACATGCCTGATGCAGACTGCCCCGTATGCGGGGCCAGATATGTGAAGGACGGCTTCAATATCCCCTTCGAAACCTTCTTGGGGTTCGGGGGTGACAAGGTGCCTGATATTGATCTGAATTTCTCCGGGGAGTACCAGTCCAGTGCCCACCGGTACACCTTCGAGCTGTTTGGCCAGTCCCACGTGTTTCGGGCGGGGACCATCGGCACCGTGGCGGAAAAGACCGCCTTCGGCTATGTGAAAAAGTATCTGGAAGAAAAGGGGAAAACCGCCTCCAAGGCGGAGGAGAACCGTCTGGCCATCGGCTGTACCGGGGTGAAGCGGACCACCGGTCAGCACCCCGGCGGCATGGTGGTCATCCCTCAGGACAAGGAAATCTACGATTTCTGTCCCGTCCAGCACCCCGCAGACGACCCAAACAGCGATATTATTACCACCCATTTTGAATACCACTCCATGGAGAGCAACCTGCTGAAGCTGGACATGCTGGGACACGATGACCCCACCATGATCCGCATGCTGGAGGACCTGACGGGAGTCAACGCCCGGGAGATTCCCCTGGACGACCCGGACACCATGTCCATTTTTCAATCTTCCAAGGTGCTGGGGTACGAAAACGATAAAATTCTGGGCCCCACGGGGGGCACGGCCATCCCGGAATTCGGCACCTCCTTTGTCCGGGGCATGCTGGAGGACACCCAGCCCAGCCAGTTCGACATTCTGGTCCGGCTGTCCGGCTTCTCCCACGGCACTGACGTGTGGCTGGGCAACGCCAAGGATCTGATTACCTCCGGCACCGCCAAGGTCAGCGAGGCCATCGGCTGCCGGGACGACATCATGCTCTTTCTGATCTCCAAGGGAATGCCCCCCAAGCGGTCCTTCAAGATCATGGAGGCCGTCCGTAAGGGCCGGGGCCTGCCCGACGGCGCGGAGGAGGAGATGAAGGCCGCCGGTGTGCCCGACTGGTACATCGGTTCCTGCAAAAAGATCGCCTACCTGTTCCCCAAGGCCCACGCCGTGGCCTATGTGATGATGGCCTTCCGCATCGCCTGGTTTAAGGTCCATCGGCCCCTGGCTTTCTACGCGGCCTATTTTTCCATCCGGGCCAAGGCCTTTGACGAGGCGTTCATGTGCCGGGGCATGGATGTGTGCCAGAGGAAAATGCGGGAGATCGTGGCCAAGGACAAGGAGGCCTCCGCCGTGGAGCAGGACATGCTCACCACCCTGGAGGTGTGCTATGAGTTCTACCTCAGGGGCTTTACCTTTGACCGCATCGATCTGTATCAGTCGGAAGCCGTCCATTTTACTGTGGACGAGGAGCGAAAAGCTCTGCGCCCACCCTTTGTATCGGCGGCGGGGCTGGGAGAGACGGCGGCTATCTCCCTGGTGGAGCAGCGGAAGGGGCGGACCTTCATTTCCATAGAGGAGGTTTCCGCCGCCTGTCCCAAGGTGTCCAAGACCCATATTCAGCTGCTGAAGGATGCCGGAGCTTTCGGTGATCTGCCGGAGACCAGTCAGATAGACCTGTTTTCCATGTTCGGATAGCACATAAGAGCTCTGCGCTCCGCAGACAGGCGGAACGGCAGGGAGAGGAGAGGGAGCCATGCTGAGACGGGGCAGAAAATATCAGATTACCTTTGCGATGTTTCTCCTGTCTGTTTTTGGAATGGTCCACTGGCTGCAGGAGGACGTCCCCTTTTTCCTGTGCTGGGGAGGGTCTGTGTTTTTTGCCTTTGTGTCCTTCCGCCTGCGGCAGGTGCGCTGCCCCAGCTGCGGAAGGGTCATTCACCAGTATTGGCAGCACTTCAAGTACTGCCCGTACTGCGGGGAAGGGCTGGAGAAGTGAGAAATCTCCCTTGAAGCGGCCGCTGGTATTCAGCGGTATGGAGGGTGTTTACAATGGGGATGAGAGCATCGGCAGACCCACACGGGCTGAGGACAAAGAGGCGGTCTGCATTTCGTTTGAAATTGGGAACTGCCTGCTACTCCATGATGCGGTATGCCCTTTGGGTGTCCGGCCGTTATGAATGGGCCGACAGACGCCAGGAGGAATCACTGCCTTTCCTTTATACGGAGCACCGCACCCCCCTGCTGCGGAAGCTGAGGGACGTGGAGATGGTGTACCAGCACAATAAAGTGGTGAATCTGCGTTTGGCGGTGGAGCGTTTGGACGGATTGATTCTTCAGCCGGGACAGGTGTTCAGCTATTGGAGGCTGATTGGAAAGCCCACCTATCGCAAGGGGTATCGGGACGGGGTGCTGCTCCGGGGCGGAAAGGTGGTCTATGGCTGCGGCGGAGGACTGTGCCAGCTGTCCAATCTGATTTTCTGGATGACACTCCACACGCCCCTGGAGGTTATTGAGCGGCACCGACACGGATATGATGTATTTCCAGACTCCAACCGGACCCAACCCTTCGGCAGCGGAGCCACATGCTTCTACCCTTACGGAGATTTGATGATCCGCAATGCTGGGGGAGAGGCCTTCCAGCTGCGCCTGCGGGTGGGCAGGGAGTTTCTGGAAGGAGAGTGGCGGGCGGTCAGTCCGCCTGACCGCCGCTATCAAATTGTGGAGAGAAACCACGAGATGCGGCACGAGTGGTGGGGCGGATGCAGCCGGCACAATGAGTTGTATCGGCAGACATTTACATGGGATGGAGCTTTGCTGGAAGACATCCTCATGGTGGAGAACCATGCGATGATGATGTACGACCCGTTTTTAGAGGGAACGGATCAAAAAACAGTGGATTTGGAAAATTAAGAAAAAATTAAAGCTTGTCCGATGATGGCGGCAATGAAAAGATTTTGTGCGGGGAAGAAGAAAAAAAGGGGAGAGGCATGGAAGATGCCAATGGATTTTCCGTGTTTTTTCTCTGCATATGCTGCCGATCCGGGAAAAAGACCGATAATGGAAATTCAGGGGACGGGTCTTTGACGGCAAAAGAGAAGAAGCCGGATTTCACAAGGGTTGACGGATGGGTCGGGACGTGTTAAAACAAAAAGACAGTTTCCGGACAGCGCCGCGATGGCGGGGGCTTGCACGGATGATGGTTCAACACAGACAGCGGAGGTAAGAACATGGGTTTTCATTCTTACGGCGGCAGACGGGTGTACCGGAGCCGCAGTATGTCCGGAGACAGGGACGGGCAGTCGGTCCGGCTGTTGGGCCGGGTGCTGTTTTTCCCCCTTCAGTTTTTATATTTGGAGCTGGTCCTGCACCTCTATATGAGGATGTCCCTGGCCTTCGCACCGGTTTATCTGCTGTTCGGCGCGGCGGCTGGTTTTGTCGTTTCCGCGCTGACGCTGCCCTTTGGCAGGCGGACCAACAGCATACTGTCCAAAACGCTGGCGCTGCTGTTCTCCTTTGTCTATGTGGTGGAGCTGATCGCAAAAAAAATTCTCCAGTCCTACTACCCGCTGAGTACTCTGGGTACCGCTGCGGGAAACAAGCTGACTGACTATTTGGACGTTATCGTGTCCACGGTGGTGGGCAGTCTGCCCATCATTGTGGTCATGTTTCTGCCCGGGGTTCTGCTCCTGGTGCTGGGCAGGTCCCACCGGTGCTTCAATCGATTTGATGTCCGGTTTGCCGGGTTGATTCTGGCCGCTGCGGTGGTGCTCCATCTGTTTGGGCTGGGCGTGGTGCATCTGCCCTGGAAGGGGGATTTGGTGCCCAAGCAGCTGTACGGGATGGATACCAACATAGATGACCAGGTGGAGCAGCTGGGCCTGTGGACCATGCTGCGCCTGGATGTGAAGCACATGGTGTTCCCGGTGAAAAACGATTTGGACGCCGATTTCAGCGGTCTGGACGGCCTGGGCGACGGGTCCTCCAGTGCCGGCAGCAGCAGTGCCGGTGTGTCCGGGGAGGACCCGGATCCGGTGGTGGATACCTCGCCCAATGTGATGGACGTGGATCTGGCCGCCCTGGGGGCGAACACAGGAAACGATGACATCAAGTGGCTGACCGACTATTTCAGCAGCGTTGCCCCGACCAAGAAAAACGAGTATACCGGCATGTTTAAGGGGTACAACGTGATTCAGTTGGTCATTGAGGGATTTTCAGGCTATGCCATCGACCCCGAGCTGACGCCCACCCTGTATAAGCTGACCCATGAGGGCTTTGTGTTCAACAATTACTACACCGCCCTCCACTTTACCAGCACCTCCAACGGGGAATGTCAAACCCTGCTGGGCCTGTACCCCAAAAACGGCAACCCCATTACCATGAAGCGCACCGGCGAGGTGGTATACAGCGATAACAAACAAGGAATGAATTGTTATTTCTCTCTGGCCCAGCAGCTGAGCAGGGAGGGCTACCTGGTCCAGGGCTACCACCCAAATTCCGATATGTACGGCCGGCTGGCCTCCCACACCAATCTGGGGTATGACTGGCGTCAGTTTGGGCATGGGTTTGATAATCTGGAGCTGAGTGACAGCGGAAAGCTCCTCTGGCCCCAGCGGGATTCCTATATGGTGGAAGCCAGCGTGGACAACTATATCAACAGCGACCAGCCCTTCCACATCTATTACCTGACCATCAGCGGCCACATGCCCTACTCCAACAACCGTATCGTGGCCCCCTACCGGGAGACCGTCCGGGCCCTGCCCTACAGCGAGACCACCCAGAACTATGTGGCCACGGCCATGGAGGTGGACAAGGCCCTGGAGGTGCTGCTGGACAAGCTGGAGGCGGCGGGCAAGCTGGACAAAACTTTGATTGTGGCCACCGGAGACCACATTCCCTATTTCAATGTGGATACCCTGGAGGAGTTGTCCGGCAGAACCTTTGGCAGCTCCAAGGATCTGGAGGCCCTGAAAGAGGGAAATATTGACTTTGATGTTTATAAAAATTCCCTGATCCTCTGGTCTGCCAGCATGGAGGAGCCTGTTCAGGTGGACAAGGTGTGCTGTCAGGTGGACATTCTGCCCACGCTCTCCAATCTGCTGGGGCTGGAATACGACTCTAGAATGCTGGCGGGCAGTGATATTTTGTCCGACAGTGAGGGACTGGTGGTGTTTACCTCCCGGAGCTGGAAGTCGGACAGGGGCTTTTATAACCGCTATACCCAGACCTTTACCCCCGCCGACGGTGTGACCATGACAGAGCAGGAGCAGGAGGACTATGTTTCCGCGGTGAAAAAGCTGGTGGGGTATAAACTGGACAGCACGCCGCTGATTATCGAAAATAATTTTTACGATTATGTGTTTGGAACGGGATAAATAGCCGCGGCCGGCAGTAGACTGTGATTCGTGGGTATCCCCCAGTGCATGAAAGGAAGTGTGTTTTTATGAGCTTTGACCCCCATGAGTTTGACCGCAGCATGGCCCCGGAGGGACAGGTGGAAACCATCGGCCAGTATACCGCCAAGACCTTCCTCTGGATGGTGCTTGGGCTGATGATTACCTTCGGCGTGGCCCTTGCAAGCTGGATGACCGGCGCGGTCTATTACGTGATTCATATGCATTTTGTGATTTTGATCGCCACCCTGCTTCTCTCCATTACCATGGTCAGCCGAATTGAACGGATGGCGGTGGGCACGGCAAAGGCTATGTTTGTGGCCTTTTCGGTGCTGTTTGGGTTTACTATGTCCATCTATCTGCTGATTTTTGATCTGAATAGTGTGATTTTTGTCTTTTTGGCCACCGCCGTCTATTTTGGGGCGCTGGCGGCCTATGGCCTGCTGACCCACCGAGATCTGTCAGGCCTCCGGCCCATTTTGACCTCCGGGCTGATCTTCCTGATCCTGTTCGGCCTGGTTATCATGTTTATTCCCGGCTTTACCGCCTTGGACCAGATGGCCTGTATTGTGGGCATTGCCATCTTCCTGGGGTACACTGCCTATGATACCCAGAAAATCAGAAGCTTCTATTCTTACTACGCAGGTTATCCGGACATGCTGGAGAAGGCATCTATTTTCTCTGCGCTCCAACTGTATTTGGACTTCCTAAACCTTTTTGTTTATCTGCTTCGCTTTCTGGGCAATCGGAAGAACTGAGCCTCCCGCGCTCCGGTCCGCACCGGAGACGAAATGCGGTAAAAAAGGTCTGCCCGACTTAGGGCAGACCTTTTTTATGATCCGGTTTCTGATTTAAGGACGGTCATGCTGCCGGGAAATCCGTCCCATTTAGAAAAATGGTTAGAGGTATGCGTTGACGGTTGGGACGGGATTCAGCGGTAGGAGAGAAGGGTCTCTACGTCCTTGCGCTTGGGGGCCGGACCCACCTCTTGGGCATGTCCCACGGCGATCAGCGCCATCAGCTCTTGATCTTCCGGCAGCAGAAGGTATTGCTCCAGCCCCAGGCGATCAAAGACCCCGAGAATCACGGTGGACAGTCCCAGCTCGTGGGCGGCCAAGCAGAAGGTCTGGGCGGCAATGCCGCAGTCGTAGTACTGCCAGCCTTCGCCCCGGTCGGTGGTGTAGGAACCGTCCCGGTCAAAACCGCAGCGGTTTTTAACAAAGGTTTGGGCGACAAGAAGGGGACAGCTGGCAATGATGGCGGGGTTGTTGGATCCGGGCAGACAGAATTTGTTGATGATATCCTGATGGACCTCCGGACTTTCAATGGCAAGGTAGCGGCTGATTTGAGTGTTTTTCCAGGAAGGGGCGTAGGAGGCCAGAGAAACAACTTTTTCCAGTGTCTCCCGGCTGACGGGTTCCTTGGTAAACTTCCGCACACTGCGGCGGGTTAAAATACAGGTCTGAGTATCCATGGATTACCTCCGAATTGCTGTTTTTCTGGGATAGGACCATGGTATGCCCGGGGAACCCATTTGTCAAGCCTATAGCGGCAGACCATGTGTGAACCATTTGTTTCTAAGCGTCCCGCTTTTGGCAGGATTGGCAGAATGGTGTTTTCTTTTTGCAGCTGTGTTACAATTGCGGCGGCGGCCTTTATTATACTTTTCATTTGATGGGAAACGTGATAAAATAACAACGTATGTACATAAAACGGAGGGAGGACGGTATGGTCATCTTAGGTATTGACCCGGGAGTAGCTACCATTGGCTTTGGTGTGGTTCGGGCGGAGAGGCAGAAGAACACTCTGGTTCAATACGGTGTTATTACCACTCCGCCGGGGATTCCCCTGTCAAACCGTCTGCTCCAAATCTCCAGTGACATGGAGGAGCTGATTCGTGTCTTCCACCCTGACGAGATGGCGGTGGAAGAGTTGTTTTTTACCAAGAATATCACCACCGGCATCGCCGTGGCCCACGGACGGGGGGTCATTCTCCTGGCGGCGGAGAAGCTGGGAGTGCCAGTTTTTGAGTACACCCCCATGCAGGTAAAGCAGGCGGTGGTGGGCTATGGGAAGGCGGAGAAACGGCAGGTGATGCTGATGACCCAGCGGTTGCTCTCCATGAAGGAAATTCCCCGGCCCGACGATGCAGCGGACGCCCTGGCCCTGGCCATCTGTCACAGCCGGGCCGCCACCTCACTGCTGAATACAGACCGGGTCTTCGACCCCAATAAATATGATACAAGGTAACGGACTGAGCCCGTTCAGCCGTCGTCGGGGAACCCGGAGCGGTTAAGGTCTGGGTCTGGTGTTTGAATAAGCCGCCCTGCCGCGAGCGCTTGAGACGCAATTCAATGGAACGAAAGGTTTTGTTTTCATGTTTTACTATGTTTCCGGCCATGTGGCGCATATTGAGCCCTATCTGGCTGTAATTGACTGCGGCGGGGTGGGCTACGCCTGCCGCACCACCAGCTATACCATTTCCGCCCTGAAAAAGGGCGACAAGGGAAAACTCTTTACATATCTGAATGTCCGCGAGGACGCCATGGAGCTGTACGGCTTCGCCACCCAGGAGGAGCTGAACCTGTTCCAGCAGCTGATTTCTGTCTCCGGTGTGGGCCCCAAAGCGGCGCTGTCCATTCTGTCGGCCAGTACTCCGGCCAATCTGGCCCTGTCCATCATCACCGGGGACGAGAAGGCTCTCACCTGTGCCCAGGGCATCGGGAAAAAAATTGCCCAGCGGGTGATTCTGGAACTGAAGGATAAGCTGGCCAAGGGGCAGACCATCTCCGCCAAGGGCGAGGCTTACGGCGGTACAGGCATTACCGTTATTCCGGAAAATAAACTGTCCGAGGCCTCCGCCGCCCTGGCGGTGCTGGGGTATTCTCAGGGTGAGATCAATATGGCCCTGAAGGGCGTGGACCTGGAGAGTCAAAGTCTGGAGCAGATCATCAAACAGGCGCTGAAAAAGATGATGAAGACCTGAAGCGGGGAGGAAGGGATATGGCGAAGTATGAGTGTGAGCTGCATGGCGATTTTGACAGTACCCTGCGGTATCTCCACGACGGTATTCTGAAAGGCAGTATGTCCGCCAGTTTTGAGGACGAGAGCTATTTCCAGTCCTCCGGGGTGCGCTGCTGCGTCCGGGTGTACGAGCGGTACAGCATGACCGGCAGCAACCGCCTGTCCCTGACTGTGACCCTTTTGGGGGATGGGGAGGACCTGTTCCTCTCCGGCATCACCGCCGGGGGCAGTCAGGGGATGCTTTTCAAGCTCAACACCTTCGGGGAAGAGGCCTTCCTGGACACCCTGCGGGATTTGGCCAAGGGCTTATAGCGTCTGTTTCCCGCGGCCGGACGAACCTCCGGCCGGCCGTGGGCTTATCACCGGGAGCGGCGGAAAGGCCGCTGCTCCGTGTCCGGCTGAGGAAATCTGCTGGCCGAGGCACTGGTTATGAAAGGAATGGAGATCTTTGTCCATCGACTTTTCCAACACGGAATTTGATCCTGATGAGCTGGAACAGCCCCTGGTGACCACCTCTTTGACCCGGGAGGACGAGGGTGAGTATTCCCTGCGCCCCAAAAGCCTGCGGGAGTATATCGGTCAGGAGAAGGCCAAGAGCAACCTTGAGGTCTTTATCCAGGCGGCCAAGATGCGGGGCGAACCCCTGGACCATGTGCTGCTCCATGGCCCGCCCGGTCTGGGCAAGACCACCCTGTCCGGCATCATCGCCAACGAGATGGGGGTCAACGTGCGGATCACCTCCGGGCCCGCCATAGAGAAAGCGGGGGACCTGGCCGCCCTGCTTACCAATTTGAATGAGAACGACATCCTCTTTGTGGACGAGATCCACCGCCTCAACCGCCAGGTGGAGGAGGTGCTCTACCCCGCCATGGAGGACTATGCCATTGACATCATCATCGGAAAGGGGCCTTCGGCCAATTCCATCCGGTTGGACCTGCCCAAGTTCACCCTGATTGGAGCCACCACCCGGGCGGGCCAGCTGTCCGCCCCCCTGCGGGACCGGTTCGGGGTGACGTTAAGGCTGGAGCTTTACACCCCTGAGGAGCTGGCGCTCATTGTCGCCCGGTCCGCCGGCATCCTGGAGGTGCCCATTGAGGGGGAGGGGGCCATGGAGATCGCCAAGCGGTCCCGGGGCACGCCCCGGATTGCCAACCGGATGCTCCGACGGGTGCGGGACTTCGCCCAGGTGCGGGCAGGGGGTGTCATCACCAAGCGGGTGGCCGACGAGGCGCTCACAGCCCTGGAGATCGACCACCTGGGCCTGGATACCATCGACCATCGGATGCTCCGCAGCATCATTGAAAATTACCGGGGCGGGCCGGTGGGCCTGGAGACTCTGGCCGCCACCATAAACGAGGAGTCGGTCACCCTGGAGGACGTGTACGAGCCCTACCTGATGCAGCTGGGTTTCCTTACCCGGACCCCCCGGGGCCGGTGCGTCACCCCCAAGGCCTATCAGCATCTGGGGCTTCCAGTGCCGGGGGAGGGGGATCATGGACTGGATCAACTGACCTTGTGATCAGAAGGGCATAGGGAGAACGAAGGAGATTATATTGAGAGAGAGACTGGGAAAGCTGCTGGCTTCTGCCGCGGGCGGAGGAGCGATGTGTTTGATTCTGTTTGCCGTGTTCGCGGCGGTGGCGTTGCTGAGCGGAAATCTGATGACTTTGCTTGGATTCCGGTACGCCAGTACGGGCCATCTGCTGCTTTATTTTCTGGCTGCAGAGGTAATCAGCCTTCCGTTAGACCTTTTCTGTCAGGGCCTGCCCCGGGCGCTCTATGAGTTGGGAAGGGTGAGAAAATGGGAGGCGAATTTGCTTTACGTCCCTTTGGATGCAATGTGTACTGTCTTTTCCTTCTGGCTTGTGGACCGGTTTATGGACAGCGTATCCGCCACCGGGATCTCCCTGTGGGCTATGGCCCTGAGCATGGCGCTGCTGTCTCAGCCGGTGAAGAAGGAACGGAAGGAGAAGCACTGAACGCAGTATGGGATTAAGTCCCTTTTCCAGTGTAATATTTATAAGAGGGGCGGAGCGCGTCGCCCTGTCAAAGCTTGAAGACAGGCCCTTTTCTGATATGAAATGGGCGGTGAAAGTTAACATAATGAGGTGTGGTTAATATGGGTAAACTGTTTGGAACAGATGGAATTCGCGGTGTGGTCAATGCGGGTCTGGACGCTGATCTGGCCTATAAGGTGGGACTGGCCGCGGCTCAGGTGCTCTCTAACAATAAAGAGCCGGGGGAAAAGCCCCTGGTGACCATCGGCAAGGACACCAGGATTTCCGGCGATCTGCTGAAGGGCTCCCTTATTGCAGGGCTGTGCACCGCCGGGGCGGATGTGCTGGATTTGGGTACCCTGCCCACCCCCGGCGTGGCCTGGGTGACCGTGGATGAGGGGGCCGACGCTGGCATCGTCATTTCCGCCAGCCACAATCCCTTTGAGCACAATGGCATTAAAATCTTTAACGGTCAGGGCTTTAAGCTGTCTGACGAGCTGGAGGAAAAGATTGAGGACATCGTCCTTTTTGGACACAACAATGTCCCCATGAAGACCCACGGGGACATCGGTAAGGTGAGCTATGTGGCGCCCAAGGCCTCTGAAGACTATATCGACCATTTGGAGGGGACCATTGATTCCACGCTGGGCGGACTGCGCATTCTGGTGGACTGCGCCAACGGCGCCGCTTCCGCCACCGCGGCCCGGCTGTTCGACCGTTTTTCCAAGCTGCGCACCGACGTGATCAACGCCGATCCGGACGGGGTGAATATCAACGACAAGTGCGGCTCTACCCATATGGACGCCTTGGCCGCCATGGTCAAAGCGGGGGGCTATGATATCGGCATTGCCTTCGACGGTGACGCGGACCGGTGCCTGGCGGTGGACGAATTGGGCAATCTCATTGACGGCGACCAGATTATGGCGGCCTGCGGTCTGGACCTGATGGGAAAGAATAAGCTGTCCGGCGGCACCATCGTGGCCACTGTCATGTCAAACCTGGGTCTGCATATCTATGCCAGGGAGCGGGGGATGTCCCTGGAGTGCACCAATGTGGGGGACAGGAACGTGCTGGAGCGGATGGTGGAGCAGGGATATGCCATCGGCGGGGAACAGTCAGGCCACATGATCTTTCTGGAGCACGCCACCACTGGGGACGGACAGCTGACCGCTCTGCAGATGCTGGCTTTGCTGAAGGAGAGCGGGAAGAAGGCCTCTGAGGTATTTGGCGCCTGCCCCCGCTATCCCCAGGTGCTGATTAATGTTCCCGTGGCGGACAATGATGTGAAAAAGGCGATTATGTCCAGTGCAGCCCTGGAAAAGGCAGTAAAAGAGACGGAGCAAGTCCTGGGCGGGGAGGGACGTGTCCTGGTCCGTCCCTCGGGCACGGAGGCACTGATGCGTGTCATGGTGGAGGCAAAGACCCAGGAGACGGCCCAGACCGCGGCACAGAGCCTGGCCGATTTAATTGCCGGCCTGTAACTGGACAACCGACAAGGATTTCGCGGGGTATGGAGGAATAAACAAAAAAATTCCACCAAACTCTTGACAAATCCGGTAATTTTGTTTATGATATGTAATAGTCGAGATCATGCCAAGGGGCAAAATGATTTATTCCAAAGTCTTTCTGATGAAGATCTGTGCCTGCGTGCTGCCCATAGTGATTCCCAGGCGGAAACCGAGTTGGTCCGCCGGTATGGGCAGTTGGTCCGTGCCTGTGCCCGCCCTTTGTTTTTGGCGGGAGGGGACAGCGAGGACCTGATCCAGGAGGGAATGATGGGCCTGTTGACCGCAATCCGGGGATTTGACCCGGGGCGGGATGCCACATTTCATACTTATGCGGAGATCTGTATACGCAGTCGGCTGTTTACGGCGATTCGCGCGGCCCAGGGCGGCAAGCATGCTCCGCTGAACCACAGTATTTCTTTTGAACCCCCTCTTTTTGATGGAACCAACGCGCACCTGCTTTCCAGTGTCGAGAGCCCGGAGGACGTCATCATCGGCAGGGAGGAACTGAAAGAGCGCCTTGACGCTCTGAAAGGTCAGTTGTCTGAGCTCGAAGCAAAAATTTTACCACTCTACCTCAACGGCCTCTCCTGCGGGGAGATCGCCCAGCGGGTAGGCCGGTCCCAAAAGTCGGTGGACAACGCGATTCAGCGTATCCGGCGAAAGGTGGCGCGGCAGTTTTCTTCCGGCGTATCCAGCGAGAGCTGATCGCAAATATTACACCGCCCGATTCGTCATGCATTGGGCAACAGTCAAAGAGAGGGAAAATCCATGTACGAAGACAAGATCCTGGTATGCAAAGAGTGTGGCAACGAGTTTACCTTTACCGCTGGTGAGCAGGAGTTCTATGCCGAGCGCGGCTTCCAGAACGAGCCCCAGCGCTGCAAGGCCTGCCGTGACGCCCGCAAGAACGCCGCCCGTGGCCCCCGTGAGTATTTCACCGCCACCTGCGCCGCCTGCGGTGGTGAGGCTAAGGTTCCCTTTGAGCCCAAGTCTGACCGTCCTGTCTACTGCAGCGACTGCTTCGCCAAGATGCGTGAGCAGGGCTAATATTTGCCAGGAAAAAAGGACGCCCCTCGGGGCGTCCTTTTTCTGTTATTGGGGCTCAGCGTAAGTCATAAATATTGTCCCCCCGCTGGACAGGGACGGAATGATAATAATTTTTGGGAAATTTCCATTGAAAAAGAGGGGAAAATAGGATATACTATCTCCATCACTCAGAAAAATGGAGGAATCCTGATTATGACCATTACGAAAGACACCATCATCGGTGATATTCTGACCATCGCTCCTCAGACCGCCCCTTTGTTTATGGGGATCGGGATGCACTGCCTGGGCTGTCCCGCCTCCCGGGGGGAGACGGTGGCCGAGGCCTGCATGGTCCACGGTGTGGATGTGGACGACCTGCTGGCGAAGGTCAACGCGCTGATCGCCGCCGGAAACTAAGTGGCAGAAAACAGGGGCGGAGGGATCCGCCCCTGTTTTTATGGGGTATTTGGGCAGCTTGAGTGTAGTGAACAGGTGGATAAGATATGAATTGTACCATACTGATGGGAAGCCCCCGAAAAAATGGAAATACTGCCGCGTTGCTGTCCTGTTTTCAGGAGGAGTGGCGCTTGGCTGGTGGAGAGGCGGAGACGGTTTTTCTCTATGACAGGGGGATTGCCCCCTGTCAGGGATGTATGGCGTGTCAGGAGAAGCTGGACGGCCTGGGCTGTGTGCAGAAGGACGATTTTGCCCCGGTTTTTCAAAGGATGTCCGACTGTGATCTTCTGATCCTTGCTACTCCCATCTATTCCTGGTACTGTACTGCGCCCATGAAGGCACTGATGGACCGGGCGGTCTACGCCGGGAACAAAAATTATGGGCGGGAGAAAGGGCCTGCTCTGCTGGCCGGTAAGCGGGTAGCCTCCCTGGTTACCTGCGGCTATCGTCCCGCCCAGGGGGCCGACCTGTGGGAGGAGGGGCTGAAGCGGTGGTGCAGGCATGGGAAAATGGACTATCTGGGGATGCTGTGCCGCCGGGATCTGGGCCGGAGCGTTCCCTTCCTGGATGAGGAGAAGGCCCAGGCCGCCCGGGACTTTGCCCGGGCAATTTCCATATCCATGACTTCGGAGGAGCTATGAATAAGAAGATTGAATTGTCCCCCCGGCTGCGTATGGTGGCCGCCCTGATTCCGGAGGGGGCGCGCCTGGTGGATGTGGGTACGGATCACGGCTATCTGCCCGCCGCCCTGATTCTGGAGGGAAAGATTCCGGCCGCCATTGCCGCCGATCTGCGCCGGGGCCCCCTGGACCGGGCCGTGATGACGGTTCGCGGCTGCGGTTTGACAGACCGGGTGGCCTTCCGCTTGTGCGACGGGCTGTCCGCCATCCGCCCGGAGGAGGCGGACGCGGTGGTGATCGCGGGGATGGGGGGAGAAACCATTGCGGATATTTTGGCCGCTGCCCCTTGGACGCGGGAGAGGCGTGTGCCGCTGGTTCTTCAGCCAATGTCCTCTATGGATGACCTCCGGGCCTGGCTGGTAAACAACGGCTACCGGATAGAGGATGAGCGGCTGGCCCGGGAGGGCGATACTCTGTATATCGCCCTTTTGGTGGGGACGGGAACAGAAGAAGCCTATACTCCGGCGGAGCTGTATGCCGGAAAAAACAGGAATGACCCGCTGCGTGGAGATTGGCTGGAGCTTTGGCTGGCGAAGACGGAGCGGGCATTGAACGGGCTGAGCCAGGCCCGTCAGGAGGGAGCGGCCCGGCGCAGGGAACAGCTTAATTGGGTGCGGGATGGACTGCTGGAGATGAAGAAGGAGTGGGACACATGGCAGAAGTGAAAGAAATCTACGAATTTTTGAATCAGATTGCCCCCTTTGAAACCCAGATGGACTTTGATAATGCCGGATTTCTGGTGGGCAGAGGCGCGGCACAGGTGGACCGGGTTTTGGTGTCCCTGGATATTACGGAGACTGTGGCGGAGGAGGCCGGGACTTTGGGATGCGGTCTGATTGTGTCCCACCATCCGGTGATTTTCCATCCGGCCAGAGCTGTCACTGATGAGACGGTGACAGGGCGGACTCTGCTGGCTTTGACGGAGCAGAGAATTGCCGCAATCTGCGCCCACACCAATCTGGATGGGGCCCAGGACGGCGTGAACTGCTGTCTGGCCAAGACCCTTGGTCTGAAAGAGGTGGGTCTGCTCCATCAGGATGGCATTGACCGGTTCGGCCGTCCCTATGGGATTGGACGGGTGGGCGACGCCCATGAGACAGGTTTATCCGCTGCCGGCTATGGGGCCTACGTCAAGGCACAGCTGGGCGCCGCCTCGGTCCGGTGGGCGGACGGTGGGCGGACGGTGAAGCGGGTGGCAGTGGGGGGCGGATCCTGCGGCTCTATGCTGGCGGACGCCGCCGCCGCCGGGTGTGATACCTTTGTCACTGCGGATGTGAAATATGACCAATACCTGGAGGCCAGGGCCCTGGGCATTACACTGATGGACGCCGGGCATTACGCCACCGAGCAAGTGGTGTGCGCTCCCCTGGCCGCCCGTCTGGCGGAGGCCTTCCCCAGAGTGGAGATTCTGGTTTCCGCCCGGCACAAAGAGGTGTACCATGAGGGGTAAAGAATTTAGGGCGTTGCTACGTCCATAAAATATGGGAGGACCCGATGCGATGGATTATTTTCATCTTCAAATTGAGCGGGACGCGCTCCTGGGCCTGTCCAGCCTGGGACTGGCCCATCTGGGGGACAGCGTGTATGAGATAATGGTGCGATCCTGGCTGTGCCTGGCAGGGAAAACCAGAGCGAAGGACCTGCACCGGGCCACGGTGAAATATGTGGCCGCCACTGCTCAGGCGGCCGCTGTGGAGCGGATTCTCCCTCTGCTGAGTGAGGAGGAGAGGGATGTCTTCCGCCGGGGACGGAACACCGCCCCACACTCCGTGCCCAAAGCGGCAAGCCGGGGGGAGTATCAGGCGGCCACCGGATTTGAGGCCCTGTTGGGCTGGCTCTATCTCCAGGGCCGTACAGACCGTCTGAACCAGCTGTTTGCCGCGGTGATGGAGGAGGAGAGATAACCCTCGGGCGGGAGCTTAACGTGTTTGATTGAGGTGATGTGTATGCCGTTGGACGCACTGTGCTTGTCCGGACTGGTTTACGAACTGAATACTGCCCTGGCGGGGGCAAAGATTGATAAAATTCATCAGCCTGGCCGGGATGAGGTGGTGATGGCGCTCCGGGCACAGGGGGGAAACCTGCGCCTGCTGCTGTCAGCGAATCCCGCCCACCCCAGGACCCAGCTGACCCAGCTGTCCCTGGAAAATCCGGACAAGCCTCCCATGTTCTGCATGCTTCTGCGCAAGCGCCTGACCGGGGGGCGGATTCTGGAGATTACCCAGCCCCCCCTTGAGCGGGTGGTGGAATTCAGGCTGGAGGCTTTGGATGAGCTGGGGGACCGGGTGGAGCGCCGTCTGGTGCTGGAGGCCATGGGACGGCACTCCAATTTAATCCTGCTGGATGGAGATGGCCGCATTGTGGACTGCCTGCGCCGGGTGGACGGGGATATGTCGGCCAAACGTCAGGTGCTGCCCGGCCTTTTTTACCGTCTGCCTCCCGCACAGGCCAAGCGGGACCCCGGTCTGCTGGGCCGGGAAGAATTTGCTGCTTTGGCCGCGGAGGCTCCGGGGGAACTGAGGGCGGACCAGTGGCTGCTGGACACCTTTGGCGGTCTGTCCCCCCTGGTCTGCCGGGAATTGGCCCAGCGGGCCGGAGGCGCGGTGAATATTCTTCTTCAGGATTTGGGTCCAGCGGGCTGGGAACAGCTGGCGGAGCAGGCGGAGGGGCTGCTGACGAATGTAAAGGAAAACAGGGTGACGCCGACTCTGATCTCTATGGAAAAACGGCCGAAGGATTTTACCTTTTTTCATCCCCAGCAGTACGGAGATGGGGTGGAGCTGACGGAATACCCCACCTTCTCCGCCATGCTGGACCGCTTTTATGAGCAGAGAGAGAGCCAGGAGCGGGTGAAGCAGAAGGGACAGGATCTGATTCGTTCCGTGACAAATGCCAGGGACCGCACCGCCCGGAAATTGGCCAATCAGGAGAGGGAGCTGGAGGCGACTCTGGATCGGGACCGGCTGCGGCAGTTTGGGGATATTATTACCTCCAATCTCCATGGGATGGAGAAGGGGATGACCTGTCTCCGGGCACTTGACTTTTACGATCCGGAGGGAGGAGAGGCAGAGATTCAGCTGGACCCCCTGCTGACCCCCCAGCAGAACGCGGCCAAATATTATAAGGAGTACAACAAGGCGAAAAAGGCGGAGGAAATGCTCACCATCCAGCTGGAGAAGGGCAGGCGGGAGCTGGATTATCTGAACAGCGTGCTGGAGAACATCACGCTGGCGGAGGGCGAACGGGACTTGCAGGAGATTCGCCAGGAGCTGACGGAGACCGGATACCTTCGCCGTCAGGCCAAAGCGAGGGCCAGAGAGAAGCGGGTGAGTTCCAGGCCCATGGAGTTTCGCTCCTCCGCCGGTCTGCGCATTTCCGTGGGCAAGAACAATACGCAAAATGATCTGCTCACCTGCAAGCAGGCTTTTAAAAGCGACATCTGGTTCCATACCCAGAAAATCCACGGATCCCATGTTATACTGTGGAGCGAGGGGGAGGAGCCTGATCTTCAGAGCCTGCGGGAGGCCGCCTGCCTGGCCGCCTGGTTCTCCCAGGCCCGGGAGTCCGGAAAGGTCCCTGTGGACTATACTCCGGTGAAATACGTGAAAAAACCTGCGGGCGCCCGGCCGGGCATGGTGATTTATACCACCTATGAGACGGCGTGGGTGACGCCGGAGGAAGAACTGGTGAAACGGCTGCGGGTCAAATAGCCCTGGCTGTCCCCCGATTTTTTCATAGATTGTCGCTTTGCTTCAGGTTCCCTGGAAAAACAGGAAGATAGTGATTTCCAAGACTTTTGCGCCCCCTTTGTACGAAAGGGGGCGCTTTTGGCGAAAAATGCGGAAAAAGGCCTGAGTTGTGGAAAAACGACAAAAATATTTAAAGATTCGGATAAAATGTACAAGATAGCAGGGGGAAGTATGGGCAATATTGCCCTTGAATCCGGAAGTTGAATTGGTTACAATATGGTAACAAAAGTAACAGCAGTTTCTTTTGGTTGTCATAATTATGACAAATTTTTCATCTGTAGGAGTGTAGACAATGACACGCAAGCTGTTTTCCACGCTGCTATGCGCCTTTGCCTTACTCCTCCTGATGGGCGCCGGCAAGGTCCCTGACCAGGCGGCCATTTTGGCAGAGGAGGAGAGCGCGGCTGATTTTCAGAGTTCCGCGCTTGAGACGGATAATCAATCCGTTATTGAGGCGAGCAGTCAGGCGGTTCAGGCCGCCGCTGCCGGGGCCAGCCCCTTAGAGCTGGCCGATCAGACAGAGAGTGATCTTCTGTTGGACGGGGCGCAGGTCCTGCCCGAGGGAACGATGATCAGAGAGAAGGGTGTCACTTATGTGGCGCTGGCCCCGATGGCCCAGGCCCTGGACGAAACAGCCCAGGTTTCCTGGAACAGCGGTTCCGGTGTTGTGGCAGTGACCACAGCCAATCTGAAGCTGACCGCCCAGGTGGGCCAGCTTTATTTAGAGGCCAATGGCCGGTACCTGTATCTGCCAGAACAGGTTCGGATGATCCAGGGCCGGGTGACGGTCCCACTGTGGGCTGTGGCCAAGGCCTTTGATGCCAAGGTGGGGTGGGATTCCGCGTCCGGGGTAGTCACAGTGACTCGGGGCAGCGGAGCGATCCAGTCGGGAGATTCCTACTACAGCCAGGAGGATTTGTTTTGGCTGTCCCGCATCATCTATGCTGAAAGCGGAAATCAGCCGCTGGAAGGACAGATGTCCGTGGGCAATGTGGTGATGAACCGGGTGGCCAGTCCCATTTACCCCAACAGTGTGGAGGGTGTACTGGCTCAGAAAAACCAGTTTACCACCTACAAGTCGGGGGCGCTGGCAAACCGTACGCCCAACGCATCCAGTGTGATTGCCGCCAAGCTGGTGCTGGACGGCGGCGTTGTGGAGGAGACGGCGGGCGCGCTGTATTTTGACTCCACCGTCAACAGCTGGGCCGCCCGAAATAAGGAGTGCGTTGCCGTCATCGGCAACCACAAGTTCTATCGCTGATCTGAAGCATGAGCAGCCGCCTTGGGGCGGCTGCTTTTTCGTGCTCAAATTTGGGAGACAGAGAGCAAAACGCCTGCAAATAAACTGGCTGGGCTGCCGGGAACGGCCAGGGAATGACTGGTAAAGGCTCTTAAATTTTGCCGTACCGAAAGGAAATTTGTTTCCGCGGGTTTGGGAAATTAGGGGTTTCTTTTTTGTATATTTATGTATATAATAGAGACACCTTTAACGGCCGGACAGCGGCCGGATACGGTTCTCAGCCCGGAGAAGTTCAGCACCTCCGTGGGCATCCCTGCCTGTACAGCGCCAGGGAAAGAGAGAATTTGGGAGGATAAAGACATGACAAGAAGCAATGCCCGTGAGATCGCCATCCAGCTGATTTTTTCTCTGGGCTTTGGGAACGACGGCGCGGAAGAGCTGCTGGACAAGCAGCTGACCAGGGAACGATTCGCGGAGCTGGCGGGGGAGATGCCTCTGTACGGCCAGTTTCCCAATGAAAAGCAGCTCCAGTATATCAAAGAGCTGGTCCAGGGAGTGTTCTCGCACGGTCCGGAGCTGGACGATTATATCAGCCGGTATGCGGTGGGATGGACCTTCGCCCGGATCCCCCGCATGGCGTCTGCCATTATGCGCACCGCCATGTACGAGGTGCTGTATATGCCGGACATCCCTAACGCGGCCGCGATTAACGAGGCGGTGGAAATTGCAAAGAATTATGAGCCCCAGGAGGTGGTGTCCTTTGTAAACGGGATACTGGGCACCTTTGTTCGGACGGAATTTTCCGATACTCCGCCCAAGCCTGAAAAACAAGGGGCCCCCGACTCAGCCGGGGAAGAGATGCCGGGAGAGGACTCCGTCCGCCCGGAAGAGGCGGGGGACTGACCATGCCGGTCCTGGGCTTGGATACCAGCAACTACACCACCTCGGCTGCGGTTTTTGACGGAGTCCACGGACAGAATGAGAGCCGTCTGCTGGAGGTGCGCCCCGGGGAACTGGGTCTGCGGCAGAGCGACGCTCTGTTCCAGCATGTGAAGCGGCTGCCGGAACTGTTTGCCCGTCTGGACGGCGGGGGCCTGTTGAAAGGCATCAGCGCGGTTGGGGCCAGCACGCGGCCGCGGGCGGTGGAGGGCTCTTATATGCCATGCTTTTTGGCGGGGGCCTCCCAGGGACAGAGTCTGGCCCATGGGCTGGGCGTGCCTTTTTTTGCCCACTCCCACCAGCAGGGGCACCTGGCGGCTGCCGCCTGGTCCGCAGGGAGGCTGGACCTGCTGGATGCCCCCTTTCTGGCCTGGCACCTGTCCGGCGGCACCACCGAGCTGCTGCTGGCGGAGCCGGAGGGAACCAGTGTCAGGGCCGAAATTCTGGGGGGAACCAGTGATATTTCCGCCGGTCAGCTCATTGACCGCACCGGTGTGCTGCTGGGACTGCGGTTCCCGGCTGGCAGGGCGCTGGATGCGCTCTATGGCCAGGCGGACAGGGACATGAAATATGCGGTCAAAATAAATGGACTTACCTTCTCCTTGTCCGGAATGGAGAATCAGGTGAAAAAGCACCTGGAGCAGGGGGAGAAGCCAGCCAATATCGCCCGGTTTGCCCTAAACACTGTAATTGATGCGGTCCTGCGGACGACCATCCAGGCCCAAACGAGGTACCCGGGTCTGCCGGTGCTGTGCTCCGGCGGAGTGGCGTCGAATTCCCATCTGCGGAGGGAGCTGGAGCGGTCCTGCGGCGCGTTGTTTGCCCAGCCTCAGTATGCGGCGGACAACGCCATGGGCACGGCTGTTTTAACCTGGCGGGCCCTGGAGGGAAGGCGGGGAGCAGAATGAAAAATGAACCTCAGATCCTGACCCCCGGTCAGGTAGGTCAGTATATTAAGAGCTTTATGGACCGGGACCGGGTCCTGTCCAGCCTGTTGGTACGGGGAGAGATCTCCAATTATAAAATGTACCCCTCCGGACACCATTATTTCACCCTGAAGGATGGAGAGGGGGCGCTGCGGTGCGTCATGTTCCGGGGGGACGCTGCCTCTTTGCGCTTCCGGCCGGAAAATGGAATGCAGGTCATTGGGGCGGGCCGTGTAACCGTGTTCCCCAGGGATGGACAGTACCAAATGTACTGCGTCCGCCTGACCCCGGAGGGGGCGGGGGACCTCTATTTGGCGTTTGAGCAGATGAAGGAGCGGCTTTTGAAGGAGGGGCTCTTTGAGCACAGTCACAAAAAGGCCATCCCTCAATTTCCAAAAACCATAGCGCTGGTGACCTCCCCAGCCGGCGCCGCCGTGCGGGATATGCTCCGGATTTTGGGGGCGCGGTGGCCGATGGCCGCCGTGCGGGTGCTTCCTGTCCGGGTCCAGGGGGAGGGGGCGGCAGAGGAGATCGCCTCTGCCATTCGCTGGGCCAACTGGAAGGGAGTGGCCGACCTGATTATTACCGGCCGGGGCGGGGGCTCTATGGAGGACCTGTGGGCCTTTAACGAGGAGATGGTGGCCCGGGCCATCTTTGACTCGGAGATCCCCGTCATTTCAGCCGTGGGCCATGAGCCGGATGTGACCATCGCCGACTTTGCAGCCGATCTGCGGGCGGCTACGCCGTCCAACGCCGCCGAGCTGGCCGTACCGGACCAAAACGAGATTTATGGAGTCCTGCTCAGGGAAAAAAGCCGGTTGGAGGGCGGAATGAGATACCGGCTGGCACAGTACCGGCAGGCCCTGAACCGGCTGGCCGAAAGCCGGACCATGACTGAGCCGGCGGCTTATTTTCAAAACAAGCGGCTGCTTCTGGATTACCAGAGCCGCCGCTTGGTCCATGGCCTGGACCGCAGCGTTTCCGCCCAAAGGGAGCGGCTGGCCGGGTTGGCCGCCTCTCTGGACGCCATGAGCCCGCTTAAAGTATTGGGCCGTGGCTATGCCATCGCCCAGCGGGAAGACGGCCGGGTGCTTTCCTCGGTGACCGGAGCCAAGCCGGGAGACAGGTTCTCCCTCCGGCTGTCTGACGGAAACCTGGACTGCCGGGTGGAAGAGAAGATGTAAAAGACGAGGCGGTGTCGAAGGGGAAGAAAAGCCATGAAAAAGACGGCAGTTGTTTTGGGACTTTTGGTCCTGCTGGCAGGGTGCGGGGCGGCGGACGCTCCAGTGGCGTCAGATACGCCGGACTGGCGCGGTGAGACGCCGGACTGGCAGGTTGTCAGCGTTGACCCGGAGGACTTTGGGATTTCTTATGCCGACTTAGAGGACCTGAGTGAGTTTTCACTGGATAAATTAACGGCCTATTGTCTTGGATCGGACGGAATTTTTGCAGAGGAGGCCTTTGGCGAGCTGTATCATCGGTTTTTAGAGGCGTCTTATACCTGTGTGGCCTATTTTGCGCTGATCCAGGAGGAGGGGGCGCTTGACACGCTGTGTGAGCATATCGCGCTGGAAAACGCGCTATATGCCTATGTCGGCCGGGAAACCTCCGTATCGTTCACAGGTTACGATGAGTGGCCGGAGCGGTTTCAAAGCATTTTGGAAGAACTCAATGAGGCATATCCCCCTGGCGGCGAGGCCAAAGTGGCAGCCGCACTTCGTTTGGCCCACGCAGAGGCATTGAAAGCGATGGAATCGTGGGAAGGGGCAGGACCCTGAGGCGGTGACGGCGGCCCGGAGGGGCCCGGAAAGGATATTGGTATGGCATCGAAAAAAAAGCTGGATTTTGAGGGCTCCATGACCCGGCTGGAGGAGATTGTCTCCCTGCTGGAGCGGGGGGACGCTCCCCTGGAGGAGGCCATGACCCTGTTTCAAGAGGGAGCCAAGCTGCTGCGGGAGTGCACCAGGCAGCTGGATGAGGCGGAGCAGAAGGTAACCCTGCTGACCGCCGGGGAAGAGGGGCAGCCACAGGAGACGCCCTTTGCACAGAAGGAGTGAGCAAAATCATGGATTACCAGCAGCAGATGGACCGGGCCTTCGCCCTGGTGGAGGAGCGGCTTGCCGCTTGTTTGCAGGGAGACGGCCTGGAACAGGCCATGCGGTACAGTCTTCTGGCGGGAGGAAAGCGGATCCGCCCCATTCTCACCATGCTCTTCTGCCAAGCCGCCGGCGGTGAATTGGAGGAGGGGCTGGAGTTCGGCTGCGGAGTGGAGATGCTCCACACCTACTCCCTCATCCACGACGACCTGCCCTGTATGGATGACGACGACCTGCGCCGTGGAAAGCCCACCTGCCATAAGATGTACGGCGAATGTACCGCCACCCTGGCGGGAGACGCCCTTCAGGCGGAGGCCTTCCGCACCGTGCTCCTGGCCAAAGGCCCATGGAAGGGAGAGGGAGCGGTGGCTCCGGCCGCCGCCGCGGGCGTGCTGGCCCAGGCCGCTGGAGTCCATGGGATGTGCGGAGGCCAGTATTGGGATACCATCGGAGACGGTCAGCCCCACAGCCTGGAGGAGCTGACCGCCATCCACGATAAAAAGACCGGCGCTCTGCTGCGGGCCGCCTGCGTCATGGGGGTGCTGGCCTCCTCCGGCCGGCGGAAGGTGGATGACAGCTGTATTGAAGCCGCCAAGGAGTATGCCACCTGTCTGGGACTTGCCTTCCAGATCCGGGACGATGTACTGGACGCCACCTCCACCACCGAGGAGCTTGGAAAGCCGGTGGGATCAGACAGCGCCAACGGAAAAACCACTTATGTGACTTTGCTGGGTGTGGATGGCTGTCAGGAGAAGGTGGCTGAGTACACCCGAATGGCCAAGGAGTCCCTGAACCGGGGCGCATGGCGGGGAGATACCGGCTGTCTGTGCCAGCTGGCTGACCAGCTGGCCGGGCGGAGTATGTAGATCAAAATCCCTACAGAGTGTGGGGGAATTCCCACTGGGAGGAAGCAAGCTTGACCAAAGAGGAAGAAAAAAAGGGATACCGGCCCCTGCTGGCGGAGCTGACGAACCGAGAGGGTGAGCTTCTCTGTGCCCAGCTGCGCCGGGAGCTGGTGGATCATGTGTCCAGGACCGGTGGGCATCTGGCGTCGAATTTGGGGGCTGTGGAGCTGACGGTGGCCATCCATAGGGTCTTTGACACCCAGGTGGACCGGCTTGTTTTTGATGTGGGCCACCAGTGCTATCCACACAAGATCTTGACCGGCCGGGGGGAGCGGATGTCCACGCTGCGGCAGTATGGGGGCATTGCCGGCTATCCCAAGCCGGAGGAGAGCGAACATGACGCCTTTATCGCGGGGCACGCCTCCAATTCTGTGGCTGTGGCCCTCGGCATGGCCAGGGCGCGCAGCCTGCTGGGCGGGGATTATAAGGTGCTGGCTCTGCTTGGAGACGGTGCCCTTACCGGCGGGCTGGCCTACGAAGGGCTGTCCAACGCCGGGGAGTGCGGCCAGCAGCTGCTGGTAATTCTCAACGACAACGGCATGTCCATCACCCCCAGTGTGGGGGCTGTGGCGGACCATCTGGCTCAGCAGCGGCTGAAGCCCCAGTACCTGACTTTTAAGAAATACTATCGGAAGACGATGAACGCCACATGGCTGGGTCGAAAGGTGTACCGGGTGACCCACCGGGTGAAGCAGGCCCTGAAGCAGAGTCTGCTCCCCTGCAGTATGTTTGAAAACATGGGCTTTAATTATCTGGGGCCGGTGGACGGCCATGATTTGGCCGGGTTGACACAGATTCTCCGGAACGCCCGGGAGATGAATGAGCCGGTGCTGCTCCATGTGAAGACCATAAAGGGAAAGGGCTTTCTTCCAGCGGAGGAAAATCCGGACGCCTTTCACGGAGTGTCCCCCTTTGATCCGCTGACGGGCCGGTCAAAAAAGGAGCACGGGGACAGCTTTTCCGCCGTGTTTGGACAGACGCTGGTCCAGCTGGGCGAGGAGGACCGGCGGGTATGCGCCATCACCGCCGCCATGATGAGCGGGACCGGGCTGGAACAGTTTCAGCAGGCCTGCCCGGAGCGGTGCTTCGACGTGGGGATTGCGGAGGGGTGCGCCGTCTCTATGGCCGCCGGTATGGCCAAGCAGGGGGCGGTGCCCGTTTTTGCCGTATATTCCACCTTCCTTCAGCGGGGCTATGATATGCTGATTCACGACGCGGCCATTGATCGGCTCCATGTGGTGCTGGGTGTGGACCGGGCCGGATTGGTGGGGGAGGACGGGGAGACCCACCATGGTATCTTTGACGTGGCCTATTTGGACAGTGTACCCGGGATGACGGTGCTGGCGCCGGCCAGCTACGGGGAACTGAGGCGCATGCTGCGCCGGGCGGTACTGGAGATAGAGGGGCCGGTGGCGGTTCGCTACCCGAGAGGGGGTGAGGGCGCCTATACCGGTGACAGCGGAAATGAGGCGTGGACGGTGCTCCGGCCGGGCCGGGACATTACGCTGGCGGGATACGGCATTCAGATCAACGATCTGCTGGAGGCTGGCGAGCGGCTCAGCGGTCTGGGGATAGAGGCAGAAGTGATAAAGCTGAATATCATTTCCCCCATCAGCCCGGAAGGAGTGGTGGCTTCCGTCAGGCGGACCGGCGCATTGCTGGCGGCGGAGGACTGCGTGGACAGCGGCAGCGTGGGGCAGCGGTTGTGCGCCGCCCTGAGCCAGGCCGGTGTGGCTGCCCGGGTGTGCCGTCTCAACTGCGGAGACCGGTTTGTGACCCACGGCAGCGTGAGTCGTTTGAAAGAAGAACTGAGCCTGAACGGCAGGGGAATTGCCGAGAAAGCGCTGGAGGTGCTGGGCCGTGCCTAAAAAACGTTTGGATGTGGCTTTGGTGGAACGGGGGCTGGTGGAGAGCCGCCAGAAGGCCCAGGCCCTGATTATGGCCGGAGAAGTCTATGTCAACGGACAGAAGGTGGACAAGGCCGGTGCTCCCGTGGGGGAGGACGCCGCGCTGGAGGTGCGGGAGCGGAAGCCCCTGCGGTATGTCAGCCGGGGCGGCCTGAAATTGGAAAAGGCCATGGAGTGCTGGCCCATTTCCCTGCGGGGGGCGGTGTGCGGAGACATCGGGGCCTCCACCGGAGGATTTACCGACTGTATGCTGCAAAACGGCGCGGCCAAGGTGTACGCGGTGGACGTGGGCTACAACCAGCTGGATTGGCGGCTTCGCACCCATCCCCAGGTGGTGTGCATGGAGCGCACCAACGCCCGTTACCTTACGACAGAGCAGATCCCAGAGCCCCTGGACTTCTTCTCCATAGACGTCTCCTTTATCTCCCTGAATCTGATTCTGCCTGCCCTGCGGCCGCTGATGGCCCATGGGGGACAGGGGGTATGCCTGGTCAAGCCCCAGTTTGAGGCAGGAAAGGAAAAGGTGGGGAAAAAAGGTGTGGTGCGCGACCCACAGGTCCATTTGGAGGTGCTGGAGCATTTTCTGGACCATGCCGCCCACGCTGATTTTTCTGTAAAGGATATAACCTTTTCACCAATTAAGGGGCCGGAGGGCAATATTGAATATTTGGGCTATCTTTCCGCCGGAGCCGGCGCCTTCTACGCCGGGGACCTGAAGGCTCTGGTGGAGCAGTCCCATGCCGCCTGGAAGGGGGCGGAGGGATGAAGGTGGTTCTGAGTTCCAACCCCTATCGGGACAGGGGACTGAAGGCGGCCTTGGAGGCCCAGCGTATCCTGGAGCGCGCGGGGGCCAAGACGGTCCTGTGCCTGCCCTTCACACCGAAAAAAGGGGACCGGGTGGAGGTTCCCCGCCATGCAGTTCTCTCTTCGATGGAAAAAGAACTGCCCAGTGCGGATCTGCTCATTTGTTTTGGCGGGGACGGCACCATTCTCCATGCGGCCCGTGACGCCACACTCCACGGAGTGCCCATTCTGGGTGTGAATATGGGAAGTGTGGGCTTTATGGCCGAGCTTGAGCGGGGGGAGCTGTCTCTGCTTGCTCCCCTGGCCCAGGGGCACTATGCAACAGAGGAGCGGATGATGCTGGATGTCCGGGTCTTTCGGGGGGACAAGCAGGTAAGTCAGGATCTGGCCCTGAATGACGCCGTGATCTCCAAAGGCTCCATGGCCCGGGTGGCCGAGATGGAGGTGTTCGCCGATCAGGTCCCGGTGACCGCAATTACCGGTGACGGCGTCATCGTGGCCACGCCCACCGGCTCCACTGCCTACTCCATGTCGGCGGGGGGGCCCATCGTGGAGCCTGCTTCCCAGATGATGATTGTCACGCCGGTATGTGCCCATCGGCTGGCGGCCAGAGCCATGGTGCTGGCCCCGGAGCGGGTGATAGCAGTGCGCCTGCCCAAAGGAAACCGCAAGCATTTATACTTGTCAGTGGACGGCGGGAAGGCGGTACGTCTGTCCGGCGGCGACCGGGTGGAGATCAGGCGCTCCAGTTATGCCACCAAGCTGGTTCTGCTGGCGAACCGCAGTTTTTATCAGGTTGTCAACCAGAAGTTAGGAGGTTATCTGCCATGAAAAATGCCCGACAGTCAGAGATTTTGAATATCATCCAGGGGACTGAGGTGGAGACGCAGGAACAGCTGCTGGCTGAGCTGAGCGCGAGGGGCTTTACCGCGACCCAGGCCACAATTTCCCGGGACATAAAGGAGCTGCGTCTTGTAAAAGAACTGACTGGGCGCGGCGGGTACCGCTATACCCAGACCGACCGCAGGAGTACCGCCGGGGCGGACCTCCGTCTGCGCAACATCTTTAAGGAAGGGGTTATTTCCGTCGATGTGGCTCAAAATATTGTGGTGGTCCGGACCATGCCCGGCTTGGCCTCTGCGGCCTGCTCCGCTCTGGATGGCATGGAAATCCCGGGTATGGTGGGCAGTCTGGCCGGAGATGACACCGGCATCCTGATTATGCGGGACAATTCCGCCGCCCAGCAGTTTAGCAGTGAGGTGCACAAGCTGCTGAAATAGGCCGTCCGGAATTGAACCCGGATCAGAAAGAGGGGGGAGAGAGGATGCTCTCATTGCTCCACATTGAAAATATCGCCATTATCGAGTCGGCGGACATCAGCTTTGACCGGGGCTTTAACGTGCTGACCGGCGAAACCGGCGCGGGCAAATCCATCGTGATTGACGCCATCAGTGCCGTCCTTGGGCAGCGCACCAGCCGGGAGCTGATTCGCACCGGGGCCAAATCCGCACTGGTGACGGCGGTATTTACCGGCCTGCCCAACCTGTCCTGGATGGCAGAAAACGGCTTTGCCCAGGGGGAGGAGCTGCTCCTTCAGCGGGAAATACAGGGGGACGGACGGAACGCCTGCCGCCTGGACGGACGGCCCATCACAGTGGCCCAGCTGCGGGAGCTGGGCCGCGGACTGCTGGATATCCATGGCCAGCACGACGGCCAGCAGCTGCTGGATCCGGCCTGTCATCTCTCCTATCTGGACAGTTTTGGAAAAACCTTCTCCCTGCTGGCGGACTACCAAAAGGCCTACGGGGCGATGAGCAGCTTGAAAAAGCAGATTGCCGCCCTGGAGATGGACGAGGCGGAGCGGTCCCGCCGGGTGGACACCCTACAGTACCAGATCAGAGAGCTGGAGAGAGCGGACCTGAAGCCCGGCGAGGATGAGGAACTGGACGCCAGGCGGGTCCTTCTGCGGGGGGCCGGCAAGCTGATGGACGGCCTGCGGGGAGCGGAATTTGCCCTGACCGGGAGCGAGGACAGCCAGGGGGCCTGTGACCTGATTGCCGATGCAGAGGGAGCGCTGAGGGAGATCGCCCGGCTGGGCCCCCAGGTGGAGGAGCTGGCTGATAAGCTGACCGCGCTGCGGTCCGCGGCGGATGACGCGGCGGAGACGCTGCGGGATTTGAGCCGGGAGATGGATTTTTCCCCCGAGGAGCTGGACCAGCTGGAGGGCCGGTTGGACGTGATCTACCGGCTGAAAAAGAAGTACGGCCCCACGGTGGGCGATATGCTGGACTATTTGGAGCGGTGCCGTCAGGAGCTGGACCAGATTCAGTTTGCCGACGACACCATTGCCCGGCTGGCGGGCGAATTGTCCGGGGCCGAACAGGAGGCCGGTGCAAGGGGGCGGGCGCTGACCCAGGCCAGAAAGAAGGCGGCTCAGGCCCTTCAGGCCCGGGTACAGGAGGAACTGCGCCAGTTGGACATGCCAAAGGTGCGGTTTGAGACGGAATTTGCCCCCAGCGCGGGAGAGAATGGAATGGACTCCACGGGGATGGACCAGGTACAGTTTCTCATGTCCGCAAATGTGGGTGAGGCGCTGAAGCCCATCCAGAAGGTGGCTTCTGGGGGCGAACTGGCCCGCATTATGCTGGCACTGAAAAATGTGCTGGCGGAGGATGACGGAATCGGCAGTCTCGTATTTGACGAGGTGGATACCGGTGTATCGGGCAGGGCGGCCCAAAAGGTAGCGGAGAAGATGTCCGATGTGGCAAGGCGGAAGCAGGTGCTGTGCGTCACCCATCTGCCCCAGATTGCCGCCATGGCTGACGCCCACTTTTCGGTGGAAAAGGGGGAGCGGGGCGGCCGGACCTATACCAAGGTGGAACGTCTGGACAGAGAGGGCCGTGAGCATGAGCTTGCCCGCCTCATGGGGGGCGGTGCCGTAACCGAGGTGCTGCGGGAGAGCGCCGCCGAGCTGCTGGACCGGGGAGAGACGTACCGGGGGCACGGAGCAGGGTAGCAGGCGCCCGGATTGGCAAAGGGAAAAGATGGGAAAAGGACTTTTCTTTTTCGCGTTAGTCTGCTATAATATCTCTTCGATATGAATTGTGCACACGCCGGTATGGAAAAACACTTGTTTGAGGGGCTTACGGCCAAAGAATGAATTGAGGAGAAGTAAAAGAGGAGAGAAGCGCTGTTGATACTCTTACTCCTTCTGTTCTGGGTGATCCTGAATGGAAAGGTCACGGTTGAAGTCATTGTGGTAGGCGCAGCGGTTTCCGCTGCGCTTACTTGGTTTGCGCGGAAAATACTGCACAGCTCACCTCGGATGGAGCGGCTCTTTTTACGCCGTTTGCCCGGGGTGTTTTGCTATCTGTTTTATCTGGCGGGTCAGGTGATTGTCTCAAATATCCAAGTGATCTCACTGATTTTTAACCCTGGGAAGGAGCGTCCCAAGCTGGTATGGTTCCGGCCGCCGGTGGAGGGAAAGCTGTCCCGACTGGCGCTGGCAAATTCCATCACGCTGACGCCGGGGACCGTAACGGCCTCGCTGGGCGAAGATGTCATCTGTGTTTATGTTCTGCGGCCGCGGCTGGCCTCCGGGCTGAAAGAGAGCGGATTTGTCAAAAGGCTGAAGAAATGGGAGGAGAGAGACCATGGCTGAGATGACGCCCCTGCTGAACACATTTTTATCCGCCGCCATGTGTTTTCTGGCGGCGGGCATTGTGCTGTGTCTGGTCCGGGCCATCCGCGGTCCCAGATATACGGACCGGATTGTGGCGCTGAATGTAATCTGCACCCTGGTGATTCTGTTGATCTGCCTGCTGTCTTATGTGCTGCAGGCCTCCTACCTGATGGATGTGGCGATTTTATACGGTCTGCTGAATCTGCTTGCCGTCGCCCTGCTCAGCCGCGTCGCCATAGGCCACCACCGCCGGAGGAAGGAGGAGCAGCCATGACTGTGCGCATTGGAATTGCCGTCCTTCTGATTGCCGGGGGACTGGCGGTGATCGGGATTTCCATCCTGGGCCTGTTCCGTCTGAGAGACGCCCTGGAACGGCTCCATGCCGGGTCCCTTACCGATACCCTCGGCCTGCTGCTGGTGCTGTCCGGGTTGGCGGTGCTGTGCGGATTTACCGTCCATACCATGAAGGCGGTTGTACTGCTGTCCATTCTTTGGGCCACCAATCCGGTGTCTGCTCATCTGATTGCACGGATGGAGCTGATTACCGGCCGGGGCATAGAGGTGGATCAGCTTACCGGAGAGGGGGAGCGTGAACTGTGACGGCTCTGGAGATTCTGCTGCTGCTTTTTCTTGTGTTCTGCGCGCTGGCCGCTGTGCTGACCCGGCACCTGGTGGCCTCGGTCATTATCTTCATGTCCTACTCCTCCGTGATGGCTATTTTGTGGCTGCTGCTGGAGTCGCCGGATTTGGCCATCACCGAGGCCGCTGTGGGTGCCGGGGTGACCAGCCTGTTGTTTTTCCTGGCACTGAGGAAAATAAACGGGCTGAAGGGGGTGGACGAGGATGAAAAATGACCCCTCCAAAGGCGGATGGTTTGAGCGGTTTATGCATTGGGCCGAGGGAGAGGACCCGGGTCAGGACCAGGAAAGCGCGGATGACCCGGCGCGGGCGGAGTTTATAGAATATCTGGAGTACCTGGATGCCCATGAGCACATGGAGTTCGGCGCCTACCGCCTTATGCGGTACCGGGAGCGGACGGCAAAGGGCATGCCTCCCCAGGAGATGACCGGACACAGCGGCCATGGCGGGGGAGCGGTGGTGACAAGACGCAGCTTCCCGGTGAAGGGCCGGCGCCCTGGCACGCTGCGCACCATGGTGCGGCTGTACCGGATTCTCTCCGTGGGGGTGGCCGGAGTGCTGGCGGCAACCCTGCTGTCTGTTGCCTTGTCCATGCCGGGCTTTGGAGACCCGGAGGCACCGGGAATGAATCAGGTGGCGGGACGGTATCTGGAGGACGGAGTGGAGGAGACCGGAGCGGTGAACGCCGTGGCCGGAATGATACTGGACTACCGGGCCTTCGACACCTTTGGAGAATCCACCGTGCTCTTTGCCGCTGCCATGAGCACGGTTCTGTTGCTGCGCAGTGAGAAAAGAAAGCGGGAGCGGGAGGAGCCGGGGGACCTTATTCTGATCCGGATGGGGCAGATCATTCTGCCCGCCGTGATGATGTTTGGGATTTATGTGGTGGTCAACGGACACCTGAGTCCGGGGGGCGGTTTCTCCGGAGGGACGGTGCTGGGCTGCGGCCTGATTTTAAGCGGTCTGGTACTGGGCCGGGAGGAGATGGAGCATTTGCTTCCGCCCAGGCGCCTGACGGGACTGACTGTGGGCTGCCTGCTGGCCTATGGACTGATGAAGGGGTACTCCTTCTTTACCGGGGCCAACCATGTGGGATGGGACGTGCCCAGGGGGACGCCGGGGAATATGTTCAGCGCGGGTTTCATCCTGCCTCTGAACCTGTGCGTGGGAGTAATTGTGGCCTGCACCATGTATACGTTTTATACGCTGTTTACAGATCGGGAGGGTTGAACATGGCGGAGCTGGTCATTCAGCAGCGATTTTATATCGGGGCGATTCTCTTATTTTCCATCGGTCTGGCCACCTTGTTTCTCCATCCGAACCTGATAAAAAAGATTATTGGTCTGAATCTGATGGACACCTCGGTGTTTCTTTTTCTGGCCGCCATGGGTTATGTGGACGGAGGGAGCGCTCCAATCATAGTCCATGGGGGTGAGCAGGTATATATTAACCCGGTCCCCGGAGGACTGGTCCTGACGGGAATTGTGGTGGCGGTGAGTACGACGGCACTGTTTTTGGCTTTGACCTGCCGCCTCTACCGCAGGTACAACAGTCTGAACCTGGATATCATTCTGATGAAGGCCAAAGGTGAGAAGGAAAAGAAAAACGACTAAGTCCCATTGAGATGAAAAGGAGGTGAAGCTTTTGCCCTTTACACATAATATTCCCTTTTTCAGTCTGTTTCTTGTGCTGTTCAGCGCCATTCTTGTTCCCTTCTTCTCATCAGGGGACAGGCCGCTGCACCTGGTGCGGGGTGTACAGCTTACAGTTGCGGCCTTATCCGGCCTCCTGCTGTGGGAGCTGTGGCAGACGGGGGAGAGCTTTACCTATCAAATGGGACATTTTCCAGCTCCCTGGGGAAATGAGCTGAAGGCCGGCCCGCTTGAGGCGCTGCTGGCCCTTTCCTTCAGTCTGGTCATGGTGCTGTCCATGACCGGGGGCGGGGCGGACCTGCGCCGGGATATTCCCACCCACCGGCGGGGTGGATACTGCCTGCTGATGCAGCTGCTCTATGCCGCGCTGCTGGCCATGGTGTACACAAATGATCTGTTTACCGCCTATGTCTTTATTGAAATCGCGGCCATTACTGCCTGTGCGGCGGTGGTGGCCAAAGAGAGCGGACGCTCGGTGGTGGCCGCCATCCGGTACCTGATATTCAGCTGCCTGGGTTCCGGGCTGATTCTCCTGGGCATCTCTATGCTGTACTCCGTCACCGGACACCTGCTCATGGAGGACCTGGGGCGGGCGGTGGCCGGTCTGGCGGCGGAGGGGCGGTATATGCTGCCCCTCACCACGTCGGCTCTGTTGATGACAGTGGGACTTTCCATTAAAAGCGCCCAGTTTCCCTTCCACGCCTGGCTGCCGGACGCCCACGCCAGCGCCACCACGTCTGCCAGCGCCATCTTGTCCGGACTTGTGCTGAAGGGGTATCTGGTTCTGCTGATTAAGCTGATTGTCCGGGTATTTGGCAACACCCTTCTGGTCAGCATCTATATGTATGACCTGCTCTTTCTCCTGGGGCTGGCCGGAATGCTCTTTTCCTCGGTGGCCGCCCTCCGCCAGGAGGACGTGAAGCGTATGGTGGCCTACTCATCCTCAGCTCAGATCTCCTATATCTTTTTGGCCCTGGGGATGGGGAGTCTGGGGGGAATTGCGGCCGCCTGCTTCCAGATTTTGGCCCACGCCTTTACCAAGCCTATGATTTTTGTGGGGGCGGGAGCCATGATTCGTGTGGGAAACGGGGGGCACTATTGGAGCGATCTGCGGGGGGCTGCCTGGAAGGACCCGGCCGCCGGCGTGGGCTTTACCGTGGGAGGGCTGTCTCTGTGCGGACTGCCTCTGCTGGCTGGCTTCTCCGCCAAATACAGCCTTGCGGTGGCCGCTCTGGGGGCCCAGTGGCAGACGATGCCCGCCCTGTTTGGCCTGGCGGCCAGCTCGGTCCTTAACGCCATGTACTACATCCCAGCCATTTTGGCCATATGGGGCAGGCGGAACGGAGAAGTGGCCCCGGCCGCCGGAAAGGGCTGGCGGGAGGAGCATCGTCTGGCCGTGGCCGGCTTTCTTGTGTGCAATGTGGCCCTGGGTGTGGCGGTGGGCCCTGTGCTGAGCTGTATATACCAGGGTCTGGAAGTGCTATAAGGTAAAATTACTTTACAATAAATGGAGGTGAGACGATGTACGGAACCTGGCTGGTGCTTCCCATTCTCTTCCCGATTTTAGGGGGACTGATGGCGCTCCGCATCCATACTCTTTCCGTGCGCCGTCTTGTTGTGTCCGCCATCCTGACGCTGCAGCTGCTGCTGGTGCTGCCGGTGATCTTTTATGATGCGGAGCCCTATGTTGCAATGGAGCTGGCTCCCGGGGCCCGTATTGCCTTCCAGGGGGATCCCCTGGGGCGGCTGTTCGCGGTATTAATCTGTGTCATCTGGTTTGCCGTGGCCTTTTTTGCCTATGAGTATATGAACCACGAGGGCCACCGGGAGCGGTTTTTCGGGTTTTATCTGATGACCCTGGGAGGGCTGATGGGGGTGTGCTTTGCGGGCAATCTGGTCACCTTGTATCTGTTTTATGAGTTGATGACCCTGTGTTCTGTTCCGCTGGTGCTCCACATTGAAACAAGAAAGGCATTTGAGGCCGCCTGGCGGTATCTGGCCTTTTCGGTGGCAGGGGCCGGGCTGGGACTGCTGGGGCTGTTTATCCTCCAGCGCTACTGCGTCACCGACCTGTTTACCCCGGGCGGTGTGCTGTATCTGGCCCAGGCGGGGCAGGACCGGGAGCTGCTGCTGGTGGTTTTTGTCATCATGGCCGTGGGCTTTGGATGCAAGGCGGGAATGTTCCCCCTCCATGCCTGGCTCCCCATTGCCCATCCGGTGGCCCCCGCCCCCGCCTCGGCGGTGCTGTCCGGACTGATCACCAAAATGGGGGTGCTGGCCCTGATTCGGGTGGCCTACTTTCTCTTTGGGTGGAAGTTTCTGGCGGGAACCTGGGCCCAGTATACGGTGCTGGCCCTGTCCCTTGTGACGATACTTATGGGCTCCACCCTGGCCCTGCGGGAGGACACCCTGAAAAAGCGGCTGGCCTATTCCACAGTGAGCCAGGTGTCCTATGTGATTTTCGGCCTGATGCTCTTTACCGCCGGGGGACTGGAGGGGGCACTGTTCCAGGCGGTGTTCCACGCCATAGCAAAAAATGCCCTGTTTATGGCCACCGGAGCCATTATATACAAGACCCACCTGACCCAGGTGTCTCAGATGCGGGGGGTGGGCACCGTCTACGGCATCTCCATGTGGTGCTTCACCCTGGCCTCGCTATCTCTGGTGGGCATCCCGCCCACAGGCGGGTTTCTGTCCAAATGGATGCTGGCCCAGGGGGCACTGGACGGGAACATGGGATGGATCAGCTGGGGGGGAATCGCTGTGCTGATGGTGTCCGCCCTGCTGACAGCGGGCTATCTTCTGCCCATCTCAACCAATGCCTTTTTTCCTGGGAAGGACTTTGACCGCAGCAATGTGGTCAAGCAGCAGGATACGTGGCTGATGTGGATTACCCTGACCATGCTCACCGCCGCCGTGGTGGTGCTGGGTATGTTTCCAAACCTGCTCCAGCCCGCCGTCCGCGCCGTAACGGCTTCGCTGTTCGGCGGCTGACGGGCGGGGCGGAGATACAGAACCGGCGCGGCGCCGGAGAGAGGGAGGTGTTTCTCAATGCTGATGCTGTGTGCCGTTTTACTGCCCATGGGGGCGGGAGGGCTGCTGGCCGCCTGGCGGCCTGGGGACCGCCGGATCCGTCAGGACTATGTGGTGGGGATGGCCTGCGCTGCCGCAATCCTGACCCTCCTGGCCGTTCTGAACAGTGTGGGAGACGCGCCTCTTGTTCTTCTCCGTCTCAACGATCACCTGTCGGTTGCTCTTCGGGTGGATGGACTGTCCTGTATTTTCGGCGCCATGGTTGCACTGCTGTGGCCTCTGGCCTGCCTGTACGCTGTGGAGTACATGGGCAGGGAGGGGGGCGAGAACAAGTTTTTCTCTTTTTATCTGGCCGCCTTTGGGGTGACGCTGGGAATCGCTTTCTCTGCCAACATCCTCACCATGTACTTTTTTTATGAGTTGCTCACTCTGGTCACGCTGCCCCTCGTGATGCACGCCATGGACGGCAAGGCCAGGTACGCCGGGCGGGTCTATCTGGTCTATTCCATGAGCGGAGCGGCCCTGGGTTTTATCGCCATGGTATTTCTCCTCCAGTACGGCGGAGGAGACCTGTTCCGGTTTGGGGGCACGGTGTCGGCATCGGGAGTGGATCCCAACATTCTGCTTACAGCCTATGTTCTGGGGTTCTTCGGTTTCGGCGTGAAGGCGGCGGTTTTCCCGGGACATAAGTGGCTGCTGCGGGCCTCCGTGGCCCCTACGCCGGTGACGGCCCTGCTCCATGCGGTGGCGGTGGTCAAGGCCGGTGTGTTCGCCGTGGTGAGGCTGACCTGGTACGGCTTTGGCCCGGAGCTGCTGCGGGGCACATGGGCACAGGAGCTGGTTATGGCCGCCGCCATTTTTACCATTGTTCTGGGGTCGGCCAAGGCCCTGCGGACCCAGCATCTGAAGCGGCGGCTGGCCTGGTCCACCATCAGCAATTTGTCCTATATTCTGTTGGGGGCGGCGACCCTGACCACTGCGGGGCTGGTGGCGGGGCTGACCCACATGGTGTTCCATGGGGTGTTGAAAATCACCCTGTTTTTTGGGGTGGGGGCCATCCATTACAAGATGCACCGGGACTTTGTGCCCGATATCGAGGGCTGCGGCCCCCTGATGCCGGTTGTATTCGCCGCCTTTACCACGGCGGCGCTGGGCCTGATGGGGGTGCCGCCTCTGGCGGGGTTTGCAAGCAAATGGATGCTGGCCACGTCCTGCGGGGCGCTGGGCACACCCCTGGGCTATCTGGGGGCGGCGGCTCTGGCTGTCTCGGCCGTTCTCACGGCCCTGTATCTGATGGAGATTGTGCTGCTGGCCTGCTTCCCCAGGCAAAACCGGGCTATTTCAGTTAAAATACCAAAGCGCGCCCGCCAGGACCCGGGACAGCGCATGACGCTGCCTCTGACGGTGCTGGCTCTGCTTTCAGTGGCGCTGGGACTGAACTCAGGCCGTTTGATTGGTCTGATTCAAGCCCTCGTTGTGGGCTGAGATTTCATTGATTGGAAGGAGGTGATTTCCCTTGCCGAAAACCATGCTGCTTTTGGTGTTCCTGCCCATGATCTGCGGCCCTGTGAGCTATCTGATCGGCCGAATCTGGAGGAAGGGCCGTGACATTTTTGTTCAGGCCGTGGTGCTTTTGGAGCTGATGCTGGTCTTCACGGTGATGACGGAGGAGAGAGCCTTTCTGCGCCTGGAAAACTTCTGCGGTCTTGGCATCGGCTTTGCCTCCGGCGGCTTTCATTCGGTGATGGCGCTGCTGGCTGCCTCGGGCTGGCTGGCTGCCACCATCCTGTCTCAGGAGTATTTTGCACACATCAGGCGGCGAAACCGCTACTATCTCTTCTGGCTGGTGACCCTGGGCGCCGCCATGGGGGTGTTTCTCTCAGCAGATCTGTACACCACCTTTCTCTTTTTTGAGGTGATGTCCTTTACCTCCTATGTATCGGTGGTGCAGACGGAGGAAGCCGACGCCCTGAGGGCGGGGGAGACCTATCTGGCGGTGGCTGTTATCGGGGGTCTGGTCACCTTAACGGGGCTGTTCCTCCTCTACCACCAGCTGGGCACCCTGCAGCTGGTGGAGCTGGCCGACGCCGCCGCCGGTGCGGAGGACCGGGGGATGCTTTGGACGGGAGGACTGCTGACCCTGGTGGGCTTTGGAGCCAAGGCGGGGGCGTTTCCCCTCCACATCTGGCTGCCCACCGCTCACCCGGCCGCTCCCGCTCCCGCCTCAGCAGTGCTGTCCGGTGTCATTACCAAGACGGGAATTTACGGCGTGGCGGTGCTGTCCACCACATTATTTCTCCATGACGGACAGTGGGGGCTTTTGCTGGCGGCTGTGGGCGTCGTCACAATGGTGCTGGGCGCGGCGCTGGCGGTGTGCTCTGTGGATTTGAAGCGGACGCTGGCCTGCTCCTCCGTGTCCCAGATTGGGTTTATCCTGGTGGGGCTGTCCATGCAGTGCCTGTTGGGCCGCCACAACGCTTTGGCGGTGGACGGAACCATCCTCCATATTGTAAATCACTCCCTGATTAAAATGGTGCTCTTCCCGGCGGCGGGAATCATCCATCTCTCCACCCACTCCTTCGACCTGAACGAGATTCGGGGCTTCGGCCGGAGAAAGCCCCTTTTGGCTCTGGTAATGGGCCTGCCCATGCTCAGTCTGGCCGGTCTGCCCTTGCTCAATGGCTACGTGAGCAAGACGCTGCTCCATGAGAGTATTGTGGAGTATATTGCCCTGGCCGGAGAAAATGCATGGTTGTTTACCCTGTTGGAATGGCTGTTCCTGTTTGCAGGGGGACTTACCTTCGCCTACATGCTCAAGCTGTTTTTATGTATCTTTGTGGAAAGGAGCAATCGGCCTGCGAAATGCTTCAGGGAGCGCCGGCGGGAGGAGGCAGGTTACATTGCCCCTGCCTCCGCCGCGGTTCTGCTGGCCTATACCGCGCTGATGCCTCTGCTGGGAGGACTGCCCAACAGCACCATGGACAGGATTGCCGCCTATGCCCGTGGATTTTTTTACGGAGAGCCTCCGGTGCACCCGGTTCATTATTTTTCCCTGGTCAACCTGAAGGGAGCTCTGATTTCCCTGACAGCGGGGGGACTGATCTATCTGCTGGTGGTGCGGCTGCTTCTCGTCCGCCGGAATGGGCGGACGGGTGGATGGTATTTCGACCCAATTCCACAGTGGTGCAATCTGGAATACGGGGTTTACCGGCCCGTGTTGCATGTACTCTCTCAAATTCTGATGGTGGCCGCCGTCTTTGTGGACCGGATTGGCTTCCGTTTGCTCTTTAAAATGCTTCCCGCCGTGTGCAGCAGAGGCTTTGGCTGGCTGTTGGACCAGAGGGGCCGTCTGGTATGGCTGCTGACGGGGGAGGAGTACATTCCCCGGCCCAGCCTGGAGCAGACGGTGGATGACCATCACTTCGGACTGTACGCCGACCATCCCCAGACTGAGAAGGGCGTGATGCACTCCCTGGCCTTCGGACTGCTGCTCACCGGACTGGGGCTGGCATTTGCGATCCTGTTTATCTTTCTGCGGCGCTGAAAACAGTCCGCTGACCGGGAGACGGCTCAATTTAGGCATGTAAAAAAGCCGCCCATAGGGCGGCTTTTTTGTTGAATATAACAGAACTTGCCCACGCTGGGGCAGGGCCTTTGTCTCGGTTAAGAGGGGATGGTAAAGAACTGGACCAGCTGTCCATAGAGGATGAAAGCCATACCTGCGGGGGCCACAAAGCGGATGCAGAAGGTATAAAAACGGTACAGGCCGCCCTGGAACCGAACGCCCTCCAGGCTGACCTCCTTCTGAATGGTCTTGGGGCCGATGCGCCAGCCCACCAGCAGGGACATGAGCAGGGCCCCCAGAGGCATGGCCACACCTTCAGAAATAAAATCCATAAAGTCCAGCCAGGATGCGGACAGATTCCGTCCCGTCTCCTGGAAGGGGATCCACAGGCCGTTGGAACCCAGTCCGTCCACGGCCACTAAGGCAGCCAGCGCCAAGACAGCCAGGCAGACCAGCGCTACAATTTTGCTGCGGTTGGGTGTGTGCCCGTTCAGTGTGCCGTGGTCCAGGAAGAAGGTGACCATAACCTCGATCAGGGCGATGGCGGAGGTGATGGCGGCCAGGGAGACCAGCAGATAAAATAAAATTCCGAAGAGGGGGCCTGCGGCGCCCATGGCGTTGAAGACGTCCTGAAGCGTGATGAAGAGAAGCTTTGGCCCGGCCAGCTCCGCGCTGGCTCCACCCAGGGCGAAGGCGGCGGGCAGGACGGCCATGCCTGCCATAATGGCCACGGTGGTGTCGGAGATGATGATCAGCAGAGAGTTTTTGACCAAGCTTTCTTTCTTGCTCAGGTAGGAGCCGTAGGTGACGGTAATGCCCATGGCCAGAGAGAGGGAGAAGAACATCTGGCCCCCCGCAGCAGAGAGCACCCCCAGAAAATTTTCCTTGAGAGGGGCGAAATTAGGGGCAAACATAAATTTCAGTCCCTCCACCGCCCCGGGCAGGGTTACGGACCGGATGATGACGATGACCAGCATGATGAACAGGGCGGGCATCCCCACCTTGTTGAATTTCTCAATGCCGTCCTTGATGCCGCCGCGGATGATGAGAAAACAGGTGGAGATAAACAAGAAGGTGAACAGAATCGCCATCGGCTGGTTGGACAGCATGTTTTGGAAGGATTCCGCACCGCTGACGCTGGAAATAGCGGACAGGCCAAGCAGTTCAGAAAAATTCAAAATGACGTACTGCACACAGTATGCGCCCAGCACCGTGTAAAAGCTGAGAATCAGGAAGGGAGAGAGCATGGCCAGCCAGCCGATGAATACGCCCATTTTTCCGCCCAAGCGCTGATAGCTGACAATCACGCTGCGGCCTGCCCGGCGACCAACTGCCAGCTCTGAGATCATAATGGTAAATCCGATGAGTACGGCCAGAACCAGGTAAATGATGAGAAAGGGAAAGCCTCCGTTAGCCCCCATTTTGTAGGGGAAGGCCCAGATATTTCCAAGACCGACGGCGGCGCCTACCGTCGCCATCAGGAAGCCGAGATTGCTTCCCCATTGTCCTCTGTGGTGTTCCATGTTAAGAGTCCTCCTCTGTTTTTCCTTCAGTTCAGATCAAATTAGGATTGAAAGCGACAAAATTCATTCTATCAGAACAGCTATGGAGCGTCAAGCCGGAATGCCCTGATCCTAAAGGAACTTGAGGTACTTCGGCAAAAAAGTGGAGCGCGGCATCAAATACCCCAAAAAAATATTTTCAGACAGAAGCCGCAAAAGGCGGAAAAAGGCTTGCGGCAGTATGACCCGCGCATTATAATGGGAAAGACGGCCGCCCGGGGGCGGCTTTACAGTCCGGGAGAAGTTCCGGCCGCTGCCGGATAAAGCCGGCGGACCGGTACCGATCGGCCGCAATACGGCCCGGCAAGCCAATGGAAAGGAAGAGGCCACTATGGATTATGCAAAAGAATCCCTGCGCCTGCACGGGGAGTGGAAGGGAAAAATTGAGGTGAGGGCCACTGTGCCCGTGGACAGCCGCCAGGCCCTGTCTCTGGCCTACACGCCGGGGGTTGCCCAGCCCTGTCTGGCGATCCAGGAGAGCCCGGAAAAGAGCTACGAGCTGACTCGGAGGCACAACCTGTGTGCTGTCATCACCGACGGATCGGCAGTTCTGGGGCTGGGGGATATTGGGCCGGAGGCCGGTATGCCTGTGATGGAGGGCAAATGCGTGCTGTTCAAGGCCTTTGGCGGAGTGGACGCCTTTCCGTTGTGCGTCAAAACAAAGGACGTGGATGAGTTTGTCCAGACAGTCTATAACATATCCGGTTCCTTCGGCGGAATCAATTTGGAGGATATTGCCGCGCCCCGCTGCTTTGAGATCGAGCGGAAGCTGAAGGAAAAATGCGACATTCCCGTTTTTCACGACGACCAGCACGGCACGGCCATCATCGCCCTGGCGGGACTGATTAACGCCCTGAAGGTGGTGGGGAAAAAGAAGGAGGAGGTCAGGGTGGTCTTTTCCGGCGCCGGATCCGCCGCGATCTCCATTTCCAAGCTGCTGCTCCAGGCCGGATTCCGGGATATCACCCTGTGTGACAAGTTCGGCGCCCTGTACGAGGGGAATGAGCAGATGAACTGGGCCCAGCAGGAAATTGCGCAGCGGACCAATCTGGAGAAGAGGCGGGGCAATCTGGCCCAGCTGCTGCCGGGAGCCGATGTGTTCATCGGTGTGTCCGCCCCCAATCTGGTCACCACCGAGATGGTGCGCACCATGAATAAGGACGCCATTGTGTTTGCCTGTGCCAATCCCACTCCGGAAATCTTTCCTGAGGATGCCAGGGCAGGGGGGGCGCGGGTGGTGGCCACCGGCCGCAGCGACTATCCCAATCAAATCAACAACGTACTTGCGTTCCCCGGCATCTTCCGGGGCGCCTTCGATGTCCGGGCCAGTGATATCAACGAGGAGATGAAGATGGCCGCCGCCATGGCGCTGGCCGGGATTATCTCCGACCAGGAGCTGGACGAGGAACACATCATTCCACAGCCCTTTGATCCCCGGGTGGTTCCAGCCGTGGCCAAGGCCGTGGCCGAGGCCGCCCGCCGCACTGGTGCGGCGCGGATCTGAGACGGTCCGGAATGGCGCTCCGCCTGTGGGGCCTTATCCCACGGCTAAAATTTTAGGCGCGGCCCGGGACTGGCCGAATGCCATATAAATAATCCTGTGGATTATTTATATAATAGGTGGTTAGTGTCATGCCAAGAAAACTCTTTTGTAAAATATCTCCTTTTACATATAAAATATCTGTTGTGAAATGCAGAGCCATAAGAAATATCAAAAACGTTTTGATTCTTTCTAAAATTGCAAAGAAAAAACAAACTGAACCATTACCCGTGTTAGTATACTCTCATAAATCCCTAATTCGTAGAAAATTAGGAAATGTTGATACTCAATTGCAAGATAACAAGGCTGTTAATTTAGCCATTGCTGCACCAAAAGTTTCCAATATTATGATTCGCCCAGGAGAGATTTTTTCTTTTTGGCATTTAGTTGGTAATTGTTCACAGAGGAAAGGTTATAAAGAAGGGCTTACAATTAGTCTTGGCAAACCATCCAGTGGTATCGGTGGTGGCATGTGCCAATTCACAAATTTAGTGCATTGGCTCGTTTTACATACCCCATTAGAAATAATTGAACATCATCATCACGATGGAATAGACCTGTTCCCTGACTATGGCAGACAAGTCCCTTTTGGTGTAGGGACATCTATCTTGTACAATTATTTAGACTACCGATTTGCAAACAATACAGATATAACTTTTCAATTAATAACATATACAGATGAACAATATTTGTGTGGAGAAATAAGAGCTGATAAACCACTTTCTGAAAAGTACCATATCGTTTCAGAAAATGAGTTTTTTTCACAAGAAGATGGTGTTATATACCGCAACGGAGAAATTTTTAGAAATATCATCAATAAGAGAACGGGAAATTTAATAAAAAAAGAACTCATTAAAACTAATCATGCAAAAGTTATGTATGATACATCTAATCTAAACATTTCTACCCACGCAAAATAAGCATGATCTTTGCGGCGCTTTATTGGCATAAGGTGACACAAATTGGAAAATCCCTACACCGAAGAGGTGTAGGGATTTTTTGACGATTGCCGCGAAGATCGGTTTGCCATGCCTCAAAGCAATACCTATCTACCACAGGGACGTCGGGCCAAATATAGGATTGTCAAACAAATTGGACAAAGAACAAAGTAAGGAAATCACGAGGAGAAAGCCAGTTAAGCGGCCTCATGGGTCTGTTGTTGGAGCGCGTGCATTGTGGACGGCAAGCTGAGGGGCAA
>Ga0129317_1000163_pt1 | contig 85876 bp, 68 predicted proteins | sample Cm1ome_FD_94430 | JGI IMG/M metagenome (GOLD analysis project Ga0129317, IMG submission 94430) | Eastern black-and-white colobus group fecal microbial communities from Wisconsin, USA - Cm1105 metagenome | ecosystem: Host-associated > Mammals > Digestive system > Large intestine > Fecal | place...
CGTGATTTGTAGTATACCGAGTTCCCTATAAAAAGAATTATAAAAAAGAAAATCGCTCAAGCCAATGTTTTCATAACGTTTTGTGCCTTGAGCGAAGCGAAAGGAATGGATATAAATATGAAAACAACGAAGAAAGACACCCGTTGGATGGTCAGTGTTGCACTTATGGCCGCGATCGTAGTCCTGTTGGCGAATACGCCGCTTGGCATGATACAGCTTCCTATTATTAAGGCGACAACTGTTCATATCCCTGTGATCATCGGTGCGATTCTTTTGGGGCCTGCTGCAGGAGCGATCCTGGGAGGCGTCTTTGGCATCTGCTCTATGGTGAGCAATACCATTGCCCCCACCCTGCTCTCTTTTGCCTTCTCCCCATTTTTAAGCACAGATCTTCCCGGGATCTTTAAGGCACTTTGGATCTCTACAGGATGCAGAATCCTGATCGGCGTAGCCGCCGGATGGCTGTGGATCGGCTTTCAGAAGCTGAAGGTTTCACACTGGATCTCCCTTCCCGTCACCGGATTTTTAGGCTCCATGGTAAATACGGTTGCCGTTATGGGCAGTATTTACAAGCTGCTGGCAGTTCAATACGCCCAGGCTAAAAATGTAGCCGTCACGGCTGTATACAGTCTGATCGAAGGTACCATCCTTGCCTCAGGCATCCCCGAGGCCATTGCAGCTGCAGTTCTGGTCACTGCTCTTGGTAAGGTGCTGCTTTCCTTTTGGACCAAACAGCTGGCAGCCGCCCGCTAGGTTTCTATATGGGGCTGAGGCAGTACAGAGAGAAAATCCTCTGTTCTGCCTCCGTCCCTTCTGTTTTTATTGTCTGTTGCCAGCATCCGTAATACCAGGCGTACTGGACATACGCTGCTTGAGGACAACCCGAAAAAACCCACAACCATTCTGGTTTGATGCGTGCTGCCCCTGGTTCACTGATGCTGTCAATCTACTATGATTATCAATGGAGGCTCATATGATTTTAGCCCTTGATGTAGGAAATACCAATATTGTATTGGGATGCCTGAAAAAAAGAGACATCCTGTTTCTGGAACGGCTTTCCACAGATCACTCAAAAACAGATCTGGAATACGCCATTGCCATTAAAAATGTGTTGGAAATGCACAGTATTCGACCGGAAGAAATAAAGGGAGTGATCATCGGTTCTGTGGTTCCTCCGCTCACTGCGAGGCTGAAAGATGCTGTTTTTAAAATCACCGGCCAGACTGCTATGATCGTAGGCCCTGGTGTAAAAACCGGCCTCAACATCCTCATGGACAATCCGGCCCAAGTGGGCAGCGATCTCATTGTGGGAGCTGTAGCCGGCATTGCCCAGTATCCGCTTCCCCTTGTGTTAGTGGATATGGGAACTGCTACCACCATCTGTGTGATCGACGAAAATAAAAATTATATCGGAGGCATGATCCTTCCTGGTCTGCAGGTATCCTTAGACTCCCTGACCAGCCGTACTTCACAGCTTCCCAAGATCAGCCTGGATCCTCCCAAGCGTCTTATCGGAAAAAATACCATTGAATGTATGAAAAGCGGCATTCTCTACGGAAACGCTTCCTGTCTGGACGGAATGATCGAACGGATCTCCCAGGAGCTGGGACAGGAACCTACCGTGGTGGCTACCGGAGGTCTGGCCTCCTCCATTGCCCCTCTGTGCCGACACAAGATCATTATGGATGATCAGCTGCTGTTAAAAGGTCTGCTGCTGATTTACGAAAAAAATGTATCCTGATACTCTTGTGCAAAATAAGGACATTCGTAAAAGGGGTTGAACCCCAGGATCCCTGGCATCTAACCAGCATCCCCCTAACAAAGGCAGCACGCCTCAGAACATCCTGTTTGTTCTGACCCTATCGTCCTTTGTACACGGATGCTGATTTTGCAACATAAATACATTGTAGTAGGAGGTAACCTATGATCCCAGAACGTCTGGCTGCTCTGCGCAGCCTTATGAAACAACACCAGATAGATGCGTATCTGGTCCCTACAGATGATTTCCACTGCTCTGAGTATGTGGGAGAATATTTTAAATGCAGACAGTTTATTACCGGGTTTACCGGCTCTGCCGGAACTGCGGTGATCACTGAAAATGAGGCAGGTCTCTGGACCGATGGCCGTTATTTCATCCAGGCCGCCAAGCAGCTTCAGGGCACCACTGTCACCCTCCATAAAATGGGAGAGGAAGGTGTGCCCACAGTGGAAGAATACTTAAAAAACACTTTGAAATCCGGCCAGCGCCTTGGCTTTGACGGACGCACCATGACTGCAAGGGAAGGAGAAAACCTGGAAAAGGCCCTCTCTGCCCAGGAAGTATCCATCTCCTGTGACCTGGATCTGATCGGTGACATCTGGCCAGACCGCCCTTCCCTCTCCTGTGAGCCTGCCTGGAATCTGGATCTGAAATATGCCGGAAAACCGAGAAATGAAAAAACAGCCGAAATCCGCAAAGCAATGGCTGAGAAGAAAGCGGACTATTTTCTGCTCTCCTCTCTGGATGATATCGCCTGGCTGCTAAATATCCGTGGCAATGATGTGGCCTGCAATCCGGTAGTCCTTTCTTATCTTCTCATGACTCAAAGTCAGGTGCTTCTCTTTGCCCAGGAAGCCGCCTTTCCGGAAGAACTGCAAAAGGATCTGAGACATGATGGCATCACTTTAATGCCTTATAATGAAATCTATGCATACCTTGGTAAGATTCCCGCCGGAAAAACAGTGCTGCTGGACTCTGGCTGTGCAAATTATACGCTGAAGCGCTCTCTGGCCAAGGATGTTGCTGTAATCGACAGTGAAAATCCCACAGCACTGCCAAAAGCAATCAAAAACAGTGTGGAAATGGCGAACCTGAAGATGGCTCACATCAAGGACGGCGTTGCTGTTACCCGTTTTATTTACTGGCTGAAGCATCAGACCGGCAAAGAGCCCATCACTGAAATCTCCGCAGCCCAAAAGCTGGAGGAGCTTCGCAGACAGGGCAGGAATTATCTTGGCCCCAGCTTTGATCCCATCATCGCCTACGGCCCTCATTCTGCCATCTGCCACTACTCCGCTACTCCGGAAAGCGATGTTTCCCTGGAACCTGCCGGACTTTTGCTGACAGACACAGGAGGACAATATCTGGAGGGAACCACTGACATTACCCGCACCATTGCTCTGGGCGAAACCACTGCGGAAGAAAAAGAATTTTTCACCCGGGTGCTTCGGGGCAATTTAAACCTCTCAGCCGCTAAATTTCTCTATGGCTGTACTGGAAGAAACCTGGACTATCTGGCAAGAGAACCCCTCTGGGAGATCGGAGAGGACTTTAACCACGGTACCGGCCACGGCGTAGGCTTCCTTTTAAACGTCCACGAAGGTCCCAACGGTTTCCATTGGAGAAGCCGCCCCGGCCGCAGAGAAGCTGCCATCCTTGAGGAGGGCATGGTCACCACCAATGAGCCCGGCTACTATGCCGAGGGAAAATTCGGCATTCGCCACGAAACCACGATGATCTGCAAAAAGGCAGAGAAAAAGCCCTGCGGCCAGTTCATGGATTTTGACACCATTACGCTGGCTCCCTTTGACCTGGATGCTGTGGAACCCACTCTGCTCTCAGAAAAAGAGCGCAGGATCCTAAATCAGTATCATCACACTGTATATGAAAAAATCAGCCCCTATTTAGAAGAGGCTGAAAGACAGTGGCTGAAAGAAGCCACCAGAGAAATATAATTTTCTTATCTGTATCTGAATAACTCTGCAGAATAATAAATAACAGGAATTTCTGATTTCAGCCTCAGCACATCAGAAATCCCTGTTATTTTAATCTGAAACACTTCTCATTTGCGCTTACCCGCAAATTCTTATTGTTTTTCCTGCCTCTAACCACTCTGATTTATGCAGCCGCTTCGCACTGTTTCTGTTTAAATATCACCTTAAAGATCGGGAAAAATACCCAAAAAGAAATCGCACAGTTGATCAGCATGGTAATCACATCTGCCACCATCACTCCGGTACCTCCCAGCAGATTTTGACAAAATCCATAGATAGGATCTTTATAAAATCCCTGTAATGCGGCCGCACCAATGGAAATAATAATATAGGCGATCACATACCACATGGCAGCTCTGGCAACAGATCCATTCGACTTAAAAGTAACATTTCTCTGAAGAAAAAAGTTAATTACCTGAGCGATCGCCATAGTAATTTCCACTGCTAAAAAATAGGCCAATCCTCCGCCTCCGCCCTGACTGATTGCTCCAGGAGCATAGTCAAATACATAGTAGGGTTCACCGCCTACACTGCCGCACCGCAGCACCTGAAATCCGGTATCCACCAGAGAGGTCGCACCAAATCCTGCTTTAATCGCCGGCATCAGAATCATCTGCAGTACGGTTACTCCGTTACTCACAAGAAAAAACACCAAAAACTGAGCCAATGTGGGATGCTTTTGTACAAATCCTCCCCACCATATCTTTGCTTTCTCCATAGTTCACCTCATTCATCTTAATCGCTATTGAAGTTCTGATAACTCTTTCTCAAATTTTTTATTTGCCTTAGCATTTTCAAAATATTCCTTGATTATTTTTCTCAGCCCCCGGAAAAAATGACCGTTTACAGCAGTTACCATCCCTTCCGCCATCTTCATACTCACCATTCCGTTGGTCATTTTTGCAATCCCACGGAAGGGAATATTGTAGATAAACAGCACATTCAGATTTGGCGTCCCTTTCTTCTGACTCTGGTCTTTCATTCTGGTCAGAACCCGAAACACCAGTCTTGCAAAACTGCTTTTTGCTTCTTCCATCTGACACAAAGCATCATTAATGGTCAATTCCTGATTTTTTTTCTCTTCCGGAAGAATTCCTCCCATCAGGGCTGCGAATTCCTGATCCGCCACATGCTTGATCTTTCCTGTATAATAGGACTCTATCATGCTTCTGCTGTAAGGTAGGTGTTCTGTAGTTCCCTCTACAAAAAGCGTATCCTCCAAACGGATATCCCTGCTGCTGGAACCCACCAGAATACGATATCCGGATGTTTCCCTCTCCCACTGATTGGTCTTGATATTCCAGTAGCGAAATGCCTTATCATCCAGTGGTATCGTGACTGTTTTACTTTCCCCGGCTTTTAAATATACCTTTTGAAAACCTTTCAGTTCCTTTTCCGGTCCGAAAACCTTTCCTTCCGGGCAGCTTACATAGAGCTGAGCCACTTCCGCTCCATCCCGCTCTCCTGTATTCCTGATAACAAAAGACACCTGCTTCTCGCTTACCTTTAAGTCGGAATACTGGAAGGTTGTGTAGGAAAGTCCATATCCAAAGGGATAACGAACCCCTATCTTGGCAGTATCATAATAACGATAGCCCACATAGAGACCCTCCCGATACTGGGAATCCCGAAATTTTGCAGGACAATACCCATACGCAGGCGTATCCTCATAATTCATGGGGTAAGTTTCATTCAACTTTCCAGAAGGATTCACCTGACCTGTAAGTACCTGCAGAACCCCTTCTGCCCCGGCCTCTCCTCCCAGATAAGTATGGAGGATGGCATCGCAGCAGCTCTCCCAGGGCATCTCCACTGCACAGCCGCCGCTCAGCACTCCGATCACCGGTTTGCCAAGCCTGGACAATTCCTGCAAAAGTGCCAGCTGATTTTCCGGGATCCTCATATGCGGCCGATCCATTCCTTCTACTTCGCTGGTTTCATCCAGCCCGAAACAGTACAGTATCTGATCTGCCTCCCGTGCCACTGCCAGAGCCTCTTTTTCCATCTGCAAATTTCTTTGGCCGCTTCGCTCATATCCCTGGGAAAATCCTGCTTTCTGAATGGGATATTCATTCACTGCCTCCAAAATACTTTTCACTTTCGCTGCATTTACATTGGAAGAACCAGCACCCTGGTATCTTGCAATATTTGCAAAATCTCCGATGATTGCTGTTCGTTTTTCCGGTGCAAGGGGCAGAATTTCCTTTTCATTTTTTAAAAGTACAATACTTTCTGCCGCTGCCCGTTTTGCCAGAGTATAATGTTCCTCCAGCATCGTTCTGGAAACTGCCGGTTCCTGGGCCTGATCCTTTCCTTCCATTTTCTGCTGCGCCTTCAGGGTAAGGATCGTCTCCAGCAGCTCTCCAGCTCTTCTGTCGATCTCCTCCTTGGAAATTTTTCCATTCCGGCAGGCTTCCACCAGCTGAATGGCTGATTCATGGCCCGGAAAAGGCATTTCCAGATTTGATCCTGCTAAAACGCCCTTGATATGGTCATTGGATGCGCCCCAGTCCGTAATCACAATCCCCTCAAAGCCCCAGTCCTTTCGAAGGATATCCCAAAGAAGATGTTTATTTTCATTGGCATAAACACCATTGATCTCATTGTAACTGCTCATAATGGATTTGGCACCGCCTTCTTTTACAGCAATCTCAAATCCGGTGAGATAAATTTCCCGCAATGTTCTCTCGTCTACCACTGCATTCATCGCCATTCGGCGGTCTTCCTGGCTGTTTACTGCAAAATGTTTGGGACAGGAAGCGACTCCCTGGCTCTGAATTCCCTTTATATATCCGCCTGCCATCTTACCTGACAAGTAGGGATCTTCCGAAAAATACTCAAAATTTCTTCCGCAAAGCGGACTTCTCTTAATATTCAGCCCCGGTCCCAGGAGAAAATCTACTCCCAGGGCCGATGCCTCCTGTCCAAGAGCAATGCCGATCTGTTCTGCCAGCTCCACATCCCAGCTGTTAGCCACCGTAGCAGCGGAGGGAAAGCAGGTGGCCGGCAGGGACGCATTCAGGCCCAGGTGATCTCCTTTGCCTGCCTGACGCCGTACTCCGCTGGGCCCGTCCGAACAAACTGCGGAAGGGATCTGCAATCTTGGAATGTCCTGTGTTTCCCAAACATTTTTTCCGCTGAGCAGCGCAGCCTTTTCTTCTATTGTAAGGGCTTCCAGAAGCTGTTCTGTCTTTTCTGAAATATTCATACCTTCACTCCGTCTCTGAACTTATTCTCTGTTTTCTTAATAGATTGTCATGCACACCAGCAATATCACAGATACTCCGCACCACACCAACTGAGGAATTCCCACCCGTTCCAGCAGTGAGCCTTTTGTTCCTTCTTTTTTCTTTTCCGTAAGGATCACCAGGGTGTAGGCCGCAGTTCCAAGAGCTGCCCCCGCTGCCAGGTTGGAAAGGAAGAAGGTTCCTGCCACTGTCACTGCAAAGGATGCTGCATCAGAAAAACTATCCCAGCCCTTCTCCATGCAGCTGGCTGCCATGGACACTCCGATTATAGCCATCATCGCATCTGCCACCACAAATCCGGTTTCTGACATAAGCTGCATGACCGTACCGTAATGTCCATAAAGATTGAATGTGATATTGTAGGAAAATGCTGTAGCAAAAAGGAAGGGGATGATCCAAACAAAAATAGATACAAAAAATCCTACGGATGCCACCACAGAAGCCAGCCCCGATTTTGCCCCATCCTTTCCTGCCGCCACAGAAGCCTTCCCGATAGTCACCGGTGTGGTTCCGATCAGGGGGGCAGCTATATTCACCACCGCATTGCAGATCATCGCCTTCTGGATATCCTTATCTTCTCCTGCATCAAAAACACCGGTATCCTTCGACACCACCTGGAGTACTGCCTGGGATTCATACATATTCAGCAGGAGGAAGGTAAGAATCCCTACTGCAAAGAGCAGGATCACATTGCCTCCGGCCTCGGTATAAGCGCTGAAATCTGATCCTTTTGTCAGCACTCTGGTGAAAGAAAAGCTTCGAAGCATTGCAGAAAGATGGGTCTGCATGGCATCCTCGCTTCCCACCATCCAGAGCCGGCCCCAGAGAGAATCAAGATTAAATTTTCTGGTATTCAAGTCAAAACACACATTAAAAATACTCACTGCCAGAAAAAAACCTGTCCCGCCCATAAGGGATACAAAACAGGGATGTTTCAGTCTCTGACGCACCAGCAAAAACAGGATGATCGTTGCCACCACAGAGATGGTTCCGATCAAAAGCAGCGGATGGTATTTGTCAGTGGTGTAAGAATACTGGTTCAGCGCCACACCTCCAGACAGCAGCACGCTCTCGCTGCTCACCAGACCATTGGTTCCTGCCCCATAAATACTGATATTGCTGCCTGACAGGTTCACAATCCCTGTAAGCTGAATGGCAATCCAGGCCATCAGCAGACCTGACGCAGCCGGAAGCGCTTTTCTCACCGGTTTCGGGAGTGCCTGAAAAAGAAACTGCCTCACTCCCGGAAGCACCATCAGGAGCGTGTAAACGATGGAGCTGACGAAGCATACAAACAAAAGATTGTAATAATTCAAGCCAGTCTCAATGCCGATCATAGAAACCAGCACAGTGGAAACTCCCAATCCTGACACCTGGATCAAAGGAAGTCTTGCCACCAGACCGATCAGTAAACTTCCTGCAAAAGCGATGATCATGGATAAAAACCAGGTCTGGGCATAATATTCACCATTCACAGCGATCTGCTGGGTATTCGCAGACTCATAAGCTCCGGAAATACTCAGCTTTGCAATGAGCTGCATATTCACAAATAACCCGCATACTGCCAGAAAAAGCATTCCCAGGCCGGCGGATATCTCTCCTCCTAAAGTTCCTCCGCGGTCTTTGTAATGAAAAAATCTGTTCATCATACTCTCCACCTATCCATTTCAATTAATCTTACCTTTGCCGGCCTGCCCTTTGGGTACTCCGGCAAAGGCTGTCATTCCTTCATTTTCTTAGCATTACTCCAACAAAAGACCGGAAATTCCCTGGGCTGCAGCGGTATCCACACGGTCCGGCTGCTGTCCCGGATTGGTTCCAGGCATATCCATAAGCTGCGGATCCTTCCAAAGCTCTGTCTTTGCCGTTTCAAAAGCTTCTGAGGGTTCTTCCTCTGTCAGGGTAATCTCTATTGGCGTGCTTACCTGAGAATCCTTGGTGTATTCATCCTTTGACAACGCCTGGGCGGTCACATAATAGGTGCCCGGTTCCAACGTATAGGCATAGATATCATTCTTAAAGGCAAAAGTCATCTCGCTGGCTGCAAACATGCTGCCCTCCTCTGCCTCCTCATTCACTACTGTGTAGAAACGAGGTCCTTCCACTGTACTCCAGCCCCAGATATAGATCATTCCCGGAGGATTTTTCCGCAGCGTATCCATCAGCGGTTCCAGATCCACAGTGTCTGACAATACTTCCTGTGTGCATTCCGCATCTGAGTAGAAAGTAAATTTCATATTCGGCATATACTGGGTAAAGGCATAATCACTCAGGCTCCACCAGTCTACGATCAGTTCTGCCTGATTCCCGCTGGTCATGGCCAACATTTCCGGACGTTCCAATGTCTGATCTACTCCATACTGGATGGTCAGAGTTTCCGGAGCCGGACTTTCGTAATCGGTTCCCGCCGGAGCAAAGGAAGTCAGATTGACATGATAGGTGCCCCAGGCTGCCCCAGACAGATCCAGCGTACCTGTAATTTCTCCTGTTTTTCCTCCGTTGATCCGCTTGGAGCTGGTAATATACTCTCCATCCTCATTTCCATTTTCATCCAGTGCGTAAAAGCGGACAAAATAATAGCCCACCCGATCGTCTGTCGCAGTAAAAGAGTATTCTCCAGTGTTCGGATCCATCACAAAATCCGTGGGTGCTCCCAACTGTTTATCCGATACTTCTGCCCCTTCCTCCGCAGCCTCTGTCTCTGTCACTGCCTCTGTCACTGCTTCCGTCACTGCCTCTTCTGCCAGTGAAGAAAACGGCATTCCCACAGCCAACCCGGCGCACAAACACAAAGCTGCCGCTTTTTTTCTCTTCATAATTCTTTCCCCCTTAATTTTTATTATAAAGTAATCATTCTTATTTTCCCCTGTTGGGAGAATGCCTGCCAGTTTTTTCGCTGGCAGGCCTACACTATGATTAGTAACTGTCTGATATTTTTATCACTTATGCCTCTTCCACTCCATCAGAAGAACCGCAGTACTGATACAATGCATCCCTCATAATATTGTGCAGCATCATCTGCGCATAGGCATATTCTGTAGGATCGCCATAGGCTTCTACCGTAGCGGCCGCATTCGAGTACAAACTAATTCCAAGCATACTTCCCTGAATGCAGAGCATTGCCTGTGGAGTATTGTACACATCACCATTCTGACCATCGCCGTCAGTGATCAGCATTCCATGCCATCCCCACTCGTCTCTCATCATGGTTTTATACATTCCATAGTGGAACCAACTCATACCGATGCGGTTCAGGGAACCCATCACGCCATCTGCGCCGTATTCTTTAATACTGATCTCAAAAGGAACCATATACAGCTCGCGGATTGCCTGCTCATTCGCCCAGGTGGTATTTCCGCCGCGGTTGGTATCTCCGTCATTTAACGCACAGTGTTTAATAAATACATTGGTTCCGGTAGACATAATACCTGATACTGCGTTGCCGCCGATCTGTCCGGACAGCAGGCCATCTTCAGAATAATACTCAAAGTTCCGTCCGCCAAAAGGAGAACGATGCAAATTCATAGCCGGTGCATAAGCATTGCCAATGCCGTACAGCACACACTGATTACCATAGGAAACACCCTCTGCATAAGCCAGGTCTCTGTTCCAGGTTGCTGCAATCGTAACCGCACAGGTATACCAGGTTCCACCGCTGTACTGTCCATTTCCGGGCTCGCCGGGGCCATCTACTGCGATTTCCTCTGCTTTTCCTACACTGTTGACTGCTGCCACCTTCCATCCTGCATTTCCCTGAATCTCAATAGCTTCTTCCATAGAGGTCTGATTGGTCAGCATATCCCAGATTGCCAGACCTTCTTCTGTGTCAATGGGTACATTGGCCATATCTGTTACACTCAGCTGATGGTAAGTTCCCTCTGTAGGCTCTTCTGCCACCACTACCGGAAGGCCACTCTCTGTTGTCTCTCCTTCTACTACATAGTACACCTGATCCCACAATGGGGCTTCCAATGCAGCTGCATCCGCACCATCCGGAGTTGTTGCTGAGAAAGGCATCATATTATTTCCGTGTGCATACAGAGTTTCTGTTACAGAAGTCTTTTCCCCCTTCAGATACGTCTCAAAGGTATACTCATAGCTGTCAGTTCCAGTAAGCGCCAAAACTGCCTCGATTCCCTCTGTCACCTTCTCATTAGGCTCCTCATCAGAAGCATGCTGCATAATTGTCTCCATGCCGCCTGCAATATCACTTCTGGACAAGTAGCCCTCCAGCATATTGCCGTCACCGGCAGTCACATCGTCCATGGCATTTTTTGCTATTACTTTATCGGAATCTCTTGCGCCTGCATATTCTGCTTCAGCTACATCTCCGCTCTCGTCATAAATAATAGAGGTTTCCAGACTGACCTGTGCAGTAGCGCTGGCCGCATTGTCGCTTCCCTCCTCACCCCACTGGTGGGCATCCTTCTGCACGTTAAACTTGTAATCGCCCTTTTCCAGAACATAGCAGCCCTGGCCAAAGTTATCAAAGGAAGCAAGATCATCGGTATCGAATTCAATGGTTACTTCCTGGGAAGCTCCCGGCTCCAGTATTTCTGTTTTATCAAAGCCCACCAGGACTACCTTAGACTTTTCCAATCCTACGCCTTTAATACCGAAATTTTCCGTATCAGACTGATAGGGAGCTTCCATGTAAAGCTGAACCACATTTTTACCAGCCACATCACCGGTATTGGTTACTTTTACAGTCACACTGTTGGTTCCATGAGCCTCCAGATTAATATCAGAAGCTGTGATCTCCTCTGTAAATTCTGTATAGGAAAGACCATATCCAAAGGGATACTGAACAACTTCCTCATAGCCTGTCACTGCTCCGTTTTTAAATTCATGACCAGTAAACTCTTCAGAGTCAAAATAGCCAACAGAATCTGCGGTCTCAAAATAGCGATATCCCACATAAATTCCTTCTTCATACTGATAGAAGGTCTGATTTTCTGCATTTGCATAACGGTTATCATCTGTATTGTAATAAGTGGGATTGGTAGTAACATCATACGCGTATGTGTCTACCAAACGTCCGGATGGATTCGTCCGTCCTGTCAAGATCGTTCCAACACCTACCACGCCAGCCTCTCCGGGATGTCCGATCCACAGACAGGCATCTACATTGTATTCTTCAGAGTCTACAAAGCCCAGCTCCATCGCAGCCGCGGAATTTACCAGTACAACGGTATGGGCATAATTCTCTTTACAGAATGCCAGAAGATCCTTCTCCTCCTGTGTCAGCTCCAGATAAGTGCTTCCAGTAAGCGTGTTTCCATCCCCATCATAATCCATAGAAGGAGAAGCCCCCTCTGCACCGGATCGCGAAAATGTAACAATGGCATAGTCCGTATATCCGTCTGCTGTCAGAGCATCTTTTCCGCTCTCGTAGACATCTGAGCCAAACTCATGAACCGTTGTATAGCTTGTCCAGTCTCCGCCTCCGGAAGCGCCTCCAAATATATCGTCTCCGCTTCCTGCTGCTGCGCCGGGATCGGATGCTCCGTCATTTCTCACTCCGCCGCACTGTTCTTCCAGCCAGGTCCAGCCTTCCTGATTTACATCCAGTCCGGCCTCCACCAGTGCATCGTTCAGCATAACGGTATTCTCATCGTCTTTTCCTCCTGCTGATCCGGTTCCTCCTTCCACATAGTTGTAGGACATGGCCCCCAGCAGCGTTACCTTTGTTCCCTCTGCCAGCGGCAGGCAGTTCTCACTGTTCTTAAGCAGCACAGCTCCCTCTGCCTCCAACTGTACGTTTACATCATAGCCTTCTGCGTAACAGTCATCTGCCGTCATAGCCGCTGCCATTGCCGGTACAGATCCAGTACCCAGCAATGACATAATCATTGCCGTAGACACTGCCATGCTGGAAACTTTTCTCACTAGGTTGCGTTTCTTCATGTGATTTTCCTCCTTCTCGCATCCCCTTTGGTTCTGCTTTTTTGTTAGCCACATTTTATCATCCCCTTTGCCCTTGTGCCATTTTTTACATAAACGGTACATTTTTTTCACAAACAGCATTTTATCTCGTCATTTTTTACATTTTATCTGATTTATTTTTGTGCATTTTTACTAGTTCCTAAAATTTCAAAAAATCCAGAAGGAGATTCAAAGATCTCTATTTCGTCTAACGGATTTCATAAAAGGAGGTGTGATAAAATACGAAACCTAGTGGATTTTCGGTGTGTTTTTCACAGAAAACATATTAGTTTTCGGAGAAAAATTACCCGAAAGGGTACCGCCGGGGATATTTTGCAACACCTTATCCACCTGGGCTGAATCGCTTCGGCGACATCTTCCCGATTCGACGCAGTGCCATCCTGCGGAACATTTTTGCTTCATAGGAAGGAATTTCCTGTAAAATAAAAAATACGGTAAAACTTCAAATCCGTATGCCTGCACTTTCCGTTCAGGCTTCAACGAATGAATTTACCGTATCTATAATGACTCTTATTAAATTAGATAATTTTAATCTTTTGCAGTGTTTCTGGGGATTAATACTTTCAGCTCGAACCAGTTGTCTCTCTGGGTAATACTCACAGCACCCTCATATTTATTCACCGTATACCGGATACTTCGGATGCCAAAGCCATGGAACTCTTTCTTCTTGCTCTTTGTAGTAACCGGAATGCCATCCTGCATATCCAAAGTCCCCTCAAAATAATTTTCAAATCGCAGGATCACAAAGTTCTTTTGAGAAAAAATAGCCATATGGATCAGACGTTTTTCTGAATCTTCTATCTTTTTTTCACATTCTATAGCATTATCCAGTGCATTTCCTAAAATACTGCAGATATCCATGGTATCCATGAAATCCAGCAGGCTTCCATCTGCCACACAGTTCATGGTAATCCCCGCCTTTTCACAGATCACACTCTTGCTTGTAAGGATCGTATCCACTACCTTATTTCCTGTCTTATTCTGCATTTCGTATTGGCGGATCTCATCTTCCATCTGATCCAGGAACTCCCGGCGTTTTTGCGGATCATCCTCAGCCCGGAGAACGGCAATCTGATGCTTTAGGTCATGATATTTATAATTGATCAGCGCGATACTCTCCTTAGACTGCTGGTATTGAAGATACTGGTTTTGAAGAACGCTCTGCATCACATCCAGCTCCCGGCGCGCCCGGATCTCACACCTCTGCACAAAGTAAGCATACACCATGGCCACGCCCCCAAAATCTGTAATCGTGCGAATACTGGCCGCTGCCGGTCCATCTGTGCTGGTCAGCAATGTCTGAACCGGCAAAAAATTAATATTGCTGATCGCAAAAACTGACATGGCAATGAGAATAACTGCAGCCAGCTCTCCGGGTCTCACATGCAGCATCCGATCTGAAAGCTTCGGCAAAGTCCAAAGCTTCCAGAAAACTCCATAGATTAACCCATAAATCCATAGCAATGCCCAGCACTTCCGAAGAAGCGATGTATTTCCATAATAATAATAGCAATAACACTGCCACTGAACAGCCGCCGCAAATTCTGCTATAATAAACGCCTGCAGTCCGCAGTAAACAGCATCACTCCAACTGCCAACAATGCTGATCCGAAGAAACAGCACCATCATACCTATGGCAGTCATCATGCAGGGAACCCACATCTGCAAGGGAAGCTCTCCTGTCAAAATCAGAAACAATGCCTGCAATATCAAAGCTATCACAGAAATTCCTGCCATCTTCCAGACTTTGTATCTGGGCTTTAATAGTATAATAAACATCATACATCCTGCCCACTCTGCAATCGCCGTATAAAGCCGGGGAATGTCCGGCAGCTCGTTTACCATTATTTCACCTCGCTCCAGTAATTGGTCAATGCCTCCATAAACTGGTTTTTCCTGGATCGGCTCAATCCCAGTTTTTCCCCCCGGACTATAGCACATCCGTCCTGGAGTCCGTCCACATGAGCCAGATTAATCAGATATCCTTTATTCCCCCGGAAAAAACTATATTTTCCCAGCTTCTCCTCCACTTCCTTCATAGCACCTGATCCCTCAAACACACCGGAAGCAGTATGATAAACTAATGTATGTCCCTGGCTCTCAACGTAAAAAATATCACTGACTGCTATCCGCAATATTCCGCCTCTGATATTCACCAACAGATTTTGCTGCTCCCGCCGTTTAACCTTTTCTATCGCCCTTCCCAAACGTTCCGAAAAGGCAAAATAGGTAATCGGCTTTACCACATAATCCAATGCCTCCACTGCATATCCCCGGATCGCATACTGACGCATATTCGTGATAAAAATAATAATCACCTGAGAATCTACCTTCCGTATCTCCTCCGCTGCAGACATTCCATCCATAAATTTCATCTGCACATCCATCAGAATAATATCATACTGAGATCTATAATTATAAACAATTCCATCTCCGTCTGAAAAATAAGAAATTTCGAAGTTTATCCCTTTTTCGGTTTCATACTGATGCAAAAATCCCTTTAACTGATTTGCATACAGCTCCTCATCTTCCACAATCGCAATCTGTATCACTGCACACTCCCCCACCTATTTCCTTCTCCGCTTCATCATATACAGAAAACGGCTCTCTGGCAAGAAGTTTTTCTGTATTTTAGATCAATCCTTTCCCTTCAGCAACCTCTGATATTCCCTATATTCACTCTGCGAAATCTTCAGTGCTTCCAGTGCCTGTTCCAGGGGCAGACGCAAAGTCTCCATAATGCAGCGGATGGAAGCCAACTTTTCTTCCGCTCTTCCTTCTTCTATCCCTTTTTTTCTCCCTTCTGCTCTTCCTATTTCCCTGCTCTCTTTTTTCATCTCTCTCACTGCGGTACACACAGTAGCATCGCCTCCTTCTTTTCTCAATCTTTCGTATATATCCAATACATTGATCAGGCCGCACAGCACCTTCTGAGTATCCTCCGGCAGACTGGAATACTCCTCCAGGTGCTCCTCTAAAAAATCCTGCAGCTGTCTGCAGTCTCTCTGACGCTTTAAGAGTTCCAAAATACAGCGCCAGTCCCTCTTAAAATTTTCTGTCTTTATATTTTGAGGTGTCACCAGCAGCATCCGGTAAAAAGGAAGATAGACTTCCAATTCCCCCAAACTCCCTGGAAGCTGTATCAGGGAGCTCACATCTTCTTCTCCTGTCCAGTTCCTCTCTCCATGGTAAAACACAATCGTCAAAACCAATGGCAAGCGTGTCCCCTTTTTCATAGCTCTCCCGTCCCGAAGGCGTACCTGCCTTCGATACTCCAGAGAGTCCTCCTCCATCACCCGCAGCGCCATTCCATAATCTACAGTACTTTGATTTTGAATAGAAACCAGAAACTCACCGTCATCCGTCTGTATCAGCCGCGTGTGATCCCGCAGACGCCACACTGTCTGAAGCGCCCTGGCACTTCCATTCTCCGGCCGCTTCTTTTTCTGACGAAATTCTGTCTTGGTCAATTCTCCAGAATAGGACTGTATCTGCTCTGGAAGGATCCTGGGTTCGCCCTGAAATAAAATCCCATTGATAAAATCGCAAAAATGTGCCGGATCTTCCTGGTATTCTTTTAATACCGCATCTTTTTCTGCCAATCTCATCCTCCTCAAAAGACGCTGAAACTGCTGGAACCGCTTCCCTGCATTTTCCGGCGTCTCATTCCCTTTTTGTTATTTTTCCATCTTTGTTTGAAAATTCAGCGAAACGCCAGAAGCTCAGAAATGTAACTGTTTATAATATACTCTGTTTTTATCTTTTTGTCAATCAATAAGAGTCTTGTTTAGATCACTGTTTTTATCTTTTAGATCCGCCGCACGCTAAAATTAGGTTCCCCATAACGCAGACAACCTTTCCTGTTCTTTCCATCTCTGTTCCCAGAACAATCATCCATGATAAATTCCCAAAAGAAAAAAGCAAGCCTTTTTCAGACTTGCTTTTCCATACTTTTCTATGAACCTGGCTTTTCCCGCCTTTTTTAACGCTATGCCCCTCCTGTGTGGACAAACGGATATCCCCCGTCAAATAGACAGCTAAAATATCTAACGTAAGCTGCAATGCCCTCTCTTTCTTTTCCAAGGCTCTATCAAAAATCTAAATAGGCGCCTTTCATGGGGCTGACTGCATGTTCGCTGAACAGTCTCAGCACACCTTTTTTATACTTCGGCTCTCTCGGCTTCCAGTTTTTCCGACGCTCCGCCAGCACTGCGTCAATCTCCTCCGGAGTCTTCCGCTCCCCATGGATCCCGATGATCTCCAGCTTTCTTGCCATTACATCGATCTCGATCAGATCTCCCTCTTCTACCAGGGCGATAGGACCTCCATCCACAGCCTCCGGGCTGCAATGGCCGATCACCGGACCAGTGGAAGCGCCGGAAAACCGTCCGTCTGTGATCAGCGCAATGCTTCGGCCCAGCTCCTTATCACTGCTGATGGCCTCAGAGGTGTAGAACATCTCCGGCATTCCGCTGCCCTTGGGTCCCTCATAGCGGATAAAGACTGCATCCCCTTTCTGAACCTTATGATGAAGCACTGCGTCCAGGCACTCCTCCTCACTGTCAAAGGGACGGGCGTTGAGCACTGCCTTAAACATTTCCTTGGGGCAGGCAGTGTGCTTGATCACTGCTCCCTCCGGAGCCAGGTTTCCTCTCAGGATAGCAATGCTGCCATCTGTTCCAATGGCCTTATCGTAGGGGCGGATAATATCCTCACGGGTAAGGGATACTCCGTTTCTCTCGTTAAATTCCTGGAGCCATTTCTCACACCTCTCATAGAACCCATTCTCCCGAAGGTCTTTCAGATTCTCTCCCAGTGTTTTTCCTGTCACAGTCATCACATCCAGATGCAGGTGCTCTTTGATCTCCTCCATAATAGCCGGAACACCGCCGGCATAATAGAAGCACTCTGCCGGCCAGCGGCCAGCGGGACGCACATCCAGAAGATATCTGGCATTGCGATGGAGCTTATCAAAGGTATCTCCCGTCACTTCCAGGCCAAACTCATGGGCAATGGCCGGAATGTGCAGCAGACAGTTCGTGCTGCCGGAAATTGCCGCGTGAACCAGAATAGCATTTTCAAAGCTGTCCATGGTTACGATCTTTGTGGGACACATATCGGGATCCCCTGCCATGGCAACGGCCCTCTCTCCGGCCTGCTTTGCGTAGGTGAGAAGATCCGGGCTGGTAGCCGGCATCAGGGCACTTCCCGGAAGCGCCAGCCCCAAAGCCTCTGCCATGATCTGCATGGTGGAGGCAGTTCCGATAAAGGAGCAGGCTCCGCAGCTTGGACAGGCATTGCATTTTGCCCAGTTTAACTTTTCCTCGTCGATCTCCCCTCTCTGGAACTTAGCACTGTACATGCCAAGCTGCTCCAGAGTCAGCATCTGAGGGCCTGCATTCATAGTTCCTCCGGGCACTACCACTGCCGGGATATCCACTCTGGCCAACCCCATCAGATTAGCCGGAAGTCCCTTGTCACAGCTTGCCAGATATACACCGGCATCAAAAGGAGTGGCATTTGCATGGATCTCTATCATATTGGCAATCATCTCCCGGCTGACCAGGCTGAAATTAATTCCGTCTGTTCCCTGGCTTTCTCCGTCACAGATATCTGTGCAAAAATATCTGGCTCCATAGCCTCCCGCTGACGCTACCCCTTTGCGCACTTCCTCTACCAGAATATCCAGATGTCCGCTGCCTGGATGGCTGTCTCCGAAGGTACTCTCAATCATGACCTGAGGTTTAGACAAATCCTCCGGCTTCCACCCGGTTCCAATACGAAGAGGGTCTAATTCCGGTGCCAAAGTGCGCATTTCCTGACTTTTTAATTTCATAGTAATTCACTCCTTTTCCCTGATTGAACAGTTTTATTCGTTCTGTTCTCTGTTATGCAGTCGAAAGCAAAAACTGTTCCTGCCATTTCTATTCCCCCGGCTGCTATCCAAACGCCTGGGCTTTCTGGTGTTTCACCGCTTTTGCTAGACAGGCTTTGCTTTTCTTGTTTTATATTTCCGTCTCTTTTTCTCTTCTTCCGCACCCTATGCAAAGAAAGAGATGATCAGAGCCACCAGGAAACCGGTGCCTCCCACCAGAGTCTCCATGATCGTCCAGGTTTTTAAGGTAGTCTTTTCATCCATCCCCACCAGAGATTTTACCAGCCAGAAACCGGAGTCATTAAAGTGGGAGCAAACGGTAGCTCCTCCGGCCACTGCTGCTGTGGTGCAGGCCAGGTACAAAGGAGACAGGTCTGCAATCCCAGGCATAGCTGCCACAATTCCTGCCGCCATGGTCATGGCAACGGTGGCAGAACCTACGCAGATGCGAACCAGAGCTGCCACAATAAAGGCGATCACTACGATCGGAAGATTTGCTGCGGAAACTGCGTTTCCGATCACATCTCCCAGACCGGAATACTGAAGCATATAGCGCAGCACGCCGCCGCAGGCAGTTACCAGAAGGATCAATCCTGTAGGCTCTAAGGATTTGGTCATCACCTTTTCCAGTTCCTCCAGACTGTAGCCGTGTTTGGTTCCCAACAGGAACATAGCTACAATAGTAGCGATCAGCAACGCCACAAAAGGCTCACCCAGAAATCCCAAAATAGGCTGCACCGGAGCCATAGCCGGTACAATGCCTGCCACGGAATCCAAGATGATCAGTACCAGAGGGATCAGGATAATCCCAACAATGGTTCCAAACTTCGGCAGCTTGGACTCATCGAAATCTGCCTGATTCGCCACATGCTCCGGAACCGGAACATTGTACTTCTTACCGCAGATGGCACCCCAGACCGGACCTGCCACGATCATAGCAAAAATACCACAGAAAATACCTACCACGATCACCCAGCCAAGCTCCACGTTCAGCATGGTAGCCACCAGCACCGGGCCGGGTGTGGGCGGGATAAATGCATGTCCTACCGCCAGTCCCGCCAGAAGAGGGATCACATAAAACAGGGAAGACCGTTTAGTTCTTTTGGCAAGAGAAAAAGCCAGCGGTATCAGAATGATCAGACCCGCATCAAAAAATACCGGCATAGCAATCACCAGCCCGGTAATACCCAAAGCCCACGCTGCCTTTTTGTCTCCAAAACGCTTTACCATGGTAACTGCCAGGGACTGGGCACCTCCCGATACCTCAAGAATTGCTCCGAACATGGATCCCAAACCTACCAGAAGAGCAATTCCTTTTAGAGTGTTTCCAATACCGTCGTTCACCGCATTAATGATGTCTTCAAAAGGCATTCCGGCAATCAGGCCGATAGCCAGGGCTCCCACCAAAATGGACACCATGGCATGAAACTTAAACTTGATGATCAGTACCAGAAGGATGATCAGGCCGATAAGGGCTGCGATCACCAGTCTGGTAGGGTTCAGTGCAGCTGCTTCACTCATAAAAATTTCCTCCTTAATAATATTAAATTTTTTCTCTTTTCTTTACGTCAGACGTCCTATGTTGTCATACTTATATTCTATCAATTTCCGTTATTTCTGTCAATACATCTGATGTCTCAATCATTTTTTCTATATCTTGCACAAAAAAAGCGCTGTTTTCCTACGAAAAACGCGCCTCTTTTGTATATTTTTACGATTTTCTTTTGTAAGAATGGAACTTACTGATTTTCCGGGCAATTTTTGGAAAACCGTTCAGACCTTTCCCCCTCCTGCTCCTGATACTTGCTCATAAGTTTCTGACGGTTGTAAGTCAGATGCATCATCATGGCACATCTGGCGCCCACGCTGTCTCTGCGCAAAATGGCTTCTGTCACCGCCCGGTGGGTCTCAATAGTCTCCCGCATCAGTTCCCGGTGAGTCAGATTGGCAAAGGTGGACACTGCAGAATTAATAATGGGTACCAAAATCTCTACAACCCGATTATTGCTGCATTTTGCAATGCAGGTATGAAATTCAATATCCTTTGAAATATGATTGATCCCTGCCCGGTACAGCCGCTCCACCTCATCACAGAGCTTTTCCAGCTGCTCCATCTCCTCCTCTGCAGCATACTCCGCAGCCAGAGCTGCGATCTCCGGCTCCAGCATCAGGCGCACCTCCAAAAGCTCCAGCGCCAGCTTGTAACGATCCTCAAACCGGGACAGCCCCAGCGGATCCTCTTCAGCTGTGCAGGTGCTGATCACATAGGTGCCGGAACCTCTGCGGACCTCCAGCACTCCCTTAGACACCAGACTCTTGACTGCCTCTCTCACAGTGCTTCGCCCTACACCAAATTGTTCCGCCAGTTCAAATTCATTGGGCAGTTTTTCTCCGATCTTCACCGGTTTCTTCAATATAAAATCCATCAGGGCATCTTCCACCTGGGAACCCAGCAGCTTTTTGTTCACCTTTTCAAACTGATACATATTTTCTCCCGCAGGGCAGGACATCTGACTATTTCCAGTCTTTCCCGCCCCTATCTCTTTTGATTTCTTTCATTATAGCATGTTTTTTCCATAATTATACTGCTTTTCAAAAAAATAGGGGAATTATTCTGGGAAAATCTCCAAAATTCCGTGGAAATATATCTTTTTCAGCCTGATTCGTCTTATGTTTCTTTCGCCAAGCCTGATTCCGTTCCCTGTGAACATCCGGTTTCAAAACTGCAAAATTCTTCTCCCCATCAAACTGCACAAAAGCCTCAGAGTACCGCTTCAAGCGTGTACCCGGAGGCTTTCTCCATTTTTCAGGCCGTCACCTGCTGCTTCCGTATCATCCATACTGTTCCAAACACACAAAACAGTGCTGCTCCGGCCCCCAGCGCCAGCCAGCCGTACCAGGGAAGCTGACCGGCCAGCCAGAGAAACCATCTTCCGATCCTGCCAAACACCGACCCCGGAGCCTCCTCCACCGCATCCACCACCCGGGGAAACCCAATGACAAGCACCATCCAGGCGCCCCACAGGCTCCAGCCGGCCAATCGGCCAAAGCGCATGATCAGCGCTGCCGCCAACGTGGAGAGAACAACGATCCCTGTCACGATCAGTCCTCCCGCTTTCAGGATCCAGGGCAGAATATCCACCACCAGGGCCTTGTCTGTTAAAACAGCTTTGGCCAGAGTCTGCTCCAGAAGCGCCAGAACAAAGATCAGCGCCACATAGGAGATCCCGTGAAGGAAACAGGCTGCGTAGTGGGATACCAGAAATTCTTTTCTGGTACTGCCAAAGGAGATTTCCAGATTAAAATAGCTGATGGTGCTTCCCACCACCGTGATCAAAAAGAAAATGCCTCCTACCACCATCGCCAGGATACTGCCCAGATTGATATAAAAATCAGCAGCCTTCACCAAAAACAGCAGCACTGCCAACAAGATCCCTCCTGCCAGATAAGCCATAACTGCAAAAAAACATCCTAACAGCCAGTCGTCTTTCCGAACAAATAGCTGTCTCTTTACTGCCTGCAGCATACAATCCCCCCCTATCTTCGTATCTCCATCTTCCTCACAACCGCCACGGAAAAACAGGTTCCAAGAAGGAACAGGATCAGCCCGGCTCCCAGCACCGCTGCCTGAACGGTCTGGCTAATGTCCTGAACCTGCGCCAGCATCATCCCTGCGTCCGCACCGTTCATGGCATAAAGGATCCCTGCCCCTGCTCCCCAGAACATGAAGAACAGCACCAGAATGATGGTCCCAATCTTTCCCCATCGAAGGGACACTGCTCCTAAAACAATGGTAAATCCGGTAGTAAAAAGAAGGAGCCCTGCCAAAAGAGGAATCAGTTTTATTCCATCTACCGCGATATCGCTGGGATTCCATCTCCAGATCAGAACGCTGATGCCCGCCACCAAAAGGGTACACGCCCCCTGGCTGGCTGCTGCCCCCAACACCACAGACCTTCTGCTGGCATTCATGGATACCAGCACTGAAAAATATACCTGAAAAGCATTGACTGACACAATAGCCTGCACAAACACCGCTGCCAGAGTCAGATAGTAGGGGTAAAGCGCCAGGGAAGTTAACATCCCTCCCCCCAGGGATTTGGCGGAAAAGCTGCTGCCCAGCACTCCGTAGAACAGCAGAAGAACAACCGACGCCCCCAGAGAGGCTGCCAGGCTCTCCCCGGCATATCTGCCCCACATTCTCACATGACTGCCAAGGCTGTCCCCTGGCCTTTGTCTGCCGCTCTCTTTTCTCAAACCGGAAGCTGCTGCAAATCCATCCTTTATCATTCTGCATCCTCCTCCCCGCAAAGCGCCACAAATACCTTCTGCAGGTTCAGCTTCTGAACGCTCACATCATAGCCTGCCGGAATGGTCTGTCCCGGTTTTAACAGCACCGTCACACCCTTACTCCGCCCCAGGCGCTCCTGATGGTGTACCTCAAGACCAGCTGCTGCCCTATCCACTGCCTCCTCATGACCGCTGATGTGATAGCTCCGCTCCAGAAGTTCCTGGGTATTTTCCTTCAGAAGGATCTTCCCCTGATCCAGAATGATCACTTCCTCCAGCACGTCAGCAGCCTCCTCAATGATGTGGGTGGAGATCACAAAAGTACGCCCGGTCTCTGTATATTCCTCCAGCAGGATTCTGTAAAACTGCTCCCTGGCCACCACATCCAGGCCTGCCACCGGCTCATCTAAAAAAGTAAATTCCGCCTTGCTGGCAAGGGCTACGATGATGGTCACCATGGAGGTCATTCCCTTGGACAGCTTGCTGATGCGCTTATTTACATCTAAATGAAACTTTTCAACCAGCCGCCCGGCCATCTCTTTGTCCCAGTGCACAAAATAGGTGGATGCGATCCGCAGATACTCCTTCACCTTCAAAGGATTTGCACTGTTCCCCATCATTTGGTTTAACTCCCTGGAAAAACAGATATGCTCCAGCGCCTCCCGATTTTCCCACACCGGTTTTCCGTTAAAAACAACAGTGCCTGCGGTAGCCGGGCTCTGGGCTGTGAGTACAGACAGCAGCGTAGTTTTTCCGGCTCCGTTTCTTCCGATCAGACCGTAGATCTTTCCGCTTTCCAGCTCCAGATCCAGATTGTGAAGCACCTCCTTTTTCCCATAGCTTTTTTCCAGTCCCTTGCAAACCAGCTTACTCATCTGCTTCCCCTCCTTCATCAGACTCCTCGATCATATCGATCAATTCCCTCTTGGTAATACCAAGGCTCACTGCCTCTGCCATGAGCCGCTTCACATAATCATCGTAAAAATGCTTTTTCCGCTTCTCCATAATCTTCTTCTTCGCTCCTGTGGCTACGAACATACCGATTCCCCGCTTCTTGTACAGAATATCCTCATCTACCAGAAGATTCACACCCTTGGCTGCCGTGGCCGGATTAATGGCGTACAGCTTTGCCAGCTCATTGGTACTGGGCACCCGCTCTTCCTCCAGCAGGATATCCCGGAGGATATCGTTTTCAATCATTTCTTTGATCTGAATGTAAATGGATTTCTCCTGTGTCAGGATTTCATTCACGCAGTTCACTTCCTTCCCTTTCCTCTTTTCTCACTCCCATGTTCCTTCCTCCCGCTCCCCTCATCACTTCATTGGTTAATTACTTGTGTAATTAACTATAGCATTGGTAAAGTCTGATGTCAACCTTATTTTTCATTTTTTGTAGCCATTCAGCTATATACAAAATCGTAAAAATTTAAGTTCAAACCGGTTTGTAAACGAAGACTTTTATATACTTTGTACCTGGCTGAACTGTTACTTTTCATTGCGCAAAGCAGATGCCCATGATACAATGAGCCTCAAATAGTCGAAGGGAGGATATTTCTATGGATGTGCAGGAAGTTGAAAAAATCAGAGCAATAAAGGAAGACGCTGAACAGGTAAAACGTCTCTATGAACTGTTTTGCGAGGATAAGCGTCTGAATCACTCCAAAGCAGCCCGGGTGGAATTTCTCACTACCATCCGTTATCTGGAAAAATATTTAAAGCCGCAGGACCGCATTTTGGATATCGGCGCCGGCGCCGGAGAATACAGCCTGTATCTGGCCGATCAGGACTATACAGTGGATGCCCTAGAGTTGTCCCCCGCCAATGTAGCAGCCTTTCGCAAAAAAATAAAGCCCCACCACAGGATACAGCTTCGCCAGGGCAATGCCCTGGATCTCTCCTGCTATCCGGATGAGACTTTTGATGTGGTTTTGCTCCTGGGTCCTCTCTATCATCTGCATCAGGAGGAGGATCGGAAGCAATGTATTCAGGAGGCAAAACGGGTGTGCAAAAAGGACGGACTGATCCTGTTTTCCTTCATTTCTCATGACATGGTAATTCTTACCGAGTTTGCCTATAATCCAAATTTTTTCCAGGAAAACACCTATGACCATAACACCCTTCGTCTGGAGGACTTTCCCTTTGTATTTTTTACGGTAGAAGAATGCCGGAATATGCTGGAAAAGCAGGGCATCCGCCTGCTCCACCAGGTTGCCTCCGACGGTATGAGCGAGCTGCTGGCAGATAAGATCAACGCAATGGACGATTACAGCTACTCTCAGTATCTGCGCTATCACTATTACAGCTGTGAAAAGCCGGAGCTGCTTGGATGCAGCAACCATCTGCTGTTCTTGGGAAACGCCGAAAGACGAGGATCCTTATAATTCCCTGCAATGCAGCAATCACTTGCTGTTCTTAGGAATCCCGGCCCCTCTCATCCCAATAGGTGCAGTCATCTCTGCCGATCACCCGAGAAGTAAACCTGGTGCCGTCATTTTTCTTGTAATGAGCTGTGGCTTTAAACACATAGTTGGCTCCCGCATACACAATGGGCACATTGAAAAATACGATCAGGATGTTCCCCAGATCCGAGAAGGCCCACAGATTTCCCAGCTCCAGTCCTGCAATATTGCACACAATACCAAAGGCTGCCACAAACAGCGCCACGCCCCGGACAATGTTGATGCACGCCGCATCCCGGCGGATCCGGTTAGCTGCGATCTCGGAAAAGCTGATCATCCCAAGAAGGGTGGTATAGGCAAAAAGGCCGAAGCACACCGTGATCAGCAGGGTCATGACCCCATTCAGGGCAGTACCGGGAGTCAGCTCTGCCACAGACGCTGTAAATTTCGGCAGCTGATCCAAAGCTGCCCAGGCCTGCCCTTCTGCCCCGGTCCAGCAGTGAGCCATCACCACCACAAACCCGGTGAGGGTACAGATTACGATGGTATCCAAGAATACGCCGATGGAAGCCAGCACTCCCTGCTCGCAGGGATGATCTGCATCCGCTGCCGCAGCGGACATGGTGATGGTCCCCTGCCCTGCCTCGTTGGACATTAATCCCCTCTTTACCCCCTGAGCCAGAACGGTTCCAAACACTCCGCCAAAAAAGGCTTCGGAGCGGAAGGCTCCTCCAAACACTGCCTGGAAGAAATAGGGGATGCTGCCAAAATTCATCAGGATCAAAAGAAGCACCACGCCAACGTACAGAACTGCCATCACAGGAACCATCCGATCCGTCCACTTAGTTACCTTTTTGATCCCTCCAAAGGCAATCAGCGCAGTCAGCACTACAATGATAATCCCAACAATATAATAGAACACGGAGTCCGAAGCAATGGATGTTCCGGTCACGATCTCTGCCATACGTCCAACAGAAGAAACTACGTTAAAGCCCTGAGCCGGCAGACAACATAGAGCATAGAGAATATAGAGAACGGATAAGAAAATGCCGATCCATGCTTTATTTCCCAACAGCTTTCTTCCGTAAAAAGGCAGCCCGCCCACAAATTCATCTTCCTTTTTCTCCTTGAAGATCTGTGCCAGCACCCCTTCCATGTAGGCCACAGACATACCGAAAAAGGCGGACACCCACATCCAGAACAAAGCGCCTGGGCCTCCCACTGCAATGGCTCCTGTCACTCCGATGATGTTGCCCGGCCCCACCCGCATGGCAGAGCTTAGCAAAAAAGCAGCCAGCGGCGAGATCCCGGTCTCCACCGCCCGCTTTTTGGTAAGGATCCTGATCCCCTTCTTAAAATGTGTGACCTGCATAAATCCCAGCCGGAAGCTGAAGAAAATGCCGGAACCCAGAAGCAGAATGATAGCCAGAGAAAAATTTCCCAGCACCGGGATATTTCTATACCAGGCAAAATTGGTGGGAAAGTCCCACAAAAAATCAGACAGCGGTCCCACAAACCGAAACACTCCATTGATTGCTTCGAAAACAGATTCCATAAACATACCCTCTTCCCCTTTCAAACAGTATATGAACGTTTTTTTCAGTATATCACGCATAATTTGAAAGAAACATCTGATTTTATGCCATAAATCTTTCAGATAATGCTGTATTCGTTTGAAAAGTGTCCAGGGCAGATACGCCGATGGTTACTTCCTCCAGCACATCCAGCAGTACCCGCACCGTATCCAGAGAAGTGAACATCGTCACATTGTTCTGGCAGGCTGCGCGGCGGATGGCAATTCCATCTCCGTAGTGAATGCCGGAAAGAATGGCCCTGGTATTGATCACATAACTCACATACCCGGCACGGATGGAATCCAGGATTTCCTGACTTCCCTCACTGAGCTTATGCAGCAGTCTTGTGCGGATCCCATTCTTTTTGAGAAACTGAGCGGTTCCTATGGTTGCCTCAATGTTAAAGCCCATCCGATAGAATCGCCGGATCAGGGGCAGCGCCTCTTCCTTGTCCTCATCTGCCAGCGTCACCACCACAGTTCCGTAATTCTGGATCTTCATGCCAGAGGCAATCATAGCCTTATACATAGCCCGGTGCAGCTTTTCATCATACCCGATGGCTTCCCCGGTGGACTTCATTTCCGGAGACAGGTATGCGTCCATTCCCTTCAGCTTGGAGAAAGAAAAGGCAGGGACTTTTACATAATATCGGGAAGCTTCCGGCAGATATTCTTCCAAAATCCCCTGGTCTTTTAAAGATATCCCCAGCATCACTCTCGTAGCAATATCTGCCAGACTGCAGCCTGTAGCCTTAGAGAGGAAGGGCACCGTTCGGGAGGATCTGGGATTCACCTCAATGATGGAAACCTGATCCTTGTCATCCACGATAAACTGAATGTTAAAAAGTCCCACAATGCCAATGCCCAGGCCCAGGCGTTTTGTGTAGGAGAGGATCCTTTCCTCCACCTTTGCGGAAATATCATACGGCGGATAGACACTGATGGAATCTCCGGAATGGATTCCGGTCCGCTCTACCAGCTCCATGATCCCCGGGACAAACACCTGGGTTCCATCGCAGATGGCGTCCACCTCTATTTCCCGGCCTCGGATGTATTGATCCACCAGAACCGGCTTATCCTCCGAAATCTCCACCGCAGTCTTCAGGTAATGACGCAGCTGCTCCTCCCTGGCCACGATTTCCATGGCTCTTCCTCCCAGCACAAAGCTGGGACGCACCAGCACCGGATAGCCGATTTCATCTGCTGCCTTCAGCCCTTCCTCCAAAGTGGTCACCGCCCGTCCCCTGGGCTGAGGGATCCCCAGGGACAAAAGCAGCGTTTCGAAGGCCTCCCTGTTTTCAGCCCGCTCAATGGCCTCACAGTCTGTACCCATCAGCTTTACACCCAGATGGCTTAAGGGTTCCGCCAGATTGATGGCAGTCTGGCCTCCCAGGGTAACAATAACCCCCACGGGACTTTCCATGCGGATCACATTCATCACATCTTCTACACAGAGAGGTTCAAAATACAGTTTGTCCGCACAGGTATAGTCTGTGGACACAGTCTCCGGATTATTGTTGATGATGATCGCCTCATAGCCTGCCTCCCGGATGGTTTTTACCGCATGGACGGTAGAATAGTCAAACTCCACTCCCTGGCCGATCCGAATGGGCCCTGACCCCAGAACCACCACTTTTTTTCTTGATGAAATCCGGGATTCATTCTCTTCCTCATAGGTGCTGTAAAAGTAAGGAATGTAGCTGTCAAACTCGGAAGCGCAGGAATCGATCATCTTATATACAGGAACTATCTTTTCCCGGCATCTGAGCAGAAATACCTGCTCTTCACTCCAGTTCCAGCAGTCTGCCACCGCCCGGTCAGGAAATCCCATCCTTTTCGCTTCCCGCAAATGTTCCGGGTTCCCAGGATGCTCTTTCAGTCTTCGCTCCTCCTCTGTAATATTCCTCAGTTTCCGCAGAAAATAACGGTCAATGGCTGTAAGCTTCCAGATCTCTTCCACGCTGCAGCCCCTCCGCAGCAGCTCTGCCGCTCCGTAAATGCGGTCATCCGTTCCCTCTTGAAGGTACGCTGACAGTTCTTTGGTTTCCATCCCGTCAAATTTGGAGCTGTACAGATGATAGCACCCATTCTCCAGAGAGCGGATGGATTTTTCCAGACTCTCCTCAAAGATCCTGCCAATCCCCATCACCTCTCCCGTAGCCTTCATCTGCGTCCCCAGTCTCCGGCTGGCCTCCGTAAATTTATCAAAGGGAAACCGGGGCATCTTAGTCACCACATAGTCCAGAGCCGGCTCAAAGCAGGCCGGAGTGTTCGCTAACTGTATCTCATCCAGCGTCATGCCGATGCCGATCTTGGCAGACACCCGTGCAATGGGATAGCCGCTGGCTTTGGAGGCCAGGGCAGAAGAACGGGATACTCTTGGGTTCACCTCAATCACATAGTACTGAAAAGAGCCGGGATCCAGGGCAAACTGCACATTGCAGCCCCCTTCGATCTCCAGCGCACGAATGATTTTCAGAGCACTGTCCCGAAGCATCTGATATTCCTTGTTGGTAAGCGTCTGGGACGGGCACACTACGATAGAATCTCCGGTGTGAATGCCTACCGGATCCAGATTCTCCATATTGCAGATCGTGATGGCCGTATCATTTCTATCCCGCATCACCTCATATTCAATTTCTTTATACCCCTTAATGCTCTTCTCGATCAGCACCTGGCTTACCGGTGACAGAGCGAGGCCATTTTTGATCAGGGGCAGCAATTCTTCTTCCCGATCTGCAAATCCTCCTCCGGTTCCTCCCAGAGTGTAGGCAGGACGTACTACCACCGGATAACCGATTTCTCCTGCTGCCTCCATCCCCTCCTGCAGAGTTCCTGCGATTCGTGAGGGCAGCACCGGTTCCCCTAATTTTTCACACAGCTCTTTAAAAAGCCGGCGATCCTCCGCCCGCTCAATGCTGCTGCTCCTGGTACCAAGAAGCTCTGTCCGGCATTCCTTCAGAACGCCCTTTTTCTCCAGTTCCATCGCCAGATTCAACCCCGTCTGACCTCCGATACCTGGAAGAAGGGCATCCGGACGTTCATAGCGGATCACCTTTGCCATATATTCCAGAGTCAAAGGCTCCATGTACACCTTATCTGCCACAGAGGGATCTGTCATAATCGTTGCCGGATTGGAATTACACAGGATCACCTCATAGCCCTCCTCCTTCAAGGCCAGACAGGCCTGAGTGCCTGCATAATCAAACTCCGCAGCCTGTCCAATAACGATAGGCCCGGAGCCAATGACTAAGATCTTTTTAATATCGGTTCGCTTTGGCATGGCAATGCTCCTCCATCATCTGTACAAACTGGTCAAAAAGCCCTTGACTGTCCTGAGGCCCCGGAGCGCTCTCTGGATGATACTGGACGCTGAACACCCGATCTTCCCTGCATTCTATCCCTTCCACTGTTCCGTCCAGCAGATTCAGGTGCGTGAGAGTCAGGGGCGTTTTCGAAAGACTGTCCCCATCCACTGCGTAGGAATGATTTTGTGAGGTGATCTCTATTTTTCCGGTCTTTAAATTTTTCACCGGATGGTTGCCGCCCCTGTGTCCAAATTTCAGTTTATAAATTCTGGCTCCATAGGCCAGCGAGATCAGCTGATGTCCAAGACAGATCCCAAAAATAGGATATTTTCCCCTAAGCCGCCGCACCAGCTCTGTCACCTGAGGGACATCCTCCGGATTCCCCGGACCGTTGGAAAGAAAGATCCCATCCGGGTGCAGAGCCTCTACCTCCCCTTGGGAAGTATGGAACGGAAGAGCGATAACGCTGCATCCTCTCTCATTCAAACATCTTACGATGTTTTGTTTCATCCCGCAGTCAATGGCTGCCACTGTAAATCTTGGTTCCCCGGCGGGAAAATATCTGGGAGTTTCCGGGCTGACCAGGGCTACCGTATCCCTGGAAACCTGATTTTGGGCCAGAATCTCCAACCCCTCCTTACGGGTAGTGGCTGCATCTGTCAGCAAAACCTTTCTGCTCCCAAAATCCCGGATAGAACGGGTCAGCTTTCGGGTGTCTATCCCGAAGATCCCTGGAATCCCAAAACGTTCCATCACCTGAGACAGGGTAGCCCTGCTGCGGAAATTGGAAGGTTCGTCATTGTATTCCCGCAGGATCAGCCCTCCCATGGTGGGCCGGTCCGTCTCATAGTCTCCTGCCGCCATGCCGTAATTCCCGATCAGAGGATAGGTCATCACCACCGCCTGGCCTGTGTAGGAGGGATCGGATAAAATTTCCTGATATCCTGTCATAGAGGTATTAAACACCAGCTCACACACTCTGGATCCCCTGGCGCCGAATCCATACCCATAATACTCCTGTCCATCTTCCAGGATCAATTTTCTGTTATACTTCATCTTTCTGCTCCTTTTTTTGCGCCAGCTTCCAGGCAGCCTCCACAAAACCGAGAAACAGCGGGTGCGGACGATTGGGCCGGCTCTTAAACTCCGGGTGATACTGGACTCCCACATAGAAGGGCAGATGGGAAAGCTCCGCCGTCTCCATCAGCCTTCCGTCCGGGGAAGTTCCCCCAAAGGTAAGCCCCGCCTTTTCCAAAACCTCCCGGTACTGGTTATTAAACTCATAGCGGTGACGGTGGCGCTCACAGATGCGGTCTGTCCCGTAGCAGCGCTCCAGCACAGTTCCTTTCCTGATCACGCAGGGATAAGCCCCCAGCCTTAAGGTGCCTCCCTTATCAATGTCATCACTCTGCCCAGGCATAAAGTCAATTACCTTATGGGGACACAGCTCATTAAATTCGCTGGAATTGGCATCCTCCATACCAGCCAGATCTCTGGCACAGGCAATCACTGCGATCTGCATTCCAAGACAAATGCCAAGATAAGGCACCTTCTGCTCTCTGGCATACCTGGCTGCCAGGATCATCCCCTCAATCCCCCGGTCTCCAAAGCCTCCGGGAACCAGAATCCCATCCAGCCCTGCCAGCAGTCCCTCCGCTGTATTTTCTGTGATCTTTTCCGAATCCACCCATTGGATTTTAATCTGGAGACCGAGCCCCCAGCCTGCATGGCGCAGAGACTCTGCCACAGAAAGATAAGCATCATGAAGAGCCACATACTTCCCCACAATGCCAATGGTCACCGTTCCCCCGTTTCGTTTCATTCCCCGGATCATCTGCTTCCATTCTTCCAGGTCCGGATCCGGAACCTGGATCTGCAGTTCCCTGCATACCACCCCGGAAAACCCCCACTTTTCCAGCATCAACGGCGCCTCATAAAGATTGGGCAGAGTAAGATTTTCAATCACACAGTCCTGTTTCACATTGCAGAACAGGGATATCTTCTGAAAGATCTCCGGTTCCAGGTGCTCATCGCACCGCAGCACGATAATATCCGGATTGATTCCCATTCCCTGAAGCTCCTTTACGGAATGCTGGGTAGGCTTTGATTTATGCTCCTGGGATCCTTTTAAAAAGGGCACCAGAGTTACATGAATAAAGAGGCTGTTCTCCCGCCCCACTTCCAGGGCGATCTGTCTTACTGCTTCTAAAAAAGGCTGGGACTCCATATCCCCGATGGTACCTCCGATCTCTGTGATCACCACATCTGCCTCTGTCTTTTTCCCTACCCGATACACAAATTCTTTGATCTCATTGGTAATATGCGGGATTACCTGAACGGTGGAGCCCAGATATTCCCCCCGCCGCTCTTTGTTCAGCACATTCCAGTACACCTTTCCAGTGGTGAGGTTGGAATACTGGTTCAAATCCTCATCAATAAACCGCTCATAATGTCCCAGATCCAGATCCGTCTCTGCCCCGTCCTCTGTCACATACACTTCTCCGTGCTGATAAGGGCTCATGGTACCGGGATCCACATTAATATAGGGATCCAGCTTCTGGGCCGCCACCTTCAGTCCCCTGGCTTTCAGCAGCCTGCCAAGGGAAGCGGCGGTGATCCCCTTCCCAAGTCCGGATACCACACCGCCGGTTACAAAAATATATTTCGTCATAGGATTGCTGTCCTTTCTTCCCCGTCTCTTTCTGTTTCCTATTTTCCGCTGTCTCCATAATTGGACAGCACTCTGGCAGAAGGATCTGTCACATCACAGCCCTCCCATTCCCGGTTGGGCATCCAGAAATCCTGAATCATCTCATCCTGCCCGGGATAATATTTTTCAAAAATATCCCGGTACAGCAAAGACTCCTTCGTGAACGGCACCGCATGGCTGTATTTTGCACAGCCGGCCAGAAATTCCTCCTGCGTATACCGGCTTTCCGCATATTCTTTCAGATCATCCACCATAGAATGTCCTACGGCATCGGAAAAAGCGGCCTTCTCTCTCCATAAAATTTCCTCCGGCAGGTAATCCTCTCCCTCAAAGGCATGGCGAAGCAGGTATTTTCCCTTTCCGTACCGATTGATCTTCTTCTCCGGATCAATGGACATCACATAATTTACAAAATCCAGGTCTCCAAAGGGAACCCGGGCTTCCAGAGAGTTCACAGAAATACATCTGTCTGCCCGAAGCACATCGTACATATGCAGTTCCCGCATCCTCTTTTTTGCTTCTTCCTGAAAAGCCTGAGGACTGGGTGCAAAATCTGTATATTTGTATCCGAAAAGCTCATCGGAAACCTCACCTGTGAGCAGCACCCGGATGTCCGTCTGCTCATGGATCCCTTTGCACAGCAAATACATCCCCATGCTGGCCCGAACAGTGGTAATATCAAAGGTACCCAGCAGTTGGATCACCTGCTCCAGAGACGCGAGTACCTCTTCCTTTGTAATAATAAATTCTGTATGGCAGCTTCCTATATAATCCGCTGCCGCTCTTGCATACTTTAAATCAATGGCATCCTGATCCATACCAATGGCGAAGGTGCGGATAGGGGTCTTGCTCTCCCTGGCAGCAATAGCGCACACCAGAGAAGAATCCAGGCCACCTGACAGAAGAAATCCAACCTTTGCATCTGATACCAGTCGTTTTTTTACTCCTGCGATCAGCTTTTCTTTGATCTTTCTGCAAGTCTCCTCCAGAGAATCCCGGCTCATCCTCCGGGGCTGCGCAATATCACAGTACTGAACGAATTTTCCGTTTTTGTAATAGCAGCCCGGAGGGAAGGGCATGATCCGCGCCGCAAGACCTACCAGGTTTTTGGGCTCGCTGGCAAAAAGGATTGCTCCCTTTTCGTCATATCCATAGTACAGGGGACGAATACCAATGGGATCCCTGGCAGCCACATATTCTCCTGTTTCCCCGTCATAAAGGATGCAGGCAAATTCTGCGTCCAGAACAGTAAACAGGTCTGTACCCATCTCCCGATACAGGGGAAGCAGCACTTCACAGTCCGAATCACTCTGGAACGAATACTTTCCCCTAAGCTGCTCCCTGTATTTTTCAAAGCCGTAAATCTCCCCGTTGCACACCAGATAGCTTCCATTCAGTTCAAAGGGCTGCATGCCGGAGGGCGTCAGCCCCATAATAGCCAGCCGGTGAAATCCCAGAAGGCCCTTTCCTGTATCAATGATCCGGCTTTCATCCGGCCCTCTGGAAATGGTTCTGTCAAAACCTTTCCGAAACGCCTCCAGATCGGCGCCTGCTGCGCAATAGCCCATAATTGAACACATAGTGTTTCCCTCCGTCTATCCTGTCAAATTAGTTTGGTAATACTTTACTCCACATCCTGAAGGGCGTCATATCCCTCCTCCCCGGTGCGGATCTTTACTACATTTTCCACATCATATACGAAAATCTTGCCATCTCCGATATGCCCGGTGTACAGCACCTTCTTGGCTGTCTCAATCACATTGCGCACAGGCACCGCACTCACTACGATCTCTACCTGTACCTTGGGCAGAAGGCTGGCTTCTACCTGAATGCCCCGGTAATATTCCGGCTTTCCTTTCTGAATGCCGCAGCCCAGTACATGGGATACGGTCATTCCTGTGATGCCCAGTTCCATCATTGCCTTTTTCAGCGCTTCAAATCTGGATTCCTTGCATACAATCTCCACCTTCGTAAGTTTCGGAGTCCCTTCTTCTGCAAAAGAAGGCATCCGCTTTACCGGAACTGCCTCCGCAGCCGGCACCTCTCCGGTTACGCACATCGGAAGCTGATCTTCCTGGGAAATGGTATCCGGAAGCATCCCAAAGCCTGCATAGGCGGTGAGCAGTCCATGTTCCGAGATATCCAGGCCTGCCAGTTCATCCTCCGCAGAAGCGCGCAGCCCAATGGTATGCTTGATCAGCTGAAATACCAGAGTGATCACCACTGCCACATAGACAGCCACCACTGCTACTCCCAGGATCTGAATTCCCAGGAAGTGGAAGCCTCCTCCATAGAATACTCCCTTTTCTGTGGAGGAACCTGTTGCAAAAAATCCCGTGAGAATGGTTCCAAGACTGCCACAGACACAATGAACAGAAATAGCGCCCACCGGATCATCAATTTTTGCAATCTTATCAAAAAATTCCACTGCAAGAACCACCATAATTCCACAGGCAATTCCGATCACAGCGGCTCCCTCAGGAGCTACTGCATCACAGCCTGCTGTAATGCCCACCAGCCCTGCCAGGGCTGCATTATAAGTCATGGAAACGTCCGGTTTTTTATAGCGAATCCAGGTGAAAATCAGAGTGGTACAGCAAGCCACTGCTGCTGCCAGATTAGTGTTAAAAAATACCACCCCTGCCCGCACACCTAATTCCTCTGTATCCATTCCCACCGTGGAAGCTCCGTTAAAGCCAAACCAGCAGAACCAGAGGATGAATACGCCGAGAGCCGCAAACGTAAGGTTATGTCCAAGGATCGCCCGGGGCTTTCCATCTTTTCCATACTTACCAATGCGCGGCCCCAAGATCCATGCTCCGATCAGTGCACAGATACCGCCCACCATATGAACGGCTGTGGAACCTGCAAAATCGTGGAATCCCATCTGAGCCAGCCAGCCTCCTCCCCAGATCCAGTGCCCGGAAATGGGATAGATCAAAAGAGAAATAGCTGCAGAATAAACACAGTAAGCGCTGAATTTTGTCCGCTCTGCCATGGCTCCGGAAACAATGGTGGCTGAGGTGGCACAGAACACGGTCTGAAAGATCACATAGGCCCAAAGAGGCACTCCTGCCGGAAGAATATGGCTGTAATCTCCCTGGATCAGGGGATCAAAACTTCCAAACCACCCGGAGCCTGCTCCAAACATGATGCCAAAGCCGATCAGCCAGAAAGTCGGCGTTCCGATACAAAAATCCATGAGGTTTTTCATCAGAATATTTCCTGTGTTTTTTGCTCTTGTAAATCCTGCCTCACACATAGAAAATCCTGCCTGCATAAAAAATACTAAAGCTGCACCTAATAACACCCAAATCGTATTTACTGCACTGTAGGTCATACTGATTCCCTCTTTCTGTATTTAATTTTCCACTGCCCTTCGGGACAGTGAGGTATCTTTCCATCCGCGCTTCTTATCTCACACTAAACAGCAGATCTCCGTAAGTGGGGAACGGCCAGTATTTCTTAGCTGTGAGGGTCTCCGCCTCATCACAGGCAAGCCGCAGTTCTCCCATCTTTCCAAGGACCGTATCCCGGATTGCATTGGCCTGGGAGGGGATATCCGCTGCATCCCCAAGCTTCAGCACAGCCGTCTCCAGTTCATCGCTCCTTACTCCGATCTGTTCTGTCAGCACAGACAGCCGCTTGATCAGCCCGGTCTCGTAGCCGCAGGCATAAAAAGCATCCACGGCCTTTTTGGCTGCCGCTGTCTTTGCCAATTCCAGCACATAGGACTCCACCGCCGGAGCAATCTGGGTTCTGGCCATCTCTACCATGGTATTGGCCTCGATCACCACCGTCTTACAGTAATTATCCAGCATGATCTCACACCTGGATTTCAGCTCTGCCTCAGAGAATACCTTGTGGGAGGTAAGCATCCTCACATTTTTTTCGTCCAGCAGATGAGGCATACAGTCCGGTGTAGTGCGGTAGTTCAAAAGCCCTCTCTGCTCCGTGGCCTCCCTGATCCAGCTTTCGTCGTAACCGTTTCCGTTAAAAATGATCCTTTTATGATCCCGGATCGTCTTCTGGATCATTTCATGCAGAGTCTCCTCAAAATCTTCCGCCTGCTCCAGACGGTCTGCATAGATTTTCAGGCTCTCTGCCACTGCACTGTTCAGCATCATATTGGCGCAGGCAATGCTGTTAGAAGACCCCAGCATCCGAAATTCAAACTTATTTCCTGTGAAAGCAAAGGGAGAGGTGCGGTTTCGGTCCGTAGTATCCCGGTTAAACTTCGGAAGCACATTGACTCCCAGTTTCATCTGCATCTTCTCCCGCCCCGCATAGGGCGTATCTTTCTCAATTGCCTCCAACACTGCATTCAGTTCATCTCCCAGGAACACCGATACCACAGCAGGCGGCGCCTCATTGGCTCCCAGCCGATGGTCATTTCCCGCAGTTGCTACGGACAGACGGAGAAGATCCTGATAATCATCCACAGCCTTGATCACCGCACAGAGAAACAGAAGAAACTGCGCATTCTCATAGGGCGTTTCTCCCGGTGAGAGCAGGTTCACCCCTGTATCAGTGGAGAGCGACCAGTTGTTGTGCTTTCCGCTTCCATTGACTCCGGCAAAGGGTTTTTCATGGAGCAGACACACCAACCCATGTCTGGCAGCCACCTTCTGCATCACCTCCATGGTAAGCTGATTGTGATCTGTTGCAATGTTGGTAGTAGTATAGATAGGCGCCAGCTCATGCTGGGCAGGAGCCACCTCGTTGTGCTCTGTTTTTGCCAGGATCCCCAGCTTCCACAGTTCCTCATTTAAATCCTCCATATAGGCGGCCACCTTGGGCTTGATCACTCCGAAATAATGGTCATCCATCTCCTGCCCTTTGGGAGGCTTGGCTCCAAACAGGGTTCTTCCCGTGAAGCGAAGATCCCTTCTCTGGTCATACATCTCCTTTGTAATAAGAAAGTATTCCTGCTCCGGCCCCACTGAGGTCCGCACATATTTCACCTGATCATTGCCAAACAGGGCCAGGATCCGCAGCGCCTGCTTATTCAGCGCCTCCATGGATCGCAGCAGAGGCGTCTTTTTATCCAGAGCCTCTCCGCCATAGGAACAGAAGGCAGTGGGAATGCACAATGTCTTTCCCTTGATAAATGCATAAGAGGTGGGATCCCAGGCTGTGTAGCCTCTGGCCTCAAAGGTAGCTCGCAGCCCTCCGGAAGGGAAGGATGACGCGTCCGGCTCTCCCTTGATCAGTTCCTTCCCGGAAAACTCCATGATCACGCCCCCGTCCGGGGAGGGTGAGATAAAACTGTCATGCTTTTCTGCCGTCACTCCGGTAAGGGGCTGAAACCAGTGGGTATAATGGGTAGCTCCCTTAGAGACTGCCCAGTCCCGCATAGCGGATGCCACTGCATTGGCTACTCCAGGATCCAGCTTGGCTCCCTCGTCGATGGTCTTTCTTAAGGAGCGGTAAACCTCCTCCGGAAGATTCCCCTTCATCACCCGGTCATCAAACACCAGGCATCCAAAATAATCTGAAACCTTTTTCATAATATCCTCTCCTCTTCCTGAAAAATTAAACGATCAGGTACTGCGCTTTCGGTGTCCCTCAAAGGAGGAGCTTCCTGTACGCAAAAAGGCAACGGCGCCTTTAACGTTGTAACACATTAAAGACGCCATTGCCTTCATGCCCGATACTATACACCTGACATTTTTTTTTGTCAACCCCTTTTTTTCAGTTGACAAATGCCCCACCTGGATGTATAAAAGAAAGCATGAGCAAAGGCGTTCATTTTAAGAGCAGGAAAACTGCCCTTAATTTGGACGTCTTTTTTGTTTCACAGGAGCTTCCTTTCTATGTTTCTATGAAACAAAATATTTTGCAGGACCGCATTGCGATGGAAAGGAAATATGCCGCTGAAGCGACCCGTCGCAGGCGGAAAAGTCTGTCAGCAGACTTCTTTGATTTACCGGAAAAGGAGGAGCTTTTATGAAAATGGAAGGTCAAATACGAATCCCTTCCGGCTGCGCCATTGCCGCCGTGATCTCCAGGGAGGGAAAACGAATGCCGGGAGACGGCATTGCCGCAGCTATGAAACCTATGCATGAGCGTTCCAACGGGCTGGGAGGAGGATTTGCCGGATACGGGATCTATCCGGATTATAAAGATTTTTATGCGCTGCATCTTTTTTTTGATACCCGCAGTACCCGAAAGGACTGCGAAGCCTTTTTAAAAGAACGGTTTGAGATTGTCCAGTCTGAGATCATTCCTACCCGAAAGCTGCCCTCCATCACAGGAGAACCCATTATCTGGAGATACTTTGTTTCTCCTCTAAAATCCGTCTGTCGGGAAATGCATGTGGATGAAAAGGAGTTTGTAGTTAAAACTGTCATCCAGATCAATGCGGAAATGAAGGGAGCCTACGTTTTTTCCAGCGGAAAAAATATGGGGACCTTTAAGGCAGTGGGCTACCCTGAGGATGTGGGGCAGTTCTATCGGCTGGAAGAGTACAGCGGATACTCCTGGACTGCCCATGGGCGGTATCCCACCAACACACCGGGCTGGTGGGGCGGTGCCCATCCCTTTACACTGCTGGATTATTCTATTGTACATAACGGAGAAATCTCTTCCTACGATGCAAACCGCCGCTTCATGGAAATGTTCGGCTACAAATGCACCCTGCAGACAGATACGGAAGTGATCACCTATATCATGGACTATCTGCTGCGGATCCAGGGTCTGTCTCTGAGCGAGGCAGCCACGGTAGTGGCAGCCCCCTTCTGGAGCACCCTTGAAGCTATGAAGGATCCTCAGCGCAGCCAGACTGCCACCTATCTGCGCACTCTTTTCCCCAGCCTGCTGATCACAGGTCCTTTTTCCATTGTTCTGGGATTCCACGGAGGTTTGATGGCGTTGAATGATCGTCTGAAACTGCGGTCGATGGTAATTGGAGAAAAAGAAGACCGGGTCTTCATTGGCAGTGAAGAGGCCGCCATCCGGGCCCTGGAGCCTGATGCAGAAAATATCTGGGCGCCCTCCGGAGGGGAACCGGTCATCATTCGCGTAAAGGAAGGAGCATACTAATGTCCATGGAACTATTTTATCCTGAATTTGAAGTGATCTGGAACGCAGACCGCTGCATTGGCTGCGGTACCTGTGAAAGGCAGTGCGCCAATGGAGTGCATCTCTATCAGAAAGAAAAAAAGATACTGATAAGTGATGAGGCAAAATGTGTCAACTGTCAGCGCTGCGTGGCTTTTTGTCCTTCACGGGCTCTGAAAATTGTAAAGAGCAGCTATACCATACGGGAAAATCAAAACTGGTCCAACGATACGGTGCGGGAAATCTACAAACAGGCTGCCAGCGGAGGAATCCTTTTATCCTCCATGGGCAATCCCAATCCTCTGCCCGTTTACTGGGATCACATCCTGATCAATGCCTCCCAGGTTACCAATCCCCCCATTGACCCTTTGCGGGAACCTATGGAGACCAGAGTCTATCTTGGCAAAAAGCCGGAACGCATCCAAAGAAAGGCAGATGGAACACTGGACTGCCAGCTTCCTCCTCAGCTGGAGCTCTCCATGCCCGTACTCTTCTCCGCCATGAGCTACGGATCCATCAGTTACAATGCCCACAAAGCCCTGGCATCCGCTGCCAGTCAGCTTGGCACCTTCTACAATACCGGAGAAGGAGGGCTTCATGAAGATTTTTACTGCTATGGAGACAACACCATTGTCCAGGTGGCCTCCGGCCGTTTTGGTGTCCATCCGGCCTATTTAGAGGCAGGCGCAGCCATTGAGATCAAGATGGGGCAGGGCGCCAAACCGGGAATCGGCGGCCACCTCCCGGGTTCCAAGATCGTGGGAGATGTATCCCGCACAAGAATGATCCCGGAGGGCGCAGATGCCATCTCTCCGGCCCCCCACCACGACATCTATTCCATTGAAGATTTAAGGCAGCTGGTCTTCTCCCTGAAGGAAGCAACTGAATATAAAAAGCCGGTAATTGTCAAGGTAGCTGCTGTCCACAATATTGCCGCCATCGCCAGCGGCATTGCCAGAAGCGGCGCGGATATCATTGCCCTGGACGGTTTTCGGGGAGGCACCGGTGCTGCCCCCACCAGGATTCGGGACAATGTAGGAATCCCCCTTGAACTGGCTTTGGCTGCGGTTGACCAGCGGCTGCGGGAGGAAGGTATCCGCAATCAGGTGTCTCTGATCGCCGGTGGAAGCATCCGCAGCTCCTCCGATGTAGTAAAGGCCATTGCTCTGGGTGCAGATGCCTGCTATGTAGCCACTGCCGCCCTTCTGGCTCTCGGCTGTCATCTGTGCCGCACCTGTCAGAGCGGTATCTGCAACTGGGGAATCGCTACCCAGCGCCCGGAGCTGGTAAAACGTCTGGATCCTCAGCAGGGCCAGGAACATCTGGTGAATCTCATGACTGCCTGGAATCGGGAGATTAAAGAGATGATGGGGGGCATGGGGATCAACTCCATTGAATCCCTCCGGGGCAACCGGCTGATGCTGCGGGGAATTGGTCTTACGGAAAAAGAACTGAAGATTCTGGGTATCGCCCATGCAGGAGAATAACATGCTGCGCAAAAAAACCAACTGCCATTCCTCTTGAGTCTTTCCCACAGATATCATTTATTTTTTCGAGAAAAAGAGAAAAAACATTAAAAATTCAGAAGGATGTGATATAATATGAAAATAATTCATGCTGCCAACTTGGATTCCAAAACGTTAAACCAACAGCTTCGCCAGTCCGGCGGCTCCTGTACCGTCATTGACTGTCAGGGGCAGCGGTTCATCGCAGCCGGTATGGCCGGAAAGCAGATCACGCTTCTTGGGATCACCGGAAATGCCTTGGGTGCCTACTTGAATGATTCTCTTTTGACGGTGAAAGGCAACGCCCAGGATGCAGTGGGAGATACTATGAATGCAGGAGAGATTGTGATCCATGGCAGCGTGGGGGACGCCGCCGGATATGCCATGAGAGGCGGAAAGCTCTATGTAAGAGGAAATGCGGGATACCGGGCCGGTATCCACATGAAGGCTTACCAGGACAAAATTCCTGTGATCATCATTGGAGGGCGGGCCGGCAGCTTTCTCGGCGAATATCAGGCTGGGGGTGTGATCATCGTTCTTGGGCTGGATGCAGCAAACAGACCTCTCACCGGCAATTTCCCCTGTACTGGCATGCATGGCGGCAAATTGTTCCTGAGAGGAAACTGCCAGGGGATCCGCTTTCCGGATCAGGTGACTGCAGCACCGGCCAGTCAGGAAGACCTGATGCAGATTTCTGCCTTCCTTACAGAATACTGCCGGATCTTTGATCTGAATGAAAAAGAAATTTTCCATTCTCCCTTTACTCTGGTGACCCCCAACACTCAGAATCCTTATAAACAAATGTACGTTGCCAATTAATAAGAGAAAGCAGGTAATCATATGAAATATTCACGACAGGAGGTACTGCAGTATCTGGCGGAAGAAGATGTAAAATTCATCCGCCTTGCCTTTTGCGATGTGTTCGGAAGACAAAAAAATATCTCCATTATGCCCCAGGAACTGCCGCGGGCCTTTTCCAGCGGAATTGCCATCGACGCTTCTGCCATTGCAGGCTTTGGAGACGAGACCCATTCCGATCTTCTGCTGTACCCGGATACGAACACACTGATGCCTTTGCCCTGGCGTCCGGAGCACGGACGGGTTGTGCGCATGTTCTGCAATATTTTTTATCCGGACGGCCGCCGCTTTGTGTGTGATTCCAGAGCCATTTTAGCAAAGGCGGTGGCGGCTGCCGAAGAAGCCGGATATCATTTTTTCTTTGGAGCGGAACAGGAATTCTACCTTTTTAAGCTGGACGAGATGGGGGAGCCTACCAAAGTTCCCTATGACCATGCCGGGTACATGGACATTGCCCCGGAAGACAAAGGCGAAAATATCCGCAGGGAGATCTGTCTTACGCTGGAGCAGATGGGGATCCTGCCGGAAAGCTCCCATCATGAGGAGGGGCCCGGCCAAAATGAAATTGATTTTCGCTATTCTGATCCTCTGGAAGCGGCAGACAATGCCATGACCTTTCAGACTGTAGTAAAGGCGGTGGCTCTCCGCAACGGCCTGGCTGCTGATTTTGGGCCAAAACCGCTGAAGGATCAGCCCGGCAACGGTTTCCATATCAATCTCTCTGTCAAAAGCCTCCAGAAGGAACCGGTTCTTCTTCCCAGCAGCCGTAAGGTCGATGAGGACCTTCTTCTTCCCATGGTTGCCGGGATTCTGGAAAAAGCAGGGGAGATGACTTTGTTTTTCAATCCTTCCCAAAATTCCTACCTGCGTTTTGGGCAAAATAAAGCCCCTGCCTACATCACCTGGTCCCATGAAAACCGTTCCCAGCTGGTTCGGATCCCTGCTGCTGCTGGGGAATACCGCCGTGCAGAGCTGCGCTCCCCGGATCCCTCCGCCAATCCTTATCTGGCCTTCGCCCTGATGATCTATGCCGGGCTTTACGGCATCCAAAAGCAGCTGAATCCCCCTTCTCCTGCCGATTTCAACCTGTTTCAGGCAGATGAACGCCTCCTGGCATCACTGCAGAAGCTGCCGGAAAATCTGGAAGCTGCCAGAGAACTGGCAGCGGCCAGCAGCTTTATCCGGAAATGTCTGCCGGAAAGGATCCTAAAGCTCTACCTCAAAAAGGAACCTGCCGGGCCAGATCCCGGCCCGGCAGATTCCTTTGTTTCTTAATGTGCCTGCTGAAACTGTCTCCGGAAGCTTTCGCATCCGTGTACATAGGGCAGCACGCCTCAAATACACGGATGCTGCCGATATCCAAAAACAGAAGGGAGGATCTTCCATGAGTCTGCAGGAACAAAGCTACAATATTTTGCTGGTATCCGGCTCCGAACACTTTTCCTCCGCCTTCTCCGGCCTTCTTCCCGAGCCTTCCCGCTACAGCATCTGTACGGTCTTTAGTATCAGCGCCGCAAGAAGGGCTGCTGCGGAACGCACATTTGATCTTGTCATTATCAATGCCCCTCTTCCAGATGATACGGGAGTTCGCTTTGCCATTGACATCTGTACCTCCAGGGAGACCATTGTCCTGCTTCTGGCGAAAAGTGACTTCTATCTGGAAATTCAGGAAAAACTCCGTTCCCATGGCGCTTTCGCCCTGCCAAAGCCCCTTGCAAAGCCTACCCTTTTAATGGCTCTAAGCTGGATGGAAACCGCCAGGGAGCGGCTACGCCAGTTTGAGAAAAAAACTTTATCCATTGAGGAAAAAATGGCTGAGATCCGGACGGTCAACCGGGCCAAATGGCTGCTGATCAGCGAGCTTCACATGAGTGAACCGGAGGCTCACCGCTATATAGAAAAACAGGCCATGGACCGCTGCTGTTCCAAGCGTTCCATGGCCGAAGATATTATTAAAACCTATTCCTGATCTTCCCTGGGTCTGTTTTCCCGCACGGTCTGATCCTTATCCTTTTCTATGCCCGTCCTACTGGTGAATGCCCCGATTCTGATCTCCGGAAGCATTTACTCCAAATTCATAATCATTGCCAGGCAGGATGATATTCAGCAGGATTCCTGCAATCGCAGCGATTGCCAGGGCAGTCAGCGTGATAGAGGTTCCTGCCACAGTAAAGGTAATGCCATTGGAAAAGCCCAGGCCGCAGACAAAGATCACACCTACGATGATCAGATTTCTGGATTTGGTGAGATCTACCTTATTTTCCACCACATTGCGCACACCAATGGCGGAGATCATACCGTAAAGCATAAAGCTCACCCCGCCGATAATGGATGCCGGCATGGTGCTGATGATAGAGGAAACCTTGGGAATGAAGCTGATGATAATGGCAAACACTGCTGCCAGGCGGATCACCCTTGGATCATGTACCTTACTCAGCTCCAGAACACCGGTATTCTCTCCATAAGTAGTATTGGCCGGACCTCCAATAAATCCTGCCAGGGAAGTTGCCAGCCCATCTCCCAGAAGAGTCCTGTGAAGCCCGGGATCTGCCAGATAGTTTTCTCCCACAGTGGCAGAGATAGCAGACATATCCCCAACATGCTCCATCATAGTTGCAATGGCAATAGGCGCCATGACCAAAATCGCAGTCACATCAAACTGACAGATCTTAAAGGTGGGAATCCCTACCCATCCTGCGGAAGCCACAGAAGCAAAGTCCAGAATCGCAGAACCATCCGGATTCACCATGCCGCAGGCATTCATGATCAAAGCTACCCCATAGGAAATTACTACACCCATAAGGATGGGGATGATCTTAAACATTCCCTTGCCCCAGATGTTAAATACTATGATCACCGCCAGCGCCACCAGTGCCAGAAACCAGTTAGTGGAAGCATTGTTGATAGCGGAACCTGCCAGGCTCAAACCGATACAGATGATTACCGGGCCGGTGACTACCGGGGGCAGGAAGCGCATTACCCGCTTTACGCCTACAATGCGGATTACCAGCGCCAGTAACAGATACAAAAGGCCTGCCACCACCACGCCTCCGCAGGCATAGGATGCCTTTTCATTTGCGCTCATAGCTGCATACATTCCCGTATCCAGGTTTGCCACTGTGGCAAATCCTCCCAGAAATGCAAAAGAAGAACCTAAAAACGCAGGAACCTTAAATTTTGCGCATACATGAAACAGCAAGGTTCCAAATCCGGCGCAGAACAATGTGACAGAAACCGTCAGGCCGGCTGTAAGGCCTTCTCCGCAGGCCTCCATAAAATACCCGTTCACCAAAATGGGCACTAAAATCGTTGCGCCAAACATGGCAAACATATGCTGAATACCTAAAAGCAGCATTTTGGGGATCCCTAATTTCCGGGCATCCCGAATCACTTGATCTGAATAGTTCATAATCTCCTCCTCATTTGCTTTCATTTTGTAAGAAGCTGCTGCCACAGCTCCCTGCAGATTTTCTCTTTTCCCATTATAGGGAGAATTATCTTGATATGCAAGGAATTTCTCCTGTTTTGGAACAAATTTAAAATTTCTGTCCATTTACAGTTTTTCTGACCGGGCACTTCGGATTTTTCCCTTCCGTTTTCAGACTCCTGCTTCCCATCCCGTTTATGATCCGCTTCCGGCTCTGTCTCTAATCAGCCAAACCTTATTGTTCTTCTTTCCGCTCCAGCTTTTTCATCTTGCGAAACTCCGACCGTACCATCAGGATTGCCGCAGCAAAAGCTAAGCCGTCTGCCACCGGTCCGGCGTAGAGGATCCCCTCAATTCCCATTACTCTTGGGAAGACAACCAGCAAGGGCAGCAAAAACAGGATCTGCCTGGTGAGGGACAAAAACATTCCCTTGTATGCCTTACCAATGGAAGTAAAAAAGGAGGAGGATAAGGGCTGCAAAAAATTGATCAGCGTCCCTGCCAGAAAGATACGAAAATAGCTGATCCCAAACTGATAGTAAGGTTCGCTTCCGTCTCCGAACAGGCTCAAAAGCTGCCTGGGAAACAGTTGGAAAATCAAAAACGCACAGGCAGACAGTGCCATTCCGGCTTTCACTGCCAATCCGTAGGTCTCTCGCACTCTTGCATACTGCCCGGCCCCGTAATTATACCCCTCTATGGGCTGGGTTCCCTGAGAGATTCCGATGATGATGGAAAAGAACACCTGATTTACCTTCATCACGATCCCGGCACAGGCGATCGGCACAGCTTCCCCATATACCGACTGGGCTCCGTAAAACTTCAGCAGATTATTCAGAGAGATCTGCACCACCATCATAGCGATCTGGTTAAAGCTGTTGGCTGCTCCCAATGCCATGATTTTCCCAAGATACATCCATTGAGGAAGAAAATGCTTCTTCTCCAGCGCCACCGTCTTATAGCGCATCAGATACCGGATCACCAGGATCCCGGAAAAAACCTGGCCGATCACCGTAGCTGCCGCTGCTCCAGCCATTCCCCAGCCAAATCCCATTACAAACAGCGCATCAAGAAACGTATTGATCACCGCACCGGACAGATTGCAGATCATTGCCATTTTAGGGCTTCCATCCGCCCGCATCAGATGCCCGCCGCCTGTGGTGAGGATCAAAAAAGGAAAACCTATGGCTGTGATCTTTACATATTCCTCCGCATAAGGCAGCACATCTGCCGGAGAACCAAAAAGCTGGAGCATGGGGTGCAAAAACATCTCTGCAGCCAAGAACAATACCGTTCCGCTTCCCAGCAGCATAGATGCTGCATTCCCAATAAAATAGGGGGCTTTTTCCCGTTTTCCCGCTCCCATTACCAGGTTAAAGTTGGAGGCTCCTCCAATTCCAAAAAGCAGCGCCAGCGAGGTACACATCATAGACAGGGGAAATGCAATATTCGTAGCCGCATTTCCCAGAGGCCCCACGGAATGGCCGATAAAAAACTGATCCACAATATTGTAGATGGCGCTTACCAGCATCGCCACAATACTGGGCAGGGCAAACTGTCCCAAAAGCTTGGATATCTTCTCTGTGGCCAGGGGGCTGACACATGTCTCTTTCCCACCCCGCTTTCCCTGGATAGAGCTCCCTTCCGCTTTGCCCTGGCTTTCCTGGCTGGAGCTCCTTTCTGTTTCTTTCCTGCCCCTTCCTTTGCGATCTTTATTTTTCATACGAAACCCCTCTCTTCTTCTATTCCTTGCACTGTGCCAATCCTGCACTGTGGGAATGGCGCGCAATCTAAAACACCGGAGAGACTGCAAAACTTCTCCGGCGGTACCCTTTCGGGTGATCCTTCTCCGAAAACTAATATGTTTTCGGAGAAAAACACACCGAAACTCCACCGGATTTCATATTTTGCAGCATCCCCGGCAACTCTTTTCTTTTTTATTTTGATGTTAGAAACAAAAGTCCCCAGCTATACTATCCACGGATTACTCCGCCTTTCCTGACTTTTGACTCCGACCTTCCAGTTTATTATAACCAAATTGCCGGGGCTGCGCAAGGTATCCGACCTGAAAAATCTAACCCTTCAGCCATAACAGCCTTTTTCGCTTCCGTTTTGATGCCCCGTCCCATTGCTGCAGGAACTTTGATTTCCAAATTCATCACCTGTTTTTCTTTTCCCCGCCATTCTCTATACAGCGCCGTTTGCAGTAAAAAAATGCAGGGATCAGGAAGGCGTCTGCAAAGATCCAGGCCAGCACATTTGCAAAGCAAATTCCTGTAAATCCAAAAACAGCCACTCCCGCAGTTCCGGCCAGAGTCCTTGCGATCATTTCCAGCACCCCGGCTGTTATGGCAAACATGGAAAAGCCCATACCCTGAATGGTAAAGCGCACAGTATTTACCAGAACCAAAAGACACCCTCCCAGCGCAGAAGTCAAAAGAAACTGAAAAGCATATTCTACCACCTGAACATCCGGAGCGTCTAAAAACAGCAGGGTCATCTGACGGCCAAACAGCAGCACCACACCCAAAAGCACCGCGGAAACGCCGCAGCCGCACAGGATGGCAGAACGCAGCCCCTGGCTTACCCGATCCAATCGTCCAGCCCCCATGTTCTGCCCGGCATAGGAGGCCATGGTAGTTCCCAGTGCCTCGATTGGGCAGGTAAGAAACATATTAATCTTCTGAGCAGCGGTCACTCCGGCCACTGCCACTGATCCAAAACTGTTCACTGCAGCTTGAATCACCATACTTCCAATGCCGGTAATCGAATACTGAAGTCCCATAGGCACCCCAATATAACAAAGCTTGAAACAATAATCCTTTCTCAGCTTCCACTCATCTCCCTGCATCCTGAGAATCCCAAACCGCTTTTTCATATACCACAGGCAGATCATGCCGGAAAGCCCCTGGGAGATCACGGTTGCCAGGGCAGGCCCCTCCACATTCATATGAAACACCAGAATAAACGCCACATCCAGTGCCACATTGATGACTGAGGATACTGCCAGAAACAGCACCGGAGTTTTACTGTCCCCAAGAGAACGCAAAATAGCTGCCAGCATATTGTACAGAAAGGTAAAAGGAATTCCCCAGAAAATAATCACCAGATATCCATAAGCATACCGGTAAATATCTTCCGGAGTATTTAAAAGTTTCAGTATGGGATGGCAAAGTCCCACCGCAACCGCCGTAAGCCCCAGTAAGAACAGGATGCACAGCCAGGCGCTGTTGGCCACAAACCGCCGCAGCCCCGACTCCTGTTTTGCCCCAAACATCTGGGCGATCGGCACTCCAAATCCATTGCACACTCCGTTGCAGAAGCCGATCACAATAAACACAACCGAGGCTGTGGAACCTACCCCTGCCAGCGGTTCCACCCCCAGAAATTTTCCCACGATCACAGTATCCACCATATTATAGCATTGCTGAAACAGCATGCCTAAAAACATTGGAAAGGCAAACCCAATGATCAGCCGAAACGGCTTTCCCTCCGTCAGATTCTTTGTCATTCCCCATTCCTCCCATATTTTCAAAAAATCAATCTCAATGCGGTGTAATAATAAAGCATCTTTTCTGTTGTTTCTATAACAAAATCGCTGTATACTATAACAAAACCGCCATTTTTATCTTGTCTGCGTTCAGAACGCAGCCGTAAGCCCTTTTTTATCCTGTTACCTGGATACTGTGATCCTACCCTGCCTGTACCACCGGCAGATCTTATCACCATCCATTTGCAAGGAGGAAGTTCATGACCCAGATTTCCCAAACCTGTATCTCCGTCTCCGGTCAGGAGATCAAACAGCACGGCACCAGAGAATTCCCCTGCGCTGCCTATCCTGGCACCCATCCTGGCATATATCCCTGGCACTGGCATGAAGAATTTGAATGTTCCCTGGTTCTCCAGGGCACTGCGGTCTGCAGCACCCCTCAGGGCCGCTTCCTGCTAAAGGCAGGGGATGGGATCTTCTTAAATTCCGGTACACTGCACCGAATTGAGATCCTTCCCGGCATGCCCTGCCGGAAGCAGGATCTGGTCTTTCACGGCCGTCTGATCTTTGGCAGTACGGACAGTATCTTTTACAAAAAATATTTTCGCCTCTTCTTTTCTCCTGAGGCTCCCCAGGCCTTCCTTCTGCATCAAAGCACTCCCTGGCAGGCCGAAATCCTGGAGCGGAACAAAAAAATATTCCGGTTATGCCAAACCAGGCCGGAGGGCTATGAATTTACAGTGCGAAATCTTTTATCAGAAAATTTTCTGGATCTTTGCTGTTATCAGAATATTCCCGAAGCTCCGGTCACTCCTGTGAACTGTTTTGAAAACGACCGGGTCAAGCAGATGCTCTTATATCTTCAGAACAACTATTCCAGTCCCATCACCCTGACCCAGCTGGCAGATCATATCAATATCAGCCCGAGGGAATGCCTCCGCTCCTTCCGGAAAATCCTGGGGATCTCCCCCATGCAGTATCTGATCCACTACCGCATTGCCAGAGCCTGCCTCCTCCTGCGCCATTCGCAGCAATCGGTTCTGGAGATTGGCAGCCTCTGCGGCTTTGAAAGCCCCAGCTACTTCACCAAAACCTTCAAAAAGCATGTGGGGACCACGCCCACCCGGTATCGGAACAGCCTTCCTTAAACTAGTAAAACTTCCCCTGGTGCAAACGGCATAAACTGCAGCAGATCATAAAATCATAAAAAGCTGACAAAAAAATCTCTAAATCAGTTGACAAAACAGGGGGAACTGTGATATAAAAATATGGTGAGTCAAATCATGTAGGGGATTGGTCAAATGGTATGATAGGGGTCTCCAAAACCTTTGGTGGGAGTTCGATTCTCTCATCCCCTGTATAAAAAAATGGGAAGATGCTGTTATCTTCCCATTTTTTATTTCTGTTTTATCTATTCACTTTTATATTTTTCCAATAGCTTTTTCGTCAGTTTCTTTGCCTTCTTTTTGCATTTTCCGCATGCCCTGGACACATTTGTTGCCTTTTTTACTTCTTTAAAGGATGCGGCGCCAGCCTCCACCGCATCTTTAATATCCCCTTTTGTCACCTTATAGCAGGGACAGATCACTTTTTCTTCTTTCATATTACAGTACCAGAGACGGTGCCGTGTACACTCTGGCTCCCAGCTCATTGTCCAGCATATAGAGGCTCTTGGGATCATCGCCGAACAATTCAAACTTTTTCACCAGGTTATCTGCATTCGTCTCTTCCTCTCCCTGTTCTTTTACAAACCAGTCCAGAAACTGCATCGTGCGGAAATCCTTTACGGAATAAGCTGCATCATAAATATTGTGGATCCGGCTGGTTACATACTGCTCATGCTTTAAAGCCTCCTTCAAAACTTCCTTGGGATTCCTCAGCTCCACATCCGGCTTTCCGATCGCTTCCAGGACTGCTCTCTCCCCGTTATTCTGCAGGTACTGCACAAATAACATTGCATGATCTCTTTCCTCCTGAGCCTGGATCCGATACCAGCTGCCAAATCCGTCCAATCCCAGATCATAATAGTAATTAGAAAAATCCAGATACAGATACGCAGAATAAAACTCTTTATTTACCTGCTCGTTTAATAATTCAATCACTTTTTTGTCCAACATTTTTGCCACCTCTTTTTTATATTCTTTGATGCAGGTTCCATTTACACTTGCTGATTTTAGTTTACCATATCAATTGCCGGTTTCCATTGCTGTTGTACTCAGTTTATCACATTTTTCTGAATTTTCTGTGATCTTTTCACAATGCACTGGAAAGGAGTGTTGCAAAATGACAGGCTACAAAATGCCCGGACTCATACTCCTTCCATTCAGGACTCTGGGTTCTGCATATCTCCTGACAATAACTGCATCTGGTATGGAACGGACAACCGGACGGAGGATTATCTGCTGACGGAACATCACCGGATAATACAATTCTTTTCCCCTCCCGGTGCAGATCCGGTACCGGAACTGCGCTGAGCAATGCCTGCGTATAAGGATGAATAGGATTGGAAAATAATAACTGCTTCGATGCTGTCTCCACCAGCCTTCCCAGATACATCACCCCCACATAATCGGATACATGCTCCACCACCGACAGGTCATGGGAAATAAAAAGGTACGCCAGACCGTAATCTCTTTGCAGCTGTTTCAGAAGATTAATGACCTGTGCCTGAATGGAAACATCCAACGCAGACACCGGTTCATCGCAAACTAAAAAGTCCGGAGATACGATCAAAGATCTGGCAATACAAATTCTCTGTCTTTGTCCGCCCGAAAATTCATGCGGATACTTTTCCAGACAGTCCTCTGTCATCCCGCATTTTTCCAGTGTCTCTATCACCTTATTTCGAATTTGATCGGGCGGAAATAAGTTAAATTCCCGGACTGCTTCTGAGACGATCTGATAGATTGTCTTTTTGGGATCCATCGAAGAAAAGGGATCCTGAAAAATCATCTGCATTTTCGGTCTGATTGCCCGCAGTTCCCTGCCTTTGCAGGGAAGGATATCCTTTCCGTGGAAGAATACCTGCCCTTCTGTAGCATCTTGAAGGCGCATGATCGTTTTCCCAATGGTGGTCTTACCACAGCCGGATTCTCCCACCAGGCCAAACGTGGTCCCCGCCTGTATCTGGAAACTTACTCCATCAATAGCTCGCACCGGCTTTACTTCCTTTTTCCTTCCTTTTCTTGGATAATAATACTTTTTTAAATTTTTTACTTCCAAAACAATTTCATCATTCATTTCTGCCCCTCCTTCTTCATCGCCAACGGGTGATGGCAGCTTACTGAATGAGTATCTGATAAATACCGCACATCCGGCGCTTCTTTCCTGCAGATTTCTGTGCAGTACTCACACCGATTGGAGAAATAACATCCCTGCGGCCGCTTCAGAGGACTTGGCACATTTCCCGGAATGGAATAAAGCTTCTCCACTTCCTGATTTAAAACCGGCTTAGACTTCATCAAACCAATGGTATAGGGATGGGAAGTCTTATCAAAAATATCCTCCGCAGTTCCCTGCTCTACAATTACCCCAAGATCATGGGTGATCAGCAGAATAGAAGAGTTGATCTCTTTTTTAAGTGTTCTCATCAGATCCAGGATCTGAGCCTGTATCGTCACGTCCAGCGCTGTGGTGGGTTCATCTGCGATCAAAAGCCGCGGGTTACCCGTCAATGCCATAGCGATCATAACTCTCTTTTTCTTCTCTAATACTCACGAATCATATATTGGCTATTATATCCCATCGCATCAATACTGTAAAGCATCAATTTGCGAAAGCAATCTATTTATTTCTGATTTTTCTTTATTTTTTCACAATCTTCTCTTTTTTTGCGAGATTTGAACATTTTTTCCTGTTTCTAAATATAAGAATTTTTCAAGGAAGGTGCCCCTTTCGCTCATTCTTCTGTAAATCAATCAGCTGTATCAGACGCGGTAATAGATTTCCTCCCGGAAGAAAAACGAATTTACCAAAACATGTTTTACAGTTTTTCCCTGCAAAAATAAAATGAAGCCAGAATTTTTCCAGCTCCATTCTAATTTGAAGTATTTCTCTTAATTTTCTGTTTTCAAAAACTTTTTTAATCTCTCAGATTATTCTTGCTTCTCTCTATCCGGTACAATACGCAGGCTGCCGCAAATCCCACAATCAGAGCTGCCCCTGCCACCAGAAAAGCCAAAAATAAATTTTGGGGCTCCTCCGGGCTGTGAAACATCAGTATCGAGATGGCAGAAGGGAAGGCAAACACATAGGTGTGAATGATAAAGATCCCCTGAAGACCCCCGCCCACTGCAGAGCCGATCATGGTGCCTATCAGCGCCGGACGCTCCTTTAAGCAAATTCCAAACAGGGAAGGCTCCGATACTCCTGTGAGAAATCCCACCACCCCGGTAGCCGCTGCCTGGGCTTTTTCCTGAGGATCTTTCCGAAACAGGGCTGACGCAAAATCTGCCCCCACCAGGGCAAACATAAATGTCAGGAAGGACGCCATAATGCCATTGTCCATCCCCTGGCTGCTGATCTGGGTAATGGCTGTGGTAACAAAAATCCAGTGCATACCCGCAGGCACCAGCAACGGCAGCAATCCTGCCAGGATCCCCCAGGATAAAAAACCAAGCTGAGCGGGAAATAACTCCAATGCCTGGGCAAGTCCTTTGCCCAGCAGCGCACCCAAAGGCCCTACTGCCAGAATCCCAATGGGAACAAAGACCAGAAACATTACCAGCGGATACAGAATATCCTTTGCCTGTTTTGGTATCACTCTGCGGATCCCCGGTTCCAGTTTGGAGATCAGCCATACCAGTAAAATCGGCGGAAGCACTCCGTATGCGTAGTTGGTCTGTACTACGGGAAGCATAAGAAACCGCACCGGGTCTGCCCCCTCCATCAGCGCTGTAAAGCCCGGCATCATCAGAACCCCCATAATGCCTGCACTGTAGTAAGGATTTACCTGAAAATGTTTAGAAGCAGACACTGCCACCAGAATTGGCAGGAAATAAAAGGGGGCATCTGCCATAATGGTCAGGATCTCCCGTGTCTGACCAAATGCAGTCCCTGACAGATCCATCACCATGCAGATCAGCTTCAAAAAGCTTCCTGCCATCACCACCGGTATCAGCGGCATCATACATTCTGACAGATGATAGATCATGACCTGTATCCATTTTTTTATACTATTCATTTTTTCTCAGTCCTTATTATAGTATTAAATTTTTGTATCCCGCCAGAGCTGTCCTCAAAAATTCCCGGTTCCCAATCGTTACCAGTTCTGGTAATCCCTCAATTTCTTCTCAAGAAGTTCCCTGGTCTCTTCGATATCCAGTCCTTCTTCCTCCACCACCAGATCGGCATATTTCTCATAAAGAAGCGTTCGCTCCTCATACAGATCCCGCAGTGTCTGCCCCTCCCGAAGCACCACGCCCCGGTCCTTCAGATTGCGAAGTCTCCGTTTTAAATGGGAATAGGGAAGCTTAAGATAAACCACTACTCCGATCTCTTTCAGATGCTCCATGGCCTCTCTTCCGTACACCACGCTGCCCCCGGTGGCAATGACCGCTCCTTCTGTTTCAATGGATGCATTCACCCGGTTCTCAATCTCCAGAAAGCCCTCTATTCCCTCCTGAGAAATGATCTCATGGAGCAATCGATCCTCCTGCTGCTGGATCAGAAGATCTGCATCTACAAACTGATAGCCCAGCTGTTTGGCAGCAATCACACCAATGGTGCTTTTGCCTACACCGGGCATTCCAATTAATACAATATTTTTCTTTTGCATTCTGCTATTCTCCCTCTGCTCTTTTCCTGCGGATATCCGCTTCTTATCCTTCTGGCTGCCGCGGTGCTACACCATCAGCCTCACCAGATCCCGCACGGTGGAAACTCCTTTTAGCGCAATGCCTTCCACCTCTTCCATGGATTTTCGACAGGCCTCCGGCAGAATCACAGTGTGAAATCCCAGTTTCCTGGCCTCCAGCACCCGCTGTCTTGCCATGCTCACGGCCCGAACCTCTCCGCTTAATCCTACCTCTCCAAACACAATGGTTTTTTCATCTACAATACAGTCCTTGAAACTGGAGATCAATGCCATCACAATGCCAAGATCTACCGCAGGTTCCCGCATCCGGATCCCTCCTGCAATATTGATATAAGCGTCGCAGTTGGACAACGGCAGCCCCAGACGTTTCTCCAGAACTGCCAGAAGAAGATTCACCCTGTTTAAATCTGCACCGTCTGCGGTTCGCCTGGGATATGCCAGGTTACTCTGGCACACCAGTGCCTGGATCTCGATCAAAATCGGCCTTGTCCCCTCCATGGAACAGGCAACCACAGATCCGGAAGCATTCTCCGGCTTTCCCTCCAGCATAAATTCAGAAGGATTTGCCACCTCCCGCAGACCATTTTCCTGCATCTCAAACACACCGATCTCATTGGTGGAACCAAACCGGTTTTTCACAGCCCGCAAAATCCGGTAAGAAGCGTGACGATCCCCCTCAAAATACAGCACCGTATCCACCATATGCTCCAATACTCTTGGTCCGGCCACCACGCCTTCCTTTGTTACATGGCCTACAATAAAGATGGCAATGCCAAGCCCCTTGGCAATCTGCATGAGCACTCCTGTGGTCTCGCGCACCTGGGAAACACTTCCCGGCGCAGAGCTGACGCTCTCATGATACATAGTCTGAATCGAATCGATCACCACTGCGGAAGGCTGTACCCGGCTGATGGCCTCCCTGATATCCTCCAGATTGGTTTCACACAACAAAAGAAGGGAGTCAGTAAAGGCTCCCATTCGATTGGCGCGCAGTTTGATCTGCTGCAATGACTCTTCTCCGGAAATATACAGCACTTTTTCCTGTCTGGCTGAAAGATTCTGGCATACCTGCAAAAGCAGAGTGGATTTCCCAATGCCCGGATCGCCTCCGATCAGCACCAGAGAACCTGCCACGATCCCCCCTCCCAGCACCCGGTCCAGCTCCGACATATCGGTGCTGATCCTTGCGCTGCTTTCCATCTCAATTTCCTGAAGCTGCTTTGGTTTTGTCTGGCTCCTCTCCCTGCGGCCAGCCGTCTTAACGCCGGGAAGATCTGCCGTCAGCTCCTCGGCAAACGTATTCCACTCCTTGCAGGCAGGGCACTGCCCCATCCACTTTGTAGTTTCGAATCCGCAATTCTGACAAAAAAACCTGGTAGTTTTACTTTTTGCCATACTTCCTCCCGGAATCTCTTACTGTTTTTCTGCTTTTACCATCACCTGGTCTTCGTTGCCCATCTCCACGCTGAGCACCAGCTTGCCGCTCATATTTGTCTTTACGCAGCCACTGTCCACTCCGTTGATGGTCACCTTGTATACAGTATCCTCTTCCATTCCAAGAGTCACCTGAGCATCCTCCGGTCCTTCTACGGTGAACATCACACTGTTTCCATCCTCTTTGAAGGAACTTACTGCAGTGCCGGGAACGGATTCGTATACCAGCATACCGTTGCGCTCCAGCTTGGTGATCTCCTTAAAAGTTTTTACCTTATACAGATCTCCATTGTATTCAAAATCGGAAAGCTTGGTTTTCTGATCCAGTTCATAATTTCCAAAACTGATAGTTCCGTCTGCTTCCGTGCGAAGTAATTCTTTTATTACTGACATTTTCATGCCCTCCCCAATTTTTGCTTTTGTTTTTATCTGAATGCCAGGGCCAAAAGGTTATGCTCTTTCATGGTGCCATGAAACGCATAACCTTTTAATCTCTGCATCATTATCTGTAGTCTACCACAAAACTGCAGAATGCGCCAGATACTTCCTTCTATTTCCCAGTCATTTCTTCCTGCTGTTTTACCCGAAAAGCGATTTTGTCCTTCACCAGGGTCACCGTTACCTCGTCCCCGGCTTTCACCCGGCCGGAGAGCAGCTCCTCTGCCAGCGCATCCTCCACCTGATTCTGGATCGCCCGCTTTAAAGGCCTTGCCCCGTACTTTTCGTCAAATCCGCTCTTAGCAATGTGATCCCGCACGCTGGTGCGCACATGCAGCGTGATCTCCATCTGTTCTTTGCACCGCTTCTGCAGCTCCCCGAACAACAGGGTCACGATCTCCCGGATATGTTCCTGGTTAAGGGAGTGGAACACAATGATATCATCAATACGGTTTAAAAACTCCGGCTTGAAGAGGCGGCGCACCTCCTCCATCACACTGCCTTTCATGGACTCATAATTTTTCTTTTCATCACTCACCGCCCCGAAGCCAAGGCGCTTCGGTGATAAAATGGACTGCGCCCCTGCATTGGAGGTCATGATCAGGATCGTATTTTTAAAGTCCACCTTCCGTCCCTGAGAATCCGTGATATGTCCCTCATCCAGCACCTGAAGCAAAATATTGAACACGTCCGGATGAGCCTTCTCGATCTCATCAAACAGGATCACAGAGTAGGGATGCTTACGCACTTTCTCAGAGAGCTGGCCGCCCTCCTCATACCCTACATATCCAGGCGGAGAACCTACCAGTTTGGAAACGCTGTGTTTTTCCATATATTCCGACATATCCACACGGATCATAGACTGTTCGCTGCCAAACACCGTCTCTGCAACAGCCTTGGACAGTTCTGTCTTTCCCACACCTGTGGGCCCCAGAAACAGGAACGATCCAATCGGCCTTCTCGGATCTTTCAGCCCGGCTCTGCCCCGCTTGATGGCTTTGGCAACCGCTGTCACTGCTTCCTCCTGGCCGATCACCCGCTTGTGAAGCTCTTTTTCCAGATTCAAAAGACGTTTACCCTCTCCCTGCGCCACTTTCTGCACCGGGATCTTCGTCCATGCAGCAACCACCGCTGCCACATCTTCCTCTGTCACTTCCATCTCCCGTTCTCTTAAACGCTTCTTTGCCTGCTCCTTCTGACGGCTGTACTTTTTCTTCTGTTCCTTTAAAAGCGCATGGATCTCCTTGGCCCTGGCAAAATCTCCCGCCTTCACCTGCTTCTCCATCTCTGTCTCATTTGCCCGGATCTCCTGCTCCAGCTCCAGCACCCTGGCCGGCAGATGATACAGTCCCAGCTGCCGCTTGGCAGATGCCTCATCAATCAGGTCAATGGCCTTATCCGGAAGAAACCGGTCATTGATATACCGCTCAGACAGCTTTACTGCAGCCTCCAAAGCCTCCTCGGAAATAGTAACTCCATGATGCTTTTCATAGGCCGGCCGAAGCCCCCGAAGGATCTCCACCGTCTCTCCCTGGGAAGGCTCCTCCACTAAAATGGGCTGAAATCTCCGCTCCAAAGCCGGATCCTTCTCAATATGCTTCCGGTATTCATCCACCGTGGTGGCGCCGATCACCTGAATCTCTCCCCTGGACAAAAACGGCTTCATAATATTGGAAGCATCCAGTGCTCCCTCTGCTCCTCCTGCACCAATGATGGTGTGAAGCTCATCAATAAACAGCAGAACATCCTTGTTTTCCATCACCTCAGACAGAACCCGCTTCATCCGCTCCTCAAATTCTCCCCGATACTTGGAGCCGGCCACCATGCTGGCCATATCCAGGGAAACTACCCGCTTATTCTGAAGCGGCAGAGGCACATCCCCGGATACGATGCGCTGGGCCAAGCCTTCCACTATGGCAGTCTTTCCCACTCCCGGCTCTCCCATCAGGCAGGGATTGTTTTTGGTCCGCCGGCTTAAGATCTGGATGATCCTCTGGATCTCCTGCCTCCGGCCCACGATGGGGTCGATCCGGCCCTCTCTTGCCATATCGGTAAGATCCCTGCTGTACTGATCCAGGCTGGCCGTCACCCCCGCCGGATTCTCCCCGGCAGTATGGATATTCTTCATCAGATCCCGATAACGCTCATCCGAAACCCCCATGATATCCAAAATTTTCTGATACATATTCTGCAGATTGATCCCCATGGTGTGCAGCAGCCTGGTGGCCACACACTCCACGTCTTTTAACAGCGCCAGCAGAATGTGCTCTGTTCCTGCCTGCTCTGAGCCAAACAGGCGGGCATTCCAAATAGCATTTTCCAAAATTCCCTGGGCTCTTGGAGTATACTCATCCCGATCGGCAACCACCACGCCGCCCTCATCTGCAATGAGCTGCCCGATAAGCTCTCTCAGTTTTTCTTCTTCTACCTGACACTCCCTTAGAATCACTCCTGCCGTTCCCTTAGGTTCTTTTAAAAGCCCCAGCAAAAGATGTTCTGAACCGATATAACCATGACGGCAGGATATGGAAATCTGCTTTGCCAGCTTCAAAGCCTGCCATCCACTGTCGGTAAACTGTTCCTGCATCTTCAATCCTCCTGTGTCTCATACTCTGAAAAAATCTCATCCACCAGACGGTGCACTTCTGCTCTGGTGATATTATGGCAGCTGGCCTTGGCCAAAGCCACCCGCAGCTTTCGCTTCATCTCCGTAAGGGCCTGATTCTTATCCACCTCCAGAGATACCACTGCCCCTCTGCGCCGGTCAATGGTCACAAATCCTTCCTGGCGCAGCACTGCATAGGCTTTATTTACTGTATGCATATTGATCCCGATATCATCTGCCAGCTGCCGCACCGATGGAAGAGTATCTCCCTCCCGCAGCGTAGATGTGGCAATCCCCATGATGATCTGATTCCTCAGCTGCATATATATGGCTTCATCGCTCTGAAAATCAATCTTTATGATCATAAGCGGCGCCTCCTTTTCCTCTTTTGCAATGCCTCTGTTCTAGGAACAATATAACAAATGAGAGAGGCCGATGTCAAGGGCAGAAATCAAAGCCCCTGGCAAGCCGCTGAAGCAGCACACAAATCCAGCTTCTCTAAACATACCGTTCCAAATACGCTTTTATAAATTTCTCTGACGGAGCATAGAGATTTTCCGGAAGCTCTGACAGCTCAAACCACTTCCAGGAATCCTGTTTTTCCGGCTCCATGGCCTTCAGCTCTCCCTTCCATGCTCTGGCAAGCACCCAAATGGTAACAAAATGCTTTCCCGGCTGAATATCATCAGCTGCTCCAAACACTTCCAGTTCCCGGATATCCAGATCTGTCTCCTCCTTTACTTCCCGGACAGCTCCCTCAAAAATTGTCTCTCGCTCCTCCTGCTTGCCTCCCGGAAGCGCCCAGGAGCCAGGCTGATAGATCCCGCCCGTATCCTTAGCAGTCGGGGTTCTGTGCCCCAACAGAATGCGATTTCCATCTAAGATCATAACACCAATGCCCACTTTGATCATTTTCTTCTCCTTTCAGAACGGATCCCTTGCCTTTTTCACTGACCGCTTATGCCGTTCTCTCTTGCTTCCCAACTCTATCCCTTCGCGCTTCTCCGCTCTGCTGTCCTCTACCGCTCTCTGTCTTACTGTCTCGCAGGTATCCGGCTGCCCTCTAAGAATATTTCTCTAGTTTAGCATATCCATCCATTTCTGACCAGAATTTCTTCCGCTGCCTGACAAATTGTTTCCAGCTTCCCTTTCCGAAATCCTGACACAAACTCATCTATTACAAAAAGAGGTGTGCAACGGATCACTTGCGGTCCCTCCTATCGGATGCCGTTGGGTGTCTCCCCGCACTATTTGCCGTGGGAGTATCCTTCCTATAAGCAAAAAATACTGCTCTCAGTTTTCCTGTTTTAACCGAGAGCAGTTCTTATTTTCACGCCTATTTTTTTCTTTATTCCTCAGAGGGATCTACATCGATCAATACCTTCATGCAAATTTCCTTATTTGCATCAATATACTCATAAGCCTTCTGGTAATCCTCAAATGCAAAGTGTTTTGTCATGAGAGGCTTTAACTGGATCTTTTTCTCATTTACCAGCCGGATAGCATCCACATAGTCCTCATGGCGATACATCATGGTAGTATTGAGATCCAGCTCATGGTCATTGAGAACCGCCAGATCCACGCTTGCCATCTTTCCAAATACTGCTACCAGAATAATAGTGCTTCCCTTCCGGGCATATTTAATGGCCTGTCCCATAGTAATATCATTTCCTGCGCAGTCATAGATCACATCTGCCTTATCTTTTCCAAATGCTTCTACCATGGCATCACCAAAATCTACTTTTGTTGTATTATAAGCATGATCCACACCGCATTTCTGAGCCAGAGAAAGACGATAATCAGATACATCCGTGATCATCACTTCTGCCGCTCCCAGAGCTTTGCAGGACTGCGCCAGCAAAATCCCGATAGGACCGCATCCTAAAATTGCCACCTTGGCTCCCTTAAGATCCGGGAAGCGTTTTGCCGCATGAACCGTCACTGCCAGCGGCTCGATCATTGCCCCTTCATTATAGGTCATTTCTTCCGGCAGCGGAGTAACCTTGGAGGCATCTACTGCAAAATATTCGCTGGCTGTTCCCGTTGTCTGGAATCCCATAACCTTCAGCTCTTCACAAAGATTATACTTCCCATGGGTACAGGGATAGCATTCTCCGCAGTATACCTGAGGCTCAATTGTCACTTTCTGACCAACCGTCAGATTCTTTACCTCTTTTCCCAGCTTCACGATCTTGGCCGAAAGCTCATGTCCCTGGGTCACCGGGTAGGAGGTAAAGGGGTGGGTGCCGTGATAAACGTGTATATCACTGCCGCAGACTCCGATCTTCATAATCTTCACCAGAACCTCCTGATCCTTTGGCTCCGGAACCGCAATCTTGCGAAAAGTAATATTTTTAGGCGCTGTCATTACCTGCTGAAGCATCATTTCTTCCATTGTTTTTTCCTCCCGTTCTTCTTGTCATTTCAGCTGGATCCATGTCTTTCCGTTCTTTTAACAGATCAGACCATCCTCTTCTCCAGCTTCCTGTACTTCTTTTCATTGCTACTTTTAAAAATCATTTTATAAAGTATCTTATAAACGAATTATATCAAATCTGTTTTTTAATTTCAATTATAAGATTTTACAATTTTCCACTGTCTTTTTTAGATATTTTCAATAAACTGTTCGACAAAATATCTGGCTGCCCCCACTGCGGACGCCTCCACATTGTATTTGCAAAGATACATATATTCCTTTTGTTCCTCAAAAATACTGTATCCATCCACCTTTTCCTTCAATACCTTTAAATAGGGTTTCAAATAACTTCCCACATATCCTCCGATTACCACCGGCAGATCTGACTGAATGTGCAGATTGTGAAGCATCAGCGCCAGATACTCCAGATACTCGTCAAACACCTGTACAAAATGCCTTTCTCCTTTCCCAAGACGCTCAAAAAACTCCGACATGGATCCATTGGTTAGATTCGTCAACACCAGAGCAGAACCGTAGGCATCATAGTGTCCGGCCTTTCCGCAGTAGCAGGGACGCCCGCCGGGAACCAGGCAAATATGTCCCAATTCGCCGTTTCTGCAGTTATCTCCCATAACGATCTGGTTTTGGAATACCGTAGCCCCGCCTACAGAATTACTCAGGGATAAAAATGTAAAGCTGGGCGGTGCTGTATGGGCATAGCATTCTGCCATACAGGCTGCTGTTGCATCATTAAAAAATCGGATCTGGTAAGGCAGCTCTATGGTTCCAAAGGCCATGGGTTCCTTCAATCCCAGGATGTGTGAATACTGCAGCATCTTCTGATCCTCACTGACAATCCCCGGCAGCGAAACTCCCAGACCGATCAACTTTCCCTCATCGATCTGATGCTTTCCCAAAAATTCCCGGTGCATCTCCCTTAGTTCCTGCCGGTAGGCTTCACTCTGAGAAAAGGCCTTCCGCATTCTTTCGTTGACAAGAATATCCCCTCTCAAATTAATTATTGCGAAATCCACATGATTCTTTGTAATATCAATCCCTGCTGCCAGCCTGGCCTCTCCATCGGCACAGACTGTCACTGCCCGCCTTCCGCCGCTGGATGCCTGCATTCCCGCCTCATATACCAGTCCGGTCTCCCCAAGCTCACTGATGATCTGGCTCACTGTAGGCAAACTCAAACGAAGCTGGGAAGAAATTTCCTGTTTTGTCACCGTATCTGCCTTCAGCAGGTATCTAAATATCCGCTTTTTGTTTTGTCTTTTTACCTCTATGCTGTTTAATTTCATACTCATTCACCCTCTCTCCTTTTATAAAGTACTTTATAAAGTATATTACCATTATAATACTACATTTCTCAGCTTTTTTCTATTCTTTTTTCTGCTTCACCTGTCCTCCTATACCGAAAAACTGCCCTTTTATAAAAGTTCAGAGATTTCAGAAAAAAGACGGAAATAAGAAGCTGCTGACCTGACCTATAGCCGCAGGTACTTCTTATTTCCGTCTCTCCTAACTGTAAAACATTTTCAATTACAGATCGATCATATTAATTTCCACATCATTGCCGCGGCCCTTTTTGCCGCCTTTATCCTGCTTTCTGGACTGCTTGCCCGCTTTCGGTTCCTGAACCGCAGGCTGACCTGCTCCACGCGGCTGGCCCTGACCAACAGGCTGACCTGCCCCACGCGGCTGACCCTGATCCTGCCTTGGCTGCTCATCCTGATACTGAGGCATCTGCTTTGGCTTTTTATGGGACTTCTGGGGCTGCACATCCAGCCCTGCCTGCTGCGCAGCTCCGTTTTGCATAGCAGCCGGTTTTACTGAGGGGCGGCTCTGATTCGGATGTCCCTGCTGACCAAACTGTGACGGATTCTGAGATACGCCATTCTGCACCATTCCATTTTGCCCGGACCGCATCGGTTCGGGTTTGGCCTGCTTTTTTTCCATCTTTTTCTGAGCCTTTGCAGCTGCCTTGCTGTCTGTGTAGCCATAGCTTCTGTAATCATTCAGCTCTGCTTTTAAGTCTTTTTTTCGAAGCAGGAGATTGATTACCACAAACAGGAGAACCACTGCCAGGCCGATCAGACCGTACATGATCTTGGTAAACAGATTCAGTTTGTCTTTATATTTTGTGATCTCACCCTTTAAATCCGTAATGGTGTTTTCCGCTTCCTGGATCGTGTTTTTGTCCACCTTCACATATCTGGAATCCTCAGTTTCCGTTTCTGTCTCAGTTTCCGTCTCACTTTCTGTCTCTGTCTCCGCCTCTGTCTCCTGCACAGAGCCTGCCAGACTGGCATCAGAAACCACGTTCAATTCATAGGTAAAGGGATTTCCGTTCCCTGCCTCCACCGTAATAGTGACATAACCGGTGCCATCTTCTTTTAAAGTCGTACCACTGATGCTGCTGATGGTGGCGCTTGCGCTGGAAGGAACGGGATCCAGACTCAGTTCCTTGGTCCCGGCAGGAACAGTTACTTCGTAAGACCAGGTATTGTAAGAAAACTCCGGGGATACCACTGCTCCCTCTGTGAGAATTCCCAGAGATGACAAAGAGTTGTCATCCTCTGATGCCAGCGCTGTTCCACTGCAAAACAAAAGCAGGAGGCAGGCCAGCATCACGCACCATCTGCTCTTTTCCAAAAACTTTTTCATTTTCCTTAATTCCTTTCTCTATCTCTGCGGTGCCCTCTCCTCAACATCTGATCGCCGCATACGTTCTATTCTGCCTCATCAATGGCTTTTCCAATATCATTCCGATAATATTTGTTGTCAAACTCCACCAGCTTTACTGCCTCATAGGCATTTGATCTGGCCTCTTTCAGATTATCTCCCAGCGCTGTCACCCCCAGGACTCTGCCTCCGTTGGTCACCAGACGCCCCTCCTTTAAGGCGCTGCCTGCGTGAAAGACGTAGCGCCCTTCCTCTTCCTTTATACGTTCCAGCCCCCGGATCTCAAAACCTTTTTCGTACTTTACCGGATAACCTTTGGATGCAAGCACCACGCAAACAGCCGCATTGTCCTCAAACTCCAGCTCCATCTGATCCAGATTTCCGTCAATGCAGGCCTCAAACACATCTACAATATCATTCTTCATTCTGGGCAGCACTACCTGAGCCTCCGGATCTCCAAATCTGGCGTTGTACTCCAGAACCCGGGGGCCTTTTTCTGTCAGCATCAGACCAAAGAAAATAATGCCCTTAAACTCCCTGCCCTCTGCTGCCATGGCATCCACCGTAGGCTGGAAAATATATGTTTCACAGAACTGTTCCACTTCTTTTGTATAGAAGGGGCTGGGCGAAAAGGTTCCCATCCCTCCCGTATTCAGACCGGTATCTCCGTCTCCAGCCCGCTTGTGATCCTGAGCAGAAGTCATCGGCTTAATGGTCTTTCCATCCACAAAGGACAATACCGATACCTCCCGGCCTGTCATAAATTCCTCAATGACCATCCTGTTTCCAGCAGCGCCGAACTGCTTATCTTCCATAATGGACTTTACCCCTTCTTTTGCCTCCTGAAGGGTATTGCAGATCAAAACTCCTTTCCCCAGAGCCAGGCCATCCGCCTTCAGCACAATGGGAAACTCTGCCTTTGTCTCCAGATACTCCAGTGCCTTTTTGGGATCGTCAAAATTTTCATAGGCAGCTGTGGGGATCTGATACTTTTTCATCAAGTCTTTGGAGAAAGCCTTGGAGCCCTCCAGGATCGCTGCATTCTTTCTCGGCCCGAAGATCCGAAGTCCCTGAGCCTCAAACACATCCACAATACCTCCTACAAGAGGGTCATCCATTCCCACTACCGTCAGATCAATCTGCTTTTCTTTTGCAAAAGAGGCCAGCTTTTCAAATTCCATGGCCTTGATATCCACACATTCTGCGAACTCTCCAATACCTCCATTACCTGGAGCGCAGTAAATTTTATCTACTTTGGAGCTCTTTGCGATCTTCCATGCCAGAGCATGTTCTCTTCCGCCGCTTCCCACAATCAAAACTTTCATGTCCAGCCTCCTTGATTTCTCACTCCAGGAACGTTACCCGTCCCTGATCGATCTTCACTTTGCCCTCCGCGATCAGATTGATCGCCTGGGGCAGAAGTTTCCATTCTGCTTCTTCCATCACCCGCAGCTGAAGATCCCGGGGGGTATCCCCTGGGTGAACCTCCACTGCTTTCTGCAGGATAATGGGGCCTGTATCTGTTCCCTTATCCACAAAATGCACCGTAGCCCCTGTCACTTTCACACCACGCCTTAGGACTTCCTCATGCACTTTCAGGCCATAATAACCGGTTCCGCAAAAGGAAGGGATCAAAGAAGGATGTACATTGATGATCCTGCCTGGAAAAGCATCCACCATCTTTTCCGGGATCACCACCAGACAGCCTGCCAATACGATCAGATCCACCTGAGCCCTCTGCAGGGTCTCCAGAAGCTCCTCATTAAACTGCTCTCTGCTGTTGTAATCTCTGGGAGAAATGCACCTGGCAGGAATATGATGCCTGGCTGCCCGCTCCAGAGCATAGGCATTTTTATTGTTGCTGATCACCAGCTCGATCTTTGCATTTTGAATCGCCCCGGACTCAATGGCATCAATGATGGCCTGAAGATTGGTTCCTCCTCCGGATACCAGCACTGCCAGCTTTAACATAAGGTAACTCCTTTTTCTCCGTTCTCGATCTGACCGATCACATAAGCAGTCTCTCCGGCAGCCTCAATGGCTGCCTTTGCCTTCTTCGCATCCGCTGCATCCACAGCCACCACCATACCGATCCCCATGTTGTAGGTGTTGTACATCATCTCTTCTGCGATCTGTCCTTCTCTTGCCAGCATACGGAAAATAGCGGGAACCTGATAGCTGTCCTTCCGGATTACCGCACGCACTCCCTCCGGCAGCATTCTGGGCACATTCTCATAGAATCCGCCTCCGGTGATATGACTGCACCCCTTGATGCGCACCCCTGCTTCCCGCACGCTGCGAAGCGCTTTCACATAAATTTTAGTAGGAGCCAGAAGGGCTTCTCCCAGGGTTTTTCCCAGCTCTTCGTGATAGGTATTCAAGGTAGCCGCATCCATCTGGAACACCTTTCTCACCAGTGAGAAACCATTGCTGTGAACACCGGAGGAGGCAATGCCAAGAAGCACATCCCCGTCCTTCAACTCTTTTCCTGTGATCAGATCTTTTTCATCCACAACTCCCACTGCAAATCCGGCCAGATCATACTCATCCTCCGGATAGAAGCCGGGCATCTCCGCAGTCTCACCACCGATCAGAGCAGCGTCAGACTGGCAGCACCCTTCTGCCACACCGCTGACGATCTGGGCGATCTTTTCCGGATAATTTTTCCCGCAGGCAATATAATCCAGGAAGAACAGAGGCTCTCCTCCTGCGCAGGCAATATCATTGACGCACATGGCAACACAGTCGATTCCAACCGTATCATGCTTATCCATCACAAAAGCCAGTTTCAGCTTTGTTCCCACACCATCTGTGCCGGATACCAGAGTAGGCTTTTCCATATCTTTGAATCTGCTCATTGAGAAAGCGCCGGAAAAACCACCGATGTTGGTAAGCACCTCCGGGCGCATGGTTTTCTTAATATGCTCCTTCATCAGCTCCACAGATCTGTAACCAGCCTCAATATCAACGCCTGCATTCTTGTAATCCATAGTTTCCTCCTTCTATGTATGGGTTCTTTCCACAGTTACTCCTGCCTGCCGTAAGTCCCCGCTGCGGGAACTGCCGGATGGCTGTCCTTTATTTATTTGAATAATTTTTGTAGCCCACTTCCTGAAGCTTTGCATCCTTGGCAACTACCTGTTCCTTCAGCTCACTGGAATACTCTTTCAGTCTCTGAAGCAGTTCCGGATCTGAAGTAGCCAAAATTTTTGCCGCCAGAATTCCTGCATTGGCGCCGCCATTGATAGCTACTGTAGCCACCGGTATCCCGGAGGGCATCTGTACAATGGAATACAGAGAATCCCGTCCTCCCAGAGAGGTGGTGTGCATAGGAATACCGATCACGGGCATGGGAAAGATCGCTGCGCACATCCCCGGCAGATGCGCTGCCATTCCTGCCCCTGCGATGATTACCTTAAAACCCTTTTCCTCCGCACTTTTTGCATACTCAAAAAACACATCCGGTTCCCGGTGTGCGGAAATAATGGTCATTTCATAGTCAATTCCGAATTTTTCCAGCATATCTGCTGCCTTGCTCATTACGGGCATATCTGAATCGCTGCCCATCACAATTCCAACCTTTGCCATGCGTTTTCTCCTTATCCTCTCCGCCTGAAAATGGTATTTTTCGATTTCCCGGTTCTTCCCCGGATCACACAGTCTTTTAAAGCCCGGTGCAGAACCTTTATCAAATTTTAATTCTACTAACTCTGTCAGGGCTTGTCAAGATGGTTTCCCCCGCATTTTACTTATTCCAGCGGCTGATTCAGCGCCTCCGTTCCCTCCAGTACAAACCTTCCGTCCCGGATGATCTCTTTACAAAAACCTTGATCTCCCAGAACCTCCAGAAGTCCCAGCTCCTCATAGGGGATGGTGATATCCGTATGGCATCCCATATACGCCTTTGCCGGATCCTCTTTCCTCAGGAGAGACACCTCATTGTCCCTGGCAATGATCTCCTTTCCATTGGGATTGTACACAGGAAGATCCTCATTCCAGCTGTAGCAGGTATCTCCCACTGCAAAGTGGGGGCCCATCTTTTCTGCGATCAGGATAGGAAGCAGCGCCTGGATCCCATATTTTTCCGCCATAGCGTAGGCTGTGGTATTGGTTCCGATGGCAAACTCTCCCAGAGGAAGAGTATCGTGATGATACAAAAGATTGCTGCGAAGAAACGCCTGATTTTCCTCCCGGGATGCAAAATTTGTACAGTCATATTCTGTGATCATGCCGTCCTGAAAGGTAAGGCATAGATTGTGATATTCCAGTTCCTGCAAAAATACCTTTGTCACATGCAGAACCCCGTTAGTTCCAGCAAGCTTCGGTGAGGTAAATACCTCTCCCACCGGAATATTTACATCTGCCACACAGTTTTCAAAGTTGGTCTCTTTCTCCGGCTTTTCCAGAGAGTGAAGGGCTACCACCAGATCCGTCCGGTTTTCTCCCCGGCCTTTGATATGCACCCTGTTTCCCTGATCCAGGGTATCGATGATAGTCTGCTGGATCTTTTCATACAACGCCATATCTAAAGTATTGATCTTCACCGTCTCCCGGAAGATCTCCTCAAACTGCTCCCCGATCTCCGGCACCGGAAATGCGATAATGGTAAAACTGCGCTCTTCCCCGATGATATATTGGTTGGTAAGCTGAGCCGTCTCATTATTCATATACACCATCAGCTGCTGCTGTTTCTCAGTCAGCTGGCAGGCCTGGGACTTGGCCTGGGGAGTAAAGGGTGTCTGACCAAACACCTCGATCACCGCCGGACCTGCGTGACCGTTGGCCAGAGTCTTAAAGGTCTCATATGCATTCCTCATAACTCCCAGACGGCGCTCCACAAACTTTTTGTCCAGATACAGGGCGCAGTCCTCCCGGTGATCAAAATCAAACTGAGGATTCGCCACAGCTCCCGTATAGCCAATGCGCATTCCCTGGCGCTTATTCACAGTGGAGAGGGCATACCGGAAGATCACCGGCTTCAGACCCATTTTTTCAAAATTCCCAATAGCCGCCCGCACCATGCGCTCAAATCCCAGGTTGTACCGGATATTTACGGTGAGCTTTTTAGAAAGATCCTTTCCGGCCCGGACGAATCCAATACGGTACCCTTCCGTATAGGTATCCGCCATTGCCTGGATTTCTTCCTGACTCAGAGAATTTAAGAACCTGGCTGTCTCCAGCTCATTTTCCGTCACATATTCTCCGTAGTGGTACAGATACCGAAGATCCGTCAGATCTGAATCAAGAATGATCCTTGCCGCAAACTCTCTGGCCGGATCCACATTTTGACGGATCCTCTCTGTGAGAAACACATCGCTGTAATCGCTGACAAACCAGTAGATGATCTGCTGGATTTCCCGGTATTCCGGAATCGGTTCCTGCTCAAACCGATTGTACACTTCAATAAACAGTTCAAGATGAACTACAATGGCCTCCAGGGCCGCCATAGCCTGTCCCGGCTGCGCCCAGGGCCCCCAGGCTTCAAACGCAAAGCAGATCAGCCCACGAAGCTCTGCATAGAGAAAACTTAAGATTTTTCCATGCGCCTCTCCCAGGATCTTCTGAGCGAACTCCGGGTTTCCGAAACTCACAGGATAATTTTCCGGAAGAATATCTTCATATAAAGAATGGTTCCGCTCTTTCCACTGCTCCAGGGAATACTCCTCCCGGGCCTGCCCCTCCAGTTCTCCTTTCAGTTTCCCAATCTCCATAAGGAACCGGGATGTCCTCTGAAAGTATGCCTCATAGGGAGCTGACACCGTCTGCTCCTCCAAAATCTCCTGTATCCGTTCCATTGCCAGCTCATAACGGCAGATCAAAGTTTCTTCTGTATCATAATTCATATCAACCACTCCTTGTTTTCCAAAATTTACTGCTGTCTGTTTTCCCGCCATATTCTGTTGTCTGCTGTGAAGCAGGCTGCCTCCCGGAGCAGCCCAGGACCGGCAGTTCTGCCGGATTACAGCATCCTTGCATCGACACGATAAAACATGACAATATTAATAATAATATAGAAAGGAGGCTGCCTAAAGCCAAGAGGCTGAACTCCAGAACCGGGATATTCAAAACGCTCCGACCTTTTACGGCATCCTCCTTATTATTAATCATCTTGAATGTTTTTACCTACGTTCCGCTCAATCAGCCCTCTGCCGTACTCCCAAAGAGTCTCTGAGCCCTCATGAGTTCTTGCATTTCTTCCCATAACCTGGGACTTTTTCACCTGGTGTTCTCTCCAGGATATGCCGCCTGTGGCATCGTTGAGCATCAGCGGCTGTATCTTATCCAGACTGTTGGCAAACTTGGACTCCGGGGTTTCCTGGGCTTCAAACTCCTCCCACAGTTCTCTTAAATACTGTGCCTGATCCTGAGGAAGCAGGTTAAAGATCCGGTCAGCCGCCTTTTCTTCCCGCTGCCGCTTATCTGAATTTCCCGCTGTATCATAAGCATAGGTATCCCCTGCGTCAATCTCCACAATATCGTGGATCAAAACCATCACCATCGTCTTTTGCACATCAATCTTCTCATTGGCATACTCTGAAAGAAGAGCGCACATCATTGCCAGATGCCAGGAATGATCCGTATCTGTCTCCTTCCTGCTGCCCCCGGCAATATAACTCTGCCGGGTAATCTGTTTTAATTTATCTACCTCCAGCAGAAATTCCATCTGCTGTTCCAGTCGTTTTTCCATAAGCACCTTCCTGTTCTTCTTCTCTTTTAGGATGCCAGTCCGCTGCAGAAAATAAGGAACCACACTGCTACCATAAAGCCGCTGAACAATGTGCCGATTTTACAGAAAATATAGGACTTGCACTGATCCCGAAAACTCTTCAAACCATACACCATACCACAGAAAGCGATCACGAAAGCGGTAAAACCAAAGGAACCAAGCCAGGCTCCTCCCGCGCCGGAGAGCACTGCACTGATCCCCACCAGAATTACAAAGATCAAAAAGGAAGCTCCTCCCAAAATCGTGGCCAGGATCCCTCTTGCAGAGTGTCTGGTCTCTTCATAGGTATAAATGTAGCTGTGTCTTTTTTTAGCCATAATATTTTCTCCTCAGGCGGTTGCAGATAAGAAAGATCCCATAGCCCAACACACCGCCCAGGGTGTTGAGGATCACATCATCCACATCAAAGCTCCCTACCTTTGTGATCAGCTGGGTTACCTCGATCATGGCGCTGAACTCAAAGCTCAGGAGCAATATTTTCCAGAAACTGCGCATGTTCCGCTTTAATACCGGAAGAATGGCTCCAAAGGGCAGAAATCCCACAATGTTTCCCACCAGATTGGTCACCACAGCATACGTTCCCAGCACCTGAGGATATTGAAGATACCGCCGTATCTCCCGGAAAGGCACCAGATTGTAATGATACTCCCCCATCCCCCCGGTTCTCCCATAGCTCTCGGAAAAGAACAGCGCATAGATCAGCAGCAGCAGATAAATGATAAACAGAAGTCCTCCTATGGCCCGAATCCATCTGGCTGTCGTTTTTTTCATCAGATCATCAGGCTGCGTTTTCTTCTCAACAGCCTGGCACCATTGATGATCATCATAATTCCCGCAGCAATCCCTGTCACCAGGATGATCACTCCCAGTGTCAGGTCAGCGGCCCCTGCGCTGCTCATGGTTTTAAATACTTTTTCCTTTTCATTCATGGACAAATCCTCCTGCTTACCGGGCTCCGTACTGTTCATAGTATGCGTCAATAGCAGCTTTTATTGTATCATTGATCACAATTTCTCCATGACAGGGGCGATTATAAAGATGCTCCACCACTTCTTCCATGGTGACAATCGCTGCTGTCTCAAAGCCGTACAGCTCCTTCACCTCATCCAGCGCACATTTTTTTCCGCCCTTTCCTACTTCCATACGGTTTAAAGAAACCATCAAGCCCTTGATCTCCACATTGGCCGCTCCCTTCACCTTGGGAACCGTTTCCTCCATGGACTTGCCGGAGGTAGTCACATCCTCGATCATGATCACCCGATCTCCGTCCTGAAGCTTGCTTCCCAGAAAACTGCCCTTGTCAGCGCCATGATCCTTCTCCTCTTTTCTGTCAGAACAGTAGCGCACTTCCTTCCCATACAGATCACTGTATGCCATAGCGGTCACCACTGCCAGGGGAATTCCCTTGTAGGCCGGCCCAAACAGCACATCAAAATCATCTCCATAAGTATCATGGATTGCTCTCGCATAATACTCTCCCAGCTTTTTCAGCTGAGAACCTGTCACATACCCTCCCGCATTCATAAAGAAAGGGGACTTCCTTCCGCTTTTCAGGGTAAACTCCCCAAATTTCAGCACCTTGCTGTCCACCATAAATTCAATAAATTCTCTCTTGTATGCTTCCATTGTCTCTCGACCTCCTATATTTGCAGACTTTCAGCCTCTTTTACTTTTAAATTTCCTATTGCTGTACGCGTTTTCGGAAACACAAACCGCCATACATTCTTCCTTCTATCGATTTCTTCCTTCCGATAAGATCTGACAAAAAGATGAAATAGACCGATTCCATATTGTTTTCATACTACCATAAAACCTCCGCTTTTTCAATCAGTTTCCCCCATGGCAAACCTATAAAATCAAATATTGGGCTGTCATACCGGAAACCCGGCCCTGCTCTTGCACTCCTTTTTTAACTGTTTTTCTCAGTTTTCATAAAAAATACCGTTTTTTCCACTACCCATCTTTATTTTGTGCTATTCGCCTATTTTTTTATTGAAACAGCAAGTTATCACATGCTATAATTTACATATCTTTATCATTAAGGAGGGAATGAGTTATGAAAGGAAACAAAAAAAGGATAGCAGCAGCCGCTGTTATTGTCGGCACTGCTGCAGCGCTGTCTCTGACCGCAAATGCGGAGATTTCACTGGAAAAAGCATATGACATCCAGGAGGGCAGCTTTATCGATGGTTCAAATATGCTGAAAATGGAGGGTGACAGCGGTTATTATGTTACATCTATGGACGGCAAGATCAAATCACAGCCGCTTTACGGGAGATCCATCTACAATGAGTATGGAATGCTTACTGTGATGCGGAATGTGAATGAGTTGAATAATGCCGGCGCGCTCAATCAAAATGGCCAGGAAATGATTCCTACAAAATACGGGGATATTAAGGTGCTCAATGATGAATGGGCTCTTGGCATTGTATTGAAAGAAGCAACTTCTGATCAGTACGATTATGAGAATCTCTTTGGGGATACAGATACTTATTATCTGATAGATACTGTGGATGTATACCATGTAGAAAACGGCGTTGCTACGTGCCTTTCTACACTTCCAAGGGAAAACTTCATGGACGCTATCGCTTATGATTCTTATATCAATATTAAAAACCGTGCAGACGGAGTGGTAACTACCTACGATTCCTCTTTTCAAAAGCTGGAACCAAGCGCGGAGGATCTCTATGAATATGCAGAAGGGACAGAAACATACATTTTATTCCGTGAAAATGGACAGGAGGGTATCAAAGACTCGGAAGGAACTATTATTCTGGAACCGTCCTTCAACTTGATCTATGATTTTCAGTTTGGGTATGCAGAAGTAGACACAGGGGAAAAAATCGGGTTGATCGATGAACAGGGTAATATTGTAATAGAACCGCTTTATGACAGCGTTGAGAGAGTCTATTCCCTTCCTTACGATAATAAAGAGGGATGCGGATACGGCTATTCTGCAAATGGCTACTTTGCTGTAGAACAGGAGGGCAAACTGGGCTATGTAGATGCGCAGGGCAATATAACCATGGAACCGAAGTATTCCTCTGATGCATTGGAGCTCAACGGTGCATCCGCACTCTTAACTGACCTGGAAGGCAATCTGAGCATTCTTGCCGCTGATGGAACTGAGACACTGGTCGAAGGCTATGAAAGAGTATCCGTATTTTATTATGGCAGCGGCATCTATTACAAAGTACAGAATGCAGATTATCAGGAAGGTATGATCGACTGGCATGGGACCGTAGTGATTCCCTGTGAAAATGCAGATATCATGTTTTCCGGCGACGGAAAATATGTACTGGTGGATAAAGAGTTCGGTGATGGTTCTGCTGTTATTTACAAAGTTCCCGAAACAGCATCTGCATCGGAAGCTCCCTCCGGGCAAGCCCAGGCTCCGGCTAATGACGCTTCTGCTGAGCAAACGGAAACCCCGGCTGAGGATACTCCCGCCCAGCAAACAGAAGCTACGGCTACGGATGCTCCCGCCCAGCAAACAGAAACTCCGGCTACGGATGCTCCCGCCCAGCAAACAGAAACTCCGGCTACGGATGCTCCCGCCCAGCAAACAGAAACTCCGGCTGCGGATGCTCCCGCCCAGCAAACAGAAACTCCGGCTGCGGATGCTCCCGCCCAGCAAACAGAAGCTACGGCTGAGGATACTTCTGCAAATGCAGCTTCTGCAAAGAAACTTTTGGAAAGTGCTTCCGTCCTGCTGGACAGTGACAGTACGCAAACCCGGGAATCCGTAAAGATTCTGGTTCAGCAGGCTGCAGCAGGAATCGAAGGTGAAAATGAGGCAGCAGTACTCCTTCTGGAAAATGTCATTCTTTTGCTGGAAACAGAAGGATCCGATGCTGCAAGCATTAAGACACTTCTTGCCAGTGCAGAATCGTTACTGTAAAAAAGTCCACTTACAGACTTCTTCAACTGAGGCAGACCGCTTTGGAAATATCCGCATATCTGCCTGGTTTCCGGCACTGATTTTTCTTTAAACGGGGCTGTCACAGCATATATCTGATGGTTCTTCGGTAAACGTTCCCCGAAAACCCCTTTGTTTTCTGCGGAAAACGCACCGAAACTCCTCCTGAAGCTGTATGCTGCCACAGCCCCTCCTTTTCCCTCACATTTACTTCAGGAAATTCCTCCCAGTTCCTTCATGATGATCAGATGATCTCCTTTTTTCAATTCCTGTTTTTCCAGATGATTCAGCTCCATGATCCGCTTCGGCGTAGTGTAATAGGTTCTGGCAATGTCCCAAAGGCAGTCTCCATCCTGAACAATGTATCCCACGATTCCCGGAAGTTTTGTGAGTTTTTCCAAATCCAGCTCTTTTTCTGTAATATCTGCAATGCACATCTGGCGATCAGGGCGCACTACAAATAAATTCATTGCAACAGAGGCCCGCACTTCGATCTCCTCACTGTCCGCCATGGTGGTGGAAAGCTGCTCCAACCCGGCATTCAAGGTATATCGGCAGGTGTCATCCAGCCCGGGAATATCTGCTGAATGAGAAAATGGAATGCTTCCCTCCATCACTGCAAAGGGCATGGTATCATCTGCTGAGACATACAGGATCTCCACCAAAACAGCACCGTCAATCTGGATTCCTGTTTCTGTCACCTGTACCTCATCAATCTTTACAGTCCCCTGGCTATTGCAGATCTGCAAGATCCTGGGCTTGGTTTCTTCCACATGGATCCGTCCTGCTGCCCGGACTCTGGACTGATTGCGCATCACCATGTTTTCATAAACCTCTTCTCTGGAAAATACTTCCAGCTCCCGTTCCGGTGAAAAAATATCATCCAGAATGTCCAGTTCCCCAAGAGCATACAGTTTCATATCCAGTTCCAGAGTTCCCTCCAGGCGGATCAGCCGTTCCTCACCATCCATATCCTGATTTACCTGAAGTTCTATCTGAGACAGATTCACTGCCACATCCGGTACCAGAGTATCCCTGCACCCCGATACTTCCACCTCCCCCTGCAAGGGCAGCGTATGCTCCAGCCACTGTTTTGTCCCATTTTCATCCTGTCCGTTATACAGAACAAATACAAACAGCTCTCCCTCCACAGCGAGCTTTCCCTCCCGGACATGGATCTCACAGCTGCGAAGCTGCACATTTTCCCAGAGGATTTCCTGAATGTCCGGCTTGTTGGAGGGCAGCAAAATCTCATTTTTCAATCGGATAATATCCTTCTTCTGCACTTCCAGCTGCATAAATTCCAGCTTCTTCTTTTTCTGGCACAGCTGGATATCGCTCCTGGCCTCCACCGCTGCTGACATATCATAGATTTCATCTGTCACTGCTGTAAAGGTAAGCAGCCCCCGCATACTCAGTTTTCTGGAATTGATCATCACCACATTCAGATCTTCGATCTCGCATTTTAGGGATACTGTCTCCCCCGGCTCCAGTCCCTCCATATTCATATATTCGTCAAACGGAAGCTGTGTATCCAGCCTATGTATCTGGCGTCCCTCTGTATCATCCATATACAAAACACTCACCTGAACGTGACCTTTCAGCAAAAAGCGCCCCGCCTCAGACCTGGTATTCCCAATCACTGTTTTCGCTTTGCTCTGGATGATCTGTTCCACATCCGGCTTAATATCCGGCACATTAAAATCCTCCTCCAGGGTAATCTGGCTCACCGCCCGCTTCGCCTGACGGTACATATGAATATTCTTTTTCAGAACTTCCATTTTCCGGCTCCTTTCCCATCCTGCCATTCCTGAACAAATTTTACAGCTTTTGTGTCCTTTCCCCGCTGACGATCAAATCTCTGCTTCTTCCATTTTTCCGGATCATTTAAATTCCACTTCCTTATCCCTGCCCTCCATTTTCAGTACAATCACAGGAAAGGAAGGATCTTTGGAAAGTCCCTCTGTCTGGGAAGGCCCGATGAGTGTAGTGGCAATATAAATTTTGTTTTCTCCCTCCAGGCATTCATCCACGGAAATGCTGTACCCTCCCGTTTCCTGTTTTCCATATCCCCTTACCGCATACAGGCTGCCCTTATCCTCGAATATAATCTGAATCTCTTCCTCCTTATGTTCTTCCATTACCTTCTTTAGCTCCTCCGGTATTTCCTCCGGCTTTACCACTGTAAAGTCCAATTCTGTCCCTGGCTCCTTGGTATCTCCACCAAGCCCGCAGCCTGCCAGCAGCAGACACAATCCCAATGCCGGCAATATCTTTCCCAGTCGTCTCATAAATCCAAGCACTCCATCGTTTTATAACTATTTTTATTCCGGATGTGGAAAAAATATAACGGTTTCGAGAAAAGGAAAAGATCCCGAAACCGTGAAACCTGTTTTCCTTGCATTTTCTGCAGGAAAGCTTCACCCATTTCCGGGATCTTACCTATATCCTCAAAAATACCAGTCTCTCTGTATCCGGCATATTGCACTTTGTACACAGACGCTGATTTTATTTTGCCCCAGGGTTCGCTGCATGCTGCAGAATCACCTGGCCGATCCTTGCTGTGGCCCTGCCATCACAGGCCCCCATATAGGTTTCTGTAAACCTCTTTCTCTTTTCTTCCAGCTCACGCTCTTCCCCTCCCAGGGACTGACTTACCCGGCGGACAGCCTCTGCCAGCTCTTCTTCCTTCCGAACCTGTATCCCCGGTATCTCAGAAAACTCCATATAAAAACCCCGATTTTTTGTGTACTCCTCAAAATCCGGTGTATACAGAATCATGGGTTTCTCAAACAGCGCATACTCATAGATCAAAGAAGAATAATCTGCAATAAGTACGTCCGTCACTGGAAACAGACGCTCTGTGGGGATCCTGCAGTTATCCTGTCCGTATTTTTTCATCATATGCGGATGCACCCTGGTAATTACCAGGTAGCCCGGTCCCAGGCGGCTCTGCAAAGCGTTCTTATCAAACGGAATATTCTTTGGATCTCCCGGATTTCCCCGAAACGTGGGAGCCCAGAGCACTACCTTCCGTCCAACAGCCTCCGGATATTCCTGATAAAACTCCTGAATGCACTGTCTGCGCCAGCTCTCCCGAAAATACAGATCTGTCCGGCTGACTCCAAGGGCCTTTACACAGCCCTCCGGCAGACGCATGGCAGAAGTAAATGGCGCTTCACAGACCTTTGCACTGACTGTTACCAGATCGGTGTTGGAAAACACATTCCCATGATACTGTCTTGGGATATCATCCTCTGTGTCATATCCAAACTTCTTAAAACAGCCGCAGGCATGCCACAGCTGAATCACCTGTGTGCCCTTTCGTTTTCGGCAGGAAGCTGCGGGAAGGAAATTGTCACAGATCACCACACATCCGGCCTGGGCATAGCACTTCATAAACTTCACCATATGCCTGAGCACCTGCCCGGGAGAAGCTTTCTGATAATCCAGATACAACTCCTTAAGCTCCAGTTTTCCGGATCCCTCCTCACCTTTCTGCTGAAAAGCCTGCAGATACTGGTACAGAAGCTCCATATTCTCCGGCCGCTGTTCATGATGGGCATCCGCAAATACTACCAGCTCCGGATCCACCGGTTTTCTGCAGGCAAAGCGGTAGCACAGCGGGAGGAGACACTTCTGAGAGAACATTTTAATATATTGTTTTAATAATAATTTTATATGCATGAACGCCTCCCGTACCATACTTTTCCCGTTTTCTGATCCCTGTTTTATATTCTTTGATCTCAGGTTTCCCCTGTCAAAATTTTCTATTCCAGGTCTTCCCCATCGTCCCAGATCATAATGGTCTTGCCTGTCTTTTTATGAATATCCAGTTCAAAAGCCTGCACCATCTGAGAAATCCCCCGGATCGGCACCACAGCCCCCACCATCCGTTCCAGATATTCACTCACCTGAGGTTTTCTCTGATACAGTTCCAATACTCCCTCAAAATCTGCTCTTCCGCTTCGGCTGGTGCCAAAAAAGCGAAGTCCCTTTTCCAGGATCATTCGGGTATTCAAGGGCACCAGATCCTCCGATACGCCCAGCAGAGCTATGGTTCCCTCCGGTTTGATGTGACGGATCATCTGATTTATGGCAGCACCTGCCCCCACCCCTCCGACACATTCAAATCCGTGATCTACCTCCAGATCATCCGGAACAGCATCTACCCGGAATGTCTGGTCTGCAAAGGAAAAATCATCCAGCTTGCTCTCATTCACTCCAAATACTGCCACTTTGGTATCCGGAAACATAAATTTCAGCAAAAGAGCCGTAAAATAGCCCATATTTCCGTCTCCCCACACGCCCAGCAGTTCCCGGCGTCCGTGAGCAATGGCATCAAACCTGGAAATCCCGTGGTAGCACACAGAGACCATCTCTGTGAACACGGCTACCAGATCATTCAGCCCTTCCGGTAAAGGCAGCAAGCGATCTGCGTCTGTCTGAATGTACTCCTGCATCAGTCCATGGACGCTGCTTCCCCGAAATCTGCTGGTAGGCAGATAATTCTCCCCCACATATTCATCCTGCTCTGCCGGAAGGTTGGGAATCATCACCACTCTGGTTCCAGGCAAAAAATTTCCTGTGGGATCGTAGAGCACCCGGCCAATCCCTTCGTGGATCAAAGCCATGGGCAGCTTGTTCTCCATCACCGCCGCTGGCCGTGTCCCCTGGTAATACCGTTGATCCGCATTACAGATAGAAAGGTGAGTGGGACGCACCAGCACCTGCTTCTGGTTCAAACTGATATCCTGGAAAATCGCTTCAAACTGCCTGGCTCCCACTAACTGATAAATGGTATTTAACATAAACTTCCTCCGGTTACTGCTGCTCCAGCTCCATCCCCAGCAGAGCCTTAGCCACAGTAATATCATACGGGTAAGTGATCTTAATGTTGAAAACCTCCCCCTGCACCAGATGCACATGCTCTCCCTTCAGTACCAGGATCTTGCAGGCATCGGTAAGGATCTCCTTCTCCTCCCTGCTCATCTCCTGATACAGCTCCTTCAGCCGTTTTGCCCGGAAGGACTGGGGTGTCTGCCCCTGATACATAAATTTCCGATTGGGTATTGCAGTGATCTTTTCCTCTCCGATACTCTCCACAATGGTATCCGTTGCAGGAATCACAGTATCACAGGCTCCATATTCTCTGGCAAACCGAATATTTTCACTCAGAATTCGGTAGGTTACAAAGGGACGCACAGAATCGTGGGTTACGATTATTGTTTCCTCGTCCAGTTCTCCCTGTTTTTCTATATAATCTACCGCATTCATAATGGTTTCATTCCGGCTCTCTCCGCCCTCCAGAACGGTAACCGTCCTTCCGGCGGGGATATATTTCTGAATCATATCCTTCGTGTAATTCAGCCATGCCTTGGGAGAAAGCACCAGAATTTCATCAAAGCCAGGATGGATCACGAATTTTTCCACTGTATGAATCATCACCGGCTTATCACCCAGTTCCAGAAACTGCTTGGGCTTCTTTGCATTCCCCATGCGGGAACCGGATCCTCCTGCTAAAATCACACCATATACCTTACCCATACAACTCTCCTTCTCTCTTAAGGCTCTCTTCTCTCTGACAGTTTCAAAACTCCCTTGTCCGTGACACTGCAAATCTGTCTTTTCATTTCTCATTTTCTGCGCAGCGCCTTCATCACCGCCTGAAACACACCTAAAATTCCGGGATGGAGATAGATCAGCCGCAGGCTCTGCTCTTTTTTCACTGCCCGGACTCTCTGTTTCGAGCGTTCCACCTCTGTGTAAGGTTTCCCCTCTTCATAGGTCTGGAGCACCAGATCGCCCATCTCCATCATCAGCTTCCGGCGGTCCTTCCTGTCAGGGAATCGGTGATATTTATAAAACTGCACAAAATAAAACCAGATCCTGGTATTATAAAGCTCCTGAAAGTATTCCTCCAGGGCTCCCCGCTCTCTGCCGAATGCTCGGGCATCATCGATGCACTCTCCTGCCCGGAAAAACTTCTCCATGTTCAGCTGATTTGTGATGCTCTCAGACACCACATGACGGCTGCAGACCACCTCCGACACTGTCTCGATCGTGGATCCCACTGCGGCAAATTTCAGAAAAAAGCTTACATCCTGACCGATCACCAGCTCTTTCGTAAACTCCAGGCCATACTTTCTAAGGGCTTCTGCGCACCAAAGCTTTGTATCCGGCACGCAGTTTAACTGCATAGCCGCTGTCAGCTCCCGGGGATCCTCCAGATGATAAAAGCCATCCTTCTGCATAGTCCGAAACAAAACCCGGGTCTCATCCTCACTCAGTCCCAAATGAGATCCCATCACCATCTGGGCTCCCGATTTCTGCTGATGGGAAAGCAATATCTCCAGCATTTCAGGCTCCATCTTATCATCTCCGTCAAAAAACACCACAAAGCTGCCTCTGGAAGCCCGAAAGCCTTTGTTTCTGGCAGAGGGCGCGCCCTCATTTTTACCGGTAAACACGCGGATCCTGGGATCCTGTTTCTCATAATTTCGCAGGATCTCCAGACTATTGTCTGTGGATCCGTCATCCACACAGAGGATCTCGATCTCCTTTTCCGTCTGGGCAATCACGCTGTCCAGACAGGCTCCTATAAACTTTTCTGCATTATATACTGGAATAATGACAGATACCTTTACCATTTTTTTCCCTTTTTCTGGTTCTCCCAGCATCTAAATCCTCCTACCAGACGGTTTCCACACGCAGCTCTTGCTCAAAACAGCTCTCCTTTGCCGCGCTGTAAACTGTTCCTAAATAGCTATTGCCTTTTCAGCATTTTTTTTATCTTAATCGGAAGGAACATCACGATCTTTCCCACTTTATAAGTCGTTGAATTTTCAATTTCCCGACAGCGCCGCTCTGCTGCTGTTTCTCTGAGGGAAAGCCCCTCTTTGTTAGTCTCATAGATTCCGTACTGCTCATAGTACCGGTTCGGATCTTCTATCAAAAGCAGCAGCTTTTTCTTATCCGTTCTGGTAAACAGCTCCAGATCCAGCTCCCCGGCAGCCTGACTTTCCTGAAATTCCCGGCTAATATGTTCTACATATTCCTTTTTATAATCCTGGCTGATCCTCCGGAGTGTAAAAATATAATTCTGATACCGTTTTAAATTATAGTAGCTCTTAAACCTCTGCCACAGTTCCAGGTTCTCCGGACGCATAAAAATTTCCCGAATATAGGCATATTCCTCATTCATACAATACACCTTTTCCCGGCTGTTTACCGAAGAATTGGGATTATCCCTGCGGTTTCGATAATAAGGCTTATCTAAAAACATGGCCCGCTTGGCATACATAAATGTCTGCCAGAAAAAACCGTTGTCCTGAAAAGCAGCTCCAGGCGTTTCATGATGCCGGATATGATGCTCCTCCAAAAAGGCGCGCCTGTAAATACCGCTCCAGGTATTCATAATAAACTTTGATACCTCCGGCGTCTCGCTGGGATTTACCACCTGGTTGTACCAGGTTCTGGAACGATCCAGCCTGTTGTAATACCACTCCATATCTCCGGTTTTCTCTTCTGTGATAAAACGGTAAAAATCTGCTTTCACAAAATCCAACTGATGTTCCGAAGCCGCCTGATACAGGTCTTCATACATTGTAAGTGCCACATAGTCGTCCGGCTCCAGAATGCCAATATATTCTCCTGTCGCCCGGTCCAATCCCACATTCATGGCTTTTCCGTAACCGCCATTTTCTTTGTCAATAATTACCACTCTTGGATCTTTGGCTGCATACCTCTGTAAGATCTCCAGCGAATGATCCTTGGAACCATCATTGACACACACAAACTCCAGATCTCTCATGGTTTGTCTGCAAAGACTCTCCATACACTGTTCCAAATACATTTCCACGTTGTAAACAGGCACAATTATCGATACCTTCGGCATATTTTTAACCTCTCCTATTTTCCTTATCCTAAAATATTTTTTATCTTTCTTCCCACACGCTTCCACAAGGGAGCTTTTGCAGCAGCGGACTTCCCTGTCTGGCTGCCCTTATTCCATTCTAAATATTCTTCCAGAGAGTGATCTAAAATGAACTGACATGCCTGATAATTTTTCTTATTGTATGCTTCAAAGTAATCCGCTGGCTTTCCCTTGATCCCCAATTTTTCAAAGGCATCTGTCTTTAACTCCCGATATAACCGTTCCTTTGCCTGAAGATCCTGAATGGAATTTAAATTATAAATACTCCCGGAAAGTGCGTGGTTTACATAGCTTTTCTCCACCAACTCATAGATTCCCTGTTCCTTCAGCATCTGCCGCACAGCCTCAAAAGCGTTGAGAAAGTCTAATGGATACCGGTAGTTGGTAGACTGACAGCTATTTTTCATTCCCACCCGATAGTTCACCAAAGCCTTTCTCAGCACAGTAATGCGCTCCGCCTTAACCATGCAGGATGCCACAAAAAGAAAATCATTGGTTCTGTGTATCTCCTGAAACCGGATATGGTTTTCTTCTACCAGTTTTCTGGAAATCAGTTTATTCCAGGCCCAATTTTGAAATGTATTCAAAATAAAATCCGGCATATCCTTATAAGAAAACACCTCTTTTTCCGGTATGTTGGCTTCTTTAAAAGAGCCTTTATCCAGCCAGGTTTTTCCTGTGGTATCCTCATAGCGCTGCACCTGATAGACACAGATCTGGGCATCTGAGCACTTACACTGTTTATAAGCAAATTCCAGCATATGAGGATCAAAAAAATCATCGGAATCCAGAAGAGAAAGATATTCCCCTCTGGCGATCGCCAGCCCCTGATTTCTGGCTGCTCCTCCCCCCAGATTATCTTGGGTAAGCACAATGACCCGGGAATCCTTTTTTTCATATTCCCGCAAAATTTCCAAACTTCCATCAGTAGAACCGTCATCCACGCAGATCAGCTCCAATTCTGCTAAAGTCTGATTTAAAATGCTCTCCATACACTCCCGCAGATACTGCTCCACATTATACACTGGAATAATGACAGATACCTTTACTGCATTCTGCTCCATAGCAGCGCCTCCTACCCTCTGTATTTTTCTATACTTTTCCGTCTTCTTTTCCTGAGATCCGTTTCCAAATGTCTTTTGCATCCCCAACTTCCTTAGATCTTTCTGGAAATGATATATCTGGGACGTCCCTTTACCTCTTCATAGATTCTGGAAATATAATAGCCGATAATCCCTAAACTGATCATAATAATGCTTCCTATAAATAAGATCAACAAAATCACTGTAGTGAAACCTTCCACTGCATGACCGCTGAAATATTTTATTAGGGTCTGAATGCTTAAAACCACTGCCAATAAAAATACCACTACGCCTGCTCCTGTGACAAACTGCATAGGCGCAGAGGAGTAGCCCACAATATTAGTGATGGCATATTTAACCAGGGACCTGGTAGACCACTTTGACTCTCCTGCCTCCCGCTCCTGCACATCAAACTCTACAGTTCCGGAACGGAATCCTATCCAGGATGACATAGCTCTGAAAAAAGCATTTTTCTCCGGCATTTCCAGGAGGGAAGCCACTGCCCTTCGATCCAGCAATTTAAAATCAGAAGCCCGGGACATGTCAATCTGAGTAGCGGAAGACATGAGCTTATAAAACATACCTGCACTGGCTTTGTGCAATGCGCTCTCTTTTCCTCTGCTGCGCTTCACACCCTCCACCACCTCATAGCCCTGCTGCCAAAGTCGGTACATCTCTACCAACGCCTCCGGCGGATGTTGAAGATCACAGTCCATCACAGCCGTACAATCCCCTGCGGCATTGGCCAGACCTGCAAAAATAGCTGCCTCCTTACCAAAATTCCTGGAAAAATGAATTCCACGCACATGAGGATCTGCCTTTGCAGCTTCCTCAATCTTTTGCCAGGTCCCATCCTTCGAACCATCATCTACAAAAACCAGCTCATATTCGATCTCTTCCCGGGATAAAATCTCTTTTAATGTCTCTGCTGTCTTTAACAGCATGGCTTCCTCATTATAAGCAGGAAGCACTACGGATAATACTGTCATATATTTCTCCCAACTCTATTCCAATCTATACATTACCTGCTTCTCCACATACCTTTGGCCGCTCCGGGCCGGTATAATGTCTAGCGACATTCCGAGTGATCCCTTCGGTATCATCCGGTCTTCGGCTGCTTTGGCCACTCCGCTTCGCTCCGGGCCGGTATAATGTCTAGCGACATTCCGAGTGATCCCTTCGGTATCATCCGGCCTTCGGCTGCTTTGGCCACTCCGCTTCGCTCCGGGCCGGTATAATGTCTAGCGACATTATACCATAGATCCCCCAGTTTGTGAAATATGGGAAATTTTTTTCCATGATCATGATAATAGAAAAAATCAGTTATATAGAAACGAGTTCTTCCGGCACACGATTTACAGACTATAAATTA
>Ga0129317_1000164_pt1 | contig 85566 bp, 80 predicted proteins | sample Cm1ome_FD_94430 | JGI IMG/M metagenome (GOLD analysis project Ga0129317, IMG submission 94430) | Eastern black-and-white colobus group fecal microbial communities from Wisconsin, USA - Cm1105 metagenome | ecosystem: Host-associated > Mammals > Digestive system > Large intestine > Fecal | place...
CGGTTATCGCACATGCGCAACGGTTTTGGATTTGTCTGTCTATACCGTTCGTGAGTGGTACGCTCAATATAAGCTTGGGTATTACGAGTCTGACTTAATGAGTCCGAAGCCCAAACAAAAAGCTTACAGCGTGGAGTTTCGTCAAAAAGTCATTAATGATTATTTGAAAACAAACCCGTCGATAACAGAATTGGCAAAACGCCATGAAGTTTCAAAGCGGACAGCTCGGCGTTGGATTGAGGACTACAAAAAGTCGCAAGAGGCAACAGACGTTGTTGAAATATGAAATGAGGCACCAATCTTGATTTCGAGTTTGGTGCCATATTTTTTGTGCTCAAATAAACCAAATGTGCCCTTAGAGGGATCGGTTTTTGCAAGTATTTCGGTGTTGTAAATGGGTAACAAATTCGAATTTTTAATCGATAAAAGATTGGCGAAGGAACTAAATCCCGTCAGAATGAAATCATGGAATGGTGATTAGATTTTGTTTCCAATTGCCACTCCTTTTTGAAAGGACAAATTATGAAAAAGACGTTGGTTTCTCTTTCTGTTTTGGGTGTGTTATCAGGATCGGCCTGGGCGGCTGAAGTAACGGTTTACGGGCGTATTGATACTGGGCTTCAAATGAACAGTTGGGAGCACAACTATATTTGGAGTGAGGCCAATACAGGTTCGTATTCGACAAATGCCGAGGGTATTAATTGGTCGATGGAATCCGGATCTCTGACGCCTAGCCGCATTGGTATCAAGGGCTCTGAACAAATTTCTGACAATTTAACGGTTGGTTTTGTTTTGGAAAAAGGGTTTGAGAGTGACACCGGTGTTGATGAGGGCGGTTTTGATCGAGAATCGGTCATCTATGTGAAGTCCAATTTTGGGACGGTTTATGCGGGTCGAATTAACTCAATTTGGTCTGATGCCGGTTCTACAAGTTTCTGGGCCGGTAACTATGTTGCTCTCGGAACGGGTAATGGCGTTGGTTTGGGTACGGGTTTAATGGTCGAACACGATCGAGCAGATAATCGTATTGCTTATGTTTCTCCTGATATTGCTGGTTTTAAGTTTTACGCTGAATATGGTTTTGGCGAAAATGATTATGAAAATACGTCAGAGACAGATCGTCCCGCAGCTTTGGGTGTGAACTATAGTAATGGTGCTTTCTCTCTAGGCCTGGTTGTCTCTTATCTGAACGAGACTTCTTGGTTTTGGGACGAGCCTTTTGAGTCAGAAGATGAGTACACAATGAACATTGGTGCCAGCTACGATTTTGGTGTTGCCAAAGTCAAGTTTGGAGGTCAATACTATTGGAGAGCAAACGAGGTTGGAGCTTTTAGAGGTTTGGGACTTTCATCCTTCTATGACTATGATGGTTATGCAGTAACCATTGGTGCCGATATGCCCGCTTTTGGTGGCGTGTTGACGATAGGTGGCGGTTATGCAGAAGGCGAAAGTAAGCTGGATTATCAATCAGATTACGCCATTGAATATAAGGGCTACGATGTAGCAACCTACTACCAATATCCAATCAGTAAACAAACCAAAGTTTATGCAGGTGTCGGTTACGAAAAGCTTGAAGTTGAATCTGGAGGGCTGTGGTCTGAAAAGGATGAATACAAAGCGATCAAAGCCATGATGGGGATGGCTCACTACTTTTAAGCCAACGATCTCCTCTTAGCGTCTTTGATCAGTAACAAATCCGATATTGCTAATGCCATTTCGTTGCAATAGCGCCATGATGCGAATAATGTCTTCGTATCTCACATTTTTGTCGGCATAAAGATGAACGTTGAGTTCTTTTTTAGTCGACTGCAAAGCTTGAATTTGAGTGATCAATTCTTCATCACTGACAGTGCGTTGATTGAGGGTAATCGTGCGATCTTTTCCTATTTCAATCATTATTGAGGATTGTTGCTTTACCTCAACGGTATTTTCTTTCGGCAAATCCAGATTAAGAATACCGTGCATCACGGGAGCTGTGACGATTAATACGACCAAAAGTACAAGCGCAATATCCACCAGTGGCGTGACATTGATTTCTGCAAAAAAGTTGCTTTGAGAATGATCGATTCGTTGAACGCTTTTCATGATGAAAATCTGTCCTACTTGGATTGGGAGTGTTCTTTTAATGTCAACCAAACTTGTTTTTGGTTGATCAATGTTTGAAGTTCGATGTCTAATCGTTGTTGCCAACGTACCAATAAGTTGAATGCAAAAATAGCAGGAACGGCAACCACCAAACCAAAGGCCGTCATAATCAGAGCTTCCCCAATGGGGGCGGCAACGGCAGTGATACTACTGGACTGTTGAATCGAGAGTCCGAGCATTGCGTGGTAAATACCCCAAACGGTTCCAAATAACCCGATAAAAGGAGCAATTGCACCGGTGGTAGCTAATAGTCCCAAGCCCTTTGCTAACCGCAAGTGGTGTTTAGATAAGAATCCTTGCAATAAGATGTTGAGCGCTTCATCAAAGGCCGTTGGATTAGTGTGTTTTAAAACGTCTAAAGTGGCGCATTGTTCTTGTAAAAATCGTTCAATAACTCTCGCATAACAATGAGACGAGTCATTTTGTGACAAGCGTTTGCTGTGCACAAAAAATTGGAAGACTTTATAAAAAATAACAGTCCATGATAAAACCGACAGTGTTAACAAAATCAGTGCGGTAAATCGGATAACCACGTCACCTTGATGCCATAAAGACAAGAGATCGAGTTCTTGCACAGTTACTTCTCCAATTGAAATTGAATTTTTAACGTAAACCAACTTGCAACGGCTTTGCCTTGGTTCTGAGCCGGTAGGAAGCGCCAAGATTTTGCTGCCATTTTGGCCGACGTATCAAGACGGTGATAACCACTCGAATGAGTGACAGTAACCGTCTCTACGGAGCCGTCTTCGTTGACCAATAAAGACAAAACAACGCTTCCCTCTTCTCTTTTGATACGAGAGGCCAATGGGTATTTGGGTTTTGCGTTGCTATAGCCCTGGGCTCGGATAGCTTGAGCACTTCCCGTGTGTGCGTTGGTGGCGTTGCCTTTTTCAATGCTTGTTGATTGGGTTTGTGCTCCTGGTGCGCTTGCGCTTGATGAAGTGGATTGCCGCGCCTTTTGTTTGTTATTGAGAGACGTTGCCTTGGCAGAGTGCTCGCTACTTTGTAATAACTTTTTTTCAGGTTTTGAATTTTCAGACTCCGTCTCAGTACGATTCTGAGCGGCACCCCCAAGCGTTGATACCGCTTGCTGAGCATGCTCGGAACGAGAGACCTCGTCAGTTGAGTTTGCTATTAAAGACACTGTCATCAAAGTCGGCTGACGAGTGACAGAGGTTGCTATGTTTAGACGAATAAAAGGAATCGCATGAATAAGCAATGCGCAGATTAATGCCATCCACAGTGTTCGGTCTTTGAGCAACATTTTTTAGCAATCCCGTTTCTTTGGCGAAACCTGGAAGGCGATTAAAAGGAATGCGGTTGCACAAAGCACAACAGCGACCCCAGTCGGGATGCCAGTGAGGTAGGCAACCCATAGTCCTAAAACACTCGATAAAGCCCCGCAAACAGCAGAAAACCAGAAGGTTTGTTTAAGTGTTCGACAAATTTGAAGAGCGGTTGCCGCCGGCGTAACCATTAGCGCATAAATGAGCATGCCACCGATGGCTTTAAGGGAGATGGCAACAATAAGTCCCATCAAACAAAGACTGACGTAATAAATAGCCTTGGTTGGGATGCCTGAAGCTTCGGCAGCTTGGCGCTGACTGATGGTCGCTTCAATTTCTTTGAAAAATAACGCTATAAAGGTGACTAAGACAATGCTGCAAAGCGTCATCAAGGCAATGTCCCAATAAGTTGCAGTCAATAAATTTCCCCAAAGGAAATTCAAGCCTTCGACCTTTGTAGCCGGCAACATCCCAAGCGCCAACATAGCCAAGCTCAGCATGACAGAGAAAATAATGCTAATGGCCGTATCTGGCGTAAATGTCGGTTTATCGGCCATGGGGCCGGCGATGGCAGCCGCTCCCAAACTTGCCGCGACAGCTCCTGCGACAGGAGATAGCCCCACCCAAAGCGACAGTAATGCCCCCGCAAAAGCAGCATGAGAAATACAAATTCCCATAAAGCCGATACGCCATAAGACAATAAAGACACCTAAAGCACCGCAAGTCGCTCCTGAAAAAAGAGCCATTAGTAGCGCCTTTTGAATGAAGGTATAAGTCAAGAAGCTCATGAGTGATTCCTAAAACGAAACAAACGGCTTGCCATCTTCGTCAAGGTGTAGGCGGATGGGAGTTCCGTACAACTGCGTCAAGGTAGCTTCGTTAATCACATCATTAACCGCACCTTGAGTCAAAATCTTTCCATCTTTTAATAAAACGGCATGTGTGCACATGGATAAGACGGCATTAAGGTCGTGTGTGGCCATGACAACGGTAAGATGAAATTCATTTCTTAAAGACTCAATAAGACTCAAAATGCTTCTTTGAGCCTGCCAATCCAAAGCGGACGTAGGCTCATCCAATAGCATTAATTCAGGAGTTTGAGCTAACGCTCTCGCAATACTTACGCGCTGTCTCTGACCGCCCGAGAGCGTTCCTAGAGGTTGATGACGAATATCTTCTAATCCGACAGCCTTAAGACTTTTCAGCGCAAGATCAAATTCGTGTGTTTGCGGTTTTTTAAAAAGTCCCAATCGACTGTATGTTCCTGCTAAAACCGTATTAAAGACACTAATCGGAATTTTGGGGTCAATCTCAATGGCTTGAAAAACGTGGGCAATTTGCTCTCGAATTTTCTTTCGAGTTTGAGAGTTTAGAACTTGATCTTTAAATGACACAGAGCCCTTTTCAATGGTTGTTAAACCATTAAAAACTCCCAGTAAAGTTGATTTGCCCGCCCCATTGGGACCGATGAGTCCCCAAAATTCACCGGGGCGAACCGAAAAGCAAATGTCTTCGAGAACAATATGACCCGAACGCTTCACCGTGATGTGTGAGAGTTTTGTTAAGGGGGCAGAAGTCATCAATAAGTACTCGTCAAGGTTTTAGCGATTGAGCAATGAGCTCAGTGTCTTTAAATTGCTTCGATACAATGAGAAGTAATCCGATTGCGAAGAGTTTTCAATGGGGAAGTTGGATAAAACAACATGTTTAACCTTTAATTCTTTTGCAATCGTAAGACCGATATTTGCACCGCTTTGTTGATTGTCCACGATCCCGACGACGCCTGTTTGTTTGGCCGTTTTCACAACATTAATGATCGTTTGAGGGCTGAGATCCTCAACTTGACCGTAATGCGTCACAACGTTTAATCCTGCCCACTGCAAAAAGTCGGCTTGTCGATAAGCCGCAATAACCGGCACTCCTTGAAGAGCTTTTAAAGTGGCCTTTGATTCAGTCCATGCGTTATCAATGCGGTTAAGACGCGTTTCAAGACGATGAAGAATTGCTTGTTTGTCATGAGGGTACTGTGCAATCAATATTGAAGCAACTGCTTTAGAAGCCTCTTTTTGCACCGGGGGACAGACCCAATTACCCTTTGTGACAATGGGTTGTGTTTTTAACGACGGATTGGCAGCGGCTTTCAATAGAGACTGCAACTGCGGTAAGTTTTTTTGGAAACTATGAATGAGTGCCAATTGTGACCGAGAGGTAAAAACCACGTCAGAGACTTTAATGTCGCTATGAACCGGGCAAGTTGAGCTTTGCACTAAAGTTAAAAGCTCGACATTATCAGCCAAAAGATCTTTTACGATATCGGCAATCAGAGAGGTTCCGACAATGATTTTGGGTTGCGTCCCTGCAAAGGTTGTCGGACTCATTGAGAAGGCGGCTAGACCGCATAACAATAATCGGCGTGAAATCATGATTTAGCCTTTCGTTGCGTAAAGGTGGTACCAATAAGGGGCTTCTTCGATTTCAATGTTAGTAAAACCGGCTTCTTGGAATAGTTTTGTCATTTCTTCATGAGTCGGTAACACATCGCGCTCAACAGCAAAATGTTGTGCATGGTGTTGTCTGAGTTGTTCGCGACTTAAAAGGTGAAGAATGTGGATTTCTCCTTTGTCCTTTAATACACGGTGCAACTCTCTTAACGCTTCAGAAGGGTTGTCAAAATGAGGGAAACAAGCAAAGGCCACAACAGTGTCGATGGTTTGACTGACCAAGGGGATGCTTTCAGCGCCTGCCTTTACGTAGAACACGTTGGGAGCTGCTTTTAAAAGCCCCCCTTGGAGCATCACTTCAGAAGGATCAAGCTCGATAATTTGCCCATTGTTGCCTAAGATGGCTTGTAAATAGGGCACTAACACGCCTTCACCGCAACCGACATCCAAGACGCGGGTGGCGGGTTGCAGATGGAGTTTTTCAATCATGGGCGTCAAGCGGGCACGAACTTCCGGTGGATAATTTCGATCTTCCCAACCTTTGGCCTTTTGATCAAAAAATTGATGTTTTAAAGCGTGATCCTTCTCTAGCATTGTTTATCCCCTTATTTAAAGTTGATCTTTGTACCGATCATGGCCGTAATACCAGCCATGGGGTAGCCTTCAACGTAGGAATACTTATGATTAAATAAGTTATTGACTGCCAAGAAGACTTCACTATCGGATACATGCAAGGGACTGTAATTAAACGTACGACTGACTCGGACATTGACTAAAGTAATGTCCTTGAGTTTGGTTGTCGAGTCGCTTACGAAACCAGGGACTCGTCCAGAAATGCCACCGTAAAGACCGTTCATATGTTGAACATCTAAGTAGGCATGGGTTTTATCTGTCACGGTCCAATCGGCACCGGCCTTCACCATCCATTCAGGTGTGTAAGGAAGTTGCGTGGCTTTCTTATCTTTACCCGTTGCTTCAGCATCCATGTAGGTGACAGAACCAAAGAGGGCTAAACGATCGGTCGGTTGCCAATTAGCCGAGAGTTCCACGCCTTTGATCTTATAGCGTCCGACAGGGTCGTTAAATGTTTCGGGTATTCCGCCAAACATATAAGCTCGGAAGCGATCCTTACCCTCATCATAGAAAACACTCACGCTCGCATCGGCAACGTCACCAAAGCGTTGACTTAACGTCAATTCGTAGTGATCAACGACTTCAGGTTTTACGTCATCCCAAAAGGTTTCATGTTGGTTAAGAATGCCACCCTGTAAGATAACGGGCGAAGGGTAGTTAACGCCTCTGGCGTAATTAAGACTCAATTCAGTGTCTTGATAGCCAACCGTTACACCGGCGTGAGGGGCCCACTTATCACCAAACTCGTTATTGTCGTAAAAACGTAAACCGGCGCTGGGTTTCATATGCCAACCTTGTTCATTACCAATGAATTGACTCATGGCAACGTAGGGAGAGAACAAGGTGATTTCCGGGAAATCCCAATGTTTGGAAGGGTCGCCATTGATAAAGTCTTGGTAGTTATCAAGCACTTGGCGGTCTAAGTCAAAGCCCACGCGAATTTGATTGCCTTCAATGAGTTGGAAATCTTCTCTGGCTCGCAAACCGTACATTTTGATTTTTTGTTGTGAGTTGCTTTCTTCGGCGGTTCCGCTCTTTTCGTGGAGCATATCAAATTGGGTGTCGTTCCAATAAGCCTTGACATACCCTTGCGCCTTGTCATAGCGGTTATTTAAGCTCAAGGTTGAAAATGTGGTTTGAGTGTCATAGCGTGTCGCATCGTCGGATTTCTTTGTTTTCTTTACAGGCATAAGCGTTTGAGAGTCAACGTAATTAGCCACAAGACGTGCTTCCCAATGCTCAGTTAATGCAAACCCCATGTTAGTGTAGTAGCTACCTTGGTTGGCACGAGAGTGATCGCGATGGCCATCGGTGGAGTACCAGCTTTGAGCAACGTAAATATCCACAGGGCCGGATTTATGACCGGCACTGATTTGTTCGGTAAAGGTTTGATGAGTGCCACCCGCCAATTCAATTTGACCCATCGTTCCCTCTTCGGTCATGCGTTTGGGTTCAATGTTAACCATGGCATAGCCAGAACCAAAGGCGTCAGGGGACGGGCTTTTATAAATCTCGATACCGCCGATCGTATTGACAGCAATGCCGTCAGCTAATGTTTGCCCGTAAAGAGCACCCATTCGAGGCACACCGTCAAATTGAACCTGTAAGTCAGGGCTTGGGTGACTGGCACCGCGACCTCGAATAAAGAGTGAAGCACCTGTTTGACCGCCCAACATTGTTGTGGTGGAGGTCATAACCCCGGGGACGTTTCGGATGGTGGAATTAAAGTCAACAGAGTTTTGTTGTTCGATGGTTTTATCTGTGACAAAATTGTAACGGGAGCCAAACTCCGTTGTTGCCGATGTAACGGGGGATTGTAGCGTTTCTCCTACCACCGTGATGGTGGGAATGTCTGCTGACTGTTGAGCAAAACCGACGGGAGAAAAGGCAAGTAAAATGGCCGAAGCCAACAAAGTTCGAGAGGTCATGTTCGGGGCCTTTTGATTGTTGAAATAAAATGTGTGAACTTTTTTAAAAAAGTATGACATTAGTATCATAAATTAAAATGAGTAAATAGGAGAGAAAAATGCAAAGATTGACAATCAGTATTGATGATGATTTGGCTAAAGAACTTGATCGCTTAATACAAAAGCGCTCTTACAGTAACCGTTCGGAAGTTTTTCGTGACCTTTTGAGAAAAGAACTCTTATTGGAACAAACGCAGGACAACGAAAGGGAAGCGATGGGAGTCGTCAGTTATCTTTTTAACCACCATCATCGTCAGCTCTCTTCGCGCTTGGTGAAGGAACAACATGAACATTTTTCTCATGTTGTAACGACACTACATTTGCACTTAAATCATGATCAATGTTTGGAAGTCTGCATCCTCAAGGGCGCTTTACAGGACGTAAAATGTATGGCTGACTCCATCATTTCGGAGACGAGCGTTGAGCACGGTAACGTGACTTATTATCTTACGCAAGAGGATGAGAACAAGAAAAAATAACAAAAAAGTTATTTTGTTCGAGCCAGAAGAATCGCCGTTGACAAAATACAGACGGCGCCCAACGCTTCAATCCAAGTAAAAGTCGTCCCTAACAAAATCACCGACAAAATCACGGCAGACAAAGGCTCAAAGCAGGTGAGCATCGAGGCAACGGGAGGCGCGATGTATTGCATGCTCTTTAAGAAGCTACAAAACGAGACAATCGTGCCAAAAACCACAACGTGCAAGTAACACAAAACACTCATGGTGTTCCAAATCACGTTCGTTTCAAACGGGTTGTTATAAAGGCAAGCGGCAATACCGCTAAAAGTCATGCCCCAACCGATCACCGGGAAAACCGATAAGCGACGTACAACGTTGCCCGGTTGAATTGTGGCAATAGCTCCTAAAAGCGCAGAAGCCAAACCCCAAAGAACGCCCAAGATCGAGAAGTCAACGGCGTCAAGACTTCCCTTTGTAATCAATAAGAGAACGCCCACCATTGCTAATACCAAACACAGGATCTCCAAGAACTTAATGGGGCGATGTTTGGCAACGGCCATGTAAGCAATGACAAAGAGTGGTGACGTTAAAACAAGGATGGTTGCGAGTGCTGCGTTGGCATTAAAAATGGACAAAAAGAACGTCGATTGCGAACCCAGCAAGATAAAGCCATAAATGGCAATATCCCGAAGGTTAATGGCTTGGAAAACTTGCTTGGCGTTTTTGGTGCCGTGAAGTGCCAAGTCCAACAAAACCAAAAGAATCCCAGCGCCTAAAAGACGGATGGAGGTGAGGTCAATGACCGTGAATTGACAATGAGCCATCAGGTACTGAGCAGCCACACCCATCGAGCCCCAGCAAACGCCTGCCAGAGACGCTAAACCAATGCCTTTGAGTGCTTTTGATGCCATAGAAGTACCTTTACTAAAGAGACGGTAATTGTAGATATTTCTTAGACACAAAAGGAAGGGGAAAACCCCTCCCTTTTGCTAATTAATTAAAAGAATTGACTTAACGCATTAAACGCTTGAGCATTTCGGCGTAGATCGCTAAACCAATGTCCAAAGAGCTTTCATCGATGTCAAATTCAGCCGTGTGGTGGCCACCAGTACGGTTAGAACCTAAAACGAAGTAAGCCGCCTTACCGCCATGAGCTTGAACGCGACGTGCGAGGATCGTGGCGTCTTCAGAGCCACCAAAGTTCACGCCGTGGAGTACCTTCGTGACGCCTTCGGTCTTCATAGCAACGTCATCTAACATATCAACGAGTTCTTGGTCATTGACGAGGTCAACGGCTTCGCCCATCTTTTCAATCTTGTATTGAACGCCAAAGCTCTTTGCAACACCTTCAATGATGTTTTCCGTTTGTTGAGCCATGAATTGGTTAATTTCGCCCGTTTCACCACGGACTTCCATCACCAACTTGGCATTGACAGGAATCACGTTACGGCCTTCGCCAGCCACCAAGCGACCCACGTTCACACGGGTCATGCCGGAGCCGTGACGCGGAATGCCCAAAAGTTGCGTGACGGCGTGGCAAGCAGCGGCCAAAGCGTTGCAACCAGCATTGGGTTCGACACCGGCGTGAGCAGGACAGCCCGTGAAGGTAACGTCATACTTCGTGGTGCAAAGGAAACCGACAGGGCTCGTTGCGATTTCACCGGTCTTAGCCATCATGGCGATGTGGCTTGAGAGGAAGATGTCGCAATCGTCCACGATGCCACTGGCCGCGACGCCGGCAGCACCACGAACACCTTCTTCAGCGGGTTGGAAGACGATCTTAATCTTGCCGTTTAACTCATCTTTGTGTTCCATCACCCAGCGCGCAATGGCCAAGCCCAAAGAGGCGTGAGAGTCGTGACCGCAAGCGTGCATCAAACCGGGACGCTTAGAGGCCCAGCCTTCGGCAGAAGCGCGGTGAGTTGCATCGGGATTTTCTTGGACGTTATTGCAGTCAATATCTAAACGCAAAGCCACTGTGGGACCGGGGCGACCGGTATCAAGTACGGCGCAGCACCCCGTGAGTTCTTGCATTTCGTCAAGCAAGGCTTGGCTGACACCGCGGGCTTTGGCCGTTTCAATGGCTTCAGCGACGAGTTTTTCAGAGCGACCTAAGCAGTCCTTGCGGGAGACAACCTTTTCGCCCAACAAGACTTCCCAGCCCATTTGACGGAGATGTTCGGTAATAAAAGCCGTCGTGCAGAACTCTGTCCAACCTTCTTCAGGGAATTGGTGAAGTTCACGACGGATAGAAACGAGTTGATCATGATATGAACATTGGGCCATTTTGCTCTCCAATTATTTTCAAAACCAAGTGTTTAAATGGATTTTTCCATCCACCTTAGTTTCAGTCTAATCCTATTTTTTATTGCTGTTTTGCCTAACGTCAACGTAATGGTAGTTAGGGATTGGAAAGCAAAAATGGTGACTTTGACTTGATCGGTACTTGATCGGTACTTGATCGTTTTGTGGCTAAATCATATTCAAAAGAAAAGGCCACAATCCGAAAATTGTGGCCTTAAAATCAACTAGTTAACTAGTGATTTGATTACTTGCCGAGCGTGCGGAAGACGCAACGACCAACCAATTCAAGAGCGTTAGCCAAGGATTGTTCGTCAAAGTCAAAGTGACTGTTGTGGTGGCCGGCACGCAAGGTGGAGCCAACTTGAACGTACGTACCCTTACCGCCAGCGGCTTGAACCGTGCTCATGAAGTGAGAGTAGTCTTCAGAAGCGCCGAAGTTTTGTTCTTCGATCACGTCCGTGAAGCAACCCATATCGCGTGCTTCTTCAGCAACAACCTTAGCGACTTCGAGGTCGGATTCACCGCTCTTCGTACCGCCCTTGATGTCGATGGAGTAACCGCAACCCCACATATCGGCAGCAGCCTTAGCGATGCGCTTGACTTCACCGAACATGTATTCGTCCAAAGCAGACGTGATACCACGCGTTTCAAGGAACAAAACGGCCTTCGGCGGAATAACGTTACGGCCTTCACCGCCGATCAACTTACCAACCGTGATACGCGTATCACCCTTACCGGAACGCGGGATAGCGTGCATGTTCAACAAAGCCGTAGCAGCGGCCAATAAGGCATTCTTACCTTCTTCAGGAGCGTTACCAGCGTGAGACGGAACACCCGTGAAGGTGATGTCAGCCTTCGTGGTAGCCAAGAAGTTCTTCGTACCGCAAATGACCTTGCCGATATTGTTGGCTTGGAAACCGATGTGCATACCGAAGATTTCATCAACGCCTTCAACAGCACCGGCCTTTTCCATCGGCATAGCGCCACGGACGCCTTCTTCGGCCGGTTGGAAGATGAAGCGGATCTTACCTTGCAATTGGTCGCGGCAAGCAGCAATCACTTCAGCCAAAGCCAAACCGATGGCAACGTGACCGTCGTGACCGCAAGCGTGCATAGCACCCTTGTTGACAGAGGCAAAGCCTTCGACGTTGGGGCGGTGATCAGCGTCAGCGCATTCGGAAACGTCGTTGCAGTCCATGTCAAAGCGAACAGCCAAGAAGGGGCCTTCGCCACCGAAGTCCATGTCAGCCCAGAAGCCCGTCAAACCGCCTTCCATCTTGGCAACGAGTTCAGCATCAGCGCCTTGAGCGATAGCACGTTCCATGTGAGCGCGGAGTGCGTCTGCAGAAGGAACGCCCATCATGGCTTCACGGCAAACAGCCTTTTCACCCATGGTGATGGTGTAGCCAAGTTCTTGCATCTTTTTGATGGCCATGGAAGCCGTGCGGAATTCCGTCCAGGCAGATTCCGGATGCTTGTGTAAGTCGCGACGAACAACCGTCAATTGCGGGATGACTTGTTCGATCATAGACTTTAATTGTTCATTCATAATTAACACTCCGATAATGTGTCTCAACTGAGACAAATGAGGTATAGCACCTCGTTTTGAAATCTAAGCCCAAAGGGCTTTCCCCTTGAAAGGGGGTAATTTTTCATAACGCAAACTGCGTAAAAAAACCTACTTCCAACTATCTATTATAACGGCTGATTTTCTGTCGGTTGATTCAATAGATGTAAGTCTGTAACAGAAAGTTGGCTTTAATCAAAAAAAGGCTGATGAGAAACTCATCAGCCTTATGTCTCATTAGGTATTAATGAGGCGAATCAGGTATTACACCATCAAGATTGCCAAAGCAAACACAGCGGCCGTAACCGGAACTGCCGTGCGCTTAGCGACTTCCATCGGGCTAACCATAGCGATACCGGACACAACAACCATTGCACCAGCGATCGGGGACATCGTACGACCCAAGGCACCCGTCAAGAAGGCCAAGGCACCCAAGGAGTGGATTTCCATACCGAATTCAGGAGCGTGCGGCGTAACGGCTTCGTTAAAGGCCATCGTAGCAGCGTCACCAGAACCCGTAATCGTACCCATCAACCACGGACCCAAGGAACCACCCCAACGAGCGATGTCGTTAGAGTTCTTCAAGACTTCAACGAACGTATCGATCAAGCCGGAGGCCTTCAAGCCAGCAGCAAACACACCGGCAGCGATGATGATACCCATCACTTCAGCGTAACCTTGACCCATACCGTTAAAGAATTGCTTGGAGAAGTCTTGCGGGTTCGTGCGGTTGAAAATGTAGCTAAAAATCAACGTGATAACGGCACCGACGACCATGGCTTGTGCCACGCCCATCTTAATAGCCGGGACCCAAACGTTACCAACAACGAGGATAACGATCGGAACCAACGTCATGATAGCCATAACGGGGTTCGGCTTGAAGTCATCCTTGACTTCCTTAACGTTAGCAACGGCTTCCTTGTCACCCTTGTGATCGCCCAAGACGAGAGCAACGATCAAAAGACCAAAGACCAAGAAGGCACCGCACATGAGAGACCACATGGAGTGGTAAGCGATGAAGTCCATCACTTCCATGTGAGCCATGTTAGCAACGTAAGCGTTGTGAGACGTACCCGGAGAGAAGTAAGAACCGATCGTACCACCCATAACGGCAGCAGCAGCCATGGCGGGCTTAATACCGGCGCGCAACATCACAGGAATCAACGTGGAACCCACAGCAGCAGCACAACCAGCAGCAGACGGGATGGCGATGTTAATAACAAACGTCAAAGCCGTGCAAAACGGAACCAAGAACACACCCAAGCCGCGGATCGGGGCGGCGAGGTAGTGAACCAAACTGCGGTCAGAGTTCGTGTACTTAGCGATGTAAGCAAAACCCATCGAAGAACAGATAGCCATGATCAAGGAACCCTTGGTCATGGAGGAAGCAAACGAGTTAAGAGCCGTGAGCGGTTCCATTGCGACCAAGCATAAGAAGAAGCCAGCCGTGAAAAGAACCAAACGCGTTTCGTAACGTTTGATCAAAGCGTAAACCGTAACGAAAATGACGGCAATCGCTAACCATTCAAGCAAAGACATAGGAACATTCCTAATAAAGTTAACAATATGTAGAAGAAATCCCCCTTCTTTGAGGGCTTATGATTTTTTTCCTCCTTAATCTTAAACACCTAAGATATTTTTCGTATGCAGGTAAACCCCTAGATTTTTGTAAAAGATGCCGTATTTTCGGGCTTTTCGTTAAAAAAAATTGAAATTCAATAAAAAAATGGCGAGTTTTCAGTGAGATGGCGGAGTCAATCTTGATTTTTTCTCTCTAATGTAAATTTTTATTCACGTTTGATTGGACGCAATAAATAAAGAAAATTGAGGGGGAACGACGAGAGAAAACAAAGATTTGAAGAAAAAACACTTTTTCTTATCAATAAAATGAATCTGTTTTATTTCTCTTCTCAAATGGAGTGTAGATCGTGTCTGATTTGCAATTAAAGGGCGCTGCCTTTGCCGAAAAAATTTTTGATGATATTCGTGAGATGAGCCGTGACGTTCAAGGCGTCTCTCGTCAAGGTTATTCTGAAAAAGAAACGCAAGTTCTCGAATATTTGAAAAAGATTGGTGAAGAACTCAATTTAGAGATTACGACCGACCGCGCCGCTAACGTTTGGATGACGTTGCCGGGTAAGGATCGTTCTTTGCCGGCTTTTGTTTCCGGCTCTCACGTCGATAGCGTTCCCCAAGGCGGTAACTATGACGGCTTGGCCGGTGTGACGGCTGCTTTGACCGTGGCTTGGTGGATGCGTCAAACGCAATACCAACCGACGCGCGACTACACCGTTTTAATGATGCGCGGTGAAGAAAGTTCGTTCTTCGGTAAGGCCTACATGGGCTCTTTGGGTATGTTCGGTCAATTAACCGAAAAAGACTTAAACCTTAAGCATCGTGACGGCTCTTGCACGTTGGGTGAATCCATGAAGGCCGTGGGTGTCGATTTGGCTGACGTGATGGGCGGTCAACCCTTGGTCGATGTTAAGAAGATTGCCGCATTCGTGGAATTGCACATTGAACAAGGCCCGACGTTGGATGCTCAAGCCGAAGCTCGCGCCGGTGTTGTGACGGGTATTCGTGGCAACATCCGTCATAAGGCTGTTCGTATTTTGGGCGAAGCTGCTCACTCTGGCGCAACCGATAAGCCCTATCGTCATGACGCTTTGATGGCCTTTACCGACCTCATGCAACGCATGGATCGTGCTTGGGACAAGTGGTTGGTGATGGGCGAAGACTTGGTCTTTACGGTGGGTGTTTTGAAGATGGCTTCTAGCGCCGCTATTTCCGTGATTCCAGGCGAAGTAACGTTCTCAGTGGACATTCGCAGTTTGAGCGCCGAGACGGCTCAACGCTTCCATGAACTTTTGGAAAAGACCGCTCAAGAAGTGGCTGAAGAGCGCGGCGTGAAGGTTGAGTTTGATGCTCAATTGATCACGAAGCCCTCTGGTGTTGACGCTCAATTGAGCGCTACGCTTGAACAAAGCGCCCAAATCGAAGGCATTCCCTGCTTGAAGTTGGCTTCTGGTGCAGGTCACGACTCTGCCGTTTTGGGTAACAACGGTATTCCGGTTGCTATGATTTTCGTGGCTAACCAATTGGGTTCTCATAATCCTCATGAAGCCATGAAGATTAAGGACTTTATGCAAGGTACGGATATTCTTTGGGCTGCTGTGTCCCATTTCGATAACTAATTCGTAACCGTCGAAGGGGAGCGACGGTGTTCGCTCCCTTTTAAATTTTTTAAACCCTATATGCTAGACCTACAAAAACTCTCTCAAGAAACCGACGATTTTGACGACGTCTATGATGCCGACAAGATCAATGTGGTTATCGTTGATGCTTCTCCACTTTTTAGAGAGTCGCTCGCTCGCCTTATTCATGAAGATGAAATGTTTGGCAATATCGCCGAAACCGGTGATAAGCATTTAGGTCTTTTTTATATTGAGCGTTTAAACCCGCAAGTGGTTATCGTGGATATGCATATGAAAAAAGATGCCGCCACGGAGATTACGCGTTATGTGAAGGGGTTTAGTCGTCCGCCGCGCGTCATTATGATGACCGATCGCGATGACAGTGAAGAATTGATGAGTTCGGTGCATCTGCAAGCCGAAGGTTATATTTCAAAGCTCATCGAGGTTGCAGAATTAAAGAGTCAAATTCGCCGTGTGGCTAGCGGCCAGATTGTGGTGAGTAACCGCTTGATGGCAGCGCTTACACGCGCATTCCGAGACGATACGGCAGAAGTCGGTCGCAACATTTCTCGATTAACTAATCGTGAACGCGACATTTTGAAGTGTTTAGCTGCCGGTATGAAAAACCAAGAAATTGCACAGTACCACAACATTACGTTGGGTACCGTGAAAGTTCATGTCAAACATCTTTTAAAGAAGATGGCTTTCACAAGCCGCACTCAAGCTGCTTTGTGGGCTCAAGAGCACGGCGTGAAATTCTGATTGCTACCTCTAGCAATACTATTGGCTTTTTTGAATATTGCCGATTCCATTTAAATCAACGGGCGGAGCGGTTTCTTCATCGATTGTTTCTGGCGAAACGACCGATACAGGGATATTTGGATAAGCTCTAGAGAAAGCTCTAAGTGACACGCTATTGGTTTTAGCGCCCGCCTTACATTCAAAGGCAGCAATTTTGCCATCGACGATCTCAATGAAGTCCATCTCGTGTTGTTGTCTTGTTCGCCAGAAATAGATTTCGCCTCCATCTCGACGGAAAGCATGACGTTTGAGTCGTTCTGTAAAAAATAAGTTTTCCCAAAGTGCTCCCTTATCTGCCCTGGCTGCAACCGGAGTGAAGTCTCGCAAGATCGCATTGCGAATTCCGTTGTCGTAAAAGTAAATTTTTTTACTGAGTTTTAGTTCAGAAATGGGATTTCGACTCCAAGAGGGTACGACTTTAATGATGAAACACTCAGCAAGAAGATCAACGTAGCGTTCAATGGTCTTGTATTGCATCCCAAGCTCGTTGGCAACAGAACCGTAACGAACTTCAGAACCCACGTTAGCCGCTAAATACTTCACCAGTTTTGTGAGATCCGTTGGTTTTCGGATTTCAGCTAAACGAAAGAGGTCTTTGTAGAGAACGGTATCGGCAAAGTCGATTAAATATTCCTTGGCATATTCGGGCTCATTGATGACGTCGGGACAGCAACCAAATACCATTCGATCTTGAATTTGACGTTTAACTTCTATCCACGAAGTGTATTGAGCTAATTCTTCAAGTGAAAAAGGCCAAAGGTTAAATGAGTTGAATCGACCGGCAGCAGATTCCTTTACATTGCCTGCTAAATCTAATGAACTAGAGCCGGTCACAAAAATACGAGCATTGGAGTCATTATTGTCTACCATGCGTTTAACGACACGACCAATCTCCGGAACAAACTGGGCCTCATCAATAATGACGTTTGGAAACTGTTGAGTGAGAGTCAAGTACGATTTCGGATCCGAAAGAATTCGAAGATCATCTTCATCTTCTCCCGTGAGTTTGATACTTCTTTCGTTTCGAACGAGTTCATTAAGAAGTGTTGTTTTTCCCACTTGGCGAGGCCCAAGTAGCAACTCCGCTCGGTTGCTACGAGTACCCTTACGAATCGATTCTTCAATTTCTCGTGTGATGTATGGAAACTTTAACATTTTTTGACTGTATTCCAAAAAAATCAATCTTTTTATGGATTATATTCCAAAAAAGTTAAACTTTTCCTGTTTTTCTAGCAAATTCTCGGTAATTGCTCGCCGTTTAACCAATCCACTGATCGTAACCCACCCATCAACGTTCGCATTTGAACCGTTGAGGCATTTTCTTCGGTGACAGTGCCGATGATGGAGGCTTCTTTCCCATAGGGATGACTTCGAAGTATCTCTAAAACGGTTTGCGCTTTGTCAGCCTCACAAATCACAATGACCTTTCCTTCATTGGCAACAAATAAGGGATCAAGGCCTAAGAATTCACAAGCAGCGGCCACTTCATTTTTCACAGGGATTTTGTCTTCTTCTAAGAGAATGCCCACATCACTTTGGTGTGCAATTTCATTGAGCGTTGCTGCAAGCCCGCCTCGTGTCGGATCGCGAAGCACATGAACGTCAGGCACGACCTTTAAAACGTTCTCAATCATCTGAGCAAGCGGCGCCGTATCACTTTCTAAATCGGTGAGGAAAGTCATGTTTTCACGTTTAGAAAGAATGGTTGTGCCGTGATCGCCCATGGAGCCGGAGATAATCACCGCATCGCCCGCTCGAGCATTCTTACCGGAAACGGCATAGGGTGTGATTTTCTCCCCAATCCCTGTGGTTGTGATGTAAATGCCATCACCGTGACCCTTCTCAACGACTTTTGTATCGCCCGTCACGATCGCCACGTTGGCTTCTTTTGCGGTTTGCGCCATGGAGGATACGATGGTATTGAGCGCTTGCAACGGAAATCCTTCTTCAAGAATAAAGCAAGCGGCAATGTACAAAGGTCTGGCACCGCACATTGCCACATCGTTGACGGTTCCTGCAATTGCTAATTTCCCAATGTCGCCTCCGGGGAAAAAGAGCGGAGAGACTACGTGAGCATCACAAGAGACCACCACGGGGGATTGAAGTGCGGGAAGCGTTGCGCCGTCATGCCCCTCATCGAGCCAATCATTGGTGAAGTGTTTTGCAAAAACTTCGTCAATGAGTTGAGCGGTGGCTAAGCCCCCAGCGCCATGCGTCATTTCGACTTTTTCTGTTTTGATATTAAGAGGCTTTAAATACTTGGGTTGAGTGCTCATGATTGTCTAATCCTTTACTGATTTTTTGGGGCATAACGCCAATAGGCAGCGCAAGCGCCTTCGGAACTGACCATGCAGGCCCCCATGGGACGAGCCGGCGTGCAGACTTTGCCAAAGAGTTTGCAATCTTTGGGTTCTTTCTCGCCTCTTAAAATTTCACCGCAAGCACAAGCGCGATTGTCTTCAATATGCGGCTCAATTAAGTTGAAACGTTTTTCGGCATCAAATTCTGCAAAATCATCTTTGAGTTTTAAAGCCGAGTAGGGAACTGCTCCCAAGCCTCGCCACTCAAATGATTCTCGCCGTTCAAAGACCTCATCCATGAGACGAATTGCCACTTGATTGCCATCGGGTGTTACGGCTCGAATAAATTCGTTTTCTACCTCGTGTCGGCCTTCATTGTTTTGACGAATGAGCATGAGGATCGCCATCAACATATCTAAGGGTTCAAAGCCTGCGATGACCACGGGCATTGCCCAGTCGGACGCGAAGGTTTCATAGGGTTTGGAACCAATGACCGTGGAGACGTGAGCGGGGCCCACGAGACCGTGAAGTTTCGGTGCTGCTTCTCTAACGGGGGCCGTTTTGAGGATATGTTCCATGGCCGCAGGTGTTAGGACGTGGCTTACCAGTGCCGAAAAGTTCTTTAATCCCAATTTTTGTGCCGTTTTAATGGCAACAGCCGTGGGTGGTGTTGTGGTTTCAAAACCGATCGCAAAAAAGACGACATCTTTTTCCGGATTGTCTTTGGCAATGGTGACAGCATCCATGGGGGAATAAACCATACGAACATCACCGCCATTGGCGCGACAATTAAATAGCGATTGTCCTTTAGCGGCTGGAATCCGCAAGGTATCTGCGTAGGTACATAAAATGACGTGGTGTTTAAGCGCTAACTCAACTGCCATTTCAATACGACCGATGGGTAAAACGCAGACGGGGCAACCAGGGCCATGGATCATGCGAACGTTGGCAGGCAACAACTGGCTCAAACCCCAGCGCGATAAAACGTGCGTGTGCCCGCCACAAAATTCCATAAAACGGTACTGACGATCGGGGAGGGCTTCTTTTCGGATCGCCTCACAAATCTTTTGCGCTTTTTCCTGATCACGGTATTCACTGACGTATTGCATGACTTATCCTCTAAGCAACGTTGGGCGTTTGAAGCGTGCTTAACATCTCAAGCGTTGTTTGGGCCTCTTTTTCATCAATGCGGTTAAGCGCAAAGCCCACGTGCACAATGACCCAATCGCCCGCTGTCGGATTGTCGATTAGGGCCACATTGACTTCCTTTTCAACGCCGTTAAAGTCGCAAAGGGCAATGTCTTCGGCTTGAACTTTCAAAATTTTCGCTGGAACGGCTAAACACATAATGATGATTTCCTTTGAGTGGCATCACCGCGATAACTAAAATCGTTGACACCGTTTTCTTTGGCTAATGTGGCAAGCCACAACTGCCCTAAGGCTAGTCCTCCGTCGCCCGCAGGGACTTTCTTTGGAAAATAACCCGTAAGCCCCAAGCGTTGCAACTCATCCAGAAGCGCTCTCGTCAAAAGACGATTGGCCATGCAACCGCCTGTTAAAGCGATTTCACCTTGATAGTTGATTTCATCGCAAACACTCTTAACCTGTGTGGCTAATGCAAGAGCCATCGTGGCATGAAAGTCCGCTGCCCATTGCGCACGATCGTTGTCACTTTCAATCATGGCTTTCATAAAGGGTAGCGGGTTAATGATGCCATTTTCAATGGGCATGAGTTCTGCTCGGGCAACGCCATTTCTTTGGGTGGCCAAGGACTCTAAAAGCATGGCCGCACGGGCTTCATCGTGTTGGACTTCACACAACCCAAGAAGGGCACTGACGGCATCAAACCAACGTCCCATGGCGTCTGTCGTGGGGCTGAGTGCTGAGTTTTTAACGAGTTCACCGAAATGATCGGCAAACGCTAAGCAAGGGAAACGTTTAGAAATTTCGTTATCTAGCCCTAAAAGCGTTAAGACGGACGCGACCATGCGTTGTGGTTCACGGGCCGCTTTGTCAGCGCCTCCCGGCATGGGAAGTTCGAGTAAGTGTCCTAAGCGTTGGTAGCCCGTCGCATCAACTAAGAGAAGTTCGGATCCCCAGGCTTCATGATGGGGGCCCAAGCCCACACCGTCTAACGCCAGTCCTAAAGTAGGGATTTTGCGTTCGAGTTCTGCCATCACCACGCCAATGTGCGCTGCATGATGTTGAATGGTGTAGCAAGAAAGATGGTGCTTTTTGGCGTAGTCAACGGCCAAGTGCGTGCTCGCAAAATCGGGGTGCGTGTCGCAGGCGACAACGCTTGGCGTGATTTCAAAAATACTCTCTAAATGAGAGACGGCTTCGCGATGCGCGTCGATGGTTTTTGTGTGATCCAAGTCACCGATGTGTTGAGATAAAAAGATGTCCTGATCGCGGCTCACGGCCACCGTGTTTTTTAAGTAAGCCCCCGTTGCTAAAGCGTTTTGAACCGTATCTCTGAATTTAATGGCTTCAGGTGCATAGCCTCGAGAACGACGCAAAAAGACGGGCGTGTCTTTGATCACACGAACCACGGAATCATCGCAACGCGTCACGATGTCACGGTTGTGAATAAGCCAAGCATCAGCGATGTTGTCTAGTCGCTCAAAAGCTTCCTCATTGTCAATCACCAACGGTTCACCCGAAGGGTTGGCCGAGGTCATCACCAAGGCTTCGTTTAACGCAAGATCCTCAGTCCATTGGGCACCGTCAGGTTTACCGGCGAGCGTATGAAATAAGAGCCAATGCACCGGTGTGTAGGGTAGCATTACGCCCAAGTCAGAAAGGCCCGGCGCAATGCCTTCAAGTTCAATACCGGCTTTTTTCGCCAATAATACGATGGGGCGCGCAACGCTAGTGAGAACCTCTTTTTCTTTCTCAGAAATTTCTGTAAAAAGTTTGGCACTTTCTACATTGGCCACCATAACGGCAAGTGCTTTTTCTTCACGACGCTTTCTTTGTTTGAGTCGTTCGACGGCCTGGGGATTTTTGGCATCGCAAACCAAATGAAAGCCTCCCAGGCCTTTGACGGCTACAATTTCGCCACGGCGAATGGCTTCAATCGTTAAATCAATGGCATCGCCCTCAATGGCTTGGCGATTTTTTTGTGCAAAGGTGAGTTGTGGCCCACACTCAGGACAAGCGTTAGGTTGCGCATGAAAACGGCGATCCAAGGGATCGTGGTATTCCGTGAGACAATCATCACACATGGGGAACTTGGCCATTGATGTTTGTGGACGATCGTAGGGCAAGTGGCGCGTAATGGTAAAGCGAGGCCCGCAGTGCGTGCAGTTCGTAAACGCATAGCGATAACGACGATTGGCGGGGTCAAACATGTCTTCTAGGCATGCATGGCACGTTGCCGCATCGGCGGTAATGGCGGTTTTAACCTGACCGCCTTGACTTTCGGTGATGGTAAAAGACGTATAGCCTCGCCAAGGGATGTCAGAGGCGTGAATGAAATCAATGCGGGCAAGGGGCGGCTTTTCCGCTCGCATTTTGTCCGGGAATTGAAGGACGCGATCGGCATCGCCCTCTAAAACCACGCCCACGCCTTGGGCATCGTTAAAGACCTCACCCGTCAGATGCAAATCCATTGCGATACGGTAAACGGTCGGTCGGAACCCTACGCCTTGAACCAAACCGTTAATACGGAAAAATTTCGCAATCCTCTCTTGCATGATTTCACTCACTTTCCGGTGCTTTAAAGCCCCGCAAGAATCAATTGAGCCTTAAGCCACTTCACCCAATTGTCCATGCCATCGCCCTTGGTTGCAGAGACTTGAAGGATTTGAATTTTGGGATTGACGCGACGGGTATATTCTTCGCACTTTTCAATATCGAAATTAAGGTACGGCAATAAGTCCACCTTGTTAATGAGCATGATGTCGGCGGCTCTAAACATATCGGGGTATTTCAAGGGCTTGTCTTCCCCTTCGGTCACCGACAAAATCACGACCTTGTGAGCTTCGCCTAAATCAAATTCGGCGGGGCAGACGAGGTTGCCAACGTTCTCAATAAAAAGCGCAGAGCCTTCGACGGGCGTCATGTGGCCGATGGCGTGGTGGACCATGTCAGCATCCAAGTGGCAGCCCTTGCCAGTGTTGATTTGATGGGCACTAGCACCCGTAGCACGAATGCGATCGGCATCGTTACTTGTTTGTTGATCGCCTTCAATGACGGCAATGGGGAATTCGTTATTGACTGCGCGGATCGTTGCGCAGAGCAATTCTGTTTTGCCAGACCCGGGGCTTGAGACAAAATTGAGCGCCAGCATGCGATTTTTACGGAAAAGGGCACGATTAACATTGGCCACTTCGTTGTTGCGGCTCAAAATGTCTTCTTCAATGGCAATGGCACGTTCGTGGGACACGCTTGCATCATGAGAGTGATGCTCATGATGATGGTCGTGATGATGATCATGATCGTGATCATGATGACTGTGCGTGTGGGTGATGACGTTACCGTTTTCATCCACATGGGTGTGCGTGTGTTGATGGCCTTCAGAGCAGCCGCAAGTAGTACACATATTCATTTTCTCCTATTAATCATCGCTAGCGATGATATCGATCACTTTTAATTCAGTACCGCCCGTGGCGGTGAGTTGGTAGCCACCACAGACCGGGCATGGGTTGCCGTAAGCGTGAAGGGGAATCGTTTTTGAGCACGTCATGCACCAGGCTGCACCGGTTGGTCTTTCGATGACAAGCTCAGCGTTTTCAACCACGGTGCCTTTGGTGACAGAAAGCCAGGCAAAGCGAAGACTTTCAATATCAACGCCCGCAAGTTCACCGATACTTACTCTCACGCTTTTGATTCGTTTAATGGCATGCATCGTGGCGGTTTTTTCAACAACGCTCACAATGCCTTCGGCAATGGAGACCTCATGCATTTTCGCTCTCCCTGACAATGTCAATGCGCGTACAGGCGTCAAACGCCGTAGCGATCATGGATAAACCGCTTTCCATCGCATTGTCATCGTTAATGTATTTGCGAGCATAGAGATTCATTTGCTCAATCATGGGGCCTTGGTTTTGAAAGCTCCATTCCGTAGGTGCAACGATGTGCAAATTGTCCACTTCGTCTTTATTAAGCGAGAGCATGTGAATCAAGCTGCCGCGAGCCGTTTCTACCAAGCAAAGACCGAGACCCTTGGGATGGTGATAGGCGCGAACGTTAAAAAGCGGCAATTCGCCTGCGACGAAGTGTTGCAATTCCAAAAGTCGTGCTTGAATGAGCGCTTTGATGTTAAAACTTTCTCTTGCGAGACTAGCCTCCCTGCGATCACGAAGTCTGGCAATGGCGCCAGTGATTCGAGGTGTTTGCAGTTGAGGTGTCAGTGCAAAATTGGGGTTTGTGACAAGCGCCTGCATGAGTGCTTCAAGGGTTTCTGGCTTTTGAAGTTCACTGGGTAATAAAAGCGCATCGCCCGAGATGGCAGGCAGGCTATTGAATCGATCATAGGCCTGTGTGATAGCACCAATGGCTTTCGTTTCTCGCATAAACCAAAGGGTGGCAAAGGCACGCGTGTCATCAAAAAGGTCATCAACGGCTAACCCGAAATTGTCTTTCGAAGACAGAGTCCAAAGGCGCTCTTTCAATGCGCCCAAAGTTTTAAGCGTTTCAGCACTCGCCTTGGTGTGATAAACAAAGGCGTTAAAGTCCAAACTGATGACTCTGAGCGTTTCCAAAATGGCTTCGACCGTGATGAGCATTTGCGCATTTCGAATCTGACGTTCATCAAAGAAGTGATTCACTGAACTGAACGTTTCGCAGTTCAAACGACTTGGGAAAAACGCTGCTTTATAAGCAAAATCAAACGCCGTACTTTGCGCAATGGGGCAAAGGCCAAGAAGTGATCGGAGCATCGATTTGGCAAAAGGGGCCGTTTTGCCGGCAATCGCCATCGAAATCGCGCGCGTGCGGTGATTGGTGAGTTCAATCGCCGGGGAGTCATTTTGGGCACGGTTGATTTTGAGGGTGATGGCGTTGTTCATTTGTATTCTCTTTATTTCCAAGGTTTAGCAAAGAAATCCCTTCTTGAGGCGGATGTTTTTTCAAAGGGCGTTTTTTCGGGTGTTAAGGGCGTTCCGGCTTCTTCTTTGATGGCTATGGTCTTATTGGACATCATCAAGGAAAGAGCTTGCGAGGCAATGGCTTCTGCCGTTTTTTGATCAGGAACATCAGTGAGCGGGCTCATCAGACTGCAAGCCAAATACCTACCCAATACGGGGTCATCAATACCCATAAAGCTAAAGGGGCCGGCGGGCAGTTGAAGGGCCGTCACTTTGGTCACGGGGACATCGAGCCACGTCTTGGCGTCACCGCAGGCAAAAACCACCAAAATGGACCAAGGGGTCACAACAGCCCCGATCCAATGTTGATGGTAGCGTGTGAAGCCAAATGCACGAACATGAATCTTCGGGTTGCAGATGGGAAGCCCACACATACGACTTTGGGCAATTTGTCGAAAGCCTTCTTCGAAGTGTCGCTCCGGAGAGCGTTGCCAGACGTAAACGTCAGAAGTAGTCACGTTAAGCTCCCTTATCCTGAAGATGATTTTTTAGGTTACCGCAATTTCAATAGATTTAAGCTATAAGAGCATGGCAATTTGGGTATTTCAGCAAATGATTTGCAACCAAATGTCAGAATATGAATTTGTATCACCTAAGTGGTATAAAAGCGGGTAGAAGAAAGGGTTATGCTCAGACTATTTAAAGGCTACAATGAAAAAGTCGAAGCGATTGGCTGCTCCGATAAAGGCTCGTCTTTTTTTCGTCGAAACGAGCGAAGGAGAACACCCTATGCACGAAACTCAATACCAAGCTCTGCGTCGTCAAGGCGTTAGCCGCAGAAGCTTTCTTCAGTACTGCTCGCTGACCGCTGCCAGTCTTGGACTTGGAACGGCCGGTGCTCAAGAGATCGCTCATGCGATTGAAACCAAACCCAGAATGCCGGTTGTGTGGTTACACGGCTTGGAATGCACATGCTGTACTGAATCCTTTATCCGCTCTTACCACCCGGTGGCCAAAGACTTGGTCTTATCCATGATTTCGTTGGACTACGATGACACGATCATGGCGGCAGCCGGCCATCAAGCAGAAGCTGCCTTGGAAGAAACCATCACGAAGTACAAGGGCAACTACATTTTGGCCGTCGAAGGCAATATCCCGCTCAATGAAGACGGGGTGAACTGTATTCCGGGCGGTGAAACGTTCTTGAGAAAAATTCAACACGTCGCTAAAGACGCCAAGGCTGTGATCGGCTGGGGGTCTTGTGCCGCTTGGGGCTGTGTGCAAGCCGCAAAGCCCAATCCCACGAAGTCTGTTCCGATTACAGAAATCATTAAAGATAAGCCCATTGTTTTGGTGCCGGGTTGCCCGCCGATTCCCGAAGTGATGTCTGCGGTGGTGACCTACATCTTGACTTACGATCGTATTCCGCCGCTTGACCGTTTGGGTCGCCCGAAGATGTTCTACGGTCAACGCATTCATGATAAGTGCTATCGTCGCGCTCACTTTGATGCCGGTCAGTTCGTTGAAAAGTTCGATGACCAAGGCGCAAAGCTTGGCTACTGCCTCTATAAGGTAGGTTGCAAGGGTCCGACCACTTATAACGCTTGCTCCACCATTCGTTGGAATGAAGGTCTGTCTTGGCCGGTGCAATCCGGTCATGGCTGTATCGGTTGTTCCGAACCCAATTTCTTCGATAAGGGTTCATTCTATGAACATGAAACCACTGTGTTGCCGCCGGGCTTAGGTGGCATTGAAGCGACCGCCGATAAGGTCGGTCTTGCAACAGTGGGTGTTGTCGGTGCCGCAGCGATTGCTCATGCAGCACTATCAGCCGTTGCTCAGGCTCGAGCAAAAAAGACCAATAAAGATCTCGGGAGGGAAGAATAATGGCAGACCGTCGAATTGTAGTGGACCCTGTAACGCGCATCGAAGGTCACCTTCGTGTTCAAGCCGTCTTGGGCAACAATAATGTAATTACCGACTCTCAAAGTACCGGCACGATGTGGCGTGGTTTGGAAGTCATCTTAAAGGGGCGCGATCCCCGTGACGCATGGGCCTTTGTGGAACGTATCTGTGGTGTTTGCACGGGTATTCACGCCTTGGCCGCCGTCAGAAGCGTGGAAGATGCCATTGGTATCAAGATTCCTAAAAATGCCAACATCATCCGTAACTTGATGAATGCAACGCTTTATGCGCACGACCATATTGTTCACTTTTATCAACTCTCGGCCTTGGACTGGGTTGATGTGGTGAGCGCATTGTCTGCTGATCCTCGTGAAGTCTCTGAACTTCAAAAGAAAATCAGCCCGCATCATCCGTTATCTTCCCCCGGCTACTTCCGTGACGTGCAAAACCGTTTGAAGAAGTTTGTGGCCTCGGGTCAATTGGGGATTTTTGCTAACGGTTACTGGGGGCACCCGGCAATGAAATTGCCCGCAGCTGTCAATTTGTTGGCTGTGACGCACTACTTGGAAGCATTGGACTTCCAAAAAGAAATCATCAAAATCCATACGATTTTAGGTGGCAAGAACCCTCACCCGAATTATTTGGTGGGCGGTGTTGCCTGTCCGATCAATATGCATGAAACCGGTGCCGCCGGCAACATGATCAATGAAGTGACCATGAACTATATGCGAGACATCGCACAGCAAACCGTGGCCTTTGTTGAAAATGTGTACTTGCCTGACATTAAGGCCATTGCATCGTTTTATCCGGAATGGTTTAAGTACGGTGGCGGTTTGGTGAAGAAAAACGTGCTCTGCTACGGTGACTTCCCGGAAATTGCCAATGACTGGTCTGAAAAATCGTTGCAAATGCCCATGGGTGCGATTATCGATGGTGATTTAACGCGCGTTCATGATGTGGACTTACGCGATCTCAATCAAATTCAAGAATTTGTGGATCACTCCTGGTACAAGTACCCCGAAGGTCAAAAAGGTTTGCACCCGTGGGAAGGCGTGACCGATCAAGCGTTTGAATTGTCCGAAGGCTCTGTCGGTACGAACACCAAGTTTGATTGGTTGGGTGAAGCCGGTAAATATTCTTGGATTAAGAGTCCGCGTTGGAAGGGTCACATGATGGAAGTCGGTCCCTTGGCTCGCTTGATTGTCTCGGTGGCTAAGGACGTGAAGCACTTTAAAGAACCGGCACTTGATTTGTTGAAAGAACTTAACCTTCCTCTGGAAGCGGTTTATTCAACGTTGGGTCGTCATGCAGCACGTGCCTTGGAATGCCAATGGGTCGCACATAAGATGGTGCAATACGTTGACGACTTGGTTGCCAATATTCGCTTAGGCGATGAAGTTGCTGCCAACATGGAATTCTGGGAACCGAAGACGTGGCCCAAGGAATGCCGTGGGGTGGGCTTCTGTGAAGCACCGCGCGGAGCATTGGGTCACTGGTGCGTGATTAAAGACATGCGTATTGCCAATTGGCAAGCCATTGTGCCCACCACTTGGAATGCCTCGCCGCGTTCGGAAGAAGGTCAACAAGGCGCCTTTGAGACGAGTCTCATCGGTACGCCCATGGCCGATCCCCATCGCCCGTTAGAAATTATTCGCACTATTCACAGTTTCGACCCGTGTCTGGCTTGTGCCACGCACTTGTTAGACCCCGAAGGGCATGAACTTTGTGACGTTCGCGTGCGCTAGGAGGTCAATATGAAAATTGATCCCGTCACCTTTGAGGTTGACGCCTCGCAAGGCACGCAACCGATCTATGTCTGGGAGGCTCCTGTTCGAGTCTGGCACTGGGCAATGGCGGCGTGTATGTTTGTCATGATCGTGACCGGTTTCTTAATTGGTGAACCGTTGGTCGCCAATTTGGGAGACACTTGGGATACGTATGACTTTGGCTACATTCGTTTGGCACACTTTGTGGCCGGGATGGTTTTTGCGGCTTTGTTTGTCTATCGCCTCTATTGGGCTATTGTTGGCAATCGCTACGCTCGCATGATTTTCATTCCGCCCTTGTGGTCATTGAAGTGGTGGAAAGGGGTTTGGTCTCAAGTTCTTTACTACCTCTTTTTGAAAAAGACGGCGCCTGAATATGCCGGCCACAATCCGCTTGCACAATTGGCGATGTTCTCCATGTTTGTTCTCGGTAGCTTCGTGGTTATCATCACCGGTTTAGCGCTCTACGCCCAAGCTTGGGGGTGGGATACGGATTGGATGATTTGGTTCGGTTGGGTATTCTCGTTGCTGGGCGATGTACAGACCGTGCGTACGGTGCACCATGCTTGTATGTATGTGTTCATCCTCTTCTCGATTGCGCACATTTATATGTCCTTTAGAGAAGACGTCATGGGTGGAGCAACCACGCTTTCTTCCATGTCCACGGGTCTGCGCATGTTTAAAGAAAATCATCATTAAATGGGGTACAAAGAAAGCAAGGACAATTTGCGGACTTGCTTTCTGACTTTCTGAAACGCTCGCGATGTGACCTCTCATCATCGGCGGGCGTTTTTTACGCTTTGGGTTTCATAAAGGAAAAATAATGAGTAAAAACTTTCCAACTGAAGTGTTGGTATTAGGAATCGGAAACATATTATGGGCCGATGAAGGCTTTGGAGTTCGTGCAGTTGAAGCGTTTCACCAACGCTTTAAAGCAATCGAGGGCGTTCGTGTTATGGACGGTGGCACGCTCGGCAACTACCTCATCAATGACGTTACGGATTCGCGTCGTATTTTACTTTTCGATTGCTGCGATCTTAAGGCCGAGGCCGGTACCTTGCGCGTGCTTCGAGACGAAGGCATTAAGCTTTGGTCGAGTACTAAAATTTCGCCCCATCAAACGGGGATGAATGATGTGTTGGTCACCGCTGCATTGGGAGGCTACGAGCCTGAAGCCTTGACCGTTATTGGCGTTCAACCGAAAGAACTCAATGACTATGGCGGTAGCTTGACCGACGTTGTCAAAGCAAAAGTAAACCAAGCGGTGGATTTGGCTCGAGAGGAACTCAAGACGTGGGGTTTTGAGGTCAAAGAGCGTGAGGTCGATGAAGTCGTTGAGCCCTTGGGCTTTTCCTCTTTGGAGCTTGATCCCTATGAAACCGAACGCCCGAAAGAGACCGACGCTTGTCGTGTAGGGGATATTCGATTTTTAAAAGCAGGGGATAAATCATGTGCGTAGCCATTCCCAAAAAAGTCCTGTCCGTTAAGAAAGTGGCCGGTGGCCAAGTCGCTATGGTGGAAGGCAACGGCAATGAAGAAAAGGTGGACATCTCCCTTTTGGACGCAGTCAAAGAAGGCGATTACATTCTTGTTTTCCGCTCGGTCGCATTGCGTAAAATCGATGAAGAAGAAGCCAAACAAATTTCTGAAGCGCTAAAGTGTGTGGATGCTGTGATGAGAGGAGAAGGCGACGCTGCTACGATTGAAAGTGGCTTTGGTGACCTTATTCACGAAGAACCTCAATTGCCCGAGCACTTAAAGGCATTGGTTGGCAAGAAAACGCTTGAGGATTAGCGCATGGCAACGGTAAAAACAAACTACATTGACGATCAAAAACATCCTGCTTTAGTTCGTTTATTTGAGACCGAAGGTTTTTCGCATCTCAATGAGGAAAATCTAGACGCTTTTTTGGCAAAAGAGGGGTTAAAGCTCGCAATCTTTGCCGACAATCCCAATGACCGTAAAACAACGCTTGATATTGCGGTGATTGCACCGGAATTAAAAAAAGCTTTTGAAGGCACGCTCGTTGAGACCGCTTGGGCCGATTTTAAAGTCGCTCGCAGTCTTGCTGCACGTTGGGGCTTGCGTTCAATGCCATCCGTTGCGATCTTTATTGATGACGTATTTTGGGGCGCTGTTCAAGGTTTAAAAACGTGGGAAGAGTATTGTCGGTTGATTCCTGAAATTTTGTTGCAAGAAAAACCCGCTCCGCGCACGATTGCCGTTCTTAATAAAGACGCGTCCGGCGGTTGTGAGGAATAAGGAAACGAATTATGAGTATGCATCACACTTCCATCCGTTGGGCCAATGTTGATTTGGACCGAGAAACGGAGTTGGCAGCAATTAAAGAAACCATTGAGCTCGTAGAGAAAATTAAAAGAGCTCTTAAGATCGGCATTGAACTTCAGCAATCTGAAAATCTTTGTGCGATTGATTTTGATACATTTAATTCAAAGCACATGGATTTTATTTTGGCAACGTTAGGCGTGGGCGAAGCACGCATTGTTTTGCGTAAAGACGATATTCGAATGGCAGAAACGGGGATCAGTGGCGTTTGGCGAGTGCAAGAAAAGGGGGCACAACGCTTCGAAGTCTCAACCCTTCCCTCACCCTTGCTGAACGTTTTAAAAGCTCCCTGTGCGCCATTAGAGGCGCCTGACGCTGTTCCTGAAGGTGCCTTTGTTGCACCAGCGATTTTAAAAGAGCTTGAACACGCTCAAGGTAACGTCAAACTTGATCAAATCTCCTTTGATCCACCCTACATGGTGGAGCTCACGCGCCAACCGTTATCCGATATCGATAAAGACTTTTTGACAGCGGCTTTAGGGGTTGGTGATGTTGCGATCGAACTTTCAGGTTTTGCTAATGCCAATATCCAAAGTACGCAATACCAAGGGATTTGGCGCAACACCATTTTGAATAATGCCGGCAAAGAATTGTTAGACTCTTATGTGGTGACATGCGTTCCGCCCGAAGTGCCCAGTGCGCCCGAAGAGATGGCCGATGCCATCACGCAATGTGATGAAATCCTTGAGTGGCTTAAAGAGGACTTGGAACGCGACACTGAGGGGTAAATCCATGAGTAAAGTGGAACGCATTGATGAAATGCTCGATCGTTTAAATCGCGAACGTGCGCAAAAGACCACGAAAATGCAATGCAAGGTCTGTTGGTACGTCTACGATGAAGCATTGGGTTGCGAAGAGTTTGATATTGAACCCGGGGTGAGTTTTAACGATTTACCCGAGCATTTCACGTGCCCGAATTGCGGCAACGATAAGTCCGCCTTTTTACCTCTGGACGACGAAGAGAGCGCATTGTGAGATTAGTGATTACAGTTGGTGGTAACGCACTCTTAAAACGAGGCGAATTATTAAGTGCTGCCAATCAAAGAGCCAATGTTCGCACGGCCTGCGCAGCCATTGCCCGCGTCATGGCCGAGCACGAAGTCGTATTAAGTCATGGCAACGGCCCCCAAGTGGGGCTTTTGGCCCTTCAAAACGATGCTTACAAAGCTGTCCCTGCTTATCCCTTTGATGTTTTGGGGGCCGAAAGTCAGGCCATGATTGGTGTGATGATGGTCGAAGAACTCAAAAACCTTTTGCCTGAAAAAGACTTTGTCAATCTCGTTACCCGCACCGTTGTGAGCGCAACGGATCCCGCCTTTGATCAGCCGTCCAAATTTATTGGACCCGTTTTAACGAAAGATGAAGCTCACGTTTTAGCAAAAGAAAAAGGCTGGGTGATCAAACCCGACGGTGAACATTTCCGACGTGTAATCGCAAGCCCTGAGCCCGTAGAGATTTTGGAGTTACCTGCGATTAAAACGCTTTTAGACAATGGTTTTAATGTGATTGCCGCAGGTGGCGGAGGCGTGCCCGTCATCTGTGAAAACGGGGTGTACAGAGGCATTGAAGCCGTGATAGATAAAGATTTTGCGGCAAGCTTATTAGCGATTGAATTAAAAGCTGAGCGCTTGATTATCGCCACGGATGTTGATGGCGTTTACGAGGATTGGGGCAAGCCCAATCAAAAGCGCATTGATCGCATTCGCGCCCAAGAATTACTTGAGGGCACGTGGGCGCCGGGCTCCATGGGTCCGAAAGTCAAAGCCGCTTGTCAGTACGTCTTAAAAACCAAAAAAACAGCCACCATTGGAGCGCTTCATGAAATTGAAGCCATGGTGGCCGGTCAGAAAGGAACTGTCATCGTTCCTTAACTCAAATTAACGGCAGCGATAAGCGCGACCGATATTGGTGATGTTTTCTAACGAATTGTCATCATCGGTGCTATTGAAGGAATCCGTAATCAAAACGACATTGGCACCGAGCTTTGCTGCCTCGTTTCTCAAATCATTACGAGCACCTAAGGCGAGATTCTTGTTGGGCGTCCAGTTGCCCGTAATCCAATTGCCTTGAGAACCTGCGACTTCACCGACAAACTGACAACGTCCTGCATATTCTTGCGGCATGCTTTGAACGATGACGACTTGTTGACCTTGTGGGGTGACAGAAGTGGCACTGCAGCCTGCCAATAACAATAACGGAAGGGCAGAAAGTAAAAGAATCTTTTTCATGATGTTTTTTATTAAAAATTTTGCACCCGTTAAGTTTAATGCAAAAAAGCGAATAGACAAAGAAAAACGCGAGCTCCGAAGAACTCGCGTTTGGTAACTTTTAAATCCGATTAGGGATTATTAGTTCCACCAGTTGTTGACCGGTTCGTACTTAACGATCGGTTCGCCAGAGTCGACGAGTTCCTTACCGTTGCTGTAGTACGTCCACATCGTCAAGGAACCGCAAGCGATCATAGCGACCACGAGGCAGTACATGATCTTGCGGAGAGCTTCACGGTTACCGGCGCAAACGTCCCACTTGACGGCCAAGCGGTACAAACCGATCATGCCGTGCAATTCGGTAGCAACCAAGAAGATGAACGTCCAGACCAAACCGTTGTGATACGTGTGAACGGAAGAAAGGTTAGGTCCAATGGAGTGCGGGTCAAGCAACATCGGCGTGACGTGCGGGAAAACCATGCCCGTCAAGATCACAGCGGTCACGATTTGAACGATCCAAAGCGTGGTGTCGCGGTGAGCGATGAATTGATATTGGCCCTTGATGTTATGGAACATGCGATAGCTCGTCGGGAAACGACGCAAAGCCATCAAGGCGTGGATGATAACGAGGAGCGTGATAGCGCCAACGAAAACAACGTGCATCCAAGCTTGTTCTTCACCGAAGATCGGATAACCGCCGGAGAAAGCAACCAAGTTCCAGAAAACGTCTTTGCCCAATTGAATGGAGCTCGTGAAAGCCATGTGGCAGAACAAGAACAAGCCCAACAAGAGACCCGTGACGGATTGTGCAACGTCACAGTAAGCCGGCCACTTGCTTGCGCGCTTGGCGTTAGCCAATTCCACACCGGCGATGACTTCTTCAGACGTCGGGGTGTTGGAATACTTTTCTAAGTCAGTGGTATACATCGACATGATGAGAGTTTACCTTTATAAGAAGTTATGTCCTAAATTAAACGCGGTCCAAAGCATTTAATCAGACTCTATCAAATAGTAAAAATGTCCGAACGGACACGATTACCATTCCGACATACGAATGATCCACCATTTTCATGTAAAAAGGTTTGCGTTATGTCAGAAGTTTTGCTCTTTTTTCAGATTATTTTAAGCTTCAAAAGAGTAAAAATGAGGGTTAACCCTAGATAGTTGCTTGTTAATTCATCAAATGATGTAAAAGCGTAAGGGTTAACCCTAAATTTCTTGGTTTGGAAATTTACAAAGATTAAAGCGTACCGAACAAACGGTCACCGGCATCACCCAAACCTGGAACGATGTAAGCCTTTTCGTTCAAATGATCGTCCAAGCTTGCCGTAAAGACCTTAATATCGGGGTGCAATTCTTGGAAGGTCTTCATCCCTTCAGGAGCGCACAATAAGCAAATAAAGACGATACGATCGGCCGGCACATTGCGCTTTTTCAGTACGTCCACGGCGTGAGCAGCAGAGTAACCCGTGGCCATCATCGGATCGACAACAAAGAACGTACGATCTTGCACTTCGGGCAACTTCACCAAATATTCCACCGGGTGGTGATTTTCATCGCGATACATACCGATGTGACCGACACGAGCGCCCGGCATCAAATCCAAAAAGCCATCAGCCATACCAAGGCCGGCACGCAAAACCGGAACGATCACAGGCTTTTTACCCGACAAGAACGGCGCATCGTATTCGCACAACGGCGTCTCAATCATGCGCGTCGTCAAGGGGAGGTCACGCGTGACTTCATAGCCCATCAAAACGGTGATTTCACGCAACAGGGCGCGAAAATCCTTTGACGGGGTATCCTTTTTACGCATGATGGAGAGTTTGTGCTGAATCAGCGGATGGTCAATGATGTCCAAATTAGGGAAACGAGAATCTTGACGCATTTAAATGTCCTTCCATTGAAGAGGTTAACCTGACTATCTTAACGGTTTCTATTCTGAATTGTGAGCGATTTTTAAAAAAAGGGAACAAAAAGCCTCGAGAGTGTTAAAGTTAGAGGGAAATTCATTTCAACAGTAAGAGTTAAAAATGCATCTTCGAACCGTTTTTTTAATCCTTTTGTTAATTTTTTGCTCCATCTTCCTCGTCGTGAACTGGGAAGGGGTGATGGCACCGGTGACGGTGAATCTCCTTTACACAGAAACGCAAGCGCCGTTAGGTTTAATTTTGTTGTTGGGCCCGGGTCTTTTGATCTTCGTTTGCCTGATTTATGGCTTTGTCCAACAGGCTGCGCTTGCCATGGAGTTGCGTCGCGTTCATCGTCAATTGCAAAACGCTCAAGATTTGGCTTCCAAGGCTGAACTTTCCCGCTTTAATGATTTGAAAAAAGACATCGATCAACAAATCAAAAAGCTTCAAGATAAGAGCAGTGAACAACACGCTGCCTTAACGACGAAGTTAACGGCCATTGAAGAAGAATTGGAAAGCAATACCCGCGTGACGATTGATTCGATTTCGGCAAGCGTCGGTGAAGTTGAAGATCGCTTAACGCAGCTTGTGGATTGGGCCGGTGGCAAGTCGGTGACGATCACTGAAAAAGAAAAGACAGAAAAGGCAGAATAGTTTTTTCAGGCTAATGCAAAAGAGGTTAGACCTTTGAAATCTAACCTCTTTTAATTTTTGTGTGTTGTGTGCGATTAACGTTTAGAGACTTTTCGCACGCACCAGTCACCGAAACTTTGGATGACTTGAACAAACACGATCAAAATCAACACCACAGTCCACATCACATCAGGCATGTAGCGGTTATGGCCATAACGGATACCGATGTCGCCTAAACCACCGCCGCCGATGGCACCTGCCATAGCGGAGTAACCCACCAAGGTCACAATGGCAATCGTGACACCGGCAACAATGCCGGGCAAGGCTTCAGGCAACAAAACCTTATTGATGATTTGCATATTGGTGGCACCCATCGATTGAGCGGCTTCAATCAAACCGCGATCGACTTCACGCAAGCTCGTTTCAACCAAGCGGGCAATGAAAGGCGCCACACCAATGACTAAGGGCACGAGCGTGGCTGTGGTCCCGATTGTGGTTCCGACGAGCAAACGCGTTAACGGGTAGATGGCGACCAACAAAATGATAAAAGGCGTCGAGCGTACAGCATTAACCAAAACGCCCACCACGGCGTTTGTGGCTAAGCGTGGCATTAAGCCGTCTTTGTCGGTCACGTGAAGTAAGACGCCCAAAGGAATACCGATCACGCTACCTAAGATACCGCTACCGATCACCATGATGACCGTTTCGACAAAACCGTCGCCTAACAGGGCAATAATTTCGGGACTCATAACGGCACCTCTTCAAATTCAACGTGATTTTGAGCTAAAAACTGAGTGGCAGCTTCAAAGGTTTGTTGATCCGGGCTTTCAGCCAAAATGGTCAACATCCCGAAGTTAGAACCTTGGAGCTCTTCGACTTGGCCCTGCAAAATGTTGAAGTCCACATTGTAGGTGCGCGTCAACATGGAAAGAACGGGGAGCGTCACTTCTGAGCCAATAAAGGTTAAACGCAAAAGTTTGGCAAAGCGTCCCTTTTCTTCGGCTGCGGCAATCAAGGTCTTCACGTTATCAATAATGCGTTGCGGCATATCGTGAATCATGATGTCGGCTAACATGGCGCGCGTTGTGGGGTGTTTCGGGTGACGGAAGACGTCTAAAACGGTACCGGCTTCGACAACTTGACCTTGATCCATCACCACTACGCGATGGCAGATTTCTTTCACGACTTCCATTTCGTGCGTGATCAACACAATCGTGACACCCAAGGTTCGGTTGATGTGTTGCAAGAGTTCAAGCGTTGCACGCGTGGTTTCGGGGTCCAAGGCGCTCGTGGCTTCGTCAGAGAGCAAAACCATCGGGTCGTTGGCTAAAGCGCGAGCAATGCCCACACGTTGCTTTTGGCCACCGGATAATTGAGACGGGTATTTGTCTTTGTGATCGTTTAAACCGACCAAGTCAATGAGGTGAGTGACTTTCTTTTCGATTTCAGCCTTAGGCGTCTTTTGCAATTCAAGCGGCAAAGCGATGTTGTCGAAAACGGTACGAGAACTCAACAAATTAAAGTGTTGAAAAATCATGCCGATTTTCGTGCGGATTTGACGCAACTGAGCTAAAGAAAGGTCGTTGAGACATTGACCATTGACAACCACACGGCCTTGCGTGGGTTGCGTTAAAAAGTTAATCGTACGAACGAGTGTCGATTTACCTGCACCGGAGCGACCGATAATACCGAAGATTTCTCCTTTATTGATATGCAAGGAGACATCCTTTATCGCGTGGACGTCTTTACCGTCCGGTGCTTTAAACGTTTGGGATAAGTGTTCAATCTCAATCATTGTGAGAAAGGCTTCAAAATAATAAGGAAAAGCAAAAGACTATCACGAATCCGAGGTTCTGTCAGGCAAAAAAAGGATACTTAAGGTCAGAGATGCGATCTGAGCTAATGATTAGCCAATAGGAGGGGCCCAAAAACGCACCGGATTGTCTTTGTTGTTAATGATCAAATGCCGTTTGTCCTGAGTTTGAAAGACGGGCCACGTGTCATCATCAAAACGACCCTTGTGCAGAAATTGTCCCCACAAAGTTTGCATTGTTTCGGTGAGTTTTTGCATTTCGTTGTCATCAGCCCCTTTGAGCATCTGCGCACCATGCCAATGACTGTATGTGCCAAACACAAAAGGCAACTCGATGCAGTGGCAACTGTTATAGGGCGAAAGCGGAGCCTTCCATTCAAAATGATATTTCCAGATTTCAATGCCGCTGTTAGAGAGGCTTTCCGCAAGTTGCTGCGCCGGTTGATCAAAAAGGGCGATCTGGCGTTTGCGAAGTAGTTCGAGATTATCGGGGTCTCTTAAAAGACTAAAAGCATGTGTTTCTTCGGCAGTGGTTCCGACAATGAAGCGAGTACCTCGGATTTTTGCTTCACGCACAATGGCATCAATGCACTCTTGGGACGTTTGCCAACCGTCTTTGACAGGCTTGAAAATCATGTTTTGGTGTTGGGGACCGCATACTTTGGTACATTCTTTCATCGCACGAAGAATGTCCTGTGTTGTTTTTTCTGAAAGTTTTTCCCGAACGCAAGGATCGGTTGGATTGAGCCCTATCGCTTTGAAAAACTCGCAACCAATGGCATCAGCATCTTTTATCGTGTGATTGCCTCGTCCGATGGAGGGACTTTGAAGAATGATGTTTTGAAAAAGTCCCCGCGTTTTCGGAAGAGACAAAATGTGCAAAATCGCATTGGCACCGGCCGATTGCCCAAAGAGCGTGACACGGGTGGCGTCACCTCCAAAATGAGAGATGAATGCTTGAATCCACTCTAAGGCACAGATTTGGTCTTCAATGGAGAGATTTTCTCGATTGATGCTTGGGTGATGCAAGTGACCGAAGGCGCCTAAACGGTAATTAACGCCGACCACGACGCAGTGCGCTGATCGGGCAAGGCTTTGACCATCGTACCAAGGTAAATCACCGGCACCGCTACAAAAGGCCCCTCCATGGAAAAAGACTGCAACGGGAAGCCTTTCATCAAGGCTTGGCGTACTGATCGCAAGCGTCAACGAATTCTCATCTTGAGGTGCATCAATTTCGCCCATGGGGGCATTTAAGTTGGAAGTGTTTTGAGGACAGATGGTGCCGGGGTGACGCGCATCCAAAACGTCGTTCCATTTTGTGAGTAGGGTTGGAAGATTAAAACGCGTTTGTCTTGTGATGGGTTCGCAAAAGGGAATCGAATGAAACTGATACACACCGTCAGTCGTGTGTCCGAGAATCTCGCCTAAAGGTGTAAGGAGTTTCATAATGAAACCTCAAGAATGCGAAAAGAGACACCCTCAGCATAACACTGATTTTTGTTCGTTTCTTGGGGTGGTGAATTTTTCTTGAAGCAGAAAACAAAAAACTCGTTCAACTGAACGAGTCTTGAAGTATGGTGCCGGTTAGAAGACTTGAACTCCCGACCTTCTCATTACGAATGAGCTGCTCTACCAACTGAGCTAAACCGGCTTTCCATTTAGTATCTCCGTGCATCGGAGAAGTGGAATTATGCAGATGTTTTTTAAAGATTGCAAGTCTTTTTTAGAAATATTTTTAATATTTTTGTCGAAGTCTTAAAAATCAAACGGTTATTGGTTAAAGCGCCATTGCTGCTCTAAAGAGCATGTAAGCAGCGAGGACAAACAATAAACTCGCAAAAATACGCTTTAAGGGTTTCGTGTCCATGCCGTGCGCCATCTTTGCACCCAACGGAGCCGTTAAAACGCTACACGCGGCAACGGAGAAAAGGGCCGGTAAATACAAAAAGCCCAATGAATATTCCGGCATACCGGGAATGTTCCAACCGCTGATGATGTAACCGATGGTACCGGCAAAGGCAATCGGGAAACCCAACGCAGCAGATGTGCCCACGGCTTTATGAATTGGGACGTTGCAAGAGGTCATAAGCGGCACCGAAATAAAGCCGCCACCGGCGCCCACTAAAGAGGATACGGAGCCCACAACAGTACCGGCTGCCGCAATACCTAAGTTACCGGGCAATTGACGGGTACTGACGGTTTTCTTACCGAAAAACATTCTCAAGGCTGAGTACATCACAAAGCAGCCAAAGAGCAATGAGATAGCAAAGTTAGACAACATGCCGGAAATCTGAGCCCCGATCAACGCACCGAGAAGAATTCCGGGGGCACCAGCCATCACCACCTTCCAAAGAACAGCACCGTGCGCATTGTGGGCGCGTACGCTTGAAGCTGAGGTAAAAACAATGGTGGCCAAACTCGTTGCAATGGCAACGTGAACCCCGACCTCATCGGGAACAACGCCCCCTGCCAAAATCATGGTTAAAAACGGGGTTAATACCATCCCGCCCCCAATACCTAATAAACCGGCTAAAAAGCCGGTACAGCAGCCCAAGGCGGCAAGCAGGATAAGGGTAGTGATTTCCATTTTAGATGGCCTTTACAAGGTGATTGAGAATAAACGTGTATTCGTCTTCGGTGACGGGCGTAATGGAGAGACGATTGCCTTTTTGAAGCACTTTCATCTCTTTGAGCTCTTTGTGTTGACGAAGCTCATTGATGCCAATTAGAGAAACTTCTTGATCGACTTCGATATCAACACAAACCCAGCGGGGATTTTCTCGTGTGGACTTGGGATCGTAGTAGTCATTTTGGGGATCAAATTGCGTTTCGTCCGGATGAACAGAAGTGGCGACGTGAGCTAAACCAACGATACCGGGTTCTTTGCACGAGGAGTGGTAGAAAAAGACACGGTCGCCAACCTGCATCTCATCTCGCATAAAGTTTCTTGCTTGGTAGTTTCGAATGCCAAACCAAGGAACACGGTGTTGAGGCATTTGCAGAACGCTTTGTACGGAGCACTCTGAAGGCTCCGATTTCATCAGCCAGAATTTCGACATGAATTACGCTTTGAAAAAAGAGAAGTCCCCATAAGGGTTGCCTTGCATCCTGAGTCCGAAGAATCAAGAGCGGTCACCTCTGAAGCGGGTTTCGGGGAAGCATCACGTGCCTCCGCACCACCGGCCCCAAGACCAGTAACCTAAGTGTTTAAGCATTGGAACAAGGAATCTTAAAGCAACTTATCACTTATAGGGACAAGACTAATTTTGGCCCAAATTGCAGAAAAAAACAATGGGAAAAATTGCTCTAATTGCAACAATTTTTCCCATCAAAGTCTTGACAAATTTGTTTCGTTTTACCAGGCCACGAGTCCTGTGTAATAAGTCACCAAAATAATGATGCCAAAGATGATGCGGTACCAACCGAAGGACTTAAAGTCGTTACTGGAGACGTAACGCAACAACCATTTCACGACAACCAATGCGCTTACAAAAGAGACAACAAAACCCACAATAAAGCCAATGGTCATGTCCGTGGTCCAAACAAAGGTTTGTTGTTCAGACACGCGCAAGAAGGTTTTCGCCAACGAATAAACCGTTGCACCGAAAATCGTCGGGATAGCAAGGAAGAAAGAAAACTCCGTTGCGGCCTTTCGAGATAAACCCAAGACCAAACCGCCGATAATGGTGGCGCCTGAGCGACTCGTTCCAGGAATCATGGCAATGCATTGCATGCAACCGACTAAGAACGCGTCTTTCACCGTCATGTCATCCATGTTAGGAACGCGAGGGGAGTAGTTGCGCTTGGCGTGAGCGTTTTCTACCCAGAAGATGATGAAACCACCTAAAACCAAAGCGACGGCAACGGAAATGGCATTAAAGAGAAGCTCTTCAATGAGATCGGCAAAAATCACACCTAAAATGGCGGCCGGTAAAAACGCAACGATCAAGTTAATGACCAGGCGTTGTTCTTTTTTTTGCGTGAATAGTCCCGTTGCCACTTGCCACAAGCGTTGGCGATAGAACCAACAAACGGCAAAAATGGCGCCCGCTTGAATAGCGATATTAAAGGTGTTGACTTCGGGGCCCGTGAAATTAAGAAGGTCGCCCGCAATAATCAAGTGACCGGTTGACGAAATCGGTAAGAATTCCGTCAAACCCTCAACAATCCCGAGGATGAAAGCTTTGATTTGATAGATGAGATCCATCGAAAACTCACTTCGTTAAATGCGTTCGTAGACCAAGTCCCAAACACCATGACCCAAACGTTCACCGCGGGCGTGGAATTTGGTCATCGGACGTTCCGTGATAGGGTTGGCCATCACCGGAGAAAAGCCATCATGCATGTTCTTCAATAACGGTTCTTGACTTAACACTTCAAGCATTTGTTCGGAGTAGTTTTCCCAGTCCGTGGCGCAGTGAATGTAACCACCTACGCGCAAATGTTTAACTAATTCATGAATGAAGGGTTGAGCGACCAAACGACGCTTGTGATGACGAGCCTTGCGCCAGGGATCTGGGAAGTAAATGTGAATGCCGTCGAGCATTTCTTCGGCCAACATGTTTTTCACCACTTCCACGGCATCGTGTTGAATGATGCGAACGTTCGTTAATTGCATTTCGTCTAAGCGAATGGCCAACGCACCGACACCGGCAGAGAAAACTTCACAACCGATAAAGTCGACTTCAGGGTGGGCTTGAGCAATAGCTGCCGTCGTCTCCCCCATGCCACAACCGATTTCAAGCACCAAGGGGGCTTTACGGCCGAAAATGGCTTCGGGATTAATCAACTTTTCTTCATAGTTGAGTGCAAAGCGCGGCAAGAGTTCTTCTAAGGAACGCTTTTGGGCTTGACTGATATGACCGCGACGCAACGTGAAGCTGCGAATGTGGCGCTTCTTGAGCACTTCAATTTCTTCAGGAGTGAGGATTTTCTTTTCAGACATTTTGCAGAAACAAAAAAACGGACAATTCGTCCGCTGAGTATACAGAATCGTCATGGAGCGGATGAGGGGAATCGAACCCCCGTCATAGGCTTGGGAAGCCTCTGCTCTACCATTGAGCTACATCCGCAAACTAGAGATGGCTAATTTTACTCGAAATCGGACGAAAAGAAAGTGCTGAAACAAAAATTTAAGGATGGTAACCGCTCCTACGATTAACCATCCTTTGGTTTAACTAATCAACGCAGGATTAGTAGTTCTCAGCACGCACTTCAAAGAAGCTTTGAGCGTAGCCGCAAACCGGGCAGGCTTCAGGAGCCTTCGGGCCCATGACGAGGTGACCGCAAATACGGCATTCCCACATCGTTTGTTCGGCCTTGGCAAACACTTGTTGCATTTCAACGTTCTTCAAAAGCTTACGATAGCGTTCTTCGTGAGCCTTTTCGATGGCACCGACTGCGCGGAACTTGGCAGCCAAGTCCATGAAGCCTTCTTCTTCAGCTTCCTTGGCAAACGTGGCGTACATGTCCGTCCATTCATAGTTTTCGCCGTCAGCGGCAGCGCCCAAGTTCTTGGACGTGTCACCAATCCAACCCAAAGCTTCACACCACAAGCGGGCGTGTTCTTGTTCGTTGCGAGCGGTTTGTAAGAAAATGGCAGCGATTTGTTCATAGCCTTCACGCTTGGCCACTTCTGCGAAGTACGTGTACTTGTTGCGAGCTTGAGATTCACCGGCAAAGCAGGTCATCAAGTTCTTTTCCGTCTTGGAGCCGGCCAACTTGCCGTTGCATTCGCACTTTTCAACCACGGGTTCAAAGGCCTCATAACCCTTCTTGCAGAGCGGGCAAATGATGTCCTTGGGCAATTCGCCATCACATTCGTGAACGTAACCGCAGACCTTACAGATATACTTCATCTTTTTTTCTCCTAAATCCCCACTACGATCGGTGTAGTGAGTGTGTAACATTTGTTCAGCTAATTCCGACAAAGGCTTGCCGTAGAACGTTTCATAAAGCGCTTTGATTTCTTCATTTTCATGACTCGTGCGCTTTTGAACAGGCAAACTTTCATCGCGTTTATAAAGAGCGTCAATACGCAATTGACGCGTTTGATCTTCTTGACCCCAATTGAGCTTGGGTTGACCGCCACCGCTGATGCAACCGCCGGGGCAGGTCATCACTTCGACCATATGGTAGGGCTTGTCAGCCGTCTTCAAAGATTCGATGAATTGACCGGCAGCTGCCGTACCGTAGATCACCGCCACATTCACCGTGGTACCGGCAACACCAAGGCTTGCTTCTTTGACGTTCTTTAAACCACGAACGGGCTTTAAGTCAAAGAGCACTTCAGGCGCCTTTTCACCGGTGATAAATTCATAGGCCGTACGAAGAGCAGCTTCCATCACGCCACCCGTATTACCGAAAATCACGCCGGCACCGGAGCCTTCACCCATCAAGCGGTCAAATTGCGATTCTTCGATGGCATCAAATTGGATACCACGAGCTTGGGCCCATAAGCCCAATTCGTGCGTGGTGACCACAAAGTCCGTGTCACGCATGCCGTCGACGCCCCAGTATTTGCTGGCAGCGCACATTTCTTCGCGACGGATTTCAAACTTTTTGGCCGTGCAGGGGGTAATGGCAACATGAACAATCTTCTTCGCATCGATCCCTTGGGCCTTTGCAAAATAGGTCTTAACGGTCGGACCTTGCATACCGATGGGGCTCTTAGCCGAAGAGATGTGTTTGATCATGTGCGGATAGAACGTTTCGCAATACTTCACCCAAGAGGGGCAACAGCTCGTAAATTGCGGCAACGTGGCATCCTTGTCTTGCAAGCGGGCAATGAGTTCGCTCGCCTCTTCCATAATGGTTAAGTCAGCGGCAAAGTTCGTGTCCAAAACGTAGTCGGCACCCAAGGCACGCAAAAGGCCTACCATCTTACCTTGCTCAAAACTGCCTGCGGGCATACCAAAGGCTTCAGCAATGGCAGCACGAACGGCGGGAGACGTGGACATCACGACAATGGTGTCGGGGTCGTTGATCGCTTTTTGAACATCGGGGTATTCAAGCGGACTAAAAAGGCTTCCCGTGGGGCAGACGTTAATGCATTGGCCACAGTGAATGCAGATGGCACGATCGCCTGTCTTTTCGAGGTCATAGCGACCATGCACGCCAATGTAGTCTTCGCAGACTTGACGGCACATTGCGCAGTTAACGCACAAGGCTTCATCGCGCTTAAGAGCGGGATTGTCGTCGTTAACGGCAACGCGTACATCGAGTGATTGGTGAATGGACATAAATTCTCCCTACAGTCCTACGATTGCAATCGTTTTGATTGCGACTCAGTATAGAGGGCGTGTTTTCAAATCACAATTGGACTTGTAAGCACCCTCAATAGTTAAAGTCTATTGACGCAAAACGCAACCCCAGCGGTTGCGTTTTACGTTATTTGTCATCAGAATCGGTTGGCTGATCAGCTTTGTCTCGTTTAGGGGCGGATTTATCCTGGCCAAGGCTTCCGAAAATACTTTTATTCGGATTGTCCTTTGCCCAACTGGTAAAGCCATAGACAATGATCAATGGAATTAAAATCCAATCGGCGATCAGCTCAAGCCATTCCATAACTATTTAGCGTGATAAGAGGTGACCAAGTCAACTTCTTCTTGAGAGCCCAAGAACACGGCCACACGTTGGTGTAAACCCGTCGGCGTGATTTCACGAATGCGTTCATAGCCATTGGTGGCACGGCCGCCGGCTTCTTCAATCAACCAACTCATCGGATTGGCTTCGTACATCAAGCGCAACTTACCGGCCTTCTTCGGATCACGGTTGTCGCGCGGGTACATGAAGATACCGCCGCGATTTAAGATGCGGTGCACTTCAGCGACCATGGCGGCAATCCAACGCATGTTGAAATTCTTGCCACGAGGACCCGTGACACCTGCCAACATTTCAGAAACGTAGCGTTGAACCGGGGCTTCCCAGTGACGCATATTGGAGCAGTTGATGGCAAACTCAGCCGTTTGCGGAGCCAACGTCACCTTTTCGATCGTTTGGAAGTATTCGTTCTTCGCAGAATCCAACGTAAAGACCGTCGTACCGAAGCCCAACGTCATCACCAATTGCGTTTGCGGGCCGTAGATCACATAACCGGCAGCCTTTTGTTGCGTACCCGGTTGCAAGAATTCTTCGTCCTTGACGTCGCGGTGCGGGGTGCCTGCGGGCAAAATCGAGAAAATCGTGCCGATCGAGACATTGATGTCGATGTTGCTCGAGCCGTCCAACGGATCAAACAAAACCAAGTAGGGGCCGATGTCGCAGTTTTCCGGCACTTGAAGGGCGTTGTCCATTTCTTCACTGGCCACAGCGCTGACAAAACCGCTTTCCATGCAGGCTTGGCTCATGATGTCATTGGCAATGATGTCCAATTTCTTTTGCGTTTCGCCTTGGACGTTTTCACTACCTGCGGAGCCTAAAACGCCAGCCAATGCACCTAAACTCACCTTAAAGCTGATGTCTTTACACGTTTCGGCGATGTGAGCAATAAGCCCAGTGAGCTTAGGATCCACACCGTGTTCATTTTGCATTTCTTGTAAATACAAGGCTAAAGTTTTTGCCATGGTTTGTCTTTCCTTTTCGTGGTGTTAGTGAGAGGCGTTGTTAAGAGCCTTACCCACGACTTCCTTAAGATTATTCGATAAATTCGGTTGAGAATAAACGTAGTTTAATGCACCAAACATCAAACGGGCACATTCGGGCGTGTAGCGACGCCAGCCATCAAGGCAGCGAGCCAAACGGGCAGCAATGGCCGGGTTAATGCGGTCAAGCTTCAAAACTTCACTTGCCCAAAGTTTATAGCCTTCGTTATCAGGACGATGGAATTCGGCCAAATTGTTTTGACAGAAAGCTAAAACCAACGAATAGACGTTGTTGGGGTTATTTGTGTTGTAGCCCGGATAACGTTCAATAAGGTTTTGCACGACATCCTTAATGGAGCATTCATCCATGGGGATGGTGGCCGTGGCTTGAACCGTAAACCACTTATTGATCAAAAGCGGTTCATCGCGCCATTCGGCCTCAGCAGCTTCGAGCAATGCATACTTGGTGGGCGAAGCACTATTGACAATAATGCGCAAGGCATCCAAGCGTTCGGTCAAATTTGAACTCGTTTCAAACGATTGACGGGCACGCAAGAGGGACTTGGCGTTGCCGCCGGCTAAGAGCAATTCAAAGCAAATCGCACGCAAGGCGCGACGACCCGAATCGGTCGGATTGGGTGAGTAGGTTGAACTCGGTAAGTTTTCATCAAACACGCGCATGATGACGTGTGAGAAAAGTCGGCCCAATTGGTCACGCAACGCACGCGTAGCGGCACGAATCGCCAAAGGATTAATCAAAGGCTGAGATTCAGCCACACGACGCTCACTCGGTAGCGTCAAGGCAATAGCCTTAAACGCAGCCGAAGCATGCTTGTCGGTTAACATCGCTTCAAAAGCATTTTTGAAGTGAGGATTAATCACCATGCGCGTACCGCGTTCATAATCCATCACCATTTCGTTAATGCAACGAAGCGACAACGCTTCCATGGCTTCGCAACGGTTAAAGGCATCGTTATCGAAGCAACTTAAAAAGACCAATTCTTCGTTCGTGTAGTCATAGTCCACAACAATCGGTGCAGAGAAATTGCGAGCCAAAGACGGTACCGGTTTTTCCTTTATGCCGACAAAGGTCCAAGTAAATTCCGTTTCGGTCAATTCCAAAATGCGGGAGTTGCCCTTCGGACTCGTTTCGGCTTGCAACTGCAACGGAATCGGGTTGCCCTTGGGGTTCAAAAGTGCAAAGCCAAAGGGGATGTGGAAAGGTTCCTTGTTGGCTTGACCAGGGGTTGCTGGGCACGATTGTGTGAGTTTTACCGTGTAGGTGGCACTATTGCGATTCCACTGCGTCTCGACCTTGACGTGCGGAGTACCGGCTTGCGTGTACCAACGCTTAAATTGCGTTAAGTCCTTCAAGTTGGCCTTTCCCATGGCGGCTAAGAAGTCGTCACAGGTGACCGCATTGCCGTCGTTTTCTTTGATGTACAAATCAAAACCACGCTTAAAGCCCTCTTTACCTAAAAGGGTTTGCAACATGCGGATAACTTCGGCGCCCTTTTCGTAAACGGTGGTCGTATAGAAATTATTGATTTCTTCGTAGGACTCGGGGCGAATCGGGTGAGCCATGGGGCCGGCGTCTTCTAAGAATTGCGTATCACGAAGGTAACGCACGTCTTCAATACGTTTGACGGCGCGTGCTGTGGGGTCACCTAACATGTCGCTCGAGAATTCTTGATCACGGAAAACGGTCAAGCCTTCTTTGAGCGTTAGTTGGAACCAGTCACGGCAAGTGACACGGTTACCCGTCCAGTTGTGGAAATATTCGTGAGCAATGACGCTTTCAATGCGGGCAAAGTCACGGTCGGTGGCAACAGAAGGCGTTGCTAACACGCAGCGCGAATTGAAAATGTTGAGGCCCTTATTTTCCATGGCACCGAAATTGAAGTCATCGGTGGCCACGATCATGAAGCGTTCAAGGTCAAGCTCGAGACCAAAGCGCTTTTCATCCCAAGCGATGGCGCGTTTTAAACTCTCCATGGCAAATTCAGTCTTGTCGAGATTTTTCTCTTCGGTCCAAATTTGCAAAAGGGCTTTTTTACCGTTTTTGAGTTGGAAGCGCTCTTCTCGGCACTTCAAATCACCGGCCACCAATGCAAAGAGGTAACACGGCTTTTTAAACGGATCTTCCCAAACGGCATAGCTCCAATTCTCATCAATAGCGCCTTCTTCAACCAAGTTACCATTGGAGAGCATGACCGGGCAGAAAGACTTCGGTGCGTTGATACGCACTTTGAATTTCGCCATCACATCGGGGCGATCAGGGTAGTACGTAATGCGACGAAAGCCTTCGGCTTCGCATTGCGTCATGAAGTTACCGTTAGAGATATAAAGCCCCATCAACGTCGTATTGGCTGACGGGTTGATGATGTTTTCAATTTGAACTTTAACTTCTTTGGTGATGTTGCGAAGCACCAAGTCGCCCGAGGGTAACAACGTGTAGTCGGCACGACCCAACTCTTGATCATCAACACTGACTTTGACCAAATTGAGTTCACGGCCGTTTAAAACAAGATCATCACTTGTGCGTTTTTCATTCGGACGAATCGTCAATGTGCTTGTGACACGGGTTTTCTGAGGGTGCAAATCAAACACCAAATCCACGGTATCGACAAGGTGATTTGGGGGTAAATAGTCTTTGCGGTAAATCGTCTCGCTAGCCATGCCTCTTTCCCTTTGTAATGTGCGAATCGCAACAGAGTTTTAACTCATTCATTTTAAGCGTTTGGCGTTGTTTTTTCACTCAAAAATGAAAGTGTTTGGTAAAAAAAGCTCTCAAATGAGAAAACCCGAAGATTTCCGAGAAACCTTCGGGTTTTGATAGTGAAATTTCTAAATGAAATTAACCGCGCTTAGCCAATTCAACAGCCTTACCGATGTAGGTACCCGGGGTCAATTCCATCAAGCGTGCCTTGGCATCTTCAGGGATGTCGAGACCGGTCACAAATTCGTGAATCGTCTCCGGCGTAATACCCTTACCGCGCGTCAAAGCCTTGAGTTGTTCGTAGGGGTGCGGCACTCCGTAGCGGCGCATCACCGTTTGGATGGCCTCTGCCAACACTTCCCAAGCGTGATCGAGGTCTTGAGCCAAACGCTCTTCGTTGAGTTGCAACTTGCCCAAACCGCGCGTTAAGGCGTTGTAGCCCACGAAGCAGTAACCGAAAGCCACGCCCAAGTTACGAAGAACGGTGGAGTCAGTCAAGTCACGTTGCCAACGAGAGATGGGCAACTTTTGAGCCAAGTGCGTCAAAAGGGCGTTGGCGATACCCAAGTTACCTTCGCTGTTTTCGAAGTCAATCGGGTTGACCTTATGCGGCATCGTGGAAGAACCCACTTCACCTTCCTTGAGTTTTTGCTTGTAAAAGCCCAAGGAGATGTAACCCCAAACGTCCTTGTCCAAGTCCAAAAGAATCGTATTGGCGCGAACCACGGCATCAAAGATTTCAGCCATGTAGTCGTGCGGTTCGATTTGAATCGTATGGGTGTTGAAGTTAAGACCTAAACGTTCTTCGACAACCTTCTTAGAGAAGCTTTCCCAGTCTTTTTCAGGATAAGCAATCAAGTGAGCGTTGTAGTTACCGACGGCACCGTTCATCTTAGCCAAAATCTTTACAGCCTTGATGGATTCAATGGCGCGACCCAAGCGGATGGAGACGTTAGCCCATTCTTTACCGACCGTCGTGGGGGAGGCCGTTTGACCGTGCGTGCGAGACAACATCGGAACGTTAGCCCATTGATTGGCGTAGCCCACGAGCGTTTGACGGATTTGTTCCAAGTATTCAACGATGGCAGCACGACCTTCGGTGAGCATCAAAGCGTGGGAGGTGTTATTGATGTCTTCGCTCGTGCAGGCAAAGTGAACGAATTCACTGGCTTTTGCCAATTCTTCATCGTGAGCCACTTGGTTCTTAATCCAGTATTCCACGGCCTTAACGTCGTGGTTCGTGGTCTTTTCAATATCTTTAATAGCTTGGCAAGATTCGATCGTGAAGTTTTCGACCAAACCACGCAAGAAAGCCTTACCGTGGTCAGAGATGTGCGGCAATTCCGGCAAATCAAATTCGCTCAAAGCGATGAGCCATTCGACTTCAACGCGGACGCGAGCACGCATGAAAGCACATTCGGAGAAAATGTCACGAAGGGCTTCGGTTTGACGAGCATAACGACCATCAAGCGGAGACAAAGCGGTTAAAGCAGAAAGTTCCATTTTTAAGTCCTACAAAATTGAAAAAATTCGATGCGCTAATTGTATCAAATGCGTACAGCTTTCTCTTTTGTTAATTTTCAAGAATTTTCAATGAATAACCCGTTGTTATTGGGACGCAGAAGCGTTTGAAACAATAATTTCAAATTTTCTTTTTCAAAAATGTAAATTTGTGGGTTTTTCTCTAACAAATTCATACACAAGCAAAAAGATTGTTGCTTGTGATTGCCATAAACTGTGAATCACAGCAAAAGCTAAAGTTAACATCAAAGCCCCTAATTGATAATCCCTTTTAGGGGCCCTTTTTTAAAGAGAGTGTCTTATGAAAACCTACAAAAACATTTTATTGACCGCCGCCATGGTCGCGGTCGCTGTGCCGATGACGGCTTACGCTTGGCACGGTAACGGCAATGGCCCGAGAGGCTTTGATAATGACAATGCTCCGAGAGCTCATTGCTACTGGGGGGATGATCAAGGCGGTCCGCGTGGTTACCAACATGCACCTCGTCATGGTTATATGAGCGGACACGTTGTTCGTACCTTCGGGATGGACGCACAAGAAGCTCGTGACTTTATGGGTGATGTGAAAAAGGTTTTGGGTATTGGCACCAAAGAAGATAAAGCCTGGGGCGCTTTAAGTAATGCCTACGTTAACTTAGCCACGGCGCGCGATACTCACCACGACAAGCACCGTGATGCTCGAAAAATGGATCATCAACAATTCTTAGAGCATCGCAGTCAATGGATGGGCGATCACGCCAAAGCGTTTGACGCCTTTGTCAAAGCTCGCGCTCAATTGGTAAAGACCCTGTCCGCCGAGCAAGTCGATCGCATGGACTATATTTTGGGCACCGGTCGCTTGGCACACCACAAGAATGATTTTAAGCGTATGGGTGACGGGCAAAAGAAGGGCCCCGCCAAATAAAGAGTAACAAACAAGAAGGAAGAGAGTCGCCGAATTTTCTTCCTTTTTCGTTTTTGGAATTTTTGAGACAAAAATTGCGAAAAGGTATCAGGAAATGGATAGGTAATAATGCTTATACTCCCCCCTTATCCATTTGAAAACAAGAGAAAAAATTTCTTTTTTGATTTTGCATTTTTGTTTAAAATAGATTGGAGTCGGTGTTTTGAAGCAATAAACAGCGATAAACAAAGGAAAATAGTTGATTCAGTTATTCAGTTATTTTTCCACGCAGTTATTTTTTTGAGAAAGTGGTTTTGATATGTTCAATCAATTTGTTACGACAGAGCCTTACAGTTTTGATGATGTCACATCTTCACCTGTTACTCCTGTTACCCCTTCGCAAGAAGTTGTCCGTTTAGGACGTCTTCTTCCTTCTGACATCTATTTAGGTTGCGCCAGTTGGAATTTCCCCGGCTGGAAGGGCATCGTGTGGGGAGATACAAGTGGCGTTGAGGATTTGACACGTCGTGGTTTGGCGGCTTATTGCAAGCACCCCGTGCTTCGCGCTGTCGGTGTCGATTGGTCTTTCTTCGGTACGTTAAACGAAATGGCTTATGCCGCCATGGCCCAACAAGTCGATGAACGTTTCCGTTTCTTAGTCAAAGCTCCTCAAACCGTAACTGATGCGGTTAAGCGTGACCCCAAAGGTCGCTTCCGCTCCCTTAATCAAGAATTCTTAGACGTTCATGCCACGATGCATGAATTTGTCTACCCCGTTATTAACGGTTTGGGCGAAAACGCCGGTCCCTTGGTTTTCCAATTGTCTCCGATTCCGCGTCCGCTTTTGCCCACGCAAGCCGAGTGCTACGCCTACATTGATCGTATTGCACAATTCTTTGCCGATTTGCCCAAAGAAGTCGAAGGCGAAACGCCGACCTATGCCGTTGAAATCCGAACGCCTGCCATTTACACCAAGCGTTTGTTGAATGCTTTGCGTGGTACGGGTGTTCGTTTGGTTGTGGGTGTTCACCCGTCAATGCCTGACGTCATTCGTCAAACGGCCGCTTTGCGCTACTTTGAAGATCCGGAAGCCGAGGGCGACGATTGGACGATGAAGGGTCCGTTGATTGTTCGTTGGTCTTTGAATCCGATTCAACGCCACGGTGTGGCCAAGATGACCTATGCGCCCTTTAATCGCATTGTGCATCCTGATCCCGCCACGCGCGCTGGCCTCGTGCAATTAGTCAATGTTGCTCACAAGTGCGGTCAAAAGAGCTTTGTGATCACCAACAATAAGGCCGAAGGCAGTGCACCGTTGACAATGGTGGATTTGGCAAAAGATATCGTTGCCAAGTTGTCTGCCGATAAAGACGCACAAATGGATCCGCGCCAATTCTAATGGCCATCATTGACATTACGCCAAAGATTCAAGCCGCCTCTCCTGTATATCCGGGGGATGCGGCTTTGTCGATTGAGGTGACGGCAACGTCTCCTGCGCGAGTTTCTGCCTTTCGTATGTCACCGCATTTGGGGGTGCACGTTGATGCCCCTTTGCATCTGAACAAACCTTGCGACGTGAGTCAAATTGCGCTTTCTCGCTTGATAGGGGAGTGCAGAATTTTGCACTGCGAGGGACTTCACGTCATCGACGCTCAACACATTCCCGACAATCTTTCAGCCAAGCGCGTATTGATCAAAACAGGGTTCGTGATGCTCGAGCAATGGACGGATGACTTTGCGTATTTAACGAAAGAGGCGGTTGAAAAACTCGTGCGTTTGGGCGTTGATGTCGTGGGAATTGACACGCCCAGCATCGATCGAGCCACGAGTGAAACGCTGCCTGCGCATTGTGTTGCGATTGAAAAGGGGATGCTCATTTTGGAGAATTTAGCCCTCTCCGAAGCCCTTAAAGACGTTTATACTCTCGTAGCATTACCCCTAAAAATTGAAGGCTTGGAGGCAAGCCCCGTTCGAGCCATTCTCATTGATGAGGAATAACTATTCATGCCTGAAATCTTTAAGAAAGATCAGATTATTCGTTTTGCCCACTGTGACCCGGCAGGCATTGTTTATCATCCGAACTTTTATGTGATGTTTAATGGTCTTTTGGAAGACCTCTTCCGTGAAGGTTTGGGATTGGCTTGGGAAAAGCACAGTTTGAAGGAAATTGTGATTCCTGTTGTGAACATCAAAACGGATTTCTTTAAGCCCTTTCACATTGGTGACGTGGGGGAAATGAACATGTGGATTTCTCGCTTGGGCAAGAGCTCCATTACGGTTCAAATCGAGTTTTATAAGGGTGATGCTTTGCACGTGAAATGCGAAGAAACGATGGTTTGCGTGAATCCTGAAACCGGTCTTTCAACGCCGATTCCCGATACGCTTCGCGAGAGAATGCAAAAGTATTACTTTGAAGGCCAAACGCAAATGCCGCTCTAATCGTTTGAGCTAGCAAGGCAATTCATAAAAGGTCGTGGCACTGGGCGTTAAGCTCTTTGCCACGATTTTTCTTTCTTCAGTCAAATCCGAAACATAAAAAACATCGTCGCCTAATTCTTTGCGAGCGGACAAACAATGAGCATTGTCTAATTGATGCTTTAAATGCTTGGCAACGGCGGGGCCGGGTTCATAAAAGGTTACCCCCTCGCCCACAATGGATTTAATCGCAGGCATTAAGAAGGGATAATGGGTACAACCCAAAACCAACGCATCAATACGTCCTTCAATCATGGGATCAAGATACGTGTGAAGCAATTCAATGGTGGCGGGTGTTTCTAATTCGCCTCGTTCGACACACTCCATTAAACCGGGGCAGCCTTGTGAGTAGACGGTGGCGTCAGCTGCGAAGGCTTTCAAGAGCTCTTGATAGCGAGCCGAGTGAGCGGTGCGCGTTGTTGAAATCATGCCCACACAGTGCGTTTTGGAATGTTCAACCGCGGGTTTAATGGCGGGTTCCACCCCTAAAATGATTTTGTCAGGGTACGTTTCCCGAAGCGTTTTGATCGCTTCAACGGTTGCGGTATTGCAAGCAATGACAAGCGCTTTGACGCGTTTGTGGTTAAAGAGAAAATCAGCGATTTTAAGAGCTCGCTCGACAATGTACGAGTGCGTTTGGTCGCCATAAGGCGCATGACCGCAATCGGCAACGTAAATGAAATTCTCGTGCAGCAAAGCCTCTCGCGCGGCATTAAAAATCGAAAGACCGCCCCAACCTGAATCAAAAAAGCCGATTGCTTGATCTTGCATCTTAATCTTCCTTTGGAGCTCCTCGTTTAGCAGGTTTCCATGCACTTAACATCACAGCAGAGATAATTAAGGCAGCACCTGTTAATTCGGACAATCCCATTTGTTCTCCGGCAATCCACCCGATGATGCCAGCAAAGACAGGCTCCAAAGAGTAGGTGAGCGTCGCACGCAAGGCGGAGACGTATTTCAAAGCCCAACCGATCCCGAATTGTACGAAGGCCACAATCATGGCCAGTGCCGAAATACCGGCAATTAATTGAACATTAATGACCGTCGGTCGAACCGGTTCGTAAAAAAGAAGCGTGACAGCCGACATCGCTGCAACAAACACCAATTGCGTGAAACTTAGTTGCAACGGACGGCAGCCCGGTGCGAACTGACTGATCGTGAGAATTTCCCACGCACAAATAAAGGCACTTAAAATCGTGATCCACTCGCCCCATTGACCGGTAAAACTCATCTCAAAGGGGTTGGCAAATAACGACATTCCGGCAAAAGCCATAACGACCGCAATGAGAATCGTCGTTGACGGCTTTTGTTTAAAAACGACCCATTGGCACAAAGGCACAAAAGCAACATAAAGCCCCGTTAAAAAGGCACTCGTACTGCTATTGATGTCTTGAAGCCCCACGCATTGCAAGGTGTAAGCAGCCCAAATGGTCGCCCCCACCACAAAGCCAGCCTTCCATTCATAAGGGGTGATTTTGTCTACACGCCCTTTAATGATGACAAACATAATGAGTGAGGCAAGCGTAAAGCGAGCCAACACCAACATAACCGGATCAATAAAGTCCAAAATTGTGTGAATGGTTAAAAAGGTGCTCCCCCATAAAAGAGTCACCAATACCAATAACCATTGAGCATAAAAAGGGCGATGGTCCGTCATTTGAAAAAATTAGAAGTGTTCGTTATCGGCTAAATAGCGCCATTGACCAAGAGGAAGTTTGCCGAGGCGGACATTGCCGACTCGAACGCGTTTTAAGCGCAAGACTTTCAGTCCCACGGCTTCGCACATACGACGGATTTGACGCTTTTTGCCTTCTTGGAGAATAAAGCGCAATTCATCTTCGTTTAACCACGTGACTTTGGCTGGTAAAAGCTCTTTCCCATCCAAACTTAAACCGTGGTTAAGTAAAGCCAAATCTTCTTCAGATAAGTCCGGAGCCGAGCCATCCATCATGGCCACACGCACGATGTATTCTTTATCGATTGTGCTGTTTTCACCAATGATGGTTTTGGCCACGCGCCCGTCTTGCGTTAAAACCAAAAGGCCGACGGAGTCAATGTCTAAGCGCCCGGCCGGCACCAAATGCATCAGTTGTGAGCGAGAAAAACGCTTAGGCGAATCGTCTTCTTCCCAATGATTTTCAGGCGTCACTAAAACGCGAGCGGGTTCATAGCCGTCTTCGGCCTGACCGCTCACGTAACCGATCGGTTTATTCAGAAGAATCGTGACTTGTTGGCCTTGCAAAGTCTTGGCTTTGGAAGAGATTTGGATTTTTTGTGAGGCCGTTACCTTTTCGCCAAGCTCGGCCACATGGCCATCGACACGGACCCAACCCTTTTCAATCCAACTGTCAGCTTCACGACGCGAAGCTAAACCCAATTCACTTAAGCGCTTTGAGAGGCGCATCAATTCTTCTGCCATAACACGTATCCCCGGTGTTTTTAAGCGGCCGCACGGCCTAAACGGTCATGCACGGCGTCCCAAAGACCGCCTTGTGCAGGGTTTTCAATCAAAATGAGGTCAGCATTGACAGCATCGAGTTCATGCAAACGAGCATAAAGAACACGAGCATAGTCTGCCGCATCTGTGGCGGCAGCAAACCATTTGACGACATTTTTAGGTGTTTCTGTCATTTGGCTTTGAGGCGCCATGACGGCTAACTTTTTGTCGCTAAACTGCGAGATCGCCACTTGAATGTCATCGACCAAAATCACTTTAGTTTTCGGCGCATAGTGGCTCTTTAATGTGCCCGATGCTCTAGGCGAATTTTTGCTGCCGTCAGGCACAGCACAACCTAATGTTTCTTCAAGCATGGCACGAGTCACTGCCCCATGACGAAGAATTTCAGGGTGTTCGCCCGACAAATTCACGATGGTGGATTCGACCCCGACGTCACATTCACCGCCGTCCAAAATCAGATCAACCTTACCGCGAGGCTTTTCACCCAAATCGTCTTTGACGTGTTGGGCAGAGGTCGGCGAAATGCGACCAAAGGTATTGGCTGAAGGCGCTGCAATTCCACGGTGATGTTTACCGGCAAAGGCTTTAATCAATGCGCGGGCCCAAGGGTGAGACGGCGCACGAAGGCCGACGCTATCTTGACCGCCCGTGACCCAAGCACCGACATGATCGGCCTTTTTCAAAATCATGGTCAAGGGGCCTGGCCAGAATTTTCTTGCCAACGTATAAGCTGACTGAGGAATATCCACGGCCCAATGATCCAATGCTTCTTCGCCCGTGATGTGAACAATCAACGGATGATCGGCCGGACGGTTTTTGGCCGCAAAAATTTTGTGTACTGCCTTTTCATCATCGGCATTGGCCGCAAGGCCGTAGACCGTTTCGGTGGGCATGGCCACGAGGCCCGAGCACTCTAAAACGTCGACGGCCGCACGGATCGCTCTTTCATCAACAGGCGTTTGCATTATTGGGGCTCCGGTAAACCTAAAACGTTAGCCACTTGGCGAGCGCAGTTTAAGGCTTCTTCCATCGTACGACCCAAACACGTCACGTGGCCCATCTTGCGGGCACGGCGAGCTTGAGCTTTACCGTAGAGGTGAAGTTTGGCGCCGGGGATGGCTAAAACCTTATCCCAAGCCGGTTCTCGCATTTCTTCACCTTCGTACCAAATGTCACCCAACAAATTGAGCATGACAGCCGGGGAGTGTTGCGTCGTATCAGCCAAAGGTTGACCCGTCATGCAACGAAGTTGTTGTTCGTATTGGTTGCTCCAGCATGCGTCAATCGTGGCGTGGCCGGAGTTGTGCGGGCGCGGCGCCATTTCATTGGCAACGATATCGCCGTTTTTGAGCACGAAAAACTCAACGCAAAGCACACCGATGTAGCCCAAAGCATCAACGATTTGCGTGGCGAATTGACGGGCCTTTTGACTCGTTTCTTCTTCAACGCGAGCAGGCATCACGGTCACGGCCAAAATGCCGCTACGGTGGAGGTTTTCACACACGGGGAACGTTGCCGTTTGACCGTCAGCACCACGAGCAACGATGACAGAAACTTCACGGTGCAATTGCAAACGCTTTTCCAAAATGCAATCGACTTCTTTGAGTTCAACAAAAGCGCGGTGCAAGTCTTCGCGGTTTTCCACCAATACTTGACCCTTGCCGTCATAACCCAAACGGGCCGTCTTTAAGATGGCGGGGAAAAGATCGTCAGAGACCTTATCAATGTCAGCTGCACTTAAAATCGCAGCGTTCGGAGCTACCGGAACGTTGGCCACGTTTTCGATAAAGTTCTTTTCAACATTGCGGTCTTGGGCAACAGCAACAGCCGAACCTGGAGGGGCGACAAAGCAAGATTGAGCCAAATTGTCGAGCGCTTGCGCCGGAACGTTTTCAAATTCCGTACTCACGGCTTCAGACGTTTGAGCCAACTCTTTTAAGCCTTCTTCGCTCAAATAAGGTTGAGCGATGTGCTTTAAGGAGACTTCAGCGGCGGGAGAGCCTTGGCCGGGTTCCAAAACCGTGACGTGATAACCCATGTAAGCGGCTTCAATCGCAAACATGCGACCCAACTGACCGCCACCCATCATGCCGAGGGTAGAGCCGGGGTTTAACGGTAACTTCTTTTGCATGAGTATTGTCCTTGTGGATTAAAGGGGCAAAGTCATGTTGCGAGCTTTGGCGTTTTGAGCTTTACGGAAAGCTTGAATCTTTTCACGCATCTCTTCGTTGCCGGCCGAAGCCAACATTTGGATGGCGTAAAGCGCGGCATTGCCGGCACCGGCTTCACCGATAGCAAACGTGGCCACAGGCACGCCCTTGGGCATTTGAACGATCGAGAGCAAAGAGTCTTCGCCACGCAAGTAGCGAGAGGGAATGGGCACGCCCAACACCGGCACAACGGTCTTGGCGGCCAACATGCCCGGCAAGTGAGCTGCGCCACCGGCACCCGCGATAATGCACTTCAAACCACGTTCTTGAGCCATTTCGGCGTACTCGAACATTTCATCGGGCATGCGGTGAGCAGAGACGACTTGAGCTTCGAACGGAACACCGAATTCCTTGAGAATATCGCAAGCGTTTTTCATGACATCCCAGTCGGAGTTGGAGCCCATCACGACGCCAACGAGCGGAGCGTTTTGCATATTTTCTTTCCTAAAAAACAATATCTAAAAAAACGAGAAGGGCGCGAAAAGCATTTTTGCTCTCGCGCCACTGATTTCCTTGCGATCAGGAATTAAATGACGTCACGATCGGCGATACGCTTTAAGGCTTCGCGATACTTTAAGGACGTCTTTTCCAAAATTTCTTCAGGAGCACGAGGAGCCGGAGCCGTCTTGTTCCACGGTTGCGTTTCTAACCAATCACGCATGAATTGCTTATCGAAGGACGGAGGAGAAATACCTTCTTCATATTGGTCAGCAGGCCAGAAGCGAGAAGAGTCAGGCGTTAAGACTTCGTCCATCAAACGAACCGTGCCGTTTTCATCCAAACCGAATTCAAACTTCGTATCGGCAATGATGATGCCCTTGGTGAGTGCGAATTCGCTTGCCAATTTGTAAAGCTTGATGGAGTAGTCACGGATTTGGGTAGCGACATCTTCGCCAACCATTTCGGCGGCCTTCTCAAAAGAGATGTTTTCGTCGTGCGTACCGAGTTCAGCCTTAGCAGCGGGCGTGAAGATCGGTTCCGGTAACTTTTGAGCTTGCTTTAAGCCTGCGGGCAACTCAATGCCGCAAACCTTACCCGTTTCTTGGTAGTCCTTCCAACCACCACCGATGATATAGCCACGAACCACGCATTCGATAGGAATGGGCTTGAGCTTCATCGCAACAACGGCGCGACCCTTCACTTGGTCGATTTCGTCAGCTTCCACCACACTTTCCGGAGCGATACCGGTTAAGTGGTTAGGAACGACGTCCTTGAACTTTTCAAACCAGAAGTCGGTTAAAGCTTGCAAGACTTGGCCCTTGTAAGGAATCGGGTCATCAAGAATCACGTCAAAAGCAGAAATGCGGTCAGAGGCAACAATGAGCAACTTATCGTCATCGACGAGGTAGCTGTCACGTACTTTACCGCTGTAGACGCGCTCCAAGGAGTGCAACGAAGTTTCAAGAATGGGCATGATCGTTCAATCCCTAATTTATCCAAAATTTCGACAGGCACCGCGCCTGCCCTAATCTATCTAATTCTAATGATTTTCTAGCGTAGCGAGGAGAAACTTTGCTCAAAAATACGCAGAATTTCGTTAGAAAATAAAAGCATCAACGAGTAACGTTAACCACGTGATGACCACCACGGCAATGGCCATCAAAACGGCACAACTGCCCATGTCCTTGGCACGCTTGGACAAGGGGTGAATTTCAGAGCCGATGCGGTCAATGGCTGCTTCAATGGCCGAATTCAAAATTTCGACGATCAGTAAAAAGAGGTGAGCAATCGCCACGGCGGCAACACCTGTCATCGAAAACGGCAAAAGCATGGCAAGAATAACGGCAGCAATCAAAAGCCAGAATTCTTGTCGAAAGGCTTCTTCATTTTTATAGGCAGCCATAAAGCCGTCTTGAGAATAATGAAAAGCATTAATCAAGCGACGAAGGCCGGTTTTTCCTTTGAGGTCTTTAGCGTCGTTGGGTTGTGTGGTCATAGTTTTTTGTGTCAGTTCGCTGATAAGAACAAGAAAGGGCAGCGTGGCTGCCCTTGATCATCTAAAAATTAGATGATGTTTTGCTTTAATTCGCCCTTTTCGTAGCGCTTGGCCATCGTAAAGAGGTCAACCGCCTTCATGCGAGCACCTTGGCCTTCGCAACCGAATTCAAGGTAACGCTTCTTGCAGAGCTCATAGGCGGCTTGGCGAGCGGCCTTCAAGTATTCGCGCGGGTCAAACTTAGAGGGGTTTTCCACCAAGTAGCGACGCGTAGCAGCCGTCATGGCCAAACGGATGTCGGTGTCAATGTTGACCTTACGAACACCGTGCTTGATGGCTTCTTGAATTTCTTCAACCGGCACACCGTACGTTTCGCGCATATCGCCACCGAATTCACGGATTTCAGCCAAGTATTCTTGCGGAACAGAGGAGGAGCCGTGCATGACGAGGTGGGTGTTGGGTAAGCGACGGTGAATTTCCTTCACGCGTTCGATCGACAAAATGTCACCCGTGGGCTTACGAGAGAACTTGTAAGCACCGTGGCTCGTGCCGATGGCAATGGCCAATGCGTCCAATTGCGTTTGAGCAACGAAATCTGCGGCTTGATCCGGGTCCGTTAAAAGTTGATCGCGGGTCATCTTGGCATCCGTGCCGTGACCGTCTTCCTTGTCGCCCTTCATCGTTTCAAGAGAGCCCAAGCAACCGAGTTCACCTTCAACGCTCACACCGATGCAGTGAGCCATTTCCACCACGCGACGGGTAACGTCAACGTTGTAGTCAAAAGAGGCAATGGTCTTACCGTCAGCTTCCAAAGAGCCGTCCATCATCACGGAGGTAAAGCCCATGCGCATGGCACCTTGGCAGACGGCCGGGTTTTGACCGTGGTCTTGGTGCATACAGACAGGGACGTCTGGGTAGGATTCGACCGCGGCTTCAATCAAATGCTTCAAGAACAATTCGCCCGTGTAACGACGAGCACCGGCAGAAGCTTGCATAATGACGGGGGCGCCCACTTCTTGAGCGGCCGACATGATTGCTTGAACTTGTTCCAAATTGTTGACGTTGAAAGCCGGCACGCCGTAACCGTTTTCAGCGGCGTGATCCAATAATTGGCGTAAAGAGACAAGAGCCATGATTGCGATGTCCTTGTGAATAAACTAAAAAAGATAGCGTTATTTTAACTTTAATTCTCTGAAACTGCCCGAAAAGTCGAGGCGTTTCGCAAATTAACCTTGCATAATCGAGTCGTTTTTAGCGACTTGCTGACGAATGCCTTCGAGAATGGCGACCGCCACCTTTTGTTGGTAGCTGGAAGTCTTTAACTTTTTCTCTTCCTGAGGGTTACTGATAAAGGCCGTTTCAACCAGAATCGAAGGAATGCCGGGGGCTTTCAAAACCAAAAAGCCTGCTTGTTCCACCTGACGGCGATGCAGTGTATTGACTTTACTTAAACGAGACAAAACACTGTGACCCAATTCAAGACTGTAGTTAATTTTCCACGATGTCGTCATATCGACCAAAACGGATTGAAGACGACGGTCCACTTCTTTAAAGTTGGCCCCGCCAATCAAGTCAGCCTCGTTTTGGTTTTTAGCGAGCCACATGGCCGCTGATGACGTTGCTCCGCGTTCGGCCAACGCATAAACACTCGTGCCCTTGACGTCGCGCTTAGTCCAAGCGTCAGCGTGGATACTCACAAAAAGGTGAGCTTTGGCTTTTTGAGCAATCATCACGCGTTGGCTGAGACTGACGAAATGGTCAGACTTGCGCGTCATAACGCACTTCATATTTTTTTCGCGACCAATTAGCTTTTCCAAGCGTTTGGCAATCGCCAATACCACGTGTTTTTCGTAAGTTTTCCCCTTACCCACGGCACCGGGGTCTTCGCCACCGTGGCCGGGATCAACCACAACGATAAGTGTCTTCTTTTTAGACGATGACTTATTGGTCGGCGTTTTGGCGGCCGGCTGTGTTTTGGTGGGTTTGGCTTGACTTGTTGCGGGTTTTTGTACAGAGGGCTTTGCTGTCTCTGTGGGCTTTTTCGCTACGGGCTGCGTTTTTGTTTCTTTATCGTTTTTTGCGATGAGTTCGCCCAAGGGGTCACCCGGTTTACTCTTATTGTCAAGACCGGCAATGACGCTGGCTAACGGGTCGGCATCGGTGCTTGCGGATTTTCCGACAGGGTAGACGTCAAAAATCAGTCGATACTTATAGTTAGCAATGGGTTTGAGCGAAAAGACTTCGGGACGGACTTCCGTTTTTAAGTCCATCACGAGTCGAACGATATTGGGTGAGTATTGACCGATACGAACCGCTTGAATAAAGGGATCGTTGGGCGAAACGTTCGAAATCATTTTCTGAAGTCGAGACGTCAACTCTAAATTTTCAATGTCAACCACCAAGCGACAGGGCTTAGGGGAGCGGACAAGGAAATACTTGAATTTAATCGGTTGGTCGTGCTCAAGCGTTACACGGGTGTACTCTTGGGCTGGCCACATACGAACGTCGACCATTTCAGCGGCTTGCGCCGTTTGAAAGGGGGCAATCGTGAGCGCCAGCGTGCCCGACGTGCTGGCAATAAGATGACGACGCGTTACGGCCATTGCTTGAGCACCTCGGAGACAATGTGTTGACCTAAGGCAGAGTTGCCTTCAAGTTTTGCTTCGCGCCCGTCGCCAGCAACGCTAAGCGTGACCGTGATGTCAGCCTCGGGCAAACAAGGGTAAGCTTTCTCGCTCCATTCCACGAGCGTGACGTTACCCGGGGCGAAGTTTTCTCTAAAACCTGCGTCCAAAAATTCTTCCGGATCTTCAAAACGGTAGAAATCAAAATGAAAGGCTTCTAACCCATTATCTAAAGGATAGGTTTCTAATAAGGTAAAGGTCGGGCTTTTAATGCGACCGGTGACGCCTAAACGACGAAGCATTGCACGCACGGTCGAGGTTTTACCTGCGCCGAGATTGCCTTCCAAACGAATATTGAGGCCTGAGCTCATAATGGCATCATGCGAATTTAAAACGGCCAAAGCCAAGCTTTCACCGAAATGATCCGTATCTGTAGCAGTGGGAAGAGCGATCGTCGTCACTTCAAATACCTAAGAACAAAAAAACGTCAGATAAAAGGGAAAATTACCACAAATTGTGGAAAGTTAATGATTTTTTGACGGATGGATACAAAAAAAGCCGATCAACGATCAGCTTCATTTTCAGCAGGCTTGGTGGGAGCGCAGAGACTCGAACTCTGGACCGACGGATTAAGAGTCCGCTGCTCTACCAACTGAGCTACGCTCCCAATGCCATAAACAAATTGTGCAAGAAGACTGGTGGGAGCGCAGAGACTCGAACTCTGGACCGACGGATTAAGAGTCCGCTGCTCTACCAACTGAGCTACGCTCCCAAACCTTCAAGCTAATTGTGATTGGTGGGTCGTGAGAGACTCGAACTCTCGACCAACGGATTAAAAGTCCGCTGCTCTACCGACTGAGCTAACGACCCGTCGCTATGCGCTGCCGGGGGAAGCCCGTTGCCTCACATCCAACCAACGAGTTCGAAATTATGCCGCCCCTTTTTTTATTTGTCAAATACCTTCTCAAAATATTTTTTAGATGGAGAGTTTAATAAAGATCAAACAGAGATATGTATATTAGGGTAAACGATAACTAAAATGACTGTAAAAAGTCTCGACAAATGATCTTTTATAGTGAATAATTCAGTTATGGATAAAACGCAATGATTGAAAACAAGGGATTTACGCAATATTGATACTTTTTATTGATGTTATTGCTTGAATCTATTGAATTGGTTTTATGATAATTGAAGATTTTTTTAACTAAGGAATAATCATGGCTGAAAAGCGCACATTACCCCGAGTCGAACGAGTTGAAGGCGAAGAACGCAAAAAGGCATTGTCTGCTGCTCTTGCTCAAATTGAAAAGCAATTCGGTAAAGGCTCCATCATGCGTATGGGCGACAAGAATCTCAATGAAGATATCGATGTTGTCTCCACGGGTTCTTTAGGCTTGGATTTAGCCTTAGGGATTGGTGGTTTACCGCGTGGTCGTATTGTTGAAATCTACGGCCCAGAATCTTCCGGTAAGACGACGTTGGCTTTGCACGTTGTTGCTGAAATGCAAAAGACGGGTGGCACCTGCGCTTTCGTTGACGCCGAACACGCTTTAGATATTCAATACGCTCAACGCTTGGGTGTGAATCTGGGCGATCTTTTGATCTCTCAACCCGATACCGGTGAACAAGCTTTGGAAATCGTTGACGCTTTGGTGCGATCGGGTTCCGTTGACATGGTGGTCATTGACTCCGTGGCTGCATTGACGCCGCAAGCTGAAATCGAAGGTGAAATGGGTGAAGCTTTACCGGGTCTTCAAGCCCGCTTGATGAGTCAAGCTTTGCGTAAGTTAACGTCTTCCATTAAACGCACCAACACGCTTGTGATCTTCATTAACCAAATTCGTATGAAGATCGGTGTGAGCTACGGCAGCCCTGAAACGACGACGGGTGGTAACGCTTTGAAGTTCTATAGCTCCGTTCGTTTGGACATCCGTCGCGTGGGTGCCTTGAAAAAGGGAGACGAAGTGATCGGTTCCGATACCAAGGTGAAGGTTGTGAAAAACAAGGTTGCGCCTCCCTTTAAGACCGCTCAATTCGACATTCTCTACGGTGACGGCATCTCTCACGAAGGTGAAGTCATTGACATGGGTGTTGACTTGAATTTGGTGGGTAAGTCCGGCTCTTGGTACAGCTACCAAGGCGACAAGATCGGTCAAGGTCGCGATAACGCTCGTGAATTCTTGAAGTCCAACCCTGCCGTTTTGGAAGAAATCGAAGGTCGCATCCGTGAACTCAAGGGTGTGAAGGGTAAGGTCGCTTCCGCTGAAGATAAGAGCGACGATGACGTTTTGGTCTAAAGACTCAGAAGAGGTCTTTATTGATGAAGAGGAAGCGGTAAAACCTTCCTCTCGTCAACGAAAGCAACCCTCGCTTAAAGCTCGTGCCGTGCAATACCTTGCGCGGCGCGAGTATTCGCGTTTGGAACTTCGAGGAAAGCTCTTGCGTTACTTGCAACCCGAGCAGGAAGAAGCGGAGGTCGATCGCCTTTTAGATGAGTTAGAGGGTTTGAAATACCTCTCTGATGAACGTTACGCTAAAAGTCGAGCTCGAATCCGAAGCAATAAATACGGTAACGCCCGTATTGAATTTGAGTTGCGCCGTCAGGGATTGGAGGAAGATATTGTTAAAGAGGCAATGGAGCCTCTTGAGAGTGAAGCAGAGCGCGCTCGATCACTTTGGCTTCGTCGCTTTAAGGGAAAAACTCCCGAAGATTTTAAAGAAAAGACAAAACAGATACGTTATTTAGCCAGTCGTGGTTTTTCGTTTGATGTCATTCAGAAAGTGATCAATACCGACATCGAGGATTGGGAAGAATAATCCAACCGAGAATTTTTAAATATCAGGACATTGATCAAAAATACTTTGAAACTTTGGTGTTGTGCTTATTTTTTAATCAATTTTTCAGTTTTATGCGTACTTTTTGTTAAAATATGAACACTTATGCGCATTTATGCGCACTTATGCGTAACTTTGTGCGCAATGGAGTGATTTGTGAAGCTTAATCTTGATCTCAAAAACATCCGTTTTTCTTCTGATATTTTGAAACTTATCGGTGATATCGATGAGTTTAAAGGTGCGTGGAAAGCCTATGGCAATCTTGCACCAGAAAGACTAACGGCCTTAAAACGTGTGGCCACGATTGAGAGTGTTGCCTCTTCTACTCGAATTGAAGGGAGCACCCTAAGTGATCAAGAAGTCGCACAGGTTCTCAGCAATTTATCGACCCAATCGTTTAGATCTCGAGATGAACAAGAAGTCGCTGGCTATGGTTTTGTGATGGAGGAGATTTTCCGCTCTTGGGAACATATGGAATTGACAGAAAATCTTATTAAACAATTGCATGGCGATTTGATGAGATTTAGCGACAAAGACATTAAGCACCGCGGAGAGTACAAAAAACTTGAAAACAATGTCGCCGCTTTTGAAAATGGCCGAATGGTAGGTATCGTTTTTGAAACAGCAAGTGCATTCGAAACTCCCTTTTTAATGCAAGAGCTCATTGACTGGTATCGCCTTGAGATTGAACAAAAAAATCACCACCCTTTAATCATAATTGCGGTGTTTTTGGCAACTTTTCTGCTGATTCACCCGTTTCAAGATGGCAACGGTCGCTTGTCGCGAAGTTTAACGACTTTAATGTTGATGCGCAGCGGCTATGTGTACACGCCCTATTCATCCTTGGAAAACGTAATTGAAGAAACGAAGCAAACGTACTACGCCGCTTTGCGCCTTACTCAAAAGACAATTCCGACAGAGTCTCCGCAGTGGGAACCTTGGGTTTTGTATTTTCTCCGAGCTTTAAAACAACAGATGAGACGTCTTGAGAAAAAGATTGCTAATGAACATCTCCTACAAACGATTCCTGAATTGTCTGTAAGAATTTTGGAAGTCGTAAAGAGTTTGGGAAACGCTAAGATTTCGGATATTGAAAAATTGACTCAGGCTCATCGCTCCACGATTCGAATCCATATCAACAAACTCGTTGAAGATGGGCATCTTGATAGGCACGGTCAACGAAAAGGGACGTATTATACCGTCAAAAGTTCGTAGTTAAGGGCAAAACAAAACCTCAGACGTTTCAAATCTGAGGTTTTGTCGCCTACGCCCATTCAAATTATTTTTGCAGGCGCTTTTGAGCCGATACCAACGTATTGTGCATGAGCATGGCAATCGTCATGGGACCCACGCCACCAGGAACCGGCGTAATCCAACCGGCAACCTTAGCGACTTCATCGGTATCAACGTCACCGCAGAGCTTACCGTTTTCATCACGATTCATACCGACGTCAATCACGACAGCCCCTTCTTTTACCATATCGGCTTTCACGTATTTGGCCTTACCGATGGCTGCCACCAAAATATCCGCATCCTTCGTGTATCGACGAATATCAGGCGTGTGGCTATGCGTCATGGTAACGGTTCCGTTTTCTTGGAGCATGAGCATGGCAAGGGGTTTACCCACGATGTTAGAGCGCCCCAAAATCACGCAATGTTTACCGTCAATCGGATAGTCGATGGCTTTTAAAAGTTCGATGATGCCCGCAGGCGTACAGGGCTTAAACCCACCGCCCGTGGTGACTAACTTACCGGTGTTATAGATGTGGAAGCCGTCCACGTCTTTATCGGGATCAATGGCTTCCAAAATGAGACCGGCGCGCATATGAGAGGGCAGGGGCAATTGAACCAAAATGCCGTCAACGGTCGGATCGTCGTTAAGTTTTTGGATTTGGGAAAGGAGTTCTTCTTCGGAAGCTGTCTCCGGAAGATTGCATTCAATCGAAGTGATGCCCGCATCGTTACAGGCACGAATTTTATTTCGGACGTAAACGGCGCTCGCGGGATTTTCACCCACCATAATCACGGCCAAGGCAGGCGTGCGAGACAAGCCCTTTACAGCTTCTTTGATCTTTTCACGAATCGCTTTACCGATGGCTTTCCCGTCAATGTAATTGGCACTCACGTTTACACCTCAATTTCAAAAATTAAATGATTGCTCAAAACAAAACCGCCCGAGACAAACGGGCGGATTCTGTGTAAAAGGCTTTTAAATTAATGACCTTCTGCGCCCAAAACCACGCGCATCAAATCAGCAACCGTACCGGAATTGGTCTTATCCATGATCGAAGCACGGTGAGCTTCCACCGTCTTGATGGAGATGCCCAAGTCATCGGCAATTTGCTTATTGAGTCGACCGGCCACAATGCGTTCAAGCACTTGTTGTTCACGCGGCGTCAATTTCGAAAGCATCGCTTGGTTAAGCGTTTGCTTTTCCAATTGAACGCGTTGCTCGCGGGTTTCTTTCAAAAGCTTTTCCAACATCGGCAACAATTCATGAGAATCTGGCGGTTTTTGCAAGAAGTCGTGAGCGCCTTTCTTTAAAGCATTCACAGCCATCGGTACATCACCGTGACCCGTTAAGAAAATGATAGGAATTGTTGCCTTACGGGCAATCAAATGTTCTTGCACTTCGCTGCCACTCATACCACCAGGCATGCGTTCGTCAAGCAACAAGACGGCAATGGCGTTGGGGTCATATTTGGCGATAAAAGATTCACCGCTTTCAAAGAGTTCGACGCGGAAACCTTGAGATTCCAACATACGACGCATACTGTCACGGACATCGCTGTCATCATCGACAACGTAGACCGTGCCCAAAGGATCTTTTTGCGACGGGTTAAAGTTAAAAGTAGGAAAAGCCACCATTTTTCTCATCACCAAAACATAAGTTACAGCTAGCCATTTTAGCAAATTTCAACATGTCGCCACGCACGAAAATCGACGAAATTGTTAACTTAATTCGTGGACGGTTTCCGTTCTGGTAGTAGCAACGTAAAGATTGCGCCTTGACCAATATTGTCAGAAATTGTTAGTCGACCGTGATGCAATTCAACAATCGTTCGGCAAATATTGAGCCCCATGCCCATACCGGCCGATTTCGTTGTGAAGAACGGGTCAAAGAGGTGTTCTTTATCTTCATCCTTGATGCCGCAGCCGTTATCGGCCACTTCGAAAACAAGGTACTGATCTGCGTTACGATAAACGGTAAGAGATACCTTGGGCGCATTGCCTTTAATACTGGCCGCGGCCTCAATCCCGTTTTTAATCAAGTTTAAGAGTACTTGCTCAATCATGATTTCATCGCAATAAACTTCATGAACATCTTGAGCAATAAAAAACTCCAACTTGGCGTTATGGCGTCGGGCTTGAATATTGGCCAATTCCGTGACTTCGTTGACAAGCGTACTGATCGCAATCATTTCCATCTTGGGGTCACTGCGACGCGTAAAGGAGCGAATACGCTTGATGATGCCACCGGCGCGCTTTGTTTGTGCGGCAATGCGTTGAATGGAGTAAAGCATTTCATGCTCTTCGGGCACGCCTGCTTTTCGCATGGAGCTCTCCACGACAAAAGCATAGTTAGAAATGGCCGAGAGCGGTTGATTCAATTCGTGTGCCAAAGAACTTGCCATTTCACCCATGCTGACCAATTGCGAATTCAATTCGCTTCGGGCTTGTTGTTCGGCCAAGAGCATTTCGTTGCGACGTTGTTCCGTCACATCGGAGAGAATTTGCAATTCCGCTTCCGTGCGGTCGGTCCACGGAATCAGTCGACTTCTGACGTTGTACCAACGATCCAAATCTTCGATATAGATGTAGGGTGACCGTGATTTTTCTTTTGCCGTCAATTGCGCCATTTTTTGAGAGGCCAAAATGTGTCCGCTCGCATTTTCACCAAACGTTCGATCATAGGAACTATTGGAAAAAAGAAGTGCATTGGTATTAGGATCGACCACGCTGATGGAGTCCAGCATGGATTCCAGCACGCGGTTAAAGCGTTCGTGCGCTGCGGTTAATTTTTCTTGAGCCTGACGAATTTCGGAAATGTCAGTAAGCGTCCACAACCAGCCGATTTGCTCACCTTCGACGGTCACCATCGGGATGATGTGCAGTAACACCCAGAAGGATTGTCCGTCAGCGCGAACAGCAGGGAATTCGTAACTCGTGTTTTTCAATTGACGGCGCTTCACACCGTTTAATAATTCCATCAAACGGAATCCCTGATCGCCTTGAGGCCAGTAGGAGTAGGGCGGAATTTGACCGATTAAAGAACTGTTATTTTTAAGCCCTAAAAGGTCACTGAAGGTTTTATTGGTGTAGATAATGCGACCGCTTAAATCGGTGACTTGAAGGCCGGACAATTGGCTGTCAGCGATGTTCTTTCTCAAAGCGGATTCGGCACGAAGCGCTTCTTCAATACGATTTTGTCGCCAGTTAAATCGAATAATCCCTAAAAGAGCGATCACCAAGAAAATCCCCAAAGCCGTAATCACCCAAAAGAGCGTGTTTTGAGTGAGAAGATTTTCGGCGTAGCGCGTCACTTCCAATTGGAAGTCAGAGGAAAGGGGATGCAAGGGGACGCGAGCACGAATAAGCTCACGTTGCGTATTGGTATTGGCCGTAATAATGGGGTGCTTGTCAAAATAGAGATTGACGCGATATTCCGGATTTTTAATGGACGTTTCTCTCAACAAAACCCACAAAGAAATACGGGCGACCACTAAAAGGTTTTGATCACTGACATGAAGCGGGACAATCAAGTCCACAAAAGGGGAGCCTTCAATGGGAAGCGCATAAGGGTCTGAGAACGTGGCTGTTCCCACCTCTTTGGCTTTTTGTAAGGCCGCTTTTGTTTCTGTTCGCCCATAGACTTGATTTTTGCGCATCGTGATGTCACCAAAGGGACGAGGCGAAACATAAGAGGCTTCGATAATGTCTTTTTGGTTAATGATGGCAATTTCAAGAATTTCCGCACGGTCAATCATCAATGTGCGGACAATGCCGTGAAAAGTATCGAGGTTGTCGGGATAAGCCGGGCCTGATGATAAAGGCACCGCCATTTGTGTCAGGCGGTCAGTGTCGGAAATCAGGCGCAAGTTAAAGGTTTCAGCCCAAAGTTCTGTTGTTTGGTGCAACTGACTTAAGTGCGCCTTTTGGTCTTGGATACGGATAATGCGTCCGACATAGACCAAGCCCACGACCACGCAGATCAAGACGATCCAGGTCATGATGACCCCGAACATACTTTGGCGACTAAAGGTTTTATTCCCTAAAGTCTTAAAAGTATCAACGGCAAAAAGTGACGAAGGACTGGGCACGATGAATAAATCGAAAATAATTCAAAAGTTTTACCCCTGAATATTAGCTGTCATTTAAAATTACTGCATCAATCTTTTTTGCAGGGAAAGTACGATGGATCAAAAAGAATTAAAAAAATTGGTCGGTCAAGCGGCCGTGGCTTATGTCAAACCCGGTGAAATTTTGGGTGTTGGGACGGGCTCGACCGTGGACTGCTTCATTGATGCATTAAAAGAAAGCGGTATTGAAGTGCCGGCATGCGTCTCTAGCAGCATCCGTTCGACGCAAAAGTTGCAAGCGTTGGGCTACAAGGTGGTTGATCTTAATGAAGTCGATCGCATCGGCGTTTATGTGGACGGTGCTGACGAAATTGACGGTGACTTTGCGATGATCAAGGGCGGCGGTGGAGCATTGACGCGTGAAAAGATTGTTGCGATGGTCTCTGACACCTTTGTGTGCATTGCTGACGAATCCAAGAAGGTTTCTGTTTTAGGTAAGTTTCCGTTACCGATCGAAGTGATTCCGATGGCAACGCGCGCGGTTTGCGCCATCATCAAATCCATGGGTGGTGAACCCGTTGTGCGTGAATTTATTACCGACAATGGCAACCGCATCATCGATGTGCACAATTGGCAAATGGCTGACGCCAAGGCTTGGGAAGAAAAGTTAAACCAAATCACGGGTGTCGTGACGGTGGGGCTTTTTGCTAAGCGTGGCGCGGATGTGCTTTTGTTGGGCACGTCTGAAGGCGTTAAGACCTTTAAGCCTTAATTGCAAGAGGTCTAGAAAAAGAAAAAGCCGCACGAACAGTGCGGCTTTTGAAACCTGAGTGATTACGGTTTCGGAGGCGTGTAATTGGGCACGTCATCGACACCGTCACCGAAAAGGTATTTTTGCATTTGGTCGAGCAAGTGCTTGCGGGCGCTGGCATCGGCCAAATTAAGTTGGTATTCGTTGACCATCATGGTTTGCAAACGAATCCAATCTTCCCAAGCTTCCTTGGAAACGCTTTCATAGACCTTCTTGCCCAAGGGACCGGGCAAGGGAGCGTAAGCGAGCCCTTCGGCTTCTTTACCAAGTTTGACGCAGTGAACCATGCGAGTCATGATTGAAAATCTCCGAATCAACAAAATAATGGCTCAATTGTACGAAACTTCGTCGGGAATGTGTTTTTCTCTTTGTGACTTTGTTTTAACTAGATGGTAATCCATGGCTAATACGTTAAGAGATCAATTGGCGTTTTTGCGAGATGAGCAGATGGCTCAGGCCCGTGCTCGTGCAGAAAAAGAAGAGGCAGAAAAAGCGCGCCGCCCTCAAGAGCGAGAAGCAGCGGCTCAAAAGTCCAAAGCGCTAGGAAAAAAAGCGAAGAAAAAGCCCGTAGTTTCTCCTACTCAAACACTTAAAGCCGATTTGCAGTTAGCGCCCGGGCTTCCCGTTTCTGAGCGTGGGGAAGAAGTCATTGAAGCCATTAAAAACAATCGCGTTGTGATTGTTTGCGGTGAAACGGGGTCGGGGAAAACCACCCAGTTGCCGAAAATCTGTTTGTTAGCAGGGCGTGGCAAAAAAGGCATGATTGCTCACACGCAACCGCGCCGTATTGCCGCCTCGTCCATCGCTAAGCGTTTGGCTGAAGAAACGAAAACAGAATTGGGCGACTTTGTAGGCTACAAGGTTCGCTTTACCGATAAGACGCAATCCACGGCCAAAATTAAATTGATGACCGATGGGATTTTGTTGGCTGAAACACAAAACGATCCGCTATTGAAAGCATACGACACGATCATCATTGACGAAGCGCATGAACGCAGTATCAATATCGACTTTTTGTTGGGGTACTTAAAGGGTTTGTTGAAGAAACGCCCCGATTTAAAGGTGATTGTGACCTCTGCCACGATCGATAGTGAGCGTTTTGCAGCGCACTTTGCCGATGAAAAGGGGCAACCTGCACCTGTTCTCAATATTTCAGGGCGAACGTACCCGGTGGAAGTTCGCTATAACCCTATTGAAGAAGCCGATGAAACGGACGATAAGAGCCTCATGCTTGCCATTAACGATGCTTGTGATGAGTTAAGTCGTGAGGGGCAAGGCGATATTTTGGTGTTTTTGCCTGGCGAGCGTGAAATTCGTGAAGCGGCAGACTTCTTGCGTCGAATGCAACCGCCCACCACGCAGATTTTGATGCTCTTTGCGCGTTTATCGGCCGATGAACAAGAACGTGTTTTCAGAACGTCGGGTTCGCGCCGAATTGTGTTGGCAACCAACGTTGCCGAAACGTCCATTACGGTGCCTGGCATTCACTATGTCGTTGATGCGGGGTTGGCGCGCGTGAAGCGCTACTCCTATCGCAATAAAGTGGATCAACTTTTAATTGAACCCGTGAGCCAAGCATCGGCTAACCAACGCTCAGGGCGTTGCGGTCGTATTGCCAACGGTGTATGTATTCGTCTTTATAGTCAAGAAGAGTTTGATCGCCGTCCTGCCTTTACCGATCCTGAAATCATGCGAACCAATTTGGCCTCGGTCATTTTGCGCATGAAGTCTTTGCATTTGGGCGATATTCGCGACTTTAACTTTGTTCAAGCGCCGCCCGCCCGCGCCATTGCGGACGGTGTGTCGCTATTGAAAGAATTAAATGCGTTGGATGACCATGAACGTTTAACTCGAATTGGTCATGCTTTATCAAAACTTCCTGTTGACCCCAAGGTTGCGCGCATGCTTTTGGCCGCCAATGACCATCAAGCGTTAGCTGAAGTGCTTATTATTGCCTCGGCTTTATCGGTGCAGGATCCCCGTGAGCGCCCGATGGAAAGCCAAGAAGCGGCGGATGCTTCTCACAAAGCCATGGCCGACGATAAGAGCGACTTTTTAACCTTTGTGAAGCTTTGGCGTTACGTGGAAGCGGCAACCGCTAAAAAAGAAAGTAATCGCAAGTTAACGGAAGAATTTAAGCGCAAGTTCTTAAGCCCCCGTCGCCTTCGTGAATGGAAAGATGTCTATAAGCAATTAAAAGAAATGACGAGTGAATTAGGATGGCGCTTAAATACGGTTGATGCCACCTATGAGCAAATTCACGTCTCACTTTTGACGGGGCTCTTGGGCAACATCGGTTATAAGCAACCTGAAGACAATCCCAAAGCACCGCCCTTTATCGGGGCTCGTTCCATTAAATTTCATATTTGGCCGGGCTCGCCTCGCGTGAAAAAATGCGGTCGTTGGATTATGGCCGCAGAACTCGTGGAAACGTCCCGACTTTTTGCGCGCACGGTTGCTGATATTGACCCGAAGTGGATTGAAAAGGTCGGTCGCCATTTAATTAAAAAGAGCTACACAGAACCGCATTGGGAAAAGAATCAAGCAAGTGTCATGGCGCTTGAACGAGGAACACTTTATGGGTTGACCATTTATGCGCAACGCCGAACGCACTTTGCGGATAAAGATCCCGTACTTGCCCGTGAACTTTTCATCCGTGAAGCGTTGGTGGCCGGTGACTTTGACTGCCAAGCCAGTTTCTTTAAACATAACCAGAACTTGATTCGAGAAATTCGAAATCTTGAACACAAGTCGCGTCGCTTGGACGTATTGGTTGATGATGTCTTGATTGAACAGTTCTACGACAAGTTAATTCCAGCCGATGTCGTTGATGGCGTGACTTTTGAGCAATGGCGAAAGGCGGCAGAAAAGAGTCAACCGAAACTTTTGTATTTAAGCAAAGACGAACTCATGCGTCATGAAGCTTCAGGGATTACCACGCAGTATTTCCCGAAAGTGATGACGATGAAGGGCGTGGAGATGGGGTTGACCTATCACTTTGAGCCGGGAAGTCCCAGAGACGGTGTGACGTTGGCGGTGCCCCTTTATGCGCTCAATATGGTCGATGAAGTGGCTGTTGAATGGTTGGTACCCGGCATGCTTAAAGAGAAGGTTCAACTTCTTGTGAAGAGCTTGCCTCAAAAATTCCGTCGCCATTGTGTTCCGTTGCCTGAATACGCGAAAAATTTTGCTCTTCGTCACGAAGATACGTTTGGTACGAGTGGGCTTCGCGAAGCCATCATTGACGATATGCGAGAGCAATTCCAAGTGGCCCCCAATGTGGTGGACTTTAAGCTTGAGATGCTTCCTCCTCACTTGACGATGAACTTTAAAGTATTGGATGAGTACGGTCGTCAAATTGCCATGGGTCGCAACCTTCCTAATTTGCGTAGTGAATTGGGGCAAGAAGCGCAGAAGTCATTCCAAGCGGTGGCAGCAAAAGAAGTGGAAGTCTCTTGCGATTGGGACGATGAAATTACTTCATGGAGTTTTGGTGAGTTGCCTGACATCATGGAGATTAAACGCAAAAACCAATCGTTAATTGGGCATCCCGCCTTGGTTGATCATGGTACGTACTGCACATTGGAAGTGTTTGACGATCCTGATCAAGCCAAAAAGAGTCACGAGAGAGGCTTAATGCGACTCTTTAAGTTGAGTTTGCGAGAACAAATTCGATTTATTGAAAAGAGTCTTAAAGCGTTGCAAAAGATTCAAATGCAAGCGGCGATGGTGCCCGCGTTAGCAAAAGCCTTTGATAGTTTTGAAGCGATGCAAGAAGCCATCATTGATGCAACGCTTCAACAAACGGCGCTCCAAGACCCATGGCCCAATGATGAGCGAGCTTTTGAAGCGCGTCGCAATGACGTGAAGGGGAAACTCAACCTTATTGCGCAAGAAATCAGTCGTTTGTTGACAGAAATCGTGGAGTTGGCAGTTCAAGTGCCACGTAAATTAAAGACGTGTCCGGATAAACGTGTGATTGAAGACATTCAATCGCAAATGACGGGACTTTTCTTTAAAGACTTTTTATTAACGGTAGGGTATGAGCATTTGGTGCATTACCCGCGTTATTTGAGGGCGATTTTATTGCGATTGGAAAAGTGGCAAGACGAGCAAACTAAGGACGCTGAAAAGATGCGTGATGTGACGCGTTTTGTGACGCTTTATGAACGAGAAATCGCCCGTCGCAAGGGTGTTACCGATGAACGACTCACACAATTCAGATGGATGATTGAAGAGTTGCGTGTCTCGTTATTTGCTCAAAAATTAAGAACACCGATGCCCGTGAGCGTTAAACGTTTGGATAAGGTGTGGAACTCAAATCTCTATTAAAATGCGAGATTAACGTAAAACGAAAAATATTCTCCTCGGAAGGTTAATTTTTTATGACTGATATGCCAATTCGTCCCGCCTTTTGGAACGTTCCGTTATGGGCTGAAATCGGTGTTTATATTTTCGGTCTCTCGGCACTTTTCATCTGTCTTTGGGGTGTCTATAAGTCGGTGAAACTTTGGAAGGCCGGTCAACCCGATGATCTCCCTATCGATCATAAGCGTCGTTGGGGCGGTCTTTGGCGTGATGCGTTTATGCATCGTCGTTTGTTAAAAACGCCGTCCGGGGTGATTCACTTTTGCATCTTCTGGGGCTTTGTCTTTTTATTTTTTGGTACCGCAACGGCCACGCTTGATTGGGACATCGGTCACTATGTCTTTGGCGAACAATTCTTAAAGGGTTGGGTGTACCTCGCTTATAAACTCATTTTGGATATCGCTGGTGTTGTTGCTATTTTGGGGATTTTGGCCGCCACTGTTCGTCGCTTTGTGATTCAAAAAGCAACGCTTGAGCGCAGTTGGCGCTTTGCAGCCATTTTATTTTCCTTATTTGTCATCATCGTTACGGGCTACGTGGTTGAAGGTTTACGTTTAGCCGTTCAACAACCCGCATGGGCGAGTTTCTCTCCGGTAGGTAACCTCTTTGCGCAAGGTTTGACGCAACTTTTTACGCAAGAACAATTGCAAGGCGCGCACCTCATTGCTTGGTTATTGCACGGCGGTATGGCCTTGATCTTTGTGGCTTTGATTCCCTTTACCTACTTCTCACATATGTACAAAGCCTCAACCAATATTTATTGGCGCAAGCTTGCACCCAAGGGCGAATTAAAGAAGATTGAAAACATCGAAGAACAAGAAACGTTCGGTATTTCTCAATTTAACCAATTCACCTGGAAACAACGTTTGGATTTTGATGCCTGTACGGAATGCGGTCGCTGCTCGGAAGTGTGCCCGGCATTGAAGTCAGGCGCCGTGTTGGATCCCAAGAAAGTGGTGCTGAAATTAAAGAATCAGTTGCACCATCCGGACGAAGAAAAAGCCTTGGTGGGCGACATTATTACGAAGGATGAACTCTGGAGCTGCACGACGTGTGGGGCCTGTTTGCAAGAATGTCCGGCACGTTTGGATTTGCCCTCTGCCATTGTCGATATGCGTCGTCATTTGGCACTTGAACAAGGCGACTTCCCCGCAGGTCTTCAAGTTGCGCTTGAAAATACGCAAAGTGTGGGCAACCCTTGGGGGATGGACCCGGCTGATCGTTTGGCTTGGGGTAAAGATTTGGATCTTCCGATTGCCAAGCCTGGCGTTAAAGTCGATGTGCTTTATTGGGTAGGGTGCTCGGCTTCTTATGACCGTCGTGCTCAAAAGATTGCTCGCGCAATGGTGAAGATTTTGCGTGCCGCGAACGTTAACTTTGCGATCATGCAAGAAGAGCGTTGCCACGGTGATTTTGCTCGCCGAGTGGGCGAAGAATACACGTTCCAATTGGCGGTTCAAGAAAATATTGAAAATCTTCGTCAATACAGCTTCAAACGCATTGTGGCGCATTGTCCGCACTGCTTTAACACGTTAAAGAATGAATATCCTCAATTTGAGGGCGGTCAGTTTGAAGTGATGAGTCACACGCATTTGATTTATGAGTTGATGTCGGCCGGTCGCATTAGACCTAAATTGAATCACCCTGAAAAGTTGGTGATTCATGATCCTTGCTACATGGCTCGCTATAACAATAGCGTGGGTACGCCTCGTAAGATTTTGGATGAAATCGCCGGTGTCTCTCGCGTTGAAAACCTTCGTCGAGGCAAGCAAGCCATGTGCTGTGGCGCCGGTGGCGGTCAAATGTGGATGGAAGGCCAAAACCGCATTAATGTCATTCGCTTAAAACAATTGCGTGAGTCTGCGCCGACAGTTGCTGTGAGTTGTCCCCATTGCTTGACGATGTTCGAGACGGCCATGAGTGGTGATAAGGTGCTCGAAGGCATGGAAATCATTGAGTTGGCAGAAATCGTGGCACGTGGTCTTGACGACACTATTGCGGAAAACGATAAAGCCAAAAATGAAAAATAAGGTGTTTTAGCCTTTAAAATATAAACATTAGACAATAAAAACGAATGAGTAGAACTGGGAGCAAAGATTATGCTCAAGAATAAATACAACAAAGGTTTTACGTTGATCGAAATCGTGGCGATTTTGATCTTGATTGGGATTTTGATGGCGGTGGCCGCCAGCAAGTATTTTGATATGCGAGACGAGGCACAAAAGCGTGCCGCTTTGGCTACGGTGGCTGAAGCGCAGTCTCGTATTAATAGTGTGTTTGCTGAAAAGATATTGAGTGGGCAGACGTGCGCACAAGCCAAAGCGTACGCTTCTAATCTTGAAAATATTGAGGATGGTAATGACCCAAAGGACTTTGACTTTGGTGATTATTATCTGACGAAAAACGATGAAAGCTCGACCGACAGTACCATTAGTGTTGGTGTGGGTTTAATTTCAGAAACGTCTGGCAGAGAAATCACGACAGCTACGCTGTATCTTCCTGAATGTGGTTCTAAGAATGGAGGAACCGAAGGTGGCGGAACCACTGGTGATTATTGGAAAAATAATGATTACATTATTGATTTATACGGGAATACGGAATATGTTCCACAAGCGGGTAGACCTATCAACAACATAATAGAGTTAGCAAGCGCATTAATAGATGTATTCTCAAATCCAGGAAGTATTTTTGAGGTTAATAATGCAATATTAGCTTCTGATGGCACAGTGATATTGGATGCTGGATATTATGTGTACGATAGAGGATTCTTAAATCCACAAATAATTAAACTTGATGCTGACAAGCCTGAAAATTGGGTGAAGTATGAAGATGGAGAGTGGAATCGAGAACTTAAACGAGGAGATTATTTCTTGGATCAAAATGGTAAGGTGCATATTTATAAGGGAAGTGATACAAATCCCAGTCCACCATCGGGCGGGATCCAAGATCGTTTAAATTGGCTAGAACCTCACTCTTTTAAATAATATAAAAAGGGAATTCGAAAAACTGAATTCCCTTTTTTGTTCGATCTTATTTTGATAGTTAAGATTCTTTCCTACGGAAACTTCCCTTCACCATCTCAAACTTAAAGAAACGGCACTCCAGAGGCCCGTTAAAAATCACAATCTTACGAGATTCCGATAAACGCATTTGTTGGGGCAACTTACGATCGCTCGTTAACATCCAAGCCGTCCAACCGGAGAAGTTACGCTTTAAGTTGTCAGCCACGTTTTTCATCATGCTGCCGACGCTTGCGCTCTTAGGATTGGATTGTTCACCATAAGGCGGATTGGAAATAATCGTGCCTTCTTCAGCAATAGGCGTTGCCTCACGAGCGTCACAACGGGTAAACGTCAAACGACCGTCATCAAGCAACTTATCCAAACCTGCGCGTTGAGCATTACTCACAGCTTTGCCTACCACGATGGAAGAGATGTCGCTTGCGGCAATCTTCACGGAAGCGTGCATATTAATTTCAGCACGGGCATCTTCCTTCATTTCTTCCCAAAGATCCATATCGAAAATTTGGAGATTTTCAAAGGCAAATGAACGATTTAAGCCTGGAGCCATGTGGCAAGCAATTTGCGCAGCTTCAATCGCAATCGTGCCCGAGCCACAGAAGATGTCCATCAAGGGGGATTGTTGATCCCATTGAGAAAGTGCCAAAAGACCAGCGGCCAAGTTTTCTTTCAAAGGAGCCTCGCCCTTTTCAATACGCCAACCGCGCTTAAAGAGGGGTTCACCGGACAAATTCAAATAAAACGTGCAATAGCGATCCGTAATAAACGCATGAATACGCACATCAGGGTTCGTCTTTTCAATGCTCGGACGCATACCGCAACCTTCGCGGAAGCGGTCACAAATACCGTCTTTGATGCGAAGGGTGGTGAAGTCAAGGCTTTCCAGGGGAGAATTCTTAGCCGTCACATCCACACGGATTTTGGCATCGGCTTCAAAGAACTTTTCCCACGGCAACAAATGGGCCATGTCATAAATGTCATGACTGTCGTAGTATTGGCGAGAGGCAATCTTCATCAAGATGCGGCTTGCGAAGCGGCTGTGCAAACAAACCGACATTGCCAAAGCCAAGGGGCCTTCAAATAAAACGCCACCCGGATTTTCTTTGGTGTTTTGAGCGCCTAAGCCTTGGAGCTCTTGAGCCAAAATCGGTTCAAGCGTTCGAGGGCAGACGGCAAAAAAGTGATAGTTAGCCATTTAAATTTTTCTTCCTAGTACTAGCTGTGGGCAAGGAAAATGCAAAGGCTTTTCAACTCAGACCACACATCATTTCGTGTTTTGACAGTAAGACCTTTGGCAAGGCGGTCAATATCAGCGCATCGACCAAGGCAGCTTGCTAAGGCGTTTAAATTCATGCGACGGTTCACGCGCTGTAAGTGTTGCTTCATGGCAGGTGCACAGAAAACGTTGGCACCTTCTTTAACGGCAATCACATCTCGGATAAAGGTTGAGATGCGCATGATGATTAGGGGCAGTGCTTCACCTTCGGCTTGCATGCCGGCGACTGTGCGACTCACGCGCGCCACGTCACCCAACGCCATCGCTTCAATTAAATCCTCAAGACTGTAGCGAGAAACATTCATCACACAGTCTTCAACGTCTTTAAGTGACAATTCGCCTTCGGGGTGCAGAAGCGAGAGCTTCATCAATTCTTGCTTGGCAGCCATTAAGTTGCCTTCGGTTTGCTCGGCAAAAAAGCGAAGAGCATCGGCTTGCATCGTTTGGTTTTGACGACGCAAACGCTCTTCAATCCAGTGTGAGTATTGAGCACGGGTAATGGGTTGGCAATTAATTACTTGACCGACGCTTGCCAACTCTTTAAACCAAGAAGCTTTTTGCGTTTTGTAGTCCACCTGCGTGAGATGAACGATCGTGACCGTTGTATCAACGGTAGGGGCAGCTTCAACAAATTGCGAAAGAATTTTCGCACCCTTAGTGCCGGGGCCCGAGGATAAAAAGCGCAAAATGATGACTTTTTTGTCATCAAAAAGCGAGACGCTTAAAAGCGCATCCAACAGTTCTGACCAGTCAGAAGTCGCTGACAAGGCAAGCGTTTGACGATCGGTATAGCCTAAGTCTTTAGCCGTTTGACGCAAAGCATCCATCGCTTCCATCGCCAGAAGCGGTTCTTCGTCAACGATAACCCAAACGGGGGCTAGAAATCCCTTTTCTTTGGCTTGGGTAAGTTGGTGCGCTAATTGGTCGCTTTTAATAGGCATGAATGTTGGGCTTTAAGGCCGACAAGCGGTTCAATAATTGCGTGATCAAATCTTGTTGGATTTCGTTATACAGGAGGTTTTCTTCCGTATCGCGAGACAAGTAATCTTCTTCGTTGTAAGACATTTGACGAGAGGCGGCAAACGTGGTCGGAACCATGTATTCGTCCCCATCAGGGCTTGCTACGCGGAAAGTCAATGACAACGTCAATTCGTATTCACGGGCTTCACCCTTGGAGTTCAAAGCCAAGATTTCACGATCGCGCTTGGAACTCACTAAATCCAAAACGGCTTGTGCTTCTTCAGCCGTATCAACCAACGTGATATTGGTGCCGGCTTTTAACATACGACGAATGTCGGCTGCCATACGATTATTGATGGGCATGTTCACAAACATCGTATCAAACGGAAGCGTCACTCGACCGCGCAAATGAAAACCGCAACCGGTGGTAGCAGCCGCAGACAAAGCAAGCGCAGACAATAAAAAGGAACGACGACCCAGTGTCATAGTGTTGTTTCTCGAGAAGTTTTGTAATAGAAGGATTATACGGGTTTAAGTGGCTTAGAACGAAAAAATCCCGAAGTCATCAGCCGATGATCTTCGGGACTTTCGTCATTGTGCGAAACGAATTAGTTCGCGACGATGTTCACAATCTTCTTGGGCACAATGATGATCTTACGAACGGTCTTGCCTTCCGTGAACTTCATCACGTTTTCGTTAGCCAAGGCAGCAGCTTCAATCGTTGCCTTATCGGCGTCAGCTGCGACCGTTACTTGACCACGAAGTTTGCCGTTGACTTGAACGACAAGCGTCATTTCGTCAGCAACTAATGCGTTTTGGTCAATTTCAGGCCAAGTCGTATCCAAAATCGTGCCTAACTCAGCTTCGTAGCCCAAGTCAATCCACAATTGCGTCGTGATGTGCGGAGCAATCGGGTAAAGGACGCGAATCAAAATGGAGAGGCATTCCTTCATGACGGCCTTGCTTTCGGCAGACTCGTCCCACTTGACCGTTTCAAGCGTATTGAGCATCTTCATCGTGGCTGACACAACGGTGTTGTATTGCATACGATCGATGTCGCTCGTGGCTTGCTTTAAGGCTTGGTGCATTTCCATGCGGCAGGCCTTGAGTTCTGCGGTCAATTGAGTGGGCATTGCACCAGCAGACTTAATGGCAGATTCGTGCTTAAAGCCAAAGTTCCAGAGGCGACGCAAGAAACGGAACGTCCCTTCGGCACCGGAATTGCTCCAAGCTGCGGATTGATCCGGGGGACCTGCGAACATCACAAAACTGCGAGCCGTATCGGCACCGTACTTATTGATAATGTCTTTGGGTTCGACGACGTTGTTCTTTGACTTACTCATCTTTTCAACGCCGCCCATCGTGACGGGCAAGCCGTCTTCCTTGGCAACAGCCTTAATCGGACGGGCCTTTTCGTCGTAAGAAATTTCGACTTCGTCCGGGTAGTACCAACGCTTCTTGCCATCGGGCAATTGGCGATAGTAGCACTCAGCCGTCAACATCCCTTGCGTAAAGAGACGCTTAAACGGTTCGTCAAACTTCACAAGACCCAAGTCACGCATGACCTTCGTCCAGAAGCGAGCGTAGAGTAAGTGCATCACGGCGTGTTCGATACCGCCGATGTATTGGTCAACCGGAGCCCAGTAGTCGTTGCGTTCATCGACCATGGCCGTGTCGCAATCGGGCGAGCAATAACGCATGAAGTACCAAGAGGAGTCCACGAAGGTGTCCATCGTATCGGTTTCACGCTTAGCATCGGCGCCGCAAACCGGGCACTTGCAGTTTAAGAATTCTTCACACTTATTTAAGGGGTTACCGGAACCATCGGGTACGAGGTTCGTGGGCAACACGACCGGAAGATCTTTTTCCGGAACGGGAACCGGACCGCAGTGCGGGCAGTTGATGATCGGAATCGGCGTACCCCAGTAGCGTTGGCGGCTGATGCCCCAGTCACGGATACGGAATTGGGTCTTCTTTTCGCCCAAATTCTTAGCAGCCAATGCATCGGCAATCTTTTCAATGCCGTCATGAACGGTCAAGCCGTCAAATTCACCGGAATTAACCAAGCGAGAGCTATCGCTCTTATCAGCATACCAATCTTCCCAAGCGTCCGTGGAGTAGGTCTTGCCTTCCATGCCAACGACTTGACGGATTTCAATACCGTACTTCTTCGCAAAAGCAAAGTCACGTTCGTCATGAGCCGGCACGCCCATCACGGCACCTTCACCGTAGCTCATCAAGACGTAGTTACCGATCCAAACCGGAACGTCAGCACCCGTGATCGGATGGCGAACACAGAAGCCGGTCGGCACACCTTCTTTTTCCTTCGTGGCCAAATCAGCTTCGCTCACACCGCCCTTGGCGCATTCTTCAATAAAGGCCGTGAGCTTTTCATTACCTTCGGCCAAACGCTTAGCTAACGGGTGTTCGGCAGCGATAGCAACAAAGGTCACGCCCAACAACGTATCGGCACGGGTCGTAAAGACGCGAAGTTCTTTTTCTTCACCGTCAATTGTGTAGGGGAAGGACAAGCGCACACCGGTGGACTTACCGATCCAGTGCGATTGCATGCTACGAACTTGATCAGGCCAGCCCGGCAATTGGTCAAGGTCATTTAAGAGTTCGTCAGCGTATTGCGTGATACCCAAGTAGTAACCCGGAATTTCGCGTTTTTCAACGATGGCACCAGAGCGCCAGCCACGGCCATCGACGACTTGTTCGTTAGCCAACACCGTCATGTCAACCGGGTCCCAGTTAACGATTTGGGTCTTACGGTAGCAGACACCCTTTTCGAGCATCTTCAAGAAGATCCATTGGTTCCAACGGTAGTATTCCGGCGTGCACGTAGCGATTTCGCGAGACCAGTCAAATGCCAAACCCAAAGGCTTCATTTGGTTTTTCATTTCGGCAATGTTGTCGAAAGTCCAAGCGGCAGGTGCAATACCGTGGTTAATAGCGGCATTTTCTGCCGGCAAACCGAAAGCGTCCCAACCCATCGGCGTCATAACGTTGTAGCCCTTCATGCGAAGGTAGCGGTACATCACGTCATTTAAGGTGTAGTTACGAACGTGGCCCATGTGAAGCTTACCGCTCGGGTAGGGCAACATGGACAAAACGTAGAATTTCGGTTTTTCTTTGCCTTGGGCGTCTACGGCATGCTCAGTTGCATGGTAAACGTCACCTTCTTGCCAGGCCTTTTGAACATCGATTTCAACGGTCTGCGGAGAATACGTGTCACGCATAAAGTGATCCCATCTTTGTTTATTAAATGGTTAATAGAAAAATAATTTGTCAGTATAGCGGTTTTAGCGACGCTAGAAATAATGATTTCTATGGATTTGCGCCTATATTTGGTAAGGATGCAACGCACTCAGAGACTAATTTGAAATTTTTTGAAGAAAATATTTGACAAGTCAAGAAAAACTCTATAATATTCCAAGTCTTCGTTGATCGCGGGGTGGAGCAGTCTGGTAGCTCGTCGGGCTCATAACCCGAAGGTCGTAGGTTCAAATCCTGCCCCCGCAACCAATTTTCTTGAGAATCGCCTTTCGGCGATTTTTTTGTATCAGCTCTAGTGACCTAATTTGAAAGGCAGAAATAGGCCTTGGGTCATCTCATTATCTCTATCGTAACTTCTCTCCGAAAAGCTAAAAATTCAAACATTTCGTACTTTCTTTGTACTTTTTCTTTGAAAAATCCGTTTTTATAGAAACAGCCGTAAAACCATCGATTTTAATCGATGGATACAAGGCGCAAATCCGAAGGATTTGTTAGATATTGCGTTTTAGAAAAATTTCATTCAGAAGTATTGAATTTGAATAGTGTGATTTGATAGAATCAATCCATGACCTTAAAAGCCTATCGATATCGA
>Ga0129317_1000165_pt1 | contig 85560 bp, 73 predicted proteins | sample Cm1ome_FD_94430 | JGI IMG/M metagenome (GOLD analysis project Ga0129317, IMG submission 94430) | Eastern black-and-white colobus group fecal microbial communities from Wisconsin, USA - Cm1105 metagenome | ecosystem: Host-associated > Mammals > Digestive system > Large intestine > Fecal | place...
GCCCCCGGAGTGGGGCGCTCTGTTCCACACTTAGGAGGCAGTCGCTCTATCCAACTGAGCTACCGAGGCTAGTATTTAGTTTTATGCTCGCAGGGTGAGCGACCACCTCACACTTAGGAGGCGGACCCTCTATCCTGGTGAGGTACGGGGGCATATTCACTTTATACACCACACCTGCAAAATCTGGCGGCGGATCTCTCTGCAATTTTCAAAAAGTGGATCCTTTGTCCTGATAATACAGGGGATGGATGGGCAGTCCCGCTTTCGTTGGAACCCTGCCCGGTTGATTCTCGGCGCCGTCAGGACTGATGCAAGCCAGCACAGAACAATTCTTCCCCCGGCCATATTCCATCCTCATCCAATAATACCTGAAACGACCCTATCGTATTTTAGCCCAGGAACGGGGTCCTGTCAACGGTGAATATGCCGTCCATCCGGAAAAAACGACCGTTTGTCGTAAATGGCTGGACCGGGACGGCAAAAACCAGTATACTGGGGGCAGACCGGAGCGTGGAAGCAGGAGGTGGCACACTGTTGGAGGTAGAATTCAGGCTGGAACCGGGACGCCAAGAGCCTAAGCTTGTCATTTTGGCCGGAGCAGAAACTGATGAGCTCCGCCAGCTGGCTCAGGAGCTGTCCGGACTGTCTCTGGATCCCGTTCCAATTTGGGAGGGGGAGCTGTCCAGAAGGCTGCCCCAAGATGAGTTTTTACGGTTCTACACCGACGGAAAAGGCGTATGCGCTCAGACCGCCGCAGCCACCTACGCTGTTCACCTGCGTCTGTATGAATTGGAAGAACTTTTGGACCGCCGAAAATTCGCCCGCATCTCCAATTCGGAAATTATCAATCTGAACCGTGTGACGGCAGTGGACCTCTCCCTGGCGGGCACCATTCGAATGACGCTGGACGGGCACGTGGCCGTTTATGTATCCCGGCGGTATGTAAAAAAGATAAAGGAAACATTGAATTTGGGAGGGAGACGCGGCAGATGAAGGGCGAAATCAAACAGTGGCTGATCCGTCTGGGGGCGGGAGGCGCGCTGGGCGCGCTGTTTGTACAAGCCACATTGTATTTTTTCTGGGGCAGCTTTTTGATCCCTGCGGTCCAGGGGCGGCCTGTACACCCCTTTGGAATTCCCTTCTGGTTGGTAATGCCTCAAATGGCTGCCGATTTCGGCTCAGCTGATGCAGCTGGTCTGATTCAGCTGCTGCTGAGCATGCTGTTCGGAGCCGTGGTGGCTGTGAGCACTCTGCCCTTTGCGGAAGGCGGCCGGGCCTTGGTCCTCCGCTCCCTGGCGCATTTTGTCGGAACGGGGACAAGCTTTGCCTTACTTCTGGGCTTGTGCCGCTGGGTGGACTGGAGGATGGTGCCCGTCTGTCTGTTCCTGCTGGCCCTCCTCTATCTTCTGATCTGGCTGGGCCGTTGGATCGGCTGGTACAGCCAGGTGGTCCAGCTGCGGACTCTGTTGGGCCTGTCACCCGGACCCTCACCGTTGAAATGGAAAGAAACCTTACCCTATTTACCCTTTATTCTGCTGGTCTGCATGGCCCTTCCGCTGATTCTCCGGGGAATAGAACAGCTTTTTGGCGCGGATATCCCGGTGTTTACCGGGCTGCTCTATCCCTATCTGATTCTTCCCGCAGTCGGTTTTTGCTCCGGATTGTCCCTGGGCAAGCACCAGGGGCTTTGCTGGCTCTACCCCCCCTCCTGCGCCCTGTGCTACCTGCCCACGGTATACCTGCTGTTCAACGACTCCGCCTTGTTCCACTGCTTTATGATCGCGGTTCCTGCCCTGGCGGGCGTCGTAATGGGATGGCTGTATCGCCGGGCAGTGCCAAAAAAGGCACCCAAGTCCTGACTTTCTTAAATTTATCCTTGAGCCAGCTTCTGTCCAAGGGGTATAATGGATTCAGGATATGACAGAGAGGAATGATTCCCATGATTTACGGCACACTGGCTCACCTGGAAGACCTGAGGGGCATTCACCCCAACGTATGGCGGGGGTTGCAGCTTCTGCGCAGCACCGACTTTTCCCAATTGGAGGACGGCCGTTACGACGTGGATGGGGAGGAGGTATTCTTTTCTCTCCAGAGCTATGAAACCATTCCGGGCAAGGACCTGCTGGAAGCCCACAAAAAGTATGTGGATATTCAGTTTCTCATCTCCGGTCAGGAGCGGATGGGGGTGGCTCCCCTGGAAACTGTGGGCAGTCCCATAGAGAGCCGCCCGGAGGGGGACATCTGGTTTTACAGGGGCCCGATGGACAGCCTGCTCCTCACCGCCGGCCGCTTCGCCGTGGTTTGGCCGGGAGACGCCCACGCCCCTGCCATCGCCGTAGACGGGCCGGAACCCTGCCGGAAGTGCATTGTCAAAGCCCGTGTGGGCTGAACCGATCAAAAGGGCCGGAGGAAACACACTGTTTCTTCCGGCCCTTCAGCCTGTTGAACATATTTTTGACAGGTTGAAGAAATTTCAGAATTTGAAAAAATGTGCTGAAATTTGCGCTAATAAGAAGGAAAGGAAACCCTGACGGTTTCCTTTCCTTCTTTTCTGCCAAACCTCCAGCCCTGAGGGCAATTGACAGCCTCAGCCGGAGGCCCTAGATCATATTTTTCTCCGTCTGGGGATCGAACAGGTGGATGGAGTCCGGACGGAATGTAAAGTCCACCTGCGTGCCGTAGGGGATGCCTCCACGATATTCCTTGGGCAGGTCAGAGGTAGGCACCCGCAGCACCACATCCCGATTGGCGCAGGTCACATGGAGATGGTACTCGCTGCCCATCATTTCAGAGACCTCCACCTTGCCGCTCAGGGTGCCGGCGGTCCCGGCCGCCGCAAAGCTGATATGCTCCGGACGAATGCCCACAGTCACACTCTGCCTTTCAGCGCCCGCCTGGGCCAGCAGCTGCTGTGTCTCGCCGGCCAAGGGCATCTCCACACCATCCACCTGGATATGGAATCCGGCGCCATCCTTCACCAGCTCCCCCTGGAAAAAGTTCATCTGAGGCGTACCGATAAAGCCGGCCACAAAGATGTTCACCGGGTGGTCAAAAACCTGCTGGGGCGTGCCGATCTGCTGGATAAAACCATCCTTCATAATGACAATCCGGTCTCCCAGGGTCATGGCCTCGGTCTGGTCGTGGGTCACGTAGATAAAGGTGGTATTGATGCGCTGACGCAGCTTAATGATCTCCGCCCGCATCTGGTTGCGGAGCTTGGCGTCCAGGTTGGAGAGGGGCTCGTCCATCAGCAGCACCTTGGGCTCCCGGACGATGGCCCGGCCAATGGCCACCCGCTGGCGCTGGCCGCCGGAGAGAGCCTTGGGCTTGCGGTCCAGATATACGGCAATATCCAGGATCTCCGCCACGGCGTTCACCCGCTGGTCGATCTCTTCTTTGGGCAGCTTCTGTAGCTTCAGGGGGAACTCCATGTTTTCCCGGACGGTCATGTGGGGGTACAGGGCGTAGCTCTGGAACACCATGGCGATGTCCCGGTCCTTGGGCTCCACATCGTTGACCAGTTTCCCGTCAATGTGCAGTTCTCCCTCCGAGATCTCCTCCAAACCGGCCACCATGCGCAAAGTGGTGGACTTTCCGCAGCCGGAGGGCCCCACCAGGACGATAAATTCTTTGTCCGCAATGTCAAGATTAAAGTCGTGTACTGCTGTGACAGCATTGTCATAAACCTTTTTTACATTCTTCAGCGTAACAGTGGACATAGCATGGACCGTGACTCCCGCGCCTCCGCGCGCGGAGCCTCCCCTGCAGGAGAGCGAAACTCCTGCGGGCTTACGGCAGGTCTCCACACTGCCGCACCGCCGGCCGGCGGCTTTTTCCTCCTTTTTAAGGTCCCGGCTCCTATAAAAAATGGAGTAGCAGACGGGCCGTGAATTGGGGCCGGACCGCACCCTTTGGCACAATCCGTTTGCACAGTGCTGTCTTATGCGCTCCGGCTTACAGGACGCCGGAGACAACCACGCCGTGGAATAAAACTGCTTTCAAATCCAGATTTTCGTCCAAGACCGCCACATTGGCCTCCTTGCCAATATCCAGGCTGCCTACCCGCTCATCGATGCCCAGAGCCCTGGCTGGATTGACCGCGGCGGCCGTCACCGCGTCGGCCAGAGGGATTCCAAAGGAGACGGCGGTCTTCATGCAGGCCATCAGATCGGATACCGAGCCGGCCAGGGTATCGGGGGCGTTCGCCATGGTGGCCCGGTTCCCCCGGACCTCGATCTCCTGTCCCCCAAAGGGATAGCGGCCATCCGGCATTCCGGTGGCCCGGAGGGAATCGGAAATCAGGATAACCCGGTCCGCGCCAAACAGCTTGAATACTGCCCGGACCACCGAGGGGTGGATATGAACGCCGTCACAGATCAGTTCCGCCATCACCTCAGGGTGGTCAAAGGCCGCCCCCACCACGCCGGGCGCCCGGTGAGTAAAAGGGGGCATCGCATTGAACAGGTGGGTCGCCTGCCGGGCGCCGGCCTGAAACGCCGCGCAAGCCGTGTCGTAGTCGGCGGCGGTGTGGCCCACACAGACCCGGACGCCCTCCTCACCGGCCTTTTGAATAAATTCCAGAGCGCCTGGCTGCTCGGGGGCAATGGTCACCAGCTTCACCAGTCCCTGGGCCGCCTGCTGAAAGCGATGCAGCATGGCGGGATCGGGGTCCCGGAGGTAATCGGCGTTCTGCGCGCCCTTTTTGGACAGACATAGGAAGGGTCCCTCCAGATGAAGGCCCACCAGTTCCGCGCCGCCGCCATTCCGTGCCCTGTGGGCGGCGGCGGTCCGGCAGACCCGGGTCAGCTGATCCTCCCCCAGGGTCATACCTGAGGGACAGATCTGAGTAATACCCCGGCTGAGCTGGTAATCGGCCATGGTCTGAAGACCTGCTGCGTCGGCATCTGAAAAGTCCTGCCCCACGCAGCCGTGAAAATGCAGGTCGGTCAGGCCCGGGATCAGATAGCATCCCTCAGCCCTGACGGTATCACCGCCTCTCTCTGCAATCCTGCCGTTTTCCATACAGAGATCCCGGAGTACAAATCCCTGCCGGGCATCAAATACCTTTGCGCCGGTTATCCGCATAGGGTGACGCCCTCCTTGGGGATTCCGCTCAAGGCGGCCTGGTCACCCACCAGCACCACGTCAGGATGGAGCTGGAGGACAGAGGCAGGGACCTGGGGGGTTACCGGCCCATAGAAAGCCCTGCGGACAATATCGGCCTTGTCGGCTCCGCTCACCACCACCAGGACCTTGCGGGCCCCCATGATGGTTCCGATCCCCATGGTCAGGGCCTGACGGGGCACATCGTCCTGGCTGGCAAAAAATCGCTTGTTGGCCTCAATCGTGCTGGCCGTCAGATTCACCAGATTGGTGCCGGGCACGAAGTGATCGGCGGGCTCGTTAAATCCGATATGCCCGTTGTGGCCCATACCCAACAGCTGCAGATCCACACCCCCCAGGTCCTGAACCAGTCGGTCATACCGGGCGCACTCGGCGGCAGGATCCCGGGCCAGTCCGTCAGGTACATGGGTGTTCTCCCGCTTAATGTCCACATGGCGGAACAGATGGGTGTCCATAAAATAGCGGTAGCTCTGGTCATGGTCACCGCTCAGGCCCCGGTACTCGTCCAAATTGACACTTTTGACCTGGGCAAAGGACAGGGCGCCCTCCTTGTGCCACGCCGCCAGCTGCTCGTAGGCGCCGATGGGGGTGGAGCCGGTAGCCAGTCCCAGAACGCTGTCCGGCTTTATGGTGATCTGGGCCGCGATAAAGCCGGCGGCCCGGCGGCTCATTCCCTGGTAATCGCTGCATTCAAAAATTCTCACGGCGTGCTCTCCTCCCCTCAGCAGTATGTCCGGATGGCGGCCTCGATCATAGCGGCGCACTCCTCCACCACAGCCTCATCCGCCGGAACCAGGGGGGCCAGGGGCAGTCGGACACTTCCGCAGTCGGGACCTCCCTGCCTGCGGATAACCGCCTTAATAACAGCGTACATGTTGCCTTTGGCTGAGCACAGCCTGTAGATAATACGGCAGGCCTCATTCTGAATTTCCCGTGCCCGCTCCATATCCCCGGCCAGGTACAGGCCCAGGATTTTCTGATACAATTCGGGCATGGCGCCGTAAGTTCCTCCAATGCCGCCCATGGCCCCCGCCGCAAGTCCGGAGAGCAGCTGCTCATCGGGGCCGTTGAAGACGATGGCCCCCTCGTCCCGGAACATCTGGATATCCTGGACAGGCATGGAGGAGTTTTTCACACCGATGACCCGGGGATTCTTCAGCATCTCCCGCAGCAGGGGCAGGGTCAAGGCCGTCCCTGCCAGCTGGGGAATATTGTAGATGATAAAGTCCGTATCCGGAGCGGCGGCGGAAATCGCGTTCCAGTAGGCGGCGATGGCATGTTCCGGCAGATGGAAGTAGATGGGAGGAATGGCCGCAATGGCGTCCACCCCCTGGGCCTGGGCGTGGGCGGCCAGAAGGCAGCTGTCCGCGGTATTATTGCAGGCCACATGGGCAATGACGGTCAGCTTTCCTTTGGCCACAGCCATCACATTTTCCAGCACCAGCTTTCGCTCCTCCACGCTCTGGTAGATGCACTCCCCGGAGGAGCCGCCCACATAGAGGCCCTTGACGCCCTTATCTACAAAGTACTGGGTCAGGCCGCGCACCGCCTGGGGATTGATCTCTCCCTTGGCGTCGTAGCAGGCATAAAAAGCGGGAATGATTCCCTGGAATTTGGTGAAGTCTTTCATAAATAAATAATCTCCTGTTCTTTACAGTCGCATGGGACCATGATAGGTGGCAGGGCATATCATCCCTTGACCGCTCCCATGGTAATACCTTGGGTGAAGTACTTCTGGAACATCAGGAACACGGCCACGATGGGGATGGCGGCCAGGGTGGCCCCAGCCATAATCAGACCAAAGTCGCTGGACATCTCTCCCTGGAGCCTGGCGATGCCCAGAGAGATGGTGAACACCTCTTTCTGCTGGAGCATGATCAGCTGGAGAAAGTAGTCGTTCCAGGTGTTGACAAAGGTAAAGATAGCCAAAGCCCCGATGCCCGGCTTAATCATGGGAAACACAATGGAGCAGAAGGTCCTCACCTCGCCGGAGCCGTCCACACGGGCGGCCTCCAGGATCTCCGTGGGGATCGTCTCGGAGAACTGCTTCATCAGGAACACGCCGAAGGGCCAGCCCACGGTGGGAAGAATAACGGCCCACAGGGTGTTGTTGATGCCCAGGGCGCTCATCTCCTGAAGCAGGGGGATGACGATGACCTGCTTGGGCAGCGCCATGGCGCACACCAGCAGAGTAAACAGAATCTTCCGTCCGTAGAACCGCTTCTTGGCCAGGGCATAGCCGGCCAGGGCGGCGGTAAGGCAGGTCAGGCCCATAGCCGCCAGGGCGATGAACACGGTGTTGACCAGCCACTTAATGGCAGGCTGGCGGAACAGCTTGACATAGTTGTCCATAATGGGGTGCAGGGGAAACCACTGAGGCTGCGGGGCATTGATGGTGATGGCGTCCTTCACGGAGCCGGTGATGATCCAGTACAGGGGGAAAATGAAGAAGACTGCCAGCAGGACGGCGGCAAACACCCGGTAGCTTTTGGACTGCCCGTCCAGTTTTGAATTGTTCATATCCGCACCCCCCTTATCCGTTGTCGGTCTTTGTTACCCTGAACTGAACGGCGGAGAACACCGCGATGATCAGCGCAAGGATCACACCCATGGCGTTGGCATAGCCAAACCGCTGGTAATTATAAGCCACGTCGAAAATGTAATACATCAGGGTGCTGGTGCTGCCCAACGGACCGCCCCTGGTCAGCAGCTGAATCAGCGCAAAGCACTGGAAGCTGTTGATGGTGGTAATCACCAGCACATACAAAGTGGTGGGCAGAATCTGGGGCCATTTGATCTTCCAGAACACCTGAAGCTTGGTGGCTCCGTCCACCTGGGCGGCCTCAATCAGGGATTTGTCCACGTTTCCCAGGGCGGCCACATACAGCACAATAGGCTGTCCAATGGAGGTGGTGAACAGGATCATAATGATACACCAGATGGCAGTCTTCTGGTTGCCCAGCCAGTCGAAGCCCACCGTGCCGAAGATCTGGTTCAGCAGGCCGTTGTAAGGGTTGAACATCCACTTCCATACCACGGTGACGGCCACGCTGCCGGTGACCACCGGCAGGTAGAAGACACAGCGGAAAAAGGAACGCAGCCCGGAGGCCATGGGATAGATGGCGGAACCCACCCACAGGGAGAAGGCGGTAACGGCGGGCACGGACACCACCACGATCACAATGGTATTCCAAAGAGAACGCAGGAAGGTTTTGTCCTGGAACATCTCCACATAGTTCTGCACCCCGATGAAGGTGGTGGCGGAGGTGTCCAGCCCCATGTTAAATAAGCTGTAAACCAGACACATTCCCATGGGAATCAGAACAAAGCCGACGAAGAAGAGCATACTGGGCAGCAGGAACAGGTAGGCGGAGATAGTCTCCCGGCGCGCCAGGGCACGGCTCATACCGGAAAATTCCCTGCGCTTTGGTTTTTTTGCGGGCTTTGCCCCATTTGAAACTGTTTGAGCCACACGGATTCCCCCTTTTTTGTCACACATCTCATCTATCAACAGATGCTGCGAAATACCGGACAGAGTCGCAGCAGCATCCAAACTGAAAGCCGGCGCTTGCCACAAGCCGCCGCAGACCGCCATAAGGCGGAACGCGCCCGCTCCCCCTCTCAATACCGGGGAGCGGGCGCGCCGTTTTACATCATATTCCGTTGAAGTGTTTCAGGCACCCCAGTATCCAACTCAGGGATTGCTGGCGGCGACGAAGTCGTCGGCGGCCTGCTGGGCGGGTGTGCCGTTGACCAGCACCTGCTGAAGCATGTTGAACCAGTTCTGGCGCTGGGCGGTCCAGTTGCCGGTGACGTTGTAGTAGTCGCCCAGGTAAGGCATCATCACGGAGAATTCGCCCATCTGGTCGGCCTTGTCGGTGCCGGCATACACGTCGCCCAGAGAGGCCCGGGTGGGGAAGAAGCCGGTGAGACGGACGCTCTCGGCGGCCTGGCTGGGATCGTCACAGACGAACTTGATGAACGTCTTGGCGGCCTCAATCTTGGCGTCGTCGCCGTTGTTGAACACGCCGAAGCCCCAGATGCCGCCGCACAGCTCAGGCACCCCGTCATCAGAGGGGAAGGCCATGGCATAGGGGGTGAAGGTGGTCTGGGCCGCGTACTGGGCCTTGTTGGAGGCGTTCCAGCAGAAGGTGACGGCGGCGGTGCCGTTGGCAAACTGCTGCAGCTCATCAGAGGCCACAAAGCCGGCGTTGGCGGCCAGGGACTTGTTGTCCACCATGGTCTTCAGCAGCTCCAGGCCCTTTACATTCTCGGCGCTGTTGGCGGTATACTGGGTGTGGGCCGCGTCGGTGTACTGGCCGGAGTACAGGTTGTTCACCAGCGCCCGGGTGCCCTGGTCGCCGCCCTGACCGCCGCAGTAGACGATGCCGGGGACAGGGCACAGGCCGGAATCACGGACGGCCTCCATAGCCTTGACAAAGTTGTCAGTGGTCCAGGTGCGGGTCTCCTGATCGATGTACTGCAGGGCACCGGCCTGCTCAAAAATCTCATAGTTGATGGCCATGCTGTGGGTGGTCATACACAGGGGGTACTCATAGAACTTTCCGTCCAGCTGGCAGGCACCGACTACGGCCTCGCTGGCCGCGGAGATGTCGTCCTTGGTGTCGGCCCACAGGTCGCTCAGGTCCACCATCAGGTTATTGGCGCCCCAGTTGGACACCAGGCGCTCGGGGCCTTCCATAATGATGTCGGGCGTGCCCTTAGAGGTAATGGCCGAGGTCACCTGATTGTCCCCGTTCTGATAGTCAAGGGTCTCATACTTTACGGTGATCTCAGGATGGACGGCATTGAACGCGGCAATGATGTCGTCCAGTTTGGACTCACTGCCGCCCCAGGAGCCGATGGGATAAGTCCACAGGGTGATCTCCGTGGAGTCCGCGCCGGAGGTGCTGCCTGCCGACGTGCTGCCCCCAGTTTGTCCGGCACTGGAACTGTTGCCGCCGCCGCAGGCGGCCAGACCAAGCACCATGGAAAGCGCGAGTGCAAGTGCAAAAACCTTTTTCATTGAATGTACTTCCTCCTTATCAAAATAGAAGTTCCGGTATTTTTAACCAGAATATCTAATTGCATTGTAATGAACCCTGTTATTAATGTCAATAGCTCAATGAAAAAAATTTTCAAAATAATAAAATAAAAAAGATTTTTTTCAAAGAGGTTTGATTACACCTCAAATATGCTTGGGAGCCAGTGCCGCCGCCACTTTGGATCGCACATTCTGGGCAGCCGCCTCGTCCCGGTGGCACACCTCGGTGAACAGCACATCCACCAAAAACAGCTGGGCCATTCGGGCGGGCACCGACCCCAGCTGGAGGGGACCCTCATTGGCCCCGCACTGAAGAATGACGTCGGCCAAATCGGCGGCAGGGGACTTGGGAAAATGAGTGACCAGGATGACCCGGGCCCCCTGCTCCCGGGCCACCGTCAGCAGATCAATCACCTCACGGGTAGCGCCGGAGTATGAGAAAAACAACACCGAGTCCTCCCGGGTCAGAGTAGCTGCGGCGATGGCCTGAAGATGGGAGTCGGCCACCGGAATAAATCCGGGCATCGCTGTGGAAAACAGGTGGGCCGCCTCCATCGCCATAATCATGGAGCCCCCCTGCCCCATGCACAGCACCCTCCTGGACCCCGTCAAAATATCCGCGGCGGCCAGAATTTTTTCCGGGTGGATCAGAGCCAGGGTCTGGGCAAGGGCCTCCACCTCAGAGCCATACAGCTTCTGGCACAGGTCAGGCACGCTGTCCCCGGACGAAATTTCTCCGGCCAGAAAGATCTCCCCAGGCCGCTGCACGACGGAATTGGCCACCCCCAGCTTGAAGTCATTGTATCCTTTATATTTCAAGCGGCGGCAGAAGCGGGAAATGGTAGCCTCCGCCACACCGCAGGCCTCCGCCAAGTCGGAGATGGACATCACCTGAGTGTCCCGCTGGTGGATAACCACATAGTCCGCCACCTTTTTCTCTGACGCGGTCAACTGATAATATTCATCGCTGATCCGGTCAAAGACAGTTCGCTGTCCCAAGTCCATTGGGCATGCTTCCTTTCTTTTTTGTCTTTCTATGCCAACGCGGGGACAGGCGGCGGGCCGGATGCCGCCCACTGTTACTTGCTGCCCAGTATCTCTCCGATCATGGTATCCACCATAATCAGCATACGGGGCAGATGGAAGGGCCCCTTAAAGGTCGACCCCTTGGTGGCGGGCTGGGTCGGCTGGCCGTCCCGGCGCAGGTAGCCGTACCACTCTCCATACTCCTTGTCGGCAAAGTGGGCTTTGCAGTAGTCCAGGGTCTTTCGGAACCACTCCAGATACCCCTCATCCCCTGTGTCCCGGTAGAGCATCATGGAGGCGATGAGAATTTCGTCATGGGGCCACCACAGCTTCATGTCGTGCTCATAGGCCTCGGGGGGCTTGCCCAGACAGTCCACAAAGTACAGCAGCCCGCCATATTCCTGATCCCAGCCGGCCTGAATGGCCCAATCGAAAATCTGAGCCGCCTTTTTCACCAGCTCCCGGTCCCCGGTGCGCCGGGCATGCTCCAGCAGAAACCAGACGCCCTCAATATCATGGCCCGGGTTCACGGTCCGGCCCTCGGTGTAGTACAGCCGGGGCGTACCGTCCTCGGCCACGTTCTCCAGCACACACTTCAGCTCCGGGTGGACATGGTACCGGAAAATCTCGTCCACGCACTGGCGGGCCCGCTCCTCATACAGCGCCCTCCGCTCCGGATCCACCCGCATGAGCACACCGGTGACGTTGAGAATAATCATGGGCTGGCCAAAGGAACGGCCGGTTCTGGTTTCGGGGATGGTCTTTGGCCCCAGACCAGTGGGATCGGGGACACCGTGGCTCAGATCCCAGTACAGGTCATAGGCCCACCGCGCACGGTCCAGGTGTTCTCTCACCCCGGTGATGCCGTAGTACTCCCCATTGGCCAGGGCGTAGAATGCCTCGGAAAAGAAATACCTTCTCTGGCGCAGGGGTCTGCCCTCAGCGGTGACGGTGAAATACAGGCGGTTGGCCGCCTGGGGGTTCCGGCAGTGGTCCTCCAAAAAGTCAATACAGCTTTTGGACGCCTCCAGCCATTCCTCCTTTACCCCGTAGATGTGGCACAGATAGGCAAAAATCCAGCCGCAGCGTCCCTGCATCCACACACTCTTGTCGGTGGAGTATACCTCCCCCTTCCGGTCCAGGCAGGTATAAACGCCGCCATTCACCTTATCCATGCCGTGTTTCAGCCAAAACGCCACGCATTGCTCAAGCTGCCCCTGGACCCAGGAGCGGCTCTCCTGAAGCAGTTGTTTCGTTTCCATGGAAAACACACCTCATTTCAATATTTATCGCAGTCTTGTCCCCGCTGCCTCCGCAGATACACGCTCTTATTTTAACAGCCCAGAAAGTCTTTTTCAATAAAAATAGAAAATGAAAATAATTATCTTTCCCAGGGGTGACAACCTGCATAGGTTGTGCTATGATACCCACAACGAGTACATTGGAATTTTACTGCTGGAGGGAATCAATTATGAATCACTATGGCATTGAAATCAACCCCCAACACACCCCTGAGCTGGACCCAGGCTTTATTCCCCTTTATCAGTTCAACCACGCCTTCCTGCGGGATGCCCGCAAACCCATCGGCATTGCCGTGGAGCGGTCCGGCGGCCAGATGGCTGTGTGCGAAACCATGATCCACGGCACTCCGGACATGGCTCAGGCGGACCGCTATTACGTGGACCGCCTGGTCAAAACCATACTTTGGATGAAGGGCGGTTTCCGTATTTTTGTCAGGGGAGACGAGGACATCTATCAGAGCCTGAAGCAGTCCTATGCCCCCGGCGGCACCCGGGCCTTTGACGCCGATTACATGGCAAACATCTTTGAGCAGCCCTTCCAGATCGTGACATGCACCCGTCTGCCCCAGGCCAAGGACGATCCCAAGGCCATCGGCCGTCATCTGGATGGCTGCCGCATCGGCTTTGACGCCGGCGGCTCCGACCGGAAGGTATCCGCCGTCATCGATGGGGAAAGCGTCTTCTCCGAGGAGGTGGTTTGGTTCCCCAAGACCACCTCCGACCCGGACTACCACTTCCAGGGCATTGTGGACGCCATGAAGAGCGCTGCCGCCCACATGCCCCGGGTAGACGCCATCGGCGTCAGCTCCGCCGGCGTCTATATCAACAACCGGACTATGAACGCCTCCCTGTTTCTCCAGGTGCCCAAGGACCAATTTGACGCGAAGGTAAAGGACATCTATCTCCGGGCGGCCAGGGAGATCGGCGACGTGCCTATTGTGGTGTGCAATGACGGCGATGTCACCGCTCTGGCCGGGGCCATGAGCCTGGAGGATGACAACGTCCTGGGAATTGCCATGGGCACCAGTGAGGCCGTGGGCTACGTGGACCCCCAGGGCCGCATCACCGGCTGGCTCAACGAGCTGGCCTTTGTTCCCGTGGACGCCGCTCCCGGCGCCATGGCCGACGAGTGGTCCGGGGACATCGGCTGTGGCGTGAAGTACTTCTCTCAGGACGCGGTCATCAAGCTGGCTCCCGCCGCCGGCATTCATCTGGCGGACAACCTGTCGCCGGCCGAAAAGCTGAAAGAGGTGCAAAAGCTGATGGAGGCTCCCGGCAGCCCCGCCGAGGCCATCTACCGCTCCATCGGCGTCTATCTGGCCCACACCCTGGCCCTGTACTACGATCTGTACCACTTCAAACACGTCCTCCTCCTGGGCCGGGTCATGTCCGGCCGGGGCGGAGACCTGATTTTGGACACCTGCAAATCTGTTATGGCCGGCGAGTATCCTGAAATCGCCTCCGCCATCTCCCCCTCCCTTCCTGATGAGAAGTTCCGCCGGGTAGGTCAGTCCGCAGCGGCGGCTTCCCTGCCCGAGCTGAGGAAGTGACCCAGTGAAAAAACACATCGTCTGTTTCGGGGACTCCAATACCCACGGCTACTGCGCCGACCCCTCTGACTCCGCCGGCGGCGGCTTCCGGTATCAGGAGGACGAGCGTTGGACCGGCCTGCTTCAGCGCCTTCTGGGGGACGGCGTTCTGGTCATTGAGGAGGGCCTGAGCGGCCGGACCACCGTTTACAGCGACCCCACCGAGGAGGGGCTGAACGGTCTGGACTATCTGGCCCCCTGCCTCATGTCCCACCAGCCGGTGGACCTGCTGGTGGTGATGCTGGGCACCAACGACACAAAGTCCTGCTTCGGCGCATCGGCAGAGCGGATCGCCCGGGGGATGGAGCGGCTGCTGCGCAGGGCTCTGTCCACCCCGTGCTGGGGTGAGGGCGGGTGCCGCATTCTCCTGGCTGCCCCCGCCCCTTTCGGGGAGGAAGTGGAGCGCAGCCCTCTGGTGGGCCCCATTATGGGGCCCGGCAGCGCCGAAAAGTCCCGCGCCCTCCCCCCGCTCTACCAGGCGCTGGCCCACCGGCTGGGGTGCTTCTTCTTTGACGCCTCCCCCTATGCCGAATACAATCCGGTTGACCACATGCATCTGACTCGGGCGGCCCACGCCCGCCTGGCCCGGGCGCTGGCCGACACGGTGACAGGATTGGTGTAAGCTGTGCATACGCTGTTTGATCCGGAGATGCCCCTGTGGCGTCTTGTCTCCAAGCTGGGAGACATGCTCATACTAAGTCTGCTCTGGGTTCTGCTCTCCGTTCCCCTCTTAACCGCGGGAGCCGCCACCGCCGCCCTTTATGATGCCACTGTCAAATGCGTCCGGGGCAGCGAGCCCAACACCCTGCGGCGGTTTTGGACCACCTTTCGCCGGGAGTTTTTTACCGGCACCCTGGTTTCCCTGATATGGGGGATTCTTCTGGTCTGTATCTTCTCCTTTCTTCGGCTGCTGTTTCAGGCCGCGCTGGCCCACGTGGCCGGCGCCGCGGCGGCTGCCGCCGCCTACTTTGTGGCCCTCCTGATCCCGGTGGGCTGCCTGTGCTGGATGTTTCCCCTCCTCTCCCGCTTCACCTTTACCCCCACGGGGCTGATGGCCGCCGGACTGCGCTTTGCTCTTGGCTATCTGCCCTGTACCATCCTTCTCGTAGCCGCCGCAGCCCTGGCCGCCGCGGCATGTGTGTACTTTCTGTTCCCCATCGCGTTTCTTCCATGTCTCACCTGTCTGATATGGTCTCTGCCCATGGAGCGGATATTTCTTAAGCATATGCCGGACCAGGACGGACGGCAGTAAAACAGGCAGGTCCTCCTCCGGCATGTGTAAGTCCTCCCCCCGGCATAAGGCGCGGACCCCTTTGGGGGTCCGCGCCTTATGCCGTGTAAACCTGTTTCCCGGCGGGCTGTCCAGAAGTTTTAGTTGTGTTTTTTCTCTATCGGTATTATATTTTGTAGGTCATAAACCGCAGGACCTATTATTCCAGAGCGTATACCGCTCGCACCCCCTGAAAGGAGTGTGGTTTTTTGGATATTGAATACCCCCGGAGACAGCGCGGGCAGATGTCGGAGGCATTCTCCACCACGGTGTTTCTGACCCTGTCCGGCGGCCTGCAGGACGCATACTCCTACTGTGTCCGGGGCAAAGTGTTTGCCAATGCCCAGACGGGCAACATTGTGCTGATGAGCCAGTGCTTGTGTTCCGGTGGCTGGACCGGTGCACTCAGATATTTTGTCCCCTTGCTGGCCTTTACCCTGGGGGTATTCACGGCCCAGCGGGTCCGCAGCCGCTTCCGCTCCCTCTCCCTGCTCCACTGGAGACAGCTGGTGCTTCTGGCGGAAATTGTTCTTCTGTTTCTGGTGGGACTGATGCCTCACAGCCTGGATGCCCTGGCCAACGCCCTGGTTTCTTTCACCTGTGCCATGCAGGTGCAAACCTTCCGCAAGGTGAAAGGAATATCCTATGCCAGCACCATGTGCATCGGCAACCTTCGCGGCGGCGTGGACAGCTTATGCGCCTACCTGGACACCGGAGACTCCGCCCACCAGAAAAAGGCTGTCTGGTACTTCGCAGTCATCCTCATCTTTGCGGCAGGCGCCGGACTGGGCGGCCTTTTAGCCGGCTGGTTTTCCGTCCGGGCCGTCTGGGCCTGCCCCCTGCTGCTGTCCGTCAGCTTTGCCATGATGTTTATCAAGGAGGCGCCAACATAATCCCGTCTGATTCACTCGCCGCCCCTATCACAATTTCATGGAATTCAGCCCTGTATTCTCCCTGTTTGTTTTTCTGATTTCCTCTATTTTTTATGGCCAATTAGCCAGTTTATCCCGTTCCCAAAACAATTTTAATTGCATTTTGTTCAGAATGTAAAACATGTAAATTTTTGTTGATTTTTATTCGGCCTTGCTGTATATTTACATCATATCACTTTGCGCGGCAGCGTATGAGAAAGGATTAGAGAAATGAATTACAAACGAGTCTCCCTTGCGCTGTGTCTGGCTCTGACGCTGGGTCTGCTCTCCTCCTGCGGTGGAGGGAACAGCAGTTCCTCCGCAAATTCCTCCGGCAGTACCGGGGGCCAGGTCACCGACGTTCTATACCACGCATACCACTCCACTCCTTACGTCACTCTGGATCCCAGCACCGAGTACTCCAACGGTATTCTGGTGCTCCAGAATGTGTATGAGACCCTGACCTACTATAACGACAAGACCGGTGAGCTGGACCCCCTGCTGGCCACCTCCTGGACCAGCAACGAGGACGGCACCGTCTGGACCTTCCAGCTGCGGGACGACGTCACCTTCCACGACGGCACCCCCATGACCAGCGCCGATGTGAAGGCTTCGCTGGAGCGCACCATCTCCCTTGGACAGGGCGCGGCATACAACTGGGATGCCGTGGACAGCATTGAGACCAACGGCGATTACGAGGTCATTATCAACTGCTCCGCCCCCGCCCCCATTGATCTGATTGCCTCCTCCGGCTATGCCGGCTATGTCATGAGCGCCGAGGCCGTCCAGCAGGATACCGAGTGGTTCAACGCCGGCAATGACGGCGGCACCGGCCCCTACACCATCGCCCAGACCACCGGTAAGGACAACATTGTGCTGAAGGCCTACGAGGACTACCGGGGTGGATGGGCCGACAACCAGTATAAGACCGTTTTAATCAAGTCCATCACCGAGTCCAGCGCCCGCCGCCAGATGCTGGAAACCGGCGAGGCCCAGCTGTCCGAAAATTTCTCCAGCACCGATCTGGACGCCCTGAGGGCCAACACCAGCACCCTGTACTCCTACCAGTCCGACACCTGGAACAACGCCATTGCGTTCCTGAACTGCCAGAAGGCCCCCTGTGACAACGAAGATTTCCGCAAGGCCCTGCAGTACTCCTTCCCCTACCAGGATACTGTAACCGGAGTCATGGCTGGCAATGCTGTGCAGTCCGTGGGCCTGGTCCCCAACGGCATGTGGGCTCACGATCCCACTCTGACCCAGTACACCACTGACATGGACAAGGCAAAGGAGTCCCTGGCCGCATCCGGCGTGGACACCTCCAACCTCACTCTCTCCGCCACCTATTCCAGCGGCTACGACGAGTACTCCAGCATCCTGCAGCTGTGGCAGGCAAACCTGCGGGAGCTGGGCATCACCCTGGAAATCCGCGGCATGGAATGGGATGCCCAATGGGACGAGGCCAAGGCCTCCGACCCCAACAACCGTCAGGACATCCTGCTCATGCGCTGGTGGCCCGACTACGCCTCCCCCTCCAGCTGGTTTGACGCCCTGGTCCGCAGTGAGGAGACTGTCAGCTTTAACCTGGCCTACATCAACGACCCCGAGCTGGATCAGATGATCGAGACTGCCGACAACGCTGTGGCCACAAACCGTGACCTGGCCCAGCAGACCTATATCGAGATCCAGAAAAAGCTGATCGAGTCTGCGCCCATGATCAACATGTTTGACGACAGCCACACCTATATCGTCAGCAAGACCATCAGCGGTGTGGAGGAGAACCCTGCCTATTCCACTGTGGTCCACTATTATAACGTCACCAAAAACAGCTGATCTGCAGCTTATGCCACCTGTTAAGTGGTACGCACAGAGGCGGTGCCCGAAAGGGTACTGCCTCTGCCTGTATCCTGATTTTCCTGTTTTGCAGGACGCCGGCCCTGCACGAATGTCTCGTATTGCAAAAAATTACACCACCGACCGGGGGTAACACAATGACAAAATACATTTTCAAGCGCCTGCTGAGCAGTGTCCTGGTCCTGTTGGGCGTGGTCACGATCACCTTTTTCATCTCTCACGTCATCCCCTCCAACCCCGCCTCCAAATGGGTGGGCACCCGGGCCACCCAGGAGCAGCTGGACGCGGCGGCGGAGGAGCTGGGGCTGAACGACCCTCTCCCCGTCCAGTACGCACACTACCTGGGCGACCTTCTCCGTGGGGATCTGGGCATCAACTACAGCACCAAGCAGCCCGTTGCCAAGGAACTGGCCAAGTATGTGCCCGCCACCGTGGAGCTGGTGCTGCTGGCCTTCGTGCTGGCCATTGTCATCGGCATTCCCCTGGGCATCTACTCGGCCAAAAAGAAGGACCGCCTGCTGGACCACACCGTCCGGTTTTTCTCCATCGGCGCCGTGTCCCTGCCCACCTTCTGGGTGGCCCTGTTCCTCCAGCTGATCTTTTATAAGACACTGTCCCTGCTACCCATTGGAGGGCAGCTCAGCGCCACCGCCACCATTTTTGACACCCAGCCCCATGTGACCGGCCTGCTGCTGCTGGACTGTCTGCTTACAGGCAAGTTTGACATGTTCCTGGACGCCTTGCAGCACATTATCCTTCCCTGCATCACCGTATCCCTGTACCCCATCGGCCTGGTGGCCCGGATGACCCGCAGCGCCCTGCTGGAAATCCTGGGAGAGGACTATATCACCGCCGGCCGCAGCTATGGGGTCAGTGAATTCAAGGTGCTGTGGAGCTATGCCCTGAAAAACAGCCTGGGCGCCACCGCCACCGACGTGGCTCTGTCCATGGGCTACACGCTCACCAACACCTTCCTGGTGGAGTCCATCTTCTCCTGGCCCGGCATCGGCAGCTACATCTCCTCCGCCGTCACCACCCTGAATTTCCCGGCCATCATGGGAGTGACCATTTTCGGAGCCTGCTGCTACATCATATTAAATCTCATCGCGGATGTCATCATTGCCCTGGACCCCCGGGTCCGGCTGTAAGGAGGGGAAGAAGCCATGGAGCATTTTTTAGAAAACTGGAGGCCCAAGTGGAACAGCTTTAAGGAGAGCATGTATCTTCTGGCAAAAAATAAGCTTTCCCTTCTGGCCTTTGCCATTATCATCCTTTTGGTGGCAGGCGCCGTCTTCGCCCCTGTCCTGGTCCCCTACCCGGAGGACATGTACAGCACCCATATTGAAAACAAGCTGCAGCCCCCCAGCAGTGACCACATCATGGGCACCGACGAGTTGGGCCGTGATGTGTTCAGCCGGGTAGTCTACGCCACACGGGTATCCATCTCCACCGCCATTGTGGCCGTGGGCGTGGCTCTGATCATCGGCATACCTCTGGGGGCCATCGCAGGGGCCTTCGGCGGGTGGATTGACAACATAATCATGCGGATCACCGATGTGTTTCTCTCCTTCCCCCCTCTGCTGCTGGCCATTGCCCTGGTGGCCCTGCTGGGCTCCGGACTGTCCAACGCCATCATTGCCATTGTGGTGTCCTGGTGGCCCTGGTATACCCGCCTGGTTCGGGGTCAGGCCATCAGCATCAAGGAGCGGAAATTTGTCCAGGCCGCCGAGACCATCGGCACCAGCAAGGCCAAGATCATCTTCAGGCACATCATCCCCAACTGCATCAGCCCGGTCATTGTCCAGGCCTCCATGGACATCGGAGGCGTCATTATGACGGTGGCCAGCCTGTCCTTCCTCAGTTTAGGCGCCCAGCAGCCCACGCCGGAATGGGGGCTGATGATCTCCACCGGCCGGGCCTTCTTCCCCGACAAGTGGTGGTGCTGCATCTTCCCTGGCATTGCCATTTTCCTTACGGTCTTGAGCTTCAATCTCCTGGGTGACGCCATTCGGGAGATTCTGGATCCCAAGACCCGGAAGCGGTAAGGAGGACAAGAAAATGGCTTACTTTGAAATCAACGGCCTGGTGGTCAAGCACAAGAGCTACGAGGGCGTGAAAACCGTACTGGACATCGATCACCTGGAAATTCAAAAGGGCGCCACCTACGGCATTGTGGGGGAGTCCGGCCAGGGGAAAACCGTGCTGGCCCTCACCATTTTAAAGCTGCTTCAAACCCCTCCCGGCATCATTGAACGCGGCGAAATCCTGCTGGATGGAGAAAACCTCCTCCGCAAGTCCGTCAAGGAGATGCAGCGCTCGGTCCGGGGTGGTAAGATCGCCATGATCTTTCAGGATCCCATGAGCTGCCTCAACCCTGTGTTCACCGTGGGCAGTACCATGATTGACGTGCTGCGCCGCCACAACAGGGGCATGAACAAAAAAACCGCCCAGGACCAGGCCGTCCATCTTCTGGAGGAGGTCAAACTGGCCGATGCGGAAAGCGTCATGGCCAAGTACCCCCACCAGCTGTCCGGCGGCCAGCGCCAGCGTGTCATTATCGCTCTGGCCCTGTGCTGCGGTGCGGAGTTTATGATCGCCGACGAGCCCACCCGAAATCTGGACGTGACCATCCAGGCCAGCGTCCTTAAGCTGCTCAAGGACCTGCAGCGCAGACGCAACATCACTGTGCTGTTCATCGCCAACAACCTGTCCCTTATCTCCGCCTTCTGTGACCGGGTGGCCATTCTCCACAACTCCAAGATCATCGAGGAGGGCCCCGTGGAGGAGGTGGTCCGGAACCCCAGGGAGGACTACACCAAACTGCTGGTGGATTCCGTCAGCACCAAAGCCACCGCCCAGCCTGTCCCCGCGGACCAGCCGGTTCTTTTGAAGGTGGAGCACCTGAAAAAATACTTCCGCATCAATGACGACATCAAAAAGCAGAAAAACCTGACCCTGAAAGCGGTGGACGATGTATCCTTTCAGCTCCACCAGGGAGAGGTTCTGGGCATTGTGGGGGAATCCGGCTGCGGCAAATCCACCCTGGTGAACACCATTCTCAACCTCTTTGAACCCACCGATGGGAAAGTGTTTTTCGAGGGGGTGGACGTCTTTGAGGCGGGAAAAAACCGGGGCAACGCCTTCAAGAAAAACGTACAGATTGTTTTTCAGGACCCCTACTGGTCCCTGAATCCCCGGTGGCTCATCAAGGACATTGTGTCCGAGCCCCTGGACGTATATGAAAAACTGGGGGAGAACCAGCGTCTGGCCCGTGTGCGGGAGCTGCTGGCCATGGTGGGTATCGACGAGGACGCCTGCTTCAAATACCCTCACGAGTTTTCCGGCGGACAGCGCCAGCGCATCGCCATCGCCCGCTCTCTGGCCTCCAACCCCAAGCTGGTGGTGCTGGACGAGCCCACCAGTTCCATCGATGTATTCAGCCAGGCCCAGATCCTGGAGTTGATTAAGGATCTGCGCCGCCGGTTCAACCTGACCAACATCCTCATCAGCCACGACTTGGGGGTGGTCCACGAGCTGTCCAATCAGATTGCCGTCATGTACCTGGGCCACATTGTGGAGTTCGGCCCCGCCGAGGAGGTGTTCCGTCATCCCCGGCATCCCTATACCCAAGCGCTGTTCGACTCCATCCCCAGCATCCACGCCGTTGGGATCGACAGCCTGAAGACGCTGGAGGGCCAGATTCCCAGCCCCATCAATCCCCCCAGCGGCTGTCCCTTCCACACCCGGTGCGCCCAGGCATGCCAGGCCTGCGCCCAGCGGGTTCCCGCCCACACACAGGTGGGTGAGGGGCACGTGGTCAGCTGCCTGCTGTTGGAGGATCACACCGGAATGGAGGAAACCACATGAAGAAAAAAGTCGGCCTTATCGCCCTGGGCAGCCGGGACAACCGGCCCCAGTGGCAGGATATGATCTCCCTGCTGGAGCCGGAGCTGGATGTGGAGATGGTGGGGGTTCTGGACGGCCTCACCCCTCAGGAGATTGAGGACCGGTTCTCCTTTGCCCCCGGGGACAACTACATCGTCACCGAGATGCCCTGGGGCTCCACCGTCCACATCAGCGAGGAGAAGGCCAAGGCCGTGGTCACCCAGCGGGCGGAAGCCCTCTTCGCCGGCGGCGTCTCCACCGTGCTGGTGCTGTGCACGGGGGATTTTGACCGGCCCATGGACACCCGGGGCGGCCTGTTCCTTCTGCCTGAGGACCTGATGTTCGGTATTCTGGGTGGACTGAAGCAGAAGCGCCTGGGGTTTATCGTCCCGGAGCCCGATCAGATTCCCAGCTCCCAGACCCAGTACGCCGCTTTAAATCCCCTGATCAAAGCCTCCTCCCCCTACGGCACCATGGAGGACCTGGCCCGTACCGCCGCCGCCTTCCGGGAGGAACCGGTGGACGTGGTGGTCACCGACTGCATGGGCTTTACCGCTGAAATGGGCCGCATCGTGGCCCGTGAGAGCGGAAAGCAGGTGCTGGTTCCCCGTCTGGTCCTGCCCAAACTCATCAAGGCCCTGCTCCTGCAGCAGTGAGCCCACAGAATTGGAGTTGATTTTACATGCAGATTCTCAGCCGGCAGCAGCTGATTGACGTCGTCACCGGTGCCGCCATCTACGGCACCGGCGGCGGCGGCAGCCTCACTGTGGGTCTGGAGCTCATTGAGGACGCACTGGATCAGGGCAGGGAGTTTAAGCTGGTCTCCTTCGACGAGCTGGACAATGATGACGTAATCGGCACCCCCTACAGCTGTGGGGCCATCAGTCCCATCAGCGAGGAGGAAAAACAAAAATACGCCCGCCTGCCCGACCGGGAAAAGGACCACTACAACATGGCACTGGAACAGATGGAGGGTTTTCTGGGCCGGCCGGTGAAGGCCTGCATCAGCACCGAGCTGGGGGGCGGCAACACCGCCAAGGCCATGTATGTGGCCGCCACCACCGGCAAATTCATTATGGACGCCGACCCAGCCGGCCGCAGCGTCCCCGCCCTGCAGCACTCCACCTACTGCATCCACAACGTACCCATCTGTCCCATCAGCGTGATGAATCAGTTTGGGGAGGGGGCTGTCTTCACCCATGTCTTTGATGACCAGCGGGCGGAGGATCTGGTCCGGGCCCTGGCCATGGTCAGCCAAAACCACATCGCCGTGGTGGACCACGTGAACACCGCCGGGGTACTGAAAAACGCTGTCATCCAGGGCGCCATCACCCAGGCCGGACGGGTGGGCGAGGCCTTCCGGCTGTCCAGGGACGCCGGCGGGGACTACGCCCAGGCCGCCGCCCAGGCGGGGGGCGGGCAGCTGGTTTTTCGGGGGGTGGTGGCCTCCAACGAGTGGGGCACCCAGGGGGGATACACCGTGGGCACCCGGGTGCTCACCGGCACCGGAGCCTTCCAGGGCCGCACCCTGAAAATCTGGTATCAGAATGAAAACATCCTGGCCTGGCTGGACGGCAAGCCCTGGATCACCGCCCCCGATCTGATCTGTCTGTTCAATGAGGACGAGGGGCTGCCCCAGCTCAACCCCTATGGAGACCCCGGCACCCGCCAGTCGGTGATCTGCCTGCCCGCCCCGGCGGACTGGACCACGCCCAGGGGGCTGGAGCTGTTCAGCCCCAGGTTCTTCGGTTTTGATGTGGACTATCTGCCTTTCTTTCCCTGAGGTGAATTATGGACGATATTTATCAGCTCATCCACCGGCGGGCCACCTGCCGTGCCTATAAGCCTGACCCCATTGACCCCCAGGTGCTGGACCGGGTGCTGGATGCCGGGTGCAAAAGCCCTTCCAGCGGGGGCTTTCAGGGCATCAGCATCATCAAAATCACCGACCCGGACAAGCGGAAAAAGCTGGTGGAGTTCAGCCGGGGACAGACCTTTCTGGCCACCGCCCCGGTAAGCCTGGTCTTCTGCATTGACTACCACCGAATGGCCCAGGTCATCCGCCGGGAGCCCGCCCCCTTCCGTCTGCCCAACCAGTTCAAAAATCTGATCATGGGGACGGTGGACGCCTCCATCTGTGCCCAGACCATGGTTCTGGCCGCAGAGGCTGAGGGGCTGGGCAGCTGCTACAACGGCAACATTCTTAATGTGGCGGACCAGGTAGGGGATCTTCTGGCGCTGCCCGACCGGGTTTTTCCCGTGGTCATGCTAACCTTAGGCTGGCCCAAAACCGACCGCCGCCGCCAGCCCCCCAAGTATTCCCCCGCCCTCCTGGTCCATGAAAACGGCTATCAGGAACGGACGGACAAGGAGATCTACGACGCCTACCGGAAGCAAAATCGCTGGCAGAAGCTCCCCCCAAAGGAGGAGTGGGTATCCGCCTGCTGCGCCCTGGCCCAGGCCCTCCACGGAGAGGACTACGCCCGGACGGTTCGGCAGGACATTGAGGAGAAGGGTTATTTGGGCCCATACCAGTACTGGTTCGGCTGCTACTACACGGAGGAGCCCGGCTTTTTGAACACCCGGGACTATCTGGACTATTTTAAGCGCCAGGGGTTTTACTGGCTGGACGAAAACGGAATGAAAAAAGGAGAAGATTGACCTATGAGAACCTTAAATCGAGACGACCTGATCAACATCCTGTACGGCTGCGCCATTCTGGGCACCGGCGGGGGCGGCAGCCTCACCGAGGGCATCAAGCTCATTGACGAGGCTCTGGCCCAGGGCAAGACCTTCCGTCTGGCCTCCTTCGACGACCTGGCCCCCGATGATGTGATCGGCACTCCCTATGGCTGCGGCGCCATCAGCCCCCTCACAGAGGAGGAGAAGAAAAAATATGCCCGCCTGCCCGAGGTGGAGGAGAATTTCTATATCCTGTGTATGAAGCAGATGGAGCAGTACCTGGGCAAGGAGCTGAAGGCGGTCATCAGCACAGAGCTGGGCGGCCACAACACCGCCACCGCCCTGTACTGCGGCGCCATGGCGGACAAGGTCATCGTGGACGGCGATCCCGCCGGCCGCAGCGTCCCCGCCCTCCAGCACTCCACCTATTTTCTCCACGACGTGCCCATGTGTCCCATGAGCGTTATGAACAAATTTGGCGAGGGCGCCGTCTTTACCAACGTCTTCGACGACGAGCGGGGAGAAGACATGGTCCGCGCCCTGGCCGTGGTCAGCCAAAACATTATTGCCGTCATGGATCATGTAAACACCGCCCAGGTGCTGAAAAACGCCGTCATCCGCGGGGCCATCTCCCAGGCCGAGGCCGTGGGCAAAGCTTTCCTCTCCGCCAGGCAGGCCGGGGGCGACTTTGTGGACGCCGTGGCCCAGGCAGGCCAGGGCAGGCCCATGTTCCGGGGGGTAGTCACCAAGAGCACCTATGAAACCCGGGATGGCTACACTTACGGGGACACCGAGATCCGGGGCACCGGCGACTACGAGGGGCACACCCTTCGGGTCTGGTATCAGAATGAGAACATCATCAGCTGGCTGGACGGCGAATTTTTTGTCACCGTTCCCGACCTGATCTGCCTCTTCGACCTGGATGAACAGATGCCCCAGCTGAACCCCCACGCCCGTGAGGGGGAGAATGTGGCCGTGGTGGCTCTGCCCGCTCCCGCCGAATGGACCACACAGCGGGGTCTGGAGGTCTTCGGCCCCCGCTCCTTCGGCTACGATGTGGACTACACCCCCTACTGTCAGTGAGGGTACGGCTATGACAGACAATCAGGAGATGCTCTCCCACCTGGGGGAGCTCATCGCCATTGAGAGTGTGGCCGGGGTGGACTGCTCCCCCCGGGCCCCCTATGGCGCAGGCCCCGCCGCTGCCCTGGACTATGTGCTGAAGCTGTGCGCCTCCCTGGGCTTCCGGGTGAAGAACTGTGACGGACAGGTGGGCTGGGCGGAAATCGGCCAGGGGGATGAGATGGTGGGTATCCTGTGCCACCTGGACGTGGTCCCCGCCGGGGACGGCTGGGATTTTCCCCCCTATGCCATGACGGTGCAGGGTGACCGGGCCTATGGACGGGGCATCACGGACGACAAGGGTCCTGCCATGTGCTGCATCTACGCCATGAAGGATATACTGGACGCGGGCATTCCCCTGAAGCGGCGGATCCGCATCATCTTCGGTCTCAGCGAGGAGACGGGAAGCTGGACGGACATGGCCTATTACACCGCCCATGAGGAGCGTCCCGTTTTCGGCATCACACCCGACGCTGATTTTCCCGCCATTTACGGAGAGAAGGGGATCCTGTCCGTTGCGCTGCGGATGCCCCTGGCGGACAGCGGCCTGCTCTCCGCCGCCGGCGGCAACGCCGCCAATGTGGTTCCCCCCTGGTGCGAGGCCTCTTACCAGGGCCCTCACGGGCCGGTGACGGTCCGGGCCCAGGGCCGCCCCGCCCACGCCAGCACCCCCGAGGACGGTGAAAACGCCATCTCCGCCCTGATGGAACAGCTGGCAGGGGTGCCCGGCCTCTCCAGCTCCTTTGTGGACTTCTACCAGACCTATATTGGCTGGGACTACTACGGCGGGAAGATGGGCTGCGGCCTGGAAGATGACAAGAGCGGCAAGCTCACCCTCAACGCCGGCGTACTGGCTGTGGAGGGCTCGGACCTGGTTCTGACTCTGAACATCCGAAACCCCGTCACCTTCGGCAAGGAGGACGTACTGGGGCCCATCCGGACCGCCGCCGTCACCTGCGGCATGTCCGTCACCCTGACGGAGGAAAATCCCCCTATCTACATGGATAAAAACGGCCCGGTGATTACCGCTTTGCTGGAGGTATACCGGGAGGCCACCGGCGACCTGGACCACCAGCCCACCGTCATCGGCGGCGGAACCTACGCCCGGGCCATGGACAACATTGTGGCCTTCGGGCCCATGCTCCCCGGCCGGGAGCTCACCGAACACATGAACAACGAATACGCCCTGGTGGAGGATCTGTTCCTGTGCCGGACCATCTATCGGCGGGCGCTGGAAAAACTGGCGGAGGAGCTTTAATATGAAAACTGAACTGCAACTTGCGGCTGACAAGCTGATCCGGGAAATCTTTGTTCTCCAGCCCGGGGAGACCGTTACCATCACCACCGACTATGACAGCGATATGACCGTCGCCCGGGCAGTGGCCGATGCCGTCCAGGAGGCGGGCGGCCTGCCCATGCTGATCCAGTGCCCCACTCCCCGGGGGGTAGGTAAATCCGCCGACCCGGACCTGCCCATCCAGGCCATGACCGCGGCCCTCTCCGCCACCGACGTGTGGATTGAGTTCAACCACCAGTGGCTGCTGTACTCCACCCCCTTCGAGCGGGCCAGCCGGGACAATCAGAAACTGCGCTACATGTGCCTTGTGGACTTCAACGAGGCCCTGCTGATCCGCACTGTGGGCCATGTGGACACCCCCAGGCTCCAGGCCTTTATGCGCAGAGTGGCCCAGCGCACCGCCCAGGCCCACACCATGCGGGTAACCACCCCCGCCGGCACAGACGTATCCTTTGAAATTGATCCCACCCATTATGTGGCCTGTGACTGCGGCGACGCCTCTCAGCCCGCCGTCCATATGCTCACCGGCCAGATTAACGTGGTGCCCAGGTTCGGGAGCATTCAGGGGACCATTGTCTTTGATGGCTGTGTCACCCCGCCCTTCGGCCGCATCCCCGACCAGCCCATCCGGCTGACGGTGGAAAACGGGATCATCAAGTCCGTGGAAGGGGGACAGGATGCCAGGGTCTATGAGGAACACCTGCGCCAGTTCAACGACCCGGGCATGTTTAAAATGGCCCATATCGCTTACGGCTTCAACCCGGGGGCCAAGCTCACCGGCAACATTGTGGAGGATGAGCGGGTGTGGGGCGCCACCGAGTGGGGCATCGGCTATGTCAGTGAAATCGACGCGCCGCCCCACGGCCAGGACGCCGTCAGCCACAGCGACGGCATCTGCCTGCGCTCCACCGTATGGCTGGACGGCCACTGTATCATGGAAGAGGGCGTCATTGTAGACGAGGAGCTTCAGGAACTGGAGCCCTGACCCAGCGAATGGGATAATCAAACATGGGGCGTCGGAATCATCTGATTCCGACGCCCCATGTTTGATTAAAACACCCTTTCACTTGGAAAAAGCCCAGCCTCAGGACCGCCTTAAAATTCCCGCGGCCCAGGACAGATGATTTCCCAGGGCCTCCGCCAGGGCCGCCGGGTCTCTCCTGCGCAGCAGCGCCAGAATGTCCAGGTGCTGGCGGGCGCTCTCCCGAATATCGTGGAGGGCCTCCATGGACAGGAACTGATACCGCCGCATGTTGGAGTTGTTATTGCGCATAATCGACTTGATGTAATTGTTTTGACAGCGCTCCACAATCAGCTCATGGAGCTCCCAGTCCAGGGCGGAAAACACTCTGGGCTCCGGGCTGTTTCCAGCTTTGCACTCATCCAGGATCTTCTGAAACCGGCCCTCCAGGCTGTCAATCTCTTCCCCGGTAATATGGTACACCGCCGTCTTAACGGCCTGTACCTCCAGCAGGCAGCGGACCTCGTAAAGATCCTCCATATCCTTGGCGGACAGAGGCTTCACATAGGCCCCGATGCCGTTTCGTATCTCCAGCCAATCCTCGCTGGCCAGGGCCCGCAGGGCCTCCCGCACCGGTGTACGGCTCATGCCCAGGTGCTCCGCCAGCTGGCTCTCGCTGAGAATGTCCCCAGGGGCGATACTCCCGTCGCACAGGGCCTCTTTGATCTGTTCATAAGCCAGGTCGGACAGGGTGCCGCCGGCGCGGCGTTTGGCCTGTATCAAGTCCATCCACTCCATTTCTCCGGTTTAACTCCGTGGGCCGGGTCCTATGCCATAATCAGTCCAAGATTTCCACGTAGCCCTCGTCGGCGTTGACCAGCACAGTATCTCCATCCTTCACGGTCTCGTAGAAGGCGGGATCCAGCCGGTCCACCATTGGTAGCTCCATGATGATGGCGCCCGCCACCAGCACGGTGTCGGGGTATTGAATAATCAGGGCGGCGGGCATATTGTGGAAGCGGTCCAGGTGGAACAGTCCGTCCTGCTGGACCACAGAGCTGCCCTTGCCGCCGGGAAACACCAGGATCTTGTTGGCAATGGTACGGCCCTCCAACTCGTGGTTCTTCTCCTCCATCATGCCATCCTCAGGGCGGACCTGATAAAACATGATGCGTTCCGACGTTTTGATAACCTCAGCCTGGGCCTTGCCCTCAGAAATCTTGTGACAGGTAAATCTTTTAGCCATATTATTTCACCTCTCCGGTCAGAGCGGCCTGAATGCAGGTATCCAGGTCGCGGATCATAAAGTGGATGCCCCGGCGGCGGGGGTAGTAGGCGCATTTGGGGGACTCGGTGATGCCCACCTTGCCCTTCAGAAAGTGCCAGCAGGGCTGGTCCGGGCAGCTGTCGGGGATGATCTCTGCTCCCGCGTCCCGGAGCACCTGGGCCACACCCATGCGCTCGGCCATTTGGGCGTCGTGGCTGGACACCAGGATGTACATGGGAATGACCAGCTTCTTGCCCTCGATGTGCCCGGCAATGTATTGGGCCTCGGTCAGGGTGAAGTGGGGACAGCCGAACATGGCAAAGTCCACCTTGCCGTCTTCCGCCTTATCGCTGAAGGCCTCTTCAAACTCCTTCAAGTCCCGGTCGGTGATGACCACCTCCCGCTCGGGCGCTTTGCCGCCGAAGGCGGCCTCCAGAGTGGGGGCCTCCGGGGTGAAGCCCAGGATGTGGTACATGTCGTAGGAGCCGGAGGTATTCAGCTGGGCGCCCAGGTTGCGCAGGGCCTCGGAGCTGATGTGCTCGGGCAGACCGGTAAACACGGGGATGCCCGGGCCAATCTTGTCGCCCATCATGCCCAGCAGATGGTACTCATAGGCGCTCTTCATGTGGGCCTCCACATGGACCAGGGCGTTGCCCTTGCGGTTTTCATCCAGCAAAAGGCCGTATTCAGGCACATAACCGGTGACGGCGGCGCACAGGGCGCTGTTGGCGCTCTCCCGGTTGGAGCGGGCGCCCCACACGGAGTTCACGTAGGGGGTGGCGCTGGACTCGGAAAAGGCGCACACCTCGCCGAAATTGGGCACATTGGTGGCAATGTAGGGGGTGCAGTTGTAGGACAGCACAGCGCCCAGGGTGCGGTAGGCCTCGTCGGTGCGCCGCATATGGTCGGCGTCCTCCGGAGTGACGGGGTAGGCGCAGTCGCCGGTGAAGTAGCCCAGGCAGAAGCCGGGGTTGACGGTGGGGGAGACGCGGGCCTTGGCGCCGGCCTTGGCCAGCTTCTCGGCAAACCACAGGTCACCGGCCTGGTTGCTCAAGGCTACGTGGGCCCGGGTGATGGGCACCATGCGGGGGGCATCGAAGGACTCGCCGATGGCAAATTGGATCTTCATGGCGTAGGCGGCGCCTCCGCCGAATTTGCCGTCCAGCATGGCCTTCTGGTCGTCGTTCAGGATCATGTTGTGTTCCTCCTTGAAATATGATAGGTGGAGCGCTTAGTCCTCCACCAGGGTCAATCTGGGATTGCGCTTTACGTCCTCCAGCAGGGCGGCAGAGACTTCAATATATTCCAGATGCAGGGTATTTTGGATCCGGATCACTTTGGGGTTCTCCCGGTCAATGCCCCGGCAGCACTTGAGTGCCACCCGGAGGGCGGTATCTCCGTCTTCCACGGTACAGGGAATTGATGCGTCACCCAGGCAGTTGCAGGCAATGGCGTTGGCATACATGGCCTCCAGATCCAGCTGGTCCGCCACCCGCCGGGTAATGACATCGAACAGTCCCACCCCGATGCCGTTTCCGTGGCTGGCCGGAGTCACATCCAGCAGCACCAGCTTCTGATACTTGGGTATGTGGAGAACAAAGGTCTTAAGTACCGAGCTGCGGCCCAGAATATTGGGGTCGAATCCTGCCCCGGACACGTCCTTGCCAATCTCCCCACACACAATTACGTCCGCCTCGGGCAGCATAATGTAGGGCATGTTGGCTCTGGCCTGAAGGACCAGTTCCTTCTCCCGGGCGATAAATCCCGCGGCGGGGACTGCCTCCACATGGCAGGTCCTGTCGTAGGCATTCTCCAAAATGGCGATGCCGAACCCAACGGGGGCCTTTTCCAAAATCAGGGCGGCGGCCTCCTCAATGACCTGGGCAAAATGCTCCGAGGGCTCCTCGTGGACCGCGGAGCAGCCCTTGTGGTTTCCAAGTCCGATGACCAGCATCTTACACAGCCCGCTCTGGAGGGGGCCTACAAAATCCGTATGGAGCTTGACCCGGTTAATCGGCACCACCAGATCGGCCTCAAACGCGGCCCGGTCAAACCACACGGGGCGGCCGCTGACCGTCTCTCCCAGGGGAACGGTATCCACCGTAGTCACCACGGGCACCCCCAGATTTTCCTCCGTGATTCCATAGCCCGCCAGCACCTCCCGCTGACCCTCCTCCGTGCCTCCCCCATGGCTCCCCATGGCGGAGACAATAAAGGGGCAGGCCCCCAACTCCTTCAGGCAGCTTACTGTGGTGCTGACCACGGTATACAGGTCACGAATTCCCCGGCTGCCCACTGCCACCGCGATCCGTGCGCCCGGCTGAACCAATTCTGTAATTTGGGGCAGGGCAAGCTGGGCACGGACTGCGCCCTCAACATCCTCCAGTCTGGTGTCATCAAACTGCTGCCGCACCCGGTACAGCTTAGGCAGCGGCCGGTTCAGGTCCTCCGGCAACAAAATCGGCATGATTTTCCCCCTCTTTCATTCTGGTTTACGTCGCTGTATCAAAATTTATGGTCTGGCCGACTATCTCGCCCACAGGCTCCATTTTCTTAGTATTCTGCCTGTATACAGGCTAAGGTATATAAGTAAGCGCTCCACGCCGTTTGGAGAGCGCCTTTTTGTTGATTATAGAATCCCTCTTTCCTGTTTGTCAAGATATATTTAGCTATTTTTTTGTATTTCAATATTTTTTCGGGCATTCTGCCCGGACTTCTCCGGCTTCAGCCCCTTCACATTGGATCAAGGCAAACAATTCTCCCCCGTTTCCCTCAAGACAACGTATGCCGCCTGCCGGAATCTTATCCCGCCTTCTTCCCCCCGGATCCGCTTGCCTCTCCCCCCTCCCCCGTAGTACAATATCCCTACAGTCAAAAGGAGGGATTTCCATGAATCAGCGGGAACGCATGGAAGCCGGTCTGCCTTACAAGGCCTGGCTGGACGGCCTGGCAGAGGACAGAATCCATAACAAGAAGAAAATTTATGCTTTTAATCTACTCCCCCCTGATGACCAGGAGGGGATCACCGCCGCTTTGAAAGACATTCTGGGGAAAACAGGGGAACATATTTTTATTGAGGCCCCCTTTCACTGTGATTACGGCAAGCACATTCAGGTGGGAGAGCACTTTTTTGCAAACTACAATCTCACCATTCTGGACGTTGGGCGGGTGCGCATCGGTTCCTATGCTCAAATCGCTCCCAACGTATCCATCTATACCGCCGGTCACCCCATTCATCCCGACGCACGCAACTCCGGCTACGAGTACGGGCTGGACGTGACCATCGGAGACAGCGTGTGGATCGGAGGAAACGCCGTCATTCTCCCCGGGGTCACCATTGGAAACAACGTGGTAATCGGCGCCGGAAGCGTGGTGAGCCATGACCTGCCGGACAACGTGGTTGCGGTGGGCAACCCCTGCCGCATTGTCCGGGAGATTACTGAAGAGGACCGGGACTACTATTTTCGCGACCGGCGATTTGATGTGGACGACTATCTGCCCTCCTGCGGCCCTTTCTGCCTCTCAGAGGATTAGTCCGGCCGCCGCACCGCTTTTTCTCTGTGTGTAAAAATCGCGGGGGCCCCCTGTATCGGGGCCTCCGCGATTTTTATGGACACACATTTTCGGCAGCTCCCCGGTTGAACCGGCGGCCCCCCTTTGTTTCTTTGCAGTCAGACAGCCTTCTTTTTCCGGCGCTCCATGACAAAGGGGGCGCATACGGAGACCACCATCATCAGCAGCAGGGCAATACAGATGGGGCGCTGCAGGAACGTGGCAAATATGGCACCCAGATCATTATCATAGAGAATCAACCCCTGTTGAAGGGCTTCTTCCGCAATGTCTCCTAAAATCATACCCAGTACAATAGGCACAATATTGAATTTATACAATTTCAGAAAATAACCTGCCACACCGAAAATCAGCATTACATACACATCCCGAACATTGCCCCGGACAGCATAACAGCCGATCAGGCTCAGATTCAGCACCACAGCCGCCAAAATATTCTGCGGTGTCAGTGTGACCCGGGCAAAATACTTGGCTCCAAATACTCCAATCAGCACAAAGGCCAGATTGGCCAAAAACATGGACATGATGAACGGGTAGGTAACTCCCTTTCCATCGGTAAACAGGCTATATCCAGGGGTTAAGCCGTGAATTGTTAAACCAGACAGCAGGATCGCTGTGGTGGCGTTGCCTGGAATACCCAGGGTAAGCGTCGGGATCAGGGTTCCGCCCACCACTGCGTTATTTGCCGCCTCACAGGCAGCCACACCATCCCTGGAGCCGTTTCCAAACTGTTCCCGCTCTTTGGAGACGATTTTTCCGGTGTTATAGGCGACATAGCTGGCCACATCTCCGCCGGTACCAGGAATAATTCCAATGACCAGTCCAATCAGAGAGGACCAAAGATAAGTGATCGGGTAACAGAAAAAATCCTTCACCTTGAAGCGGGCCGTCTTATACCGCACAATATCTTCCTGGCTCTTTGGCTTGAGTGTATCCTTCAGGCTGGAAAACACTTGTGAAATGCTGAATAGTCCGATGACGGCAGGGATCATAGTAATCCCGCCCATGAGGTAGGTGCTGCCAAAGGTAAACCGGGCCCGGCCCATCACCGGGTCCATGCCCACACAGGCAATCAGAAGACCAATGCAACCCATCATAAGTCCCTTTATAATGCTCTTGGTTGATAAGGAGGCAATGATGGTCAGCCCGAACGCAGCCATAAGAAATTTCTCTTGAGCGCCGAAATTAAACGCCCACTTAGCCATCACCGGGGCAAAAAAGAGCAGCGCCAGGTTGCCCACAATACCGCCCCAGAAGGAGGACACCGCCGACTCAGTCAACGCCTCGTGGGCCCTCCCCTGCTTGGTCATGGCATAACCGTCCATGGCGGTGGCCGCAGCAGCGGCAGTTCCGGGGGTATTGATCAAAATAGCAGAGATGGAACCCCCAAACATTGAGCCGCAGTAGATAGCACCTAAAAAAATCAATGCGGTGGACGCATTCCAGGTGTAAGTCAACGGAATTAACACCGCAATACCCATGGTCGCGGTAAAACCGGGCAGAGCCCCTACGATGATTCCAACCACGGTCCCCATCAAAGTGACCATCAGGTGGACAGGGGTCAGCGCTTGAACAAAGTAGTATAAAATATCCGCCATTTCCGCCTGCCCCCTTTATATCAGCAGCGCCCTGGGGAAATGAACACCCAGATAGCCAAACATAACGTATACAATCACGCCTATAATCAGGCATGCGGCGATATCCCGAATCACGTGCCGACGGCTTTTGATTGGTTCAAAATACAGTGCCACGGCACACAGAGCCGCCAGCGAGGTAACCAGAAATCCGATCGTATTCAATCCAAGGCACCACAAAATCAGCACACCCAGCAGAATCAACCCGCGCTTTGTCTGTTCCAGATTCAGGGCCCACAGTCTCTCCTGGCTGTCCCGGGTGCGATACCACTTGCTCCCCTCCAGGGCAATCTCCAGAGTGGAGAGCGCCAAGCCTACAATGCAGATCATTCTGGGCCAGTAGGCCGCTGTTTCGCTGAGCGCACCGCACTGGAACAGGAAAAAGAGGAAGACGGCGGCACAGATGATAGAAGTCACAACATTCTTTTTTTGCATTCCGCACTACCTTTCTTTCCGCTGCGGGCTACAGGTTCTCCTGCAGCCCGCAGTCGTATCAGGAGATCAGCCTCAACCCAGAGCCTTGATAACAGGGGTCGCCTTCTCAATCGCCTGGCTGGCCTGCTGGTCCATTTCAGCGCCGGTGCCGAAGCTGGGAACAAAGCCGGCCTCAGCGGCACGGGTGATAAACTCCTCATTGGTCAGTACGGTCTCCACAGCCTCTTCAAAAGCGGCTACAGCTTCGGCAGGCACATCTTTGTTATAGAAAAATCCGGCCATGTTATTGGTCTCATAGCCCTCATAGCCCAAATCAGACAGAGTGGGCACATTCTGGAGCGATTCCATGGAAGACTTACTGCCCAAATTGATGACGGCGTGGCAGTCCGGGCGGGCCAGCAGATCGGCCTCACCGTAAACGGCAGCATTCACCTCGCCTCCCATCATGGCGGTGTAGCAGTCGGCGGTTCCTCCTGTGTAGGGAACGGAAGTGGCCTCAAAGCCTTCTCCCACCAGGAAGGATGCCAGTGCCAGATGGCCGTTGCCCCCATTACCCACATTGGAATAGGTAAACTTACCCGGATTTTCCTTAATGTATTCCAACACCTCCTCAGCGGATCGGGTATCAGTGTCAGCCATAATCAGATACATAGGCTGGCTTGAAGTACGGGCCACCGCAGTCAGATCCTCATAGGTATAGGCGGTATCGCCGCTCAGGGGCTTATATACCACAGGGGTGGCCAAGCTGTACAGAATGGTATAGCCGTCGGGCCGATAGCTGTTGAGATAATCTGTGGTACCGATGGTTCCGGAGCCACCGTCGGCGTTGACAATCACAAGAGTGGTGCCAAGAGCTTCCTCCAAGTCGGACTGCATCAAGCGGATCTGGTTATCAGTGGCGCTGCCCGCCTTGAAGGGGACCACTACCGTAATCGCCTGGTCAAAGGCAAACCCTTCGACAGTGCCAGAGCCGGAACCAGACGTGGCAGTACCGGAGGAAGCGTTCCCCGAGCTGCCATTGGAGCAGGATATCAAAGACAACGTTAAGGCACAGGCCAAAGCAAACGCAAACAGTCTTTTCATAATTTTAAAACCTCCAATATAATCCTTTTTTGTTGGCAGTCTTACTGTCTTTCTCCTTATTTATACCGGGAACGGAACAGGGGGCGCAGTTCGGAGATAGGGGCCTTGCTCTCGATAAGCCGGCGCATTCTATCCTCGGAGGCGGCAATTTTCAGGCATTCCTCCAGCACCTCTCCCGCCATCTCATAGGGAACGATGCACACTCCGGAGTCATCCGCCACCATCAGATCTCCGGGAATCACCAGTTTGCCGCACAGGGTAATGGGGCCGTTCATCTCCACGCACTCCATACGGTACTTTCCGGTAATCTGAGTGGTGCCGCAGCTGAAGACGGGGTAGTTCATCTCCCGGATGGAGGACACGTCCCGGCAACAGCCGTTGACAATGTTGCCGGCGAAGCCGCAGCTTTTGCCCACGGTACAGCTCTGGCCGCCCATGTTGGACACATCCAGGTTGCCTCCGAAGTCGGACACCAGCACGTCCCCCGGCTCCCCGATATAATAGATATCCCGGGTGGACATGGCAATAAAATCGTGGTCATGGGCGCCCTGGGTGGGGGTCTTGCGCACGGGGATATTTCGGATGGTAACGGCGGGGCCGCAGATTTTGCTGCCGGGGATTACAGGCTTGAGGTAAGAACTGGGAATAGCCCCGTCAATGCCGTAGCCGTCCAGCACGTCGGAGACGGTGGTGGACATATCCTCCATGGACAGATAGCCATTAATGATCTCCTTGCTCACCCGGGGAAACTTGATCTTTGTGATGCGCTCCCGGGGTACCAAACCCCAGATTCGGCCGGCAGCATCATACTCGGCATACTCCTTGTCCCGCTGGGCCCGCTGCTGGGCCACTCCCTGATTGTAAATTTCCACCTGACTGAGATCCATGATGTGCAGCTCCTTTTCTGTGTGTTCTAGTTGTTTCCTATAAAGAAACTTTGTTCACATTTATATTATCATATCACAGGGAGCCGCGCAAGTTTTTCCGCTTTATCGTTGATATTTTCAGGGTTTTCGACAGTTTATCCCCGTCTTTTTAATAAGAATTAGCAGTAGTATTTTCTATTGGAGAACAATAAAGGCATGAGTTTCCCCTGTCACAGGGACGAGCCAATGTCCCCCCGCATTAAATCCCGGGACATCTCTGCGGCAATTTCCTTTACCAGGAAGATATACCGTTCCCGTTTCGCCTCGTCCACCCGCATCCGAGGAGCGCCGATAGAGATTGCCGCCCACACATTGCCCGACTCGTCCCGCACCGGAGCGCCGATTCCAATGGTTTCAATATTCAGCTCCCCATCGCTGATGGCGTACCCCTGCTCCCTGATCCTGTCATACTCCTTCAGCAGGGCCTCCGGCGAGGTAATGGTCCGCTCCGTCATAGGTGTCAAAGTCTCCTCCATCAGACGCCTGCGAATGACTCTCTCGTCCTGAAAAGCCCCCAGCACCTTGCCCGTGGCCCCCGCATACAGTGGGCGCTCCTGACCCACGCTGCCCGCCACCCGGACCAGCTGCAGACTTTCCTCCCGGTAGACCAGATTTGCCTTGCCGTTAATCAGCATGCTGAAAGACGCGTTTTCCCCTGTCAGGTCCCGCAGGCGAATCAGATAGGGCTTGATCATTTTAGACAGGCCAATCCGGTCCTCATAGGTCTTACCCAGAATGTAGATGACGGGACCCAAGGTGTACTTATGGTCCACCGTCTGCGCGGCCAAACCGCTCTGCACCAGGGCGGCCAGCAGTTTAAAGGTTCCGCTTTTGCTGCATTCAATTTTCTCTCCCAGCTCCGTTACCCCGTGGACGTAAGGGGCCTGTCCCAGCAGTTTCAGCAACGCAGCTGTTTTTTCTGATGAATTCATATCTCTGCTCCTTCCAAACATCCAGATTTTTCTCATTGTATCTCTGTTCTCTAATCGTTGTCAATATTTTCTGATAAGAGAACAATTTTTCTATTTTCCATCTCTTGTTTCTCCTCACCCCATTGTTCCGTTCTTTTTACTGCGCTGTTCCAAAACAAAAGGGTCCGGGGCGTACCGATGTACGCACCCGGACCGTTACCCCAATTGATACAGATATGGAATGCCTTCCCTCAACAGCCGGTACAGGGCAGGACGGCCCGCACCAGCAGACCGCCCTCCGGCCGGTTTTCCGCCGTCACAGTACCGCCATGGGCACTGACAATGCTGCGGCAGATGGACAGGCCCAGTCCGGACACTTTTCGCCCCCGGTCGGAGGTATACAGCGGCTCAAAAATTTTTTGAAGCAGTTCCCTTGGCACCCCCGCCCCGTTGTCGCTGAAATCCAGCACCAGCTCCTGTCCCGATTGGCGGCACGTCACCTCCAGCGCCAGGTGCTCCGCCCCGCTGTGCTGAATGCTGTTTCCAATGAGATTGCCAAAGTAGCGCCGCATGTGGGCCGGATTACAAATCAACGACGCCTGGGGACATAGGCACTGGATATCCAACCGAACATTGGCGTCCATCAGTTCCGTTCGATACTCCCGGTCCAGCTCGTCACACAGTTCCCGGGCGGACATCAGCTCCATGGGCGCCTCATCCCGCAGCCCCGCATCCAGATAGTCGTCAAATTCATTGACAATGGATTGAATGGCCAGCCCCTTATCCCGAATTGTCTGGAGATACCGCTCCCGCTTCTCCGGTCCCGGCGCGGCGGACAGCAGCCGCTCCGAGCAGCCCAGCACTGAGGTCAGCGGGGTTTTAATGTCGTGGGATATGGATGCGATGAGCCGCCGCTCCGACTGCTCCTTTGCCTTCAGCACCCCTGTCAGATCGGCAAAGGTGTTCTGCAGCTTGCCAACCTCATCCATCCGAGGACTCCGCGGAGGCAGCGTCCCCTTCTCCGAATACGCCCGCATGGTCCGCCGCAGGCCCATAATCGGGGAAACAATCAGCAGATAGAGCAGCACCCCCGCCGCCAAGAACAAAGCCAGATTAAACAACGTCAGCCCCACGAAGGCCCGGTGTCCCACCGCGTCGCTCAGGGCCTGCCGGCCCAGCGTGGAGCTCCACACATAGATTCTCAGACTCTCCCCGGAGCGGAGGGCCACCGAGGTGCCGCTGGACACAGTGACCCGGGCGTCAGTCCAGGCCTCCGGGATAAACTGGAACAGAACGGCACCCGTGCTGTCCTGCACGCTGCACCCCAGCTGCCGCGCGGTGAGATATTCCTCCAGCCCGGAACAGTTGCCCTGGCTCCCCTCCAAAAAGGAGGCCACCCGCTGGGCCTGCTCGCCGGCCTCCTCTGTGACCTGGTCATAGGTTTCCCCCACATAGGCCCGAAGATAGGACAAAAACCAGGAGAAGGACAGCATCCACCCCAGAACCGCCACCGCCAGCAAGATGACAATCATTTTTCTGGACAGCTTGGCGCTCAGCCAGCCCGCCCCGGGGAGCTGCCAGCGCCCGTGCCTAACGCCCATAGTCTCCGCCCCCCGCCTGCTCATCGTAGCCGCTCCTGGTCACAAACCGGTATCCGGAGCCCCATATGGTTTTGATATAGGTCCACTCCGGGTCCAGCTTGGTCCGCAGCTTTTTGATGTTGATGGCCACCGTACCCATGTCTCCGTAGTCCGTCTCCCACACGGCCCGGAAAATCTGCTCTCTGGACAGGGTTTTACCCGCGTTGCCCATCAGATAGGCCAGCAGGTCGAATTCCCGGGTGGACAGGTCCACCGGAGCTCCCGCCCGGGTCACCGTCCGGCTGTCCAGGTCCAGGCGTATCTCCCCGATTTGAACGGGCGCCCTTGGGCCGCATCCACGGGCGGTCCGGCCCCGGGCCTGGCTCCGCAGATGGGCCTGCACCCGGGCCGCCAGTTCCTCCAGGGCAAAGGGCTTGGTCAGATAATCGTCCGCCCCCAGACCCAGCCCCCGCACGATATCCTTTACGCTGTCTTTGGCGCTGAGAAACAATATGGGGCAGCTCACCCGGTCACGAATACCGCGGCACACCTCCAGCCCGCTGACTCCCTCCATCATAATGTCCAGCAGCACCAGGTCCATAGGCTCCCGCTCCAGAATCTCCAGCGCCTCCTCTCCCGAGGACGCGGTCCGCACCGCCATGCCCAGCTCGCTGAGCACATCGGACACCAGCTCCAGAATGGCGGCATCGTCGTCCACCGCCAAAATGCGCTCATCCACCGCTTTCACCCCCTCCTTCTGTACGACGGGATTACTTTCTTTGGTTGTATTATATCAGAAAGCCCATGGGATAACTATGAAGAATTATTAAGTCCCGCGCCGGGAGGCCAGCGGGCCCGTCCATTTATTAAGGATTATTAGGAATGGCCGCCATCCGTTGACTTTGCTCCTCCAAACACATAGAATTCAGGCCAGAGGGGCCTTCTGTTCCGGCTCCGCAATCCATGGAGAGGGTGACCCGTTTGTTGGAAAAAATCTCTCACCGGCTGACCAGAAGGCCCAAGCTGGTTATTGTCATCGCGCTGCTGCTGCTGATCCCCTGCGTATTGGGCGCCGCTCTGACCCGCATCAACTATGATATTCTCTCTTACCTGCCCCAAGATTTGGATTCCGCCAAGGGAGAGGCCCTGCTGGAGGACCCCTTTCAAATGGCGGCCACAACCATGCTCATCGTGGAGGGAATGCCCCCCGAATATACCCATCAGCTTCAGCGGCAGGTGGAGCAGGTCCCGGGCGTGAGCAACGCCATCTGGCTGTCCAGTCTGGTGGGCATCCAAGTGCCCACAGAGATGCTGCCCAAGGATATCCGGGACATCTTTTTCTCCGGGGATGCCACCATGATGATTGTCCAGTATGACCAGCCCGGCGCCTCCGCCGCCACCATGAAGTCCATTCAGCAGGTACGGAATCTGTGCAATCAAAACTGTTTTCTGGCCGGCTTCTCTGTTTTCATCAAAGACACCAAGGATTTGATTTCCAAAGAGATGCCTCTTTATGTGCTCATGGCCGCCCTCCTGTCCACCGTTGTCATGTGCGCCACCATGACCTCCTGGCTGCTGCCCGCCGCCCTGATGATCAGCATCGGAATCGCCATTCTGTACAACTTCGGCAGCAACATCATATTCGGGCAAATTTCCTTCATCACCCAGGCCATCGCGGCGGTGCTCCAGCTGGGCGTCACCATGGATTACTCCATTTTTCTCTACGACCGATACCTGGAGGAGATCCCCCGCCATGAGGATCGGCGCGACGCCATGGCCGCCTCTATTGTGGCGGCCTTCAAATCCCTGTCAGGCAGCTCCATGACCACCATCGCCGGCTTTCTCTCCCTGTGCTTCATGCGTCTTACCCTGGGCCGTGACATAGGTTTCGTCATGGCCAAAGGAGTTGTCCTGGGCATCGCCACCGTGGTGCTGGTCCTCCCCTCCGTCCTCCTTATCATGGACGGCCCCATACAAAAATACAGTCACCGGGCCTTTCACCCAAATATGGGAAAGCTGAACGACTTTATTGTCCGCCGGCGGCACATATTCGTGGGACTGTTTCTGATCCTGTTTATTCCCGCCGTATACTCCAACAACCATACCCAGCTGTACTACAAACTGGATGAGTCTCTGCCCCAGGATATGCCGTCCATTGTGGCCACTGACAAACTGAAGAACGAGTTTAACATGGCCTCCTCCCACTTTGTGGTCATGCGGGACGACGTAAGCCGGACCAAAATGAAGGAGCTGGAGGAATCCGTTGACAGCCTGCCCGGCATTTCCAGCGTAGTGGCATACGATAAATTGATCCCCAGCACCATCCCGGACTTCTTTATCCCCCAAGAGATCAAGGACCTGTGCAAGCAGGACGGCTATCAAATGCTGATGGTCAACTCCGAGTATGTCACTGCCTCCGACGACGTCGCAAATCAGCTGGAGCAGCTCAGCGCCCTGGTCAAGAAGTACGATTCCGGGGCCTACATCACCGGTGAGGCGGCCATGACCGCCGATTTGATTTCCACCTCCGCCGTGGATTTCGAGGTCACCAGCTACCTGTCCATCATTGCCATTCTGGTTCTGGTGGCCATCGCCTTTCAATCCATCTCCATCCCCATTCTGCTGGTGGCTACCATTGAGCTGGCTATCTTCATCAATCAGGGCATCCCCTACTTCACCGGCACGGTCATTCCTTTCGTGGCTCCCACAGTCATCGGCTGCATCCAGCTGGGGGCCACGGTGGACTACGCCATCCTGATGACCTCCCGCTTTCAGGAGGAAATTCAAAAGGGGCGGGACCGAAAGGAGGCCATCCACGCGGCCGCCTCCTCGGCGGACACCTCCATCCTCACCAGCGCGCTGGTGTTCTTCTGCTCCACCCTGGGCGTGGCCGCCATCTCCACCATGGAGATTGTCAGCAGCATCTGTCTGATGCTGTCCCGGGGCGCCGTCATCTCCGCTCTTGTCTGCATGTTCATTCTCCCCTCGGTGCTGGTGGTCTTTGAGCCTATCATTTCCAAGACCACCCTCCACTGGCGCTCCCCTAAGCCGCCCAAACCGCCCAGAGAGGGCCGGCTGTTTCGCCGGAAGCAGAGAGCCGCCCAGCAGTCCGCCGGGGAGGAAAAGCCCATTCCCGGCTCCGCCCCCGCCGAGCTTCCCATTGAAAGGAGTTCTGTCCTATGAGACGCCGTTGGAACATTGCCGCCCGGCGCGGCCTGTCTCTGATCCTGGCCCTGGTCCTCACCGCCGGGCTGTCTGTCACCGCCCTGGCCGACGGGGAGCCCGTCCCCGAGGGCGGCGCCCTGCCCGCCACCCACGACGAGACCTTTTATGCCACCCTGGACTATTACGGCGGCATTCTGGACAGCAGCGTGGTCAAAAGCTACAAAACCGCCGGAAACACCGCCATCACCGACTACGGCGTCTACGACCAGATCAACAACCTCACCGACGATTCGGCCCCCTCTGTGGGGGACGGGTCCGTCACCTTTCAGCTTGGCGGGGACACCCCCAGCCGATTCTATTTCGAAGGCAAAACGGCAAAGCCCCTGGAAGAATTCCCCTGGACCCTGTCCCTGTCCTACGCCCTGAATGGGGTGCCCACAAAGGCGGAGGACCTGGCAGGCAAAGGGGGCCTGGTGGAAATCACCCTGGACGCCCTTCCCAACACCGCCGCCTCAGAGTACCTTCGGAACAACCTGGTACTTTCCGCCGTATCCATGTTCAACGGAGACGACATTCTCTCTCTGGAGGCGGAGGGAGCCCAGGTCCAGCTGGTGGGCAACCTGTACTGTGTTCTGTACATGGTCATGCCCGGAGAAGAGCAGCACTTCACCATCCGGGTGGGAACGGACGACTTTTCTTACTCCGGCATGGTTTTTCTGGCCGTGCCCGCCACCCTGGACCAGCTGGGACAGATTGCCGACCTGCGGGAGGCCAAGGAGAAAGCGGAGGACTCCTACCACGCCATTCAGGACAGCATGGACGTCATTTTGGATTCCCTGGAGGGGATGAGCGGCAATCTCAGCGCCACCGCCAACGGCCTGGACCAGCTGAACAAAGCCAGAGGCACCATCTCCGGCGGTAAGGGCGCGGTCTATGACAGCCTGGACATTGCTCTGGACGCCGCCGGCCCCCTGACCGAATCCATGCAGCCCATGTCCGGCCATTTGTCCGCCGCCCAGCAGGCTCTTACCGACACCACCGCCCTCCTCAACGAGATGAACGACAACCTCCAGACCCTCAAGCCCGAAGTGGAGAACACCCGGAAAATTTTGAAAAGTCTCCAGAGCGACCTGGATGAGCTCCAGGAACTGGCAGACGACCTGGAGGACTACCCCTATCAGGCCCGGGACATCGCCCGGAATTTATCCAGGGACTTCTCCGCTCTGGGCACCAGCCTGAACAATCTGGAAAAGTCCATGAAGTCCATGCGCAGTGAGCTGTCCGGCATGAACGAGAGCCTGTCGGACGTGAACGGGGACAGCGAGGTTAAAATCAACGGAAAATCCGTGTCTGAGATCAAATCCCTTGTACATCAGGCCAACAGCCTCAGAGCCGCTTACGAAGCAGCAGATCCGGATGTCAGCGGCAGCATATCCTTCACAGAGTTTATGACCGCCTGTTTTGTTGATAAGGGCACGGAGCTGGAGGAGGCCGCCGCCCAGGCGGCCTCACTGGCCGGTCTGTGGGAACAATCCCAGTCTGATGAATTTTCCAGCCAGCTGGAGCAGGCCGAGGAATTAAACTCCATCCTTGCGCAGTTCAATCTCACAGTCGGGCAGATGAAGGGGCTGGTCAGCACCGTTAACAGCAAAGGCGGTCCCCTGCTTAAACAGCTGGAAAGCCTGTGCGCCGCCCTGGGCGGTTCCAGCCTCAGCGGCGATTTAAAGCGGCTGTCCGACATGATGGATGACATGATGGACGACATTGACGACCACAGCGGCACCCTCTCCTCCGCCATGAGCACGTTAAAAAGCGCCGCCGCTCTGGGCGTCCGGGTCAGCGAAAATGCGGACACCGCCCTGGACCAGGTCCAGTCCCTCACCGATATTATGAACACCTACCAGCCTGAAACCCAGCAGGCCCTGGAGGACGCCAAAGTCTTTTCTGATTCCGCCGCTGTCAGCATTTCCGCTCTGGTGGACGCCTCCAGATCCGCCGAGGCTCTGCTGAAAGCCAGCGGCACAGACCTGGACGCAGGCACCCAAAAGGCCCTGTCCAACCTGGCCGCCGCCCTGCGCAAGTCCACCAAAGGTCTGAATCAGACGGATACCATCCGACACGCCAAAGACACCATCGACGCCCTCATCACCGACGAGTGGGACAGCCACACCGGGGAGGACAACAACCTTCTCCTCATGGACGCCGCCGCCCGGCCCATCTCCCTGACCGATTCCCGAAACGAGGGCACCGCCAGCATCCAATATGTGATCCGCACCCAGGAGATCAAGGTTGAAAAACCGGACGAGGAGGCCCCCGCCAAAACTGTCTCAGCGGACAAAGGCACCCTTTGGACCCGTATCGCGGATATGTTCAAAGATATCTGGCGCACCATTACCGGATGGTTTCAATAGTCCCGGCAATCATCTGACTCAGCGCAGCATCATTTCGCGCAGTCATTTTCATGTGAAACGGCCGCCCGTTGGGCGGCCGTTCTGCGTACGATGGCTGATCCTGCTGTATTGGCGCGGCATGGGGATTTTCCACGTTCCGGCGGACGAGTCATTCCACCGTCCGCTGATCCGGCGGCAGACCTATGACTCCGGCAGCGCCCCTGCTATTTTTCCTCACTGAGCATTCTCCACAGCGTGGTTCTGCCGATGCCAAGCCGCTGGGCCGTCCTGCTCTGGTTGCCCCCCTCTTCCGCCAGCACCCTTCGAACAATCTCCCGGTTAATCCGGTCCAGGGTTTGATTTAAATTCAGAGGCACACCGGCATCCTCCGCCCGGGCATCGAAGGTGCCCACCGTCTGCTCACGCCGCAAAATAGCCTCTACCTCTCCGGCGGTAATATAGGGGCCCTTGGACAGCAGGGCCAGCTCTTTTAAAATACGCTGGAGCTGGGTATAGTTGTGCGGCCAGTCAAAGCACTGGAGCTGCTGTAGCGCCTCGTCCTCCAGCCCGGCAATCTGCCGGGCCTGGATGGTATTCAGATGGCTAAGGTACATATTGGCAACCGCAGGCAGTTGGACTGCCCGCTGGCGGGCAGGGGGCAGGTATAGAGTGAGGCAACACAGCCCCTCCACGAACTCCATCCCCGCCTCGGTCACCGACTCTCCCATCCGGCACAAGCAGGAGAAAATCACCCGGTTGCGTTTGCACACATCCATGGCCAGCAAATTGGCCAACATCTGCCTGCGCTTGTCTCCGGAAAGCACGTCCACATTTTTTACAAAGATAGTGCATCCGCTCTGGGTCAGCGGAGAGTTGTGGTGATCCATCAGATAGTTCCAGGCCTTCTCATTGAGCATAAAACAGTCGATGATGGCCAGAGGGCGGTCCCTCCGGCCGCTTTGCAGATAAAGGCAGTTTACCGCCTGTTCCTTACAAGTGCCGTCCTCCCCGCATACCAGAATGGGCTGATCCGTCCGGTTGAGCTGGTTCATCTGCTCCTGGAGATCCCGTAGCAGTCCCACAATGCCATACAGGCTGCCTCTGTACTGCTCCTCCGCCTCCGGCTGGCCCACATAGCGGATGCCCCGCTTGATATCCGCCAGGGGGACCCGGCTCTCAGAGAAGTAATAGGTGGTATAGGGATGGCCGCTGAAGGTCTCATGGTCCAGACGAATGGAATACTGCACGTTGTGTATCTGCTTTAAAATATGCCGCCGCCCCTCCTGGCCGCCCCGCAGGCTCTCCTCCCGCAGATAGTCCACAATAGGGGCGGCATTGTTCTCCAGTGTGGAGAAAAACAGCTCTCCCTTGTCGTTGAACACCACGGTTTGGTTGATCTGGTTCCAGATCAGACTGCGCAGGAACCGATTTTCCTCCCGCAGAGAGCTGTAGTTGCGGCACAGGCGCAGGACCTCATCAAAGGCGGAGCGGATTCCCTCCGACCCGGAGGTAATCAGCACTACGTCCAGCCCCAGGCGCATGGCGGTGGTGTGGGCCACCATGTCGCACAAAATGGCGTGGGTTCCCTGCCCCCGGATAGAAACCAGGGTAGATTCCACCTCCGCCGCGCTTTGAATGGAGTAGATGTCAATTTTATACCGCATCACCTGACACAGCAGCTGGGCACTGGCCGTGATGTTGGGAAAGCCTACAATGGCATAGTGGTCGGATACGTTTTCCGCCAGCTTCATGGCACGCATGATATCAAAGGGGGAAATGGGAATTTCAATTACCGGAAGGTCCAGCCGTTCCCGCAGCATAGCCGCTGTCCCGCCACGGGATACGATGGCGTCGTAGTCATTATAGAAATTTCGTTTTGCCAGCTCCACTCCCTGCTCTAAATCGCCCACGAAGACGGTCAGTTCGATGTCGTCATACTCTTTGGCCAACTCCAGCATCAGCGCACGCATGTTCTCATATGGGGCGATGCCCAAAAGGCGGACCCGTCGGCCCATAATTTCTTCCTCCTTCCATTCTTTTAATCCCTTTTTCTCCATTATAGCGCAGATGGGTTTTTCCTGTCCATAAAAAAGAGGGCCCGCCATGTCCGCACACAGAGGTCCTCTCTCAAGGCAAAGCTGTCTTGTCTTATCTTCCACTCCACTTGGGGTGTTCATATACCCTTGGATCTGCCACGTAGGGCCACTTCTCTCCCCGGCATACCGCCAGACATCCCTCCACGCACATCCGTGCCATTTTAATCACCGCCTCCCGGGTCTGGGCAGCCGAGTGGGGGCTGACGATCAGGTTAGGGCAGTTCAGCAGAGGGTCATCCATCTTGGGAGGTTCATTGCAGTACACGTCGGTGCCCGCTCCGGCGATGGTCCCGTTTTTCAGGGCAGCCACCAGGTCGGCCTCGTTTACAATCCCCCCACGGCTGCAGTTGATGACCAGGGCCGTTCGCTTCATCATGTTCAGCTGCTTTTCAGCAATCATATCCCGGGTCTCCTCCGTCAGAGGTACGTGGATGGTCACAATGTCGCTCACCCGCAGCAGGTCCTCATAATTCTCATAGCAGAGGGCACCCAGAGTTTCCACCTGTTCCCGGCTCATAAAAGGGTCATACCCGGCCACCCGCATTCCGCAGCCCTGGCAGATCTTGGCCGTCTCCCGTCCAATGGCCCCCAGTCCAATGACGCCCACCGTCTTTCCTTCCAATTCAAAGGCCTTCTTGGCCCCCCGAATCTCCCAGTTTCCGGCACACATCTCATTTTGCCCCTCTACCAGGTTTTTGGACAGGGCAAACATCATCGCCACGGCGTGTTCGGCCACACTTCGGTTGTTGGCCCCCGGTGTGACGACCACGGGGATGCCGTGATCGGTAGCGGTTTTCACGTCCACCGTGTCATAGCCCACCCCAGTGCGGCCGATAACTTTTAGTTTGGGGCTGTTTTCAATGGCGTGGCCGTCACACTTCGCGATGCGGACGATAAGCGCATCGGCATCCTCCATCTGATCCAGATAGTTGTTGGGGTCCTGGTTGTCCGCCACATATATGTCGGCCACCCCATTCAGCAGCGCCATCCCCTCAGGGCACACCGCCTGAGTCATTACAAACTTCATTATTCAGACTTCCTCTCCCAAGAAGAATCGAAATTGTATCAGTTCCACATAGAAAACACCCGGGCCGGATTGACTTTCAGCAGCTTGTCTACCGCCCCGTCTCCCACGCCCGCCCATTTCAGCACCGGAACAAACCGGTTAAGCATATAGTCCAGGCCGTTGGCCCAACCCTTCGGTTCCATATAGGCGGCAAGCCCCTCTATCCGGCCGGCATCCATTCCCAGAAGCAGCTGATCCTGGTATCCCTGATCTACAAGCCAGCGGATACTTTCAGCAATCTCTGTGTCAGAGCGGTACTGTGCCTTATCTGCCTCCTCAAAGCACAGATTGACGCCTTGATCCAGCAGCAGCTTGTAATAATATCGGTCGGGATTGCGCTGAACGTGGCAGAGAACCGTGTGCTCCGGGCTTCCTCCATGCTCCCGCAGAATCTGAAGAATCTCCGGTCCCATGGTACCAAAATCGGTATGGATGGAGATGGGACACCCTGTCTCCCGCTGGGTCAGCGCGGCTACTTGAAGAGCCTTCTCCTCCAGCTTGGTGATCAGGCGGTAGCTGGTCCCCCCTTTAATTAAGCCGGCCTTCGCCTGGGTGCGCTCCACCACAGGGCCATTGTAACTGTGGCGGTCCATCCCCTCAGTGATCTCAGCGACCATCATCTCAACAACTTTTTTCACTTCCACCGTGGCCAGAAAGGAGGTCCGGGGGTCGTACAGGCTTCCCTTTTGGAAGCCTGTGGTCATAATAATATGGCCCCTTCCCCGAAAGTACTCGGCCAACTGCAGCATTTTGGGGACATTGCGGCCGCAGCCAATGGGGTCCATGCACACCATCGTCCGCCCGCCCGCCTTCAAAAAGCTGTCAAATTCCTTCTTTGCGGCTTCCAGATCATCCATCAGAAAGGCCGGGTCAATGCGAACTTCCGGGCCTCCGCTGCGGATCAGATGGTCGTGGCTGTCTGTAATCCCGATCTGCCCGGCGGGCACATCTCCCAATACAGTTCTTATCACCCGTTCAGACATGTCAGCCTCCATAAATCAGGTTGGGCAGCCAGACCGTGACAAAGGGCAGGTAACTCATCACCATCAGCATCCCAAACAGCAGCACATAAAATACCCGGCAATCCTTGATGAATTCCTCCGTGGTACATTTGGTCACGCCGCAGGTAACAAACATCAGATTGCCCATAGGGGGGGTAATAGATCCAATGGCCATATTGAAGATAAACACCATGCCGAAGTGAACCGGGTCAATGCCGAAGGCCACGGCCACGGGAGCCAGCATGGGGGCCAGTACGATCTGGGCCGCAGTAGCCTCAATGAACATACCCACCAGCAGCAGGAACAGGTTGACCAGCAACAGGAAAATGTACTTGTTATGGCACAGGGAAATCAGGAAAGTCGTCATGTTTTGAGGGATATTCTCCCAGGTGAGAATCCAGGAGAAGCAGGTAGCGGCACCCACAATCAACATAATGGAAGCGGTGGTAGCCACCGTCTCTTTGACGCAGGCGAGGATATTGTCAAAGCGAATCTCCCGGTACACAATGCCCAGCAGCAGGGCATAGAAAATGGCAATGGCTCCGGCCTCGGTGGGGGTAAAATAGCCCATGCGGATCCCGCCGATGATAATAACAGGCAGACACAGGGGCAGGATAGCCGGCTTAAAGGCCTTCCACAGCTCCGCGCCAGAGGCCTTCTCCTCCCGCAGTCTGGGGATTCCGTGGTTTTTGGAGTACCGGGATACCACCACCATCATGGATATGCACAGCAAGATGGCTGGAACCAGGCCGGCCACAAAAAGACGTCCAATGGAGGTCCCTGTGATGGACCCGTAGATAATAGCCGCAATTCCGGGGGGAATCAGGGGGGTAATCATTGAGGAAGCAGCGGTGATGGCAGAGGCAAATCCATTGGGATAACCGGTTTTACGCATATCCGGAACCAGCAGCTTGGCCTCCATAGCCGCATCGGCCAGGGAGGAACCGGACATGCCGCCCATAAGGGTGGACAGCACAATGTTCACCTGGCCCAGACCGCCAAACATATGCCCGGTGAGCACCTTGCAGAACTTGAGCATCCGGCCGGTGATGCCGCAGTAGTTCATCAGCGCCCCGGTAGCCACAAAGAAGGGAATGGCCAGCATGGTCACCGACTGCATACCGCTGATCTCCCGCTGGACGGCCAGCATGGCCGTGATGCCCGAGGCTGGATTGACCACGGAGTAGGCCACACAGGCGCCGGTAATGGCTGCAAATACTGGTACATTCAAAAATAGAAGCACCAGCATTACAACGGCGGAAACAGCAATAGGAGACATTATTGCTCCCCTCCTTCCACGCTTTTCTGCTTCTTCCCGAAGAATTCCTTGACTATCAGAAAGGTATACTGAATCATCATCAGGGCGCACCCAATGGGAGCGGCCAGATCGATATAAGAATATTTAATCTTAAAGTAGGGCGTCACCTTTTTGGTGACGGACTCGGTCAGTTCGATGCCGCCCTTGATGAGATAAATCAAAACCACAACGGTTGCTGCATAGCAGAATAAATCCAAAACACGCCGAGCCCGGGGCTTAAGCCGGGCGGCAATCAGGTCAATGCTCACTTGACCGCCGGTGCGGAACGCTACGCTCCCGCCCAGGAAAATAGTCCATACAAAGAAGAAAATCTGCATCTCTTCCAGCCAGGCAAAGGGCTTTCCCACCACCTTGCGCATAATAACGCCGCCCACGGTCATCAACACAATGGCACACAGGGAGCTGCCCGCCACAATTGCGTCCAAATTTTCAATCAGCCTCTGAAGTTTTTTCATAGACATTCTCCTCTTAAGAGAGGGATTGGGGACTGTACAGCGCCCCAACCCCTCTGTCCCGTTCCTTGAAATCAGAATCAGCCGTTGATGATGGACTGGATCTGGTCGTAGACGCCCTCGGTCCAGGTTCCGTTGGCCTCATAATCCCGGTATAACTGCTCACTGGCCGCCTTAAACTCGGCCAGTTCGGCATCACCCAGAGTATAGATAGTGCAACCCGCTCCCTCTAATGCCGCCTGCATTTCCTGGCTCACCTGCTGATACAGCTCGTTATTGTACTCGGCGGCCTCTGCCCCGCAGTCCAGAATGGCCTGCTGATACTCGGCAGGAATGGAGCTCCAGAAATCGGCACCCACTACAAAATTAGAGAAGGTCATCTGATGGTTGGTCATGGTAACGTTTTTACAGACCTCCTGGAAGGCATTGTTGTACAGAGTGGTCAGTGGGTTCTCCACGCCATCCACCACGCCCTGCTGCAGGCTTGTATATACTTCACTCAGCGCCATGGGGGTGGAGGCAGAGCCCAGATTATTGAACATGGTCACAGAGATGTCATTATTGGGCACACGAATTTTCATGCCCTTCATGTCGGCCAGGGAGGTAACAGGGGCCTTGGTCATCAACTGACGCTCACCATAGATCCAATTAGTAGAGACGATCTCCAGTCCCTCTTCCCGCAGCAGGTCGGCCTGCTCAGTCCACCAGTCGCTGGCGGTAATCTTATACATGGAGTTCCAGTCGGTGAACAGGAAGGGGCCCATAACCACGCCAAAATCAGGCACATAATCCATCAGATAGGAGCCGTCGGCGATGGTGCACACGTTCTGACCCATCAGCATCATCTCAATCAGGTCGGCCTTTACGCCCAACTGGCTGGAGGGATATACCTCAATCTTTACCGCGCCGTCAGTCTTTTCGCTGACCAGCTCTGCCCACTTGTCACATCCGTCGTCAATGGGGTCTCCGTCCACCTGCTCGTGGCACAGCTTAATCACATACTGGGCCTCGCCGCCGGTCTGGGCCGAGGCGGACCCTTCGGTATTTCCAGAGCCAGCAGAACTGGTACTGCTGTTCCCGCCGCCGGAACAGGCGGTCAGTCCCAGCATCATGGCCAGGGCCATGGCTATTGCGACAATTTTCTTCATAATAATTCTCCTTTTTCTCTTAAATTATGAACCGCATGGACCTTCCCCCATGGGAAACATACTCAATTTACTTCACCTTTTTGTGATTGGCCAGGGTAATGGCGTAATCCATGGCGTTGATCAGACTGAGCTCGTTGGCATGACCGTCCCCCGCGTGACCAAAGCCGGTACCGTGGTCCACAGAGGCCCGGATGATGGGCAGCCCCAGGGTAACATTGATGCCGGCCACGGCGTCCCAATGCCCCTCCGCCCGGTTGTACACAAATCCCTTTACCTTCAGCGGGATGTGCCCCTGGTCGTGGTACATGACCACCACAATATCGTACCAGCCGCCCAGCGCCTTGGAGAACACGGTGTCCGGCGGTGTGGGCCTCTTTTCCGGAATACAGATGCCCTCTGCTATGGCCTCGTCGATGGCCGGCTGAATTTCCTCAATCTCCTCCCGCCCAAACATGCCGTTTTCACCGCAGTGTGGATTCAGACCGGCCACACCAATCTTGGGCTCTTTGATCCCCAAAGCCTTGCATCCCTCGTCGGCAATGCGGATACATTCCAGCACCCGTTCCTTCTTCACCCGGTCACAGGCCTCTCGGAGGGAGACGTGGGTAGAGACGTGTACCACCCGCAAACCCTCATGGGCCAGCATCATGGTATATTTCTCAGTACCGGTGTAGTGGGCGTAAATCTCAGTGTGGCCGGAGTAGTGGTGCCCGGCCATATTAATGGCTTCCTTGGCCAGTGCGTTTGTAACAGTGGCATCAATTTCTCCCGCCATGGCCAGTTCAATGACCTTCTTCACATACTGAAATGCCGCTTCACCCCCCAGGGCACAGGGGCCCACCCCAAAGGGTTTAGGTGCATTCTGGGAAGCCGTATCCGGAATCCGTTCCGCCGGCACCAGACCCATGTCCAGCAGATCGATGGTCCCGTAAGTAAATTTGGCAGCCTTTACGTCGGACACTTTGTTCAGCGTCAGATCAATACCGGACACCTTTTTTGCCACACGCAGAGCGTAGGACATGCTGCTCTCATCCCCCACCACCAGGGGGCGGCAGCGATCATAAATCGCCCGATCAGCCAGCGCACGGACGGTAATCTCTGGACCGTTCCCGAAGGGATCGCCCATGGAAATGCCTAAAATTGGTCTGTCCATTTTTGTTCTCCTCCCAATCAGCACATGCCTTTTTCGGCATTTTCCTTCAGCACTTGCTTTAAGGCTTCCATTCCCTCGTCACACAGGTAATGAAAGGGCCGGCGGCAGTTGCCCACAGGGTAACCCATAAGGGCCACCGCCTTTTTCACCACTGTGTTGGGATTGCCATATCGGAACACGGCCCGGAAGGAGGCAATGGAATCCTGCGCCGCCTGAGCCTCCTCCAATTTCCCGGCCTGGAACAGATCGTAAATGGAGGCGAGCACATGGGGGTACACGTTGGCGCAGCCGGCAATGCCGCCGGCGCCGCCGGCCTGAAGGCACTTTAAAATCAGGGAGTCGTTGCCGGACAAAACCCTGAAATTCTTCTCCAGATCACGGGTCAGGGTAATATAGGCCTGCAGATTGTCCCAGTCGCCGCTTGAGTCCTTAGCTCCCATGATGACGTCTACGTCCCGGGCCAGCTGAGCTACCGTTTCGGGCAGCAGCTTGTTGCCTGTGCGGGCCGGAATATTGTACAGCACAATGGGGATGTCCACGTGCTTGGCCACCTCGGCATAGTGGTCATACAGCTCTCTTTGGGAGGCCAGGGCAAAGCTGGGCGTAATGATGGACAGCACATCCGCCCCCAGCTCCTGGGCTTTTTTACTCATGCGGATGGTATCCCTGGTAGAGATGCAGCCGGTGCCGGCATAGATGGGCACCCGGCCCTTCACCTGGTCTATGACGGCCTCAAGCACCTCAATTTTCTCCTTCTCACTGAGGATATATCCCTCTCCATTGGTCCCAAATGGAAACAGGCCGTGAACACCGCCCTGGATCATGCGCTCAATCTGTTCCCGCAACACGTCCAGATTTACGCTCTCGTCGGTGTTCATGGGGGTTAAAATCGGAGGAATAATACCTTTTAGCTCCACTTTTTTCATGTTTTTTGGCCTCTTTTCTCGCATTTCCCCGGAGTCACATAATTTCCTGGTACAGGGCCCTGGCATCGGCGGGGGTCACCTCCCGCATGTTGTTGACCAGCAGGCGGGTAACCTGCATGCCAGCCTCCACCAATCCGTCCAGGTCTCTGGCAGGGATGCCGAATTCCTTCAAGCTGGTGGGAATATCCAATTCCCTGACAATTTTTTCCAGCCATGCAATGATATAGGCGCTCTTCTCCTCATTGCTGGCGCAGGTTTTCTTTCCGTGGACGCAGCGGTCATACGCAGCCGCAAATTTCTCTCTGCACACGGGCTCGTTGAACCGCATCACCGGGGCCAGAAGAATGGCGTTGGATACTCCATGGGCAATGTGGTACTTTCCCCCCAGGGGATAACTCAGAGCGTGGACGGCCGTGGTGCCCGAAGCGGTGATGGCCACGCCGGCCAGGAAGCTGGCAATCTGCATCTTATTTTTAGCTTCCATGGCCTCCGGGTCGCTGCAGGCGACCATGATATTGTTTAAAATTAAGTCCAGCGCCTCCATGGCGTACAAATCACTGAAGGGGTTTGCCTTGTTGCTGGTCCAGCACTCAATAGCGTGGGCCAGAGCATCCACACCGGTAGCTGCGGCAATTTTTCGGGGCAATTTTTTAATCATCACCGCGTCCAAAAGTACATAGTCGGCAATCATCTCATCGTTGACAATACCTACCTTCAGTTCCTTCTCCGGGACGGCCACAATGGCGTTTGGAGTGGCCTCGGCGCCGGTGCCGGCGGTGGTAGGGATCATCAGGGTTTTCACATACTTCCTGCCCCGCTTTGGGTCATCCAGCAGTTCTTTAATTCCATATGTATCGGTGGCCAAAATAGAGGATAGTTTGGCTGTGTCCATCACGCTGCCGCCGCCCACGGCCACAATAAAATCGGCACCAGATGCCTTGAATGCATTCACCAGAGTCTGAGCCTGGTTATAGGTAGGCTCAGGAGGCAGATCGTCCAGCACCACCGCATCCACACCGGCGTCCCTGATTTTGGCCATAGGAAATTCCAGCAGACCTGCTCCTTCAATCCCCTTATCGGTAAAGACAGCCACTTTTTTTACACCATTGCCCACTAAAATACCCTTCAGATTATCCAAGGCATCCTCTCCGCTGTAAACCTCATGGGGCATTTTTAAATTGTACTTTGTCAGCACACCAATTCCTCCTCACAGTTCCGATTTATCATTTGCTCCAAGTCGCTGAGCACGGTGGGAGGACCGAAGCCCCCTGACTTGGAAATCAAATGAAACACTTCGCCTTGATAACAAATTTGGGATAGGACAATGCCGGGCATCAGCTCACCTATGGGGACCAGCTCCTCCTGGCCGATCTGGCGAAGAAACGCCAGCAGGGTATCCCCGCCAGTGACCAACAGGGTCCCTTTCAGCCCCCGGTCCAGCAACGCTTTCAGAATACCGCCCATAGATGTGGAAATACGGTCCCGCATCTCCACCAGGTTCAGACCGGTCTGGTCCACATACCGGCGGGTGGCCTCGTTGTCGTGTACCCCGCATTCCAGAATAACCGCAGGTCTGCGCTCCGCCAGTGACAGCCACTGGTTCAGATACCGCCCGCCCTCCATACTGTCAATCCACTGGGAGTCCAGCTTTTGTCGGGGCGTCAGAGCAATACGGAGCATGCCCGCCCGCTCTGCCGCGTCCAGCTGACTCACGGTAATGGGGTTGATGCTGCCGCAGACGGCAATCAGACGGGGATGGAGCCGGGGTACGCCGCCACCTCCCTGTTTCAGCCCCAGCAACTGGGGCAGAACCGACGCAAACCCGGCACATCCTGCAAGCAAGCGGAGCTGCCCCTGTTCCTGCAGGGACTTTGCAATACAGGTAAGCTCTTCGTCCGTGGCGGCGTCGTAAATCAGCACCCCTTCCATGGACTCCGACGGCTCCTTTCCCCCAACCAGCTGGGTTTTCACATTACTCTGGCTGGCAATGATGTCCTGCACCGAGGAGTGGGACACCGGCTCAAATGGGTCTGCCCCGAACACACTGTCAGCCACTGGGATCCCCTCGATGTAGTGGATTCCGCCAACAGTCGTCCGTCCCATCTTGGGAAAGGCCGGAATAAAGTGGAGCTGCCGCTCCCCCGAGGCCTCCAGCATTCCAGCCAACTCGCCGCCGATGTTGCCGCGAAGGCCGGAATCCGTCTTCTTGTATATACATGGGATCTCCGCATCCACCGCTTCAGTCACAATACGACCTACAACCTCCCGCGCTTCGGCCGGAGTCAGGTGCCTGGTTTCGGCATCAATAATCAAAACCTGGAGGTCGTCCCTCAGAACCCCCAGCAGCCCCTTCCCCTGTGTCCCGACCACGCGGATTTGGGTTCCTTTCGCTTTGAACTGTACCCCCGTATCCAAGGCACCGGTGAAATCGTCTGCAATTACCAGCAGTTTAACCATGTTATCTCCCATCAATTATGTTCTATTTTAAAACATTATGGATTTTGCATATTTTTTATTTACACTTTTTGTGGGATTTTCCAAGATATTTCCCCTCCTCTTTTATGCAAATTAATCATAACTCCTGGTTTTCCTTTTTACAATCCATTTTGTCTATATATTATAGTTCCTTTTTGAAACATTTTGTTGCAACAATAAAACGGGAGTGCGCCCCGGCAAAGCCGCCGGACGCACTCCCGTCTCTTTTTCCAATTTGGCACAGAGGAAACCCATTAAACCTGGGCGGGCTCCCGCTGCTCCTCCAACCGTTTCTTTTTCCCAAACATATGACTCATATTGTCAATTACCGAATAATACACAGGGGTAAAGACCAGGGTAATCACCGTAGAAATCACCATACCGGAGATCATGGTGATACCCATATCCGACATCATCTCATTTGTCTCCCCAATGCCCAAGGCCATGGGCACCATGGCCAGCACGGTGGTCAACGTGGTCATCATAATGGGCCGCACCCGGAGGGGGCAGGCATGCAGGATGGCCTCCTCACGGCTCTCGCCCATGGCCCGGCGGATTTTGATATACTCCACCAGAATGATGGAGGAATTGACCACCGTCCCTGCCAGCATGATAATGGCCACCAAAGAGATCATGGACAGGTCCCGACCGGTCAGGGGCAGGGCGAACAGCGCTCCTGTAAAGGCCACGGGCAGGATCAGCATGACCATAATAGGCATGGCAAAGGACTCAAATTGGGCGGCCAGCACAAAATATACCAGACCCAGGGCCACGGCCAGGGCCAGAAGCAGATCCCCGAAGCTCTCCATCATATCGGTATAGCTGCCGGTGATGGCCGCCGTATAGCCTTCCGGCATGGCATAGCCGGCGAGGATCTCATTGACCTGCTGGGTAATGGCTGTGGTGTCACCGCTGATCGTGTTTCCGGTCACCGTAACCTGTCGGGACTGGTTGGACCGGGAGATGCTCTGGGGCGCCCGCTCCACCGTTACCTCCGCCACGGAAGACAAGGGCACAGACCCGCCATAGGTGGAAGGAATCGCCATGGATTTCAGTGCATCCAGGCTGGTGCCCGCCACTCCATCTCCTCGGACAATGACGTCCAGCTCCTTGTTGTCAATCGTTACCGTGGTGGCCGTCGTGCCGGTAAGCTCCGCCCGGACAGCCGCACCCACCGTAGCGGCGGTAAGACCGTACTGGGCGGCGGCCTCCCGCTTCATGGTCACTTTCACTTGGTCCACCTGGTCGGACAGAGAGCTCTTCACATCCACAGCATCGGGCAGTTGGGAAATGCGCGCCTTTAGATCATCGGCAATCATCCCCAAGGTCTCGTAGTCATCGCCGGTGATTTCCACACTGATGTCGTCGCCATTCATCATAGACATGGAACTGGAGGCGCTTACCGTGATCTCACAGCCGGCGATGTCCTGGAGGGCAGGCCGCAGATCGTCCACCACCTCGAAGCTGCTGCGCTCCCGCTCCCCCTTGGAAACCAAATTGATCATCATCGTCACCGACTCGTCCTGAGCCAGATAGAACATATCCTCCATCTCGGGCACTTGTTTCTGTGTTATACGGGCCACCCGGCTGGCAATGGAAGAGGTCTCCTCCACCTCGGACCCCACAGGCATGCTGATGCTGATCGAAATCTGACCCTGGTCCATATCAGGCATCAACACCATCTTTGTGGACAGCAGGGTGACTGCAAAAATAACCACCAGTCCCAGAGAAGCCAGCATCCCTATCTTCAGGTGCCGGATGAAATAGTTCAGCAGTGACAGGTAGGCTCCCTTCATCCGGTCCAGAAGGCGGCTCATTTTACAGGACAGGGCACCGGGCTTTTTCTCTGCCTGTTTCATCTGCTGGCGGCGGACCTTCTCCTCGTCCATCATAAAGTAGCACAGCAGGGGAACCAGGGTCAGGGAGATGATCAGGGAGGCCCCGATCAGCGAGGCGATGGTCAGGCAGAAATCCTTGAACATCATCCCCGCCATGCCCCCGGTGACACCCAGGGGAACAAACACGGCCAGGGTGGTCAGGGTGGAGGCCACCACGGAGGAGGTAACCTCTTTCGCCCCGTCTACGCAGGCCTCCATCCGGCCCCGCCCCTCGGCGGAAAAGCGGAAAATATTTTCCAGCACCACGATGGAGTTGTCCACGATCATGCCCACGCCCATGGCAATGCCGCCCAGAGACATCATATTCAAAGTCAGCCCCATAGCGTACATCAGCACAAAGACGGACAGGATACAAACAGGCATGGAGATGGCAATGGTCATGGTTGCGTTCCACCGGCGCAGGAAGAAAAGCACCACCACCGCGGCCAGCAAGACTCCCTGCATGATGTTCTGGAATGCGGAATCCACCGACATGTTGATATACTCGCTGGCCAGATAGGGAACAGAATATTGGATATTGGGATTGTCCCTCTTCAGCTCTGCCAGACGCTTCTCCACAGCGTTGGATACCTCCACCTCGTTGGCGGAGGACTGCTTGGAGATTTGCAGGATGACGCAGGAAGCATCCCCCACCTTGGCAATGGCCATCGGATCGGTGTTTTCCAGATGGACGCTGGCCACCTCGGACAGACGGATCTCACCGCCGGTGGGCAGGGTAACCAGCATGTTGGCCACATCCTCCACCGACTGGAACTTGGCGTCGGTGGACACGGTGAGACGTTTTGATCCGTTTTCCAGCTCGCCGCCGGGGTAGAGCAGATTCTGCCCGGCCAGGAACTGGGAGAGGTATGCGTTGGACAGTCCCAGGCCCGCGGCCCGGGTTGGGTCAAGCTCCACGGCGATCTGCTGCTCCACACCGCCGGAAATGCTCACCTGGGCCACTCCGTCGATCCGTTCCAAAGCGGGACCCACCGTGTCCTCGGCCAGGATCTGCAGCTCACTCAGGTCATCGCCCATCAGGGCCACCATGGCGGTGGGCATCAGCTCACTGATGTTCATGTTCATAATAATGGGGTCTATGGCGTCGTCGGGCAGCTGCAAGGCCCCGAACTTCTCCCGCAGCTTGGTGGCGGCAATGTCCAGATCCGTGCCCTCCACATAGGTGATCTGAATCTGGCTGATATTGTCAGCCGAGGTGGAGTGAATTTCATCCACCCCTGATACCGACATAATGGCGCCCTCCAGGGGGCGGGTGACCAGCTCCTCAATGTCACTTGGAGTTGCCCCGTTATAGTAACAGATGACAACGGCCATGGGAGCCTCAATATTGGGCATCAGGGCCATCTGAAGCTGGGTGCCGAACATCACGCCGAACACGGTGATCAGTATCACCGCCAGCAGGGTGGCCACCCGGTGCTTGATACAAAATTTCGCTGTACTCATCCGGTTTTAGTCCTCCCCGGAGACGATACGGACCACGTCCCCATCCTTCAGATAGGCCTGCCCCACCGTTACCAGCTGCTGGCCCGCCGTCAATCCGGAGGTGACTTCCGTCACACCGTTTCCAGCCAGGCCGGTGGTCACCTCCACGTACCGGGCGGCATTATTTTCCACCACAAAGACATGCTGTGAGGAGCCGCTGGTGAGGATAGCCTCAGTAGGCACCACAATGGCATTTTCAGAGGTATCGGTGCGGAATGTGACGTCCGCAAACATGCCGGACAAAAGGCCCGTCACCTCGGCGGGGACAGAGACGGTGACGGTGTACAGCTTGGTCTGGGCATTCGCCGCCTGCTCCACCGCGCGGATGGTGCCGGTGAAGCTCTGATCCGCCGCCCCCACGGACACATCCACCTGGTCCCCCATAGCCAGCTTAGGCACCAGCGCCTCAGACACCGAGACGACCACCTTCATCTGGTCTACACCGTTGATGACCGCCACAGGCATGGATGGAGATGTGAAGCTGTTCTCCTCTACAGACAGGGAAACGACGGTGCCGGAGATGGGCGCCATCACGTTTCCGTTCCCATCCACGTTTTCCAGCACGGTGGCCAGCTGCTCCACATTGGACTTATAACTCTGCATTCCCGCCTCCAGCTGGGCCAGTGTGGAATTCCGGGTGGCCACAGCGGACTCCAGCTGGAGCTGCGCCTGGTCAATTTCGATCTGAGCAGCCGCTCCAATCTCCAGCAGCGCCTTTAAATCGCTTATATTCTTCTCATACAGGGCGATCTGGCTGTCAAAAACAGCCTTCTGGTCCTGATAGCTCTGGGCCGCAGAGGCATAGCTGATGCTGGCCGCGTTGTAGGAGGACAGGGTGCTGTCCAGGTCCAGCCTGCAGATTATGTCACCGGCACTGATCATATCGCCGGCATCCACATACACAGCGGTGCATTTGGCGCTGGCTGAGACAAAGACCGAGCTCTCGTTGTCGGACATCACTTTACCGGAAACCTTATTCTCGGCGGAGATGGTGTCGGCCGCCACCTCCTGCACTTGGACAGCCACCCCGGCTACCTCGGCACCGCTTCCGGACGAGGAGGAGTCGTCCCCCCCTCCACCGCAGGCGGTCAGGGACAGAGCCAGCACACAGGCCAGGGCCAGAGATAAAACACGTTTCTGAGACATATATGTAGGTCCTCCTAATTTAGTTCAAAATGCCATGGTCCACCGCCCAGCGGTAGTTGTTGTACGCGGAGAAAAGATCAATGGCAGCGCCGTCCACTTTGTCCTGGGCGTCACTCACCTTGTCGGCGGCCTCCTGCAGCTTGTTTTGGGAAAGGCCTCCCTGTTCAAACTTCAGCTGCGCGGCGGCATAGCTGTCCTTTTCACAGGCCAGGGCGGTTTTGGCTGCAGCCAGAATCTGCTGGTAGTCTTTCACCTGATTGTACAGAGTACGGAAGCTGTTTTCAAAGCTCTGAACAGCGGCGCTGTATGTATACTGGGCGGACTGCCAGGTATGCTGGGCGGACACATATTGATATTTGCTGGTATTATAGTTGTAGTCCTTTCCCGCGTCCTTAAAGCTCTCCTGGGCGTCATCCAAGGTGCGCTTGGCGGCAAAGAGGCTGTAGCTGATCCCCTTGGCCGCCTCCAGGTCCGCCTCCAAATCCATGGCCGCCAGCTCCTGCGCCGTCACCCCCGGCAGGGGCTGAAGCCGGATTCCCCCGGTCAGCTCGGCCCCAATCATCAGCTCCAGCTGGGACTTGTAGTTGGCAATATTCATCTCCAGCGTCTGCTGTCCGCTGACAGCGGAGGTGCGCCCCGCCTTGGTCTGCTGCAGGGTGAGGGCGGAGATCTGGCCCAGATCATAGCGCAGCCCCATCTCCTGAATGGTGCGGTCCAGCGCATCAAGGGTGCGGTCCAGCGTCCGGTCGGTGAGTTCCATTTCCGTCAGCGCCACATAAATGGACTCCGCCGCCATCACTATCTGGTCCTGGGCATTTCTCAGCTGACGGATGACCGCGGCGTTGTCCTCCTGAATCACCCCGTCTTTCAGGTCATCAAAGGTGTCCCGCAGCGCGTCGTAGGCGCTGTCCATCGACGCGGCCGCTATGCTGCCCATCCCGCCCGGCATGGTAATCATGCTCCACTGGGCGTTTGCAATCTGGTTGATCTGCTTCCGGATGTCGTCGGTCATCTTCTCATAGTCGATGGCTTCAATGGAGGCAATGCTCTCCTCCAGGGCCAGGAGATTAAAGTTGTTCTCCCGCATCCTGCCGCTCAGGTTGGAAAAGGACAGGGTTCCTACGGCGTCTGGGACAAGCTCGGCCCGGACGGCATCCAGTTCCTCGCTTTCCCCGTCCACTTCACCCGATTCTCCCCGCTCCTCCGGCTGTTCCCCTCCGGCGTCCGAATTGGCGGGGTCCGGAAGGGTTCCCCCCTCCTGCTGTTCTGCCGCGGATTGCTCCGTCCCCGCTGGATCCGCCGCAAAAACAGACATTCCGCACAGGCCCAAAGCCAGGGCCGTTACCAGAAGCAGCGCCAAAATCCGTTGTTTCATTGGTAGTTTCCTCCTTGCTGTGTATGTATCTCAGTTCCATCCTCCGCCTGCGCCATACAGCCTCGGCGGACGATATCCACCCGGGCCTTCAGCATATTCCGCTGACACTCCCACTGCCCGGGCTCCCGCAGCGTCTCCATAATGGCGTAGGCCAAGACCGCCGTGTTCAGAAAAAAGATGTGATTTAAAAATTCCCCGTCGGTCCGCCGGAATCCCTGGGTGGAAACCAGGTTCTGGACAGAGTCCGGCAGGACCCCAGGGGGATGTGCAAAAAAATTCTGAAAGTCCATCCCCTGATTCAGGCGCATTACCTGGACAATCCGCTTTAAAACCAGGTCCGTATTTCCTTTCGGACTCGTAAACCGGTCAAAGGCCCGCAGAGACACAGAAAACAGATCTCCCCCCACGTCCACAATGATTTCCTGCAGCACATTAAAAAGATATTCCTGCAGCCCGCTGAGGAGATACCAGAACAGCTCACTCTTATCCGCAAAATACTGGTAAAAGCTCCCTCTGGGGATGTGGGCCCCGTGAATGATCCGGTTGATGGAGGCCTCGGCAAAGCTGGTGCGGGAAAACTCCTCCCAGGCTGCGTCCAGCAGCCGCTGTCGCTTCTCCTCCGGCAGACGAAAAAAGGTGCTGCTCGGCATGTAATCCCTCCGTTTATGACACCCTGTCGTTTATGACAGTCTGTCATGTATTATACGCATCCAGTCCTCCCCTGTCAATTTATTATTTGTTAAAAAGATGTTAATTTTCCACTCCCCACCCACCTTTGACAGCCGCCCATCATGCCCTTATAATAGGGCTATCAGACTCCCGCCCTGGGCGGATTTACGCAGGAGGTTGTCACATGAAGTATGATTTTTCCACCGTCATCAGCCGGGAAGGCACCGGAAGCCTGGCCGTGGAGCAGATTCCCATCCCCGGCGTCCAGGTGCGGACCGGCTTTTCCAAAATTCCCATGTGGATTGCGGACATGAGTTTTGCCACCGTTCCCTCCATTCCCCGGGCCATTGCCCAGCGCCTGGAACACCCGCTGTTTGGCTATTTTCTGCCGGAACAGGACTATTTTGACTCGGTGATCCGCTGGCAGTGTACCCGAAACGGAGTGTCGGAGCTGGCGCGGGAGCACATCGCCTACGAAAACGGGGTGATGGGCGGGGTCCTCAACGCCCTGAATGTCCTTTGTTCCCGGGGCGATCCCATACTGATCCACGCCCCCACCTACACCGGCTTTACCTCCAACCTGAAAAACAACGGCTACCGCATCATCCACAGTCAGCTGGTTCAGGACGGCCAGGGCGTGTGGCGTATGGATTTTGATGACATGGACCGGAAGCTGAAGGAACACAAAATTCACGCCGCCATTTTCTGCTCCCCCCACAACCCCTGCGGCCGGGTCTGGGAACCCTGGGAGGTGGCGCGGGCCATGGAGATATACCGGGACAACAACGTCATGGTGGTGGCCGACGAAATCTGGTCGGATATTCTCATGCCCGGCCATCGGCACACCCCCACCCAGTCCGTCTCCGAGGACGCCCGTCAGCGCACCGTGGCTCTGTACGCCCCCTCCAAAACCTTTAACCTGGCCGGCCTGGTGGGGGCCTATCGCATCGTATACAACCCCCTTCTCCGGGACCGGCTCAACCGTGAGTCCGCCCTCACCCACTATAACTCCATGAACCTTCTGTCCATGCACGCACTCATAGGCGCCTACAGCCCCGAAGGGGAGGCCTGGCTGGAGGAGCTGCGCCAGGTTCTGGCGGAAAATATCGATTGTGCCCACCATTACATCTCCACCCGCTTCCAGGGGGTGTCCGCGGCAAAACCCCAGGGCACCTATATGCTCTTTTTGGACTGCACCCAGTGGTGCGCTCAGCATAAAAAAACCCTGGACGAGCTGCTCCGCGCCGGCGTGGAGGTGGGGGTTATCTGGCAGGACGGCAGGGCCTTTCACGGTCCCTGCCACATCCGGATGAACCTGGCCTTGCCCACGTCTCTTTTAAAGGAGGCCCTGAACCGGCTGGACCAATATGTTTTTCACCCCTGACAGACAAAATACGCGGCGGGGGAGCATCCAATGATGCTCCCCCGCCGCGTCCGTCTGTGGAAACGTCTTGGGACCGCGCCGTTTATACGCCTTCCTTTTTCCGGCGGCTTTTGGTATAGAACAATTCCGCCAAAGCGCCGGAGGTCATGGCCTCCCGCTCTTCGCCGGTCAGATCCAGGACAATCTTTCCTGCGTCCAGCATAATGGTGCGGCTGCCCACGGTGAGGGCATAGTCCATATCGTGAGTAATCATCAGCGTGGTAATCCCATCCCGGGCAATGATCTGCTGGGTAACCTCCATTACCTTCTCCGCCGCGCCGGGGTCCAGGGCGGCGGTGTGTTCATCCAGCAAAAGCAGCCTGGGCTGGGCAACCGTGGCCATCAACAGGGATGCCGCCTGGCGCTGGCCGCCGGACAGCAGGCCCATCTTGGTTTTCATCCTGTCCTCCAGGCCCATGTTCAGGGTAGCAAGCAGATCCCGGAAATAGGCATTGTCCTTCCGATTGACGGCAAAAAAGGATTTGGAGGCTTTCCGGGTGTAGGCCAGGGCAAGATTTTCCTCAATGGTCATGCTGGGGGCGGTGCCCCGGAGGGGGTTCTGGTACAGGCAGCCGATGTTCAGGGCCCGGCGGTAGTCCTTCTGCCGGGTGATATCCTCCTCCCCCAGAAGAATGCGGCCGCTGTCTGGAATGAGGCGCCCCAAAATAGCATTGAACAGGGTGGACTTGCCCGAGCCATTGGAGCCCAGAACGGTGACAAACTGCCCCGCCGGCACCTCCAGGTCCAGATGGTCCAAAGCCAGCTTTTCGTTGACGGTGCCCGCCTCAAACCGCTTGGTCACACCCCGGACGGAAAGGGGACTGCTGCTCATACTTCCGCCTCCTTTCTGCCCCGGGCCAGCTTCCGCTGGGCAAGGGGGACCGCCAAAGCGGCCACCACGATCAGGGTGGACAGCAGCTTGACCGCGTAGCTGGGCATATCCACCTGATAAGCCGCCTGAATGATGATCCGGTACAGCAGGGATCCGCCCACGGCGGAGATCAGCCCGCCCACAATGCCCCGGTCCCCAAACAGAACCTGGCCGATGATGACGGAGGCCAGACCCATCACCAGCATGCTGCTGCCGCAGTTCAGGTCGGCATACCGCTGCTGCTGGCACAGCAAAGCCCCGGACAGGGCCACCAGGGCGTTGGCCAGCATGACCCCGGCGGTGCGGGTCAGATCAGCGTTGATGGAGGAAGAGCGGACCATCTCCTCGTTGTCCCCGGTGGCCCGGATGGCCATGCCGGGCCGGGTGAAAAAAAACACACCCAGCAGCGCGGTCAGCGCCGCCACCACAGCCAGCGTGAGGAGGAGGACCTGGGCGTTGCTGTCCAGCAGCTTACTGTCCACCCCCTCAAAGAGGGCGGCAAAGTTTTTGTACACTGTGGGGCTGGCCTCCTTCACCGCCGCCCCGGCGGAATTCACCGCGTCATGCTGGAGGTACAGGTTGGACTGTCCCCCCAGCACAGCGTAATTCACCGTGTACAGCCCCGCCGCCACCAGAATGCCGGCCAGGATGGGCTCCACCCTCAGCTTTGTCTGGAGCAGGGCGGTGAACAGCCCGGCCAAGGCGCCTGCCGCCGCCCCTGCCAACAGGGCCAGCACCGGGTGTCCGGCGATGGTAACGGCGGCGCAGACGGTCATGCCGAACACAAAGCTGCCGTCCACCGTCAGATCCGGCGTCCTTAAAATCCGGAAGGTGACAAACACACCAAGTGCCATGGGGGCGTATAGCAGCCCCTGGCTCAGCGCAGATATGAGCATGCTGTAGATCATCATGGGGATCGCCTCCTCTGCAGGCGGCCCGCTCCGGTCAGGACCGGGGCGGGCGCCCGTCAAACTTATTTCTGGAAATGGCTGGTGCCGTCGGCCTCCACCAGTACATCGTAGCCCTGGTAGGCGCTGTCGGCAAAGTCCGCCCCGAAACGATCGGCAGCCTGGAGATTGACGTATTTGGCGTAGTCGCTCAGGGTCTCGTAGGGCAGGTCGGCAGGGGCGGCGCCGTCCATGATCCGCAGCACCAGGTCGGCCGCCTGCTCTCCCAGCTGGACGTAGTTGACGCCGATGGTGGCGAAGCCGCCGTCGGCCACCATGGAGTCGGCCCCGCAGTATACGGGGATGCCGGCGGTATAGGCCACGTCGGTGTAGGTGGCCATGGCGGAGGCGATGGCATTGTCGTTGCCGGTGTACAGGGCGTCCACCCCCTTGGCGATCAGGGTCTCGGCGGCGGTCTGCAGCTCGGACAGGTTGGCGATGGAGGTCTCCTCGTAGGCGATGTTCTCTTGGTCACAGTAGGCTTTGGCGGAGTTGATGGTAGAGACGGAGTTGGGCTCGCTGGAGGTGTAGAGGAATCCGATCTTCTGGCAGTCGGGCTGGAAATTGAAGATCAGCTTGACGATCTCGTCGGCGGGAATGTTGTTGGACACACCGGTAATGTACTGGCAGTCGTCCCCGGTGAGGCCGGCGGCGGCGGGGTCGGAGACGGCGGCAAAGACGATGGGGGTTCCGTCTCCGTCAAAGACCGTCTTGGCGGACTGGGCGGTGGAAGTGGCGATGGGAATCACCAGATCCACCCCCTCGGCCTTGCAGTTGCTTAAAATGGTGGACAGGGCGGTGGAGTCGTTGTTGGCGTTCTCAGTGGTGATCTTGATGTTTCTCCCGGACTCGCCCAGTCTGGCCGCGATGGTGTCCCGGATCTGGTCCAGGGAGGTGTGGCTCATGGGCTGGATGATGGCCACCTTGTAGGGGTCGCCTCCCGCGGAGGAACCGGCGGAAGAGGCGGCATCCCCGCCAGAAGACCCGCAGCCCGCTAAAGCACCCGCCAGGATCAGGGCGGAAGTCAAAACAGAAATAAACTTTTTCATATTATAGTTCTCCTTTTTATTACGCAGGCGGTCAAAGGGCCGCCGCCATATTAATATGTGTCCGGATTACCTGGCAGGAGGCGTCCAGCATCTGCCGCTCCTCCGCCGTCAGGTCCAGTTCAATGACCTGTTCCACACCGTTTTTTCCAATGCGGCAGGGAACGCCGCAGTGCACACCGCGCTGGCCGTACTCCCCATCCAGCAGGACGGATACCGGCATAACCCTTTTTTCGTCCCTCAGGATGCAGGCGGCCAGCTCCGCCAGGGCCCGGCCGATGCCGAACTCCGTAGAGCCCTTGCCCTCAATGATGTCCATCCCCGCCCGGCGGGTCCGGGTCAAAATTTCCGCTCTGTCAATCCCCAGCCGGTCAAAGGGGATGCCCCCCACTGTCACATGGGAGAAGGGGACCATGGAGGAATCGCCGTGCTCCCCCATGGAAAAGGCGCACACACTGCTCCGATCCGTTCCGGCGGCCTGGCTGACACAGCGGACCAGCCGGGCGGTGTCCAGCAGGGTGCCCGTCCCGAAGCACCGCCATCGCTCCATCTCCAGCCCCTTGCGCAGGTAGTCGGCCACAATGTCGGCGGGATTGGTAATACTCACCACCGGACAAGTGAGGTCCAGCGGCTTCAGCTGACGGATCAGCTCCTTCGCCAGCTCCACCGACCGGCCCAGCAGGTCCAGCCGGGTCTGTCCGGGGAGACGGGGTTCTCCGATGGCCACCACCACAAGGTCCGCGTCCCGGCACTCCTCATATCCTGCTGCCCGGAGAGTGACCGGACGGGCCATAAAGCTGACGCTGTCCGCCACGTCCAGGGCCTGGGCCGCCGCCTTGTCCGGCAGGCTGTCCACCAGGACAATCTCCTCACAAACCCCCGCGGCGGCCAGGGCATAGGCGCAGTGACTGCCCACATGACCCGCCCCGATGATTACCACTTTCCGTCCATCCATGGTCAATTCCTCCCGTCATATACAAACAAAAACGCCCCCGACCAAACCAACCCGGTTCAGTCAAGGGCGAAACCAAACTATTTCGCGGTGCCACCTTGATTCGGCCCCATAACAGGACCCTCCAGCGGGATACCAGCATATCCCCGACGGGTAACGTCCGTCCCACCGTCGGCCCGTTTCGAGCCGCCCTCCGCAGGCCATATTGCTCAGCGCCCCGTGGGAAGCTTGCACCGCCCTTCCCTCGCTGTGACGAGACTTATCTGACTTTTTCCTGCGTCATCGGTTTGATGGGTGCATTATAGAGCAGCCGCTCACCTTTGTCAAGGGTTTTTTTCAGGTAATCTCCTTCACCCCCTGTTCCCCTGCCGTCCTGCCGCTGAATTTTTTGAATTTTTTCTTTCCTCCGCCGTCATTTTGCACAGGATTTTCTTCCCTTCCCACTTTTGCTTCAATTCCCCATTTCAATTGTATCATAGTTTATATTCTTTTTCCGGCTTTTCATTTTATTCTAACCAAAAGCTTCGTATTTCCGACTTTTTTCGGGAATTTTCCCCGGGACTTCTTACCACTTTTTCTTGTTTTGCTTTCTTCCCCCCTCTTTTTCCCCTCCCCGGACCTCAGCTTGTGTATTTTCCCCATTGACATTTGTCTTTCTGATTTTTATAATGGTCAGCAATCCACGTTCAGCTTCTACACCGTCCCATCAGGTTTGCGGGCCGCTCCAGACCCGCTTCAGCCTTTGGTAATTTAAGGAGGTAAATGAATATGAAAAAGTATCTTGCCATGCTCCTGGCCGGCGCCATGTGCGTCGGTCTGCTGGCCGGCTGCGGCGGATCGCCCAGCAGCTCCGGTTCCAGCGCTTCTTCCGGCTCCGTGTCCGGCAGCTCCTCTGAGCAGACCGCCGGCGCCATTCAGCTGGGCGGTATCGGCCCTCTCACCGGCGGTGCCGCCGTATACGGCGTGGCCACCAAGCAGGGTGCCGAGATTGCCGTGCAGGAGATCAACGCCCTGGGCGGCCTGCAGCTGAAGCTGGACTTCCAGGACGATGAAGGCGATCCGGAGAAAGCCATCAATGCCTATAACGCCCTGAAGGGGGACGGCATGCAGATTCTCTACGGCACCACCACCACCCAGCCCTGTCTGGCCGTGGCCGCCGAGTCCTACAGTGACCGTTTCTTCCAGCTGACCCCCTCCGCTTCCTCCGCCGACGTCACCGCCGGCCGTGACAATGTGTTCCAGGTCTGCTTCACCGACCCCAACCAGGGCATGACCGCTGCCGACTATGTGGCTGACAACGCTCTGGCTGCCAAGGTGGCCGTCATCTACAACAACGGCGACGCCTACTCCACCGGCATTGCCCAGGCCTTCATTGCCCAGGCCAAGGCCAAGGGCCTGGAAGTGGTTGCCGAGCAGACCTTCCCCGATGACACCAACACCGACTTTACCGTGCAGCTCACCGCCGCCAAGGACGGGGGCGCCGAGCTGGTGTTTATGCCCATCTACTACACCCCCGCCTCCCTGGTGCTGAACCAGGCCAAGAACATGAACTACGCCCCGGTTTTCTTCGGCGGCGACGGCATGGACGGCATTCTGGAGATGGAGGGCTTTGACAAGTCCCTGGCCGAGGGCCTGATGCTGATGACCCCCTTTAACGCCGCCTCCACCGAGGAGCGCACCGCCAACTTCGTCAAGCAGTATGTGGATGCCTACGGCACCACTCCCAACCAGTTCGCCGCCGACGGCTATGACTGTATGTATGCCATCTACGAGGCCTGCCAGAAGGCCGGCGTCACCGCCGATATGAGCGCCGCCGACATCTGCGAAAAGCTGATCGCCACCTTTACCGACAGCTCCTTCAGCGTGGACGGGCTCACCGGCTCCGGCATGACCTGGAGCGCCAACGGCGAGGTCGCCAAGGCACCCCTGGTCTTCCAGGTGGAGAACGGCGTCTACACCGCCCGCTGATTCCCCCTTACAAGTGAACTGAGGAACCCCAAGGGGGTTGCCGGGCACTCCCCGGCAGCCCTCTTCCCTCATTTTATTTTTGCCCGCGCTGTAGGGCATATCTGAACATTGCGGAGTCCCGCCCCGATGGGAACAGGCTGTTGCTTCCCTTCTCCGCCGTTTTTCCCCGCTGCCCCGGCTTCGCAATACTCAGATACACCCTATGGCGGAAGCATCCCCGTCCACCGGGAACGGACCCCGGGAGTTTCTGCCATTCCATCTGTGTTCCCGGCTGTTTCTGAACGAAATTTATCTGAAAGAGGTGAGTTGCTTGAGTCTTTTGAGTAACCTGATCAACGGCATCAGCCTGGGCAGCGTTTACGCCATCATCGCCCTGGGCTACACCATGGTCTACGGAATTGCCAAAATGCTCAACTTTGCCCACGGCGACGTGATTATGGTGGGCGCCTACATCTGCTTTTTTGCTACGGGAAAGTTCGGTCTGCCCTTTCCCGCGGGCGTCCTGCTGGCCATGGCGGTGTGTACCGTCCTGGGCGTGGTCATTGAAAAGCTGGCCTACCGCCCCCTGCGCCAGGCCCCCTCGCTGGCCGTCCTGATCACCGCCATCGGCGTGAGCTACTTTTTGCAGAACAGCGCCCTGCTGATGTGGAAATCCGACCCCAAGGTCTTCACCAATGTCTTTGTCTTCAAAGATGCCGCCGGGGTGCCTCAGACCGGCGTCAGCCTCTTTGACGGCCAGCTCACCGTCACCTATGTGGCCATGTTCACCGTACTGATGTGCGTGATTATCATGGCGGGCCTCACCCTTTTCACCGGCAAGACCAAAATGGGCAAAGCCATGCGCGCCTGCTCCGAGGACAAGGCCGCAGCCCAGCTCATGGGCATCGACGTCAATTTCACCATCTCCATGACCTTTGCCATCGGCTCTGCTCTGGCAGCCGTGGCCGGCGTGCTGCTGTGCTCCAGCTACCAGACTCTGATGCCCACCACCGGCTCACTTCCCGGCATCCGGGCCTTTACCGCCGCCGTTTTCGGCGGCATCGGCTCCATCCCCGGTGCTCTGCTGGGCGGTATTCTGCTGGGCATTATTGAGATCTTCGCCAAAGCCTTTAACTCCAATATTTCTGATGCGGTGGTATTCGCTGTGTTGATTGTGGTTCTGCTGGTCAAGCCCACCGGCCTGCTGGGCAAGGCCGTCCGCGAGAAAGTTTGAGGTGGACACTATGAAACAACTGACCGCCTCCCGCAAGCAGCTGATGAGCAACACCGTCACCTACCTGATCGTTATTGTCTCCTATCTTATTATCCAGGCCCTCAGCACCGGCGGACTGGTCTCCCCCTCTATCCAGGGACAGCTGGTGCCCATCTGCGCCTACATCACCATGGCCATCTCCCTGAATCTGGTGGTGGGCTTCTCCGGCGAGCTGTCTTTGGGCCATGCCGGCTTTATGAGTGTGGGCGCCTTCTCCGGCATCATCACCTCCCTGTCCCTGCAGCAGGCCATCCCCTTTGCTCCCGCCCGGCTGGCCGCGGCCATGCTGGTGGGGGCGGTATGCGCCGGAATCGCGGGCTTTATTGTGGGCGTACCCGTACTGCGCCTTCAGGGGGACTACTTAGCCATCGTCACCCTGGCCTTCGGTGAGATTATTAAAAATATTATCAACATTCTATATGTAGGCGTCGATCCGGATGGCCTCCATGCCTCCATCGTCAATGAGGCCTCCCTTGGCCTGGCGGAAGGCGGCAAAGCCATTTTGAAGGGGCCCATGGGGGCCACCGCCAACGTGAAGCTGGCCTCCTTTACCGCCGGCTTTATTCTGGTCCTCATCGCCCTGACAGTGGTTCTCAATCTGGTCCACAGCCGGGCGGGCCGGGCGGTGATGGCCCTGCGGGACAACCGCATCGCCGCCGAAAGCGTAGGCATCAACGTCACCAAATACAAGCTGATGGCCTTTGTGACCTCCGCAGTGCTGGCCGGAGCGGCCGGCGCTTTGTACGCCATGAATTACTCCTCCATCGCCGCCAAAAAGTTCGACTTCAACACCTCCATCCTGGTGCTGGTATTTGTGGTTCTGGGCGGCCTGGGCAACATCCGCGGCTCTATCATCGCCGCCGCCTTTCTGACGGTGCTCCCCGAGTTTTTGAGAAAGCTGGACTTGGACCAGTACCGGATGCTGGTGTACGCCATCGTTCTGATTCTGGTTATGCTGGCCACCAACAACGAGCGCTCCAAGGAATTTTTTGCCGGCCTGCGCCGCAGATTCTTTGGTACCCGGAAGGGAGGTGCCCGAAATGGCTAAACAGTTTCAAAAGGGGAAAATGGTGCCCGTTCCCAGCCACTCCATTGTGCCGGAACGGGACCTGGGCAAACTGCCGGTTCTGGAGTGTCAGCACCTGGGCATCGACTTCGGCGGCCTGACCGCCGTCAATGAGTTTAATCTCACTGTGGGACCCACGGAAATTGCCGGGTTGATCGGCCCCAACGGCGCGGGTAAGACCACCGTGTTCAATCTGCTGACCAAGGTGTACCAGCCCACTCGGGGCACCATTCTCCTCAACGGCAAGGACACCCACGGCATGAATACCACCCAGGTCAACCAGGCAGGCATTGCCCGGACGTTCCAGAACATCCGTCTGTTCAACAACCTGTCCGTGGAGGACAATGTGAAAATCGGTCTTCACAACCAGATCCGGTATCCCGTGTGGGACGGGGTGCTCCGCCTGCCCAAATTCTGGCGGCAGGAGAAGCTGGCCCATGAGAGCGCACTGGAGCTGCTGTCCATTTTTGACATGCAGGACCTGGCCGGCCACGAGGCCGGCTCCCTGCCCTACGGCGCCCAGCGCCGGCTGGAAATTGTCCGGGCCCTGGCCACCAATCCCTCCCTCCTGCTGCTGGATGAACCCGCCGCAGGGATGAACCCCTCCGAGACGGCGGACCTGATGGAAAACATCGTAAAAATCCGGGACACCTTCCATATTGCCATTATGCTGATTGAACATGATATGAACCTTGTTATGGGCATCTGCGAGGGTATCTGTGTGCTGAATTTCGGTCAGATCATTGCCAAAGGCACTGCCGAGGAGATTCAGGCCAACCCCAAGGTCATCGAAGCCTATCTGGGCAGTCAGAAGAAAGGGGGCGCCAAAGGATGAACACCGTTTTGCGGGTTGAGGACATCAACGTCTACTACGGAGCCATTCACGCCATCAAGGGCGTCTCCTTTGAGGTCAAAGAGGGGGAGGTAGTCACCCTCATCGGCGCCAACGGCGCGGGTAAATCCACCATTCTGAAGACCATCGCCGGCCTGCTCATTTCCCACACCGGCTCCATGGAGTTCATGGGCCAGAAGCTGGGGGCCATCCCCGCCCATAAAATCGTCACCAAGGGCCTGGCCCTGGTGCCCGAGGGCCGTCAGATCTTCCTTCAGATGACTGTGGAGGAAAATCTGGAGATGGGCGCGTTTACCCGACCCAACGCTGAAATTGAGTCCAGCATGGAGGGTGTATACCAGCGCTTCCCCCGTCTGAAGGAGAGGCGGCGGCAGGTGGCGGGCACCCTGTCCGGCGGCGAGCAGCAAATGCTGGCCATGGGCCGGGCACTCATGTCCAAACCCTCCCTTCTGATGCTGGATGAGCCCTCCATGGGCTTGGCCCCCATCCTGGTGGAGCAGATCTTTGACATCATCCGGGAATTGAACCGGAACGGCACCACCATCCTCCTGGTGGAGCAGAACGCTCAGATGGCCCTGTCTGTAGCCCACCGGGGCTATGTCCTGGAAACCGGCAAAATTGTCACCACCGGTGCCGGAGCGGAATTGCTGGAGGATGAGGCCGTTAAAAAGGCCTATCTGGGCGGCTGACACCTCCGATTTCCATCAACGCATGAAAGTTCCTGCTTTAAGAGCACACAAATTGTATACCCACCCCCTTAGTCCCATAGAAAAAGCCGCCCTGAGGGCGGCTTTTTCTATGGGACTTCCTCTGTTTGCGGAAAAATGGATTGCCGCGTCAGTCCAGAAATCGGCTCATTTTGACACAGCTATACAAAAGTCTCTATTATCCAGTATGTTTTTCGTTATCTATATTCCAGCATGGCATCCTCGCCGGGTGTGTCATCCCTCCCAACCACAGACTGGTAGTCGGGAGGAATCTTATTGTGCTCCCGCTCCATCATTTCCACAATCTCTTCCGCGCCATCCTTCATTAAATTGATTTGAAAATCACAGTTGGGGCAGCTGAACACCCCGGGCACATTATCCCCGGTTTTTCCCAGTTCTTCTTTGACGGCGGACAGGTCCTCCCCGCAGATGGGGCATACGTCTGGAATTCTATCAATGGGCAGCAACATTTTGATCCATCTCCTTTCTACTTTGACACTAGCACAGCCCAAAGCTTTCGTCAACACTTTTTACATATTTTTGTTGTCTAACGCTTCATATTTTATATATATCAAACAACTCATTTGCAGGCCGTATCAAATGGTTCCTCAAGCGCGCTCCCTATCCAGTTATGCCGCACCCTTCTCCCCAAATCCGAAATTGTAAAAAGACGCAGCTTCAGGCCCTGCTGAAAATATTATGGTTTTTGACCGAGTGCGGCGCACGTCGCCTGCGGTCGTCAAAGTCTTTCATTAAGGGTTATTCTGGTTTTATATAGCGAAGAGCCACGGGTATAGCCCGTGGCTCTTCGCTATATAAAAGAGAATATCCTGAGCCTTTCAGTTTCAAAGGCTTCATAACTCTTTTTGCTATTTTTAGTAACGGCTGATCCAAGGAGCTTCCACACAGACTATCTCCCAAAACCTCAAACGAACCACAACTACTTTTCTAGCTCCTTGGACTGAATAAACGCACTCCACTGCATTGTGCTTCTTTGAACCGCACTGTCAACTCCGTCATGATCTCTGTTCACAATAACATCATAGGTCTGCTGATGTACATCGATCAAAAACTGTTTTTCACCTGCATCCATGATAGAGCGAATTGTTTCAAGGCGGGACTGATAAAGCATCGCGACAACAACACGATTAATTTGGATCAGAATGGGATTGTGGCTGCACAGCGCGATGGCACTATGAAAATTTCCATCGAGCACACAAATCTCGTGCACATCCGGTTCGGTACGCTGAAGGCCAATCAGCAAATCATCCAACGCAGATTTAAGCTGCCGCAAGTCATCCTCATCTGCTTTTTTGATTGCCAGATAATAAAGATAATGCTCGATGGCGTCCCGCACCTCAATAAGATACATGGGGGTATCTTCAAGAAGAATTCCGTAAATCAAAGGATTCAGCATACGCGGAGAAAATGAAGAGCAAATATAGGTTCCGTCCGCACGACGTATTTCAACAACTCCATACGCGGAAAGTATCTTAATGGCTTCCCGCACCGAGTTACGGCCAACACCAAACTCTTTAGCCAGGTCGGCTTCTGGCGGCAGCTTTTGACCCGCCTTCAATGCTCCGGTTGCAAGTGCATTGACAATTTGATTGACAATGGCATCTACAGTAGATTCAACAGAAATCTTGCGCATAGGCCACGCCTCCTTAATAACCTCTCATGTTAGGGGACCTCTAAATGCTGGTAAACTCCGTATATGGCACAACCGCCATAGATCGAGCGCTCTGTTAATAAACCCTATAAGCTGAACCAAATCTGGAATAAATGCATCTACAGCATTTTCTTGATACCCATGTGTGGACCGCCACGTTTTCCTTCATACCATGTGAATCCATCATACCCACTTATTCATTCAGAATTCTCAGAAATATGCTTTCATTTATTTGTTGCGGCAACTGTACTCCAAAGCGTTATCTGCTTTATTCCCGGGCGTTATATTGTGGAAAATAGGTTTATCAGCGTTACCGTAATATTCTACTATAAGCTATCACAAAATTCATCTGGCCAAATTACCAAATTACAAGTTTAAAATATGGCTATTTCCAAGAAAATAAGCATGTGAATAACAACTGTGTTGACAAACAACACAAATCGCTGTATCATACTAACATCCTACGTAGTATGATATGATCATTGAACCTTGGAGGGGGTGGGCTTACAGCCAACATTGATTCAAAGGCGAGCGCAAATCAAAAAACGGTGCACAACATTTTTATCGCAACACGCAAAACGAACTCGGCATACCATTCCTATGCAAATATCTCCAAAACCATTTTATCTAAAGATATTAAGGAGGAAAAACTATGTCCGTAGCTATGATTCTTTTTTGGATCGTTGTTGCCACAGCGGTCGTTCTGCTTCTCATTATGAAGTTGAACATTAACCCCACAATTGCACTATGTGTTGGCGCTCTCGGCCTTGGTATTGCCTGCAATGTCGGTCTTTCCACAACGGCCGCTACCATTGGTTCCGGTTTTGGCAATCTAATGACCAGCCTTGGCCTCCCCATTGGATTTGGTGTCATTCTTGGCGAATTACTTTCCGAATGCGGCGGATGCCGTGTAATTGCGAAGACGATGCTGAAGGGAGTCGGCCCCAAGCTGGCAATATGGGCCTGCTGCCTGACCGGCTTCATTCTTTCCGTCCCCGTCTTTTTTGACGTCGCATTCATCATTCTTTGCCCTCTCTGCGTGGAAATCAGCAAGGAGATTAAAAAGCCCCTGCCTTACACCATTGGTCCCATGTCCGCTGGTGCATTGGTTGCGCACCACCTCGTCCCCCCGACACCGACACCGATGCTGGTTCCCGACTATTTTAACGTCTCTCTTGGTGAGATGGTCCTCTTTGGTACGATCATCGGTGTTGTGGTCATCTTCATCACGGTTAAGATCTACCTGAAGCTGCTTGACCATGGTTTCTGGAATCCTGCCACCTGTGAAAACACCAGCGCATCTGTTGCCGTTGAAGCCCCCCTGCCAGAGAAGCTTCCCTCCTTTGGCATGGCTATGATTCCCATTTTGCTGCCCGTCGTCCTTATTATCCTCAGCACAGTGACCGGGGCCATGGGTATTCAAAGCGAGATTATCAGCTTCATTTCCAATAAAAATGTTGCAATGCTCCTGGGCGCCCTGTCCGCTTATTTTGTCGCTTCCGTCAACCTCGACGGCTCTGCCCGTGAAAAGGCAGCCACCAAGGCTATGGGTGATTCTGGTCTGGTTATGCTCATTACCGGCGCCGGCGGTTCCTTTGCCGCTGTCATCGGCGCCACCGGTCTCGCCGCCAAGCTGGGTGAAGCCCTCGCCGCCAGCAATGCTCTGACTCCTCTGGTCCTCTGTCTTGTTGGCTATGGCATCGGCGCGATCTTCCTGGTCGCTCTGGGTTCCGGCACCACCGCGGCCATTACATCCATGACCGTTCTTTCCGGTATTATCGCCTCCAGCGGCATGCAGATAAATTCCGAACTGTGGCCCGCTCTGGCCTGCCTTGCAGGCGGCGGTCTTTCCCTGCATCACATCAACGACTCCGGTTTCTGGGTCGTCACCAACATCTCCGGCTTCAAGCCCCTCGGCGGCTTTAAAACTTACAGTACGACCGCGTTTATTATGAGCATTTTAGTCATGGTGGTTGCGATTGTCGGCTGCCTTGTAATTGGCTGAAATACCAAACAAATCTTTCAACGGAATAAGACGTAATGTCGGCGCAGCTTTTTGACACGCCAATATCGCCTCAGAGAGAACTTGGTCATTATATCAGCATGGATGGACATGCCAATCGGAACGTTGACGCTGCAACAAAGTGGAATTGAAAGGTTGAGGCAAAGATATGGGCATTATTGAAACATGGATCGGGCAGACATCTGAGATGCATGTCTTTGGCATATGGGTGCAGCTAAAGCCCCAATGGCTGATTATCCTGGTGAGCGTCGCCAGTGTCGTAATAGGAATTTTGTTGCGCCAATATCTGCCTCGGCAGAAGATTTTAGCAATTCTTCTTCCATTAACCGTATTTTTAATCGCCGAATACGTCGTCGGAACACAACGCGTCCCAGATCCAGACATTGTGTGGGTCACGCTCGGCAGCTGTTCAGCACTGCTTGCACTTGGAGTTGCGCTGCCCTCTGTCCTGATCTGTTGGAACGTCCGTTTGAAAGATGATTGATTTGTTTTCCGCACTTTGGAGGATTTATGAACTACAGTAAATTGTTTGATCCCATCTCTATTGGTCCAATGCTATTAAAGAATCGCGTCATTATGGGCCCTCTCGGTTCAGCAATGGCGGATGAAAACCACTTCCCAACACCTGTCCAGGCCCGATACTATGCCGAACGTGCCAAGGGCGGCGTGGCCATGGTCATGGTAGAACACACCGCAATGCAGAAAATGGGTGCGCGAAGCGCCACCGCCACCGGCATCTGGGATCCCGCCGGTATTCCCGCATGGAAACATATTGTGGATGCGATCCATGACAATGGTGCAAAGGCCGGCATCCAGATCGGGCACCAGGGAGCCAGCACGGACTACAGCCGTATTCTCGGCGGCGAGTGTGTTGCCGCTTCCCACATCCGCTGTTATAAGATCCAGGAAAAGACCCGTGCCATCACCCTGGATGAAATGGAGCAGTTTAAGTCGGATTATGTCAAAGCGGTTAAAATCGCTGTTGAGGCAGGCTTTGATACCATTATGTTCCACATGACAAACGGCTATTTCCTCGCTTCCTGGCTCTCCGGCCGCACAAACAAGCGCACGGACCGCTACGGCGGCAATCTGGAAAACCGCATGCGCTTCCCGCTGGAGATTGTCAGTGCCGTGCGCGAGGCGGTTGGTCCGGACTATCCCTTGATGGCGCGGCTGGCTTCTCGAGAAGTGAATGGCGGACGCACGCTTGAGGAGACCCGAATCATTGCCCGCGCACTCCAGGACGCCGGTGTAAACGCGTTGGACATCAATTCCGGTTCATGGAGTGAGTATGACTGGGAATTCCCATCGTACTTCCAGCAGGAAGGCTTCCTTCTGGAGGATGCGGAGCAGATCCGCAAATCTGTCAACATCCCGGTAATCAGCGGCGGACGGATCACCGAACCCATGATGGCCGCGCAGGCATTGGAGGACGGGCGTTGTGACATTATTTCAGTAACACGGGCCATGCTGGCCGATCCCGAGTGGCTGAAAAAGACGGAGTGTGGTGAAACACAGAGCATCCGCCGCTGTATCGCATGCACACGATGCATCAACGACCGCGAGCACGGAGGACTGGTATGCAGTGTCAATCCCTTCCAGCGCAGGGAAGAGGAGCTGGCGATTTATCCCGCATCAGAAAAGAAGCGGGTCTGCATCATCGGCGCCGGCCCTGCCGGGCTGCAGGCCGCATCTGTAGCCGCACAGCGCGGCCATGATGTCACAGTAGTTGAAAAAGAGGCCATGCCCGGTGGTATGGTGTCCCAGGCAGGTGTCCCCCCCCTGAAATGGGAAATTCTAAACGTCATTACAGCGCTCGCCTATGACGCCGAAAAATACGGCGCAAAATTCCTCTATGGCGCCGAAGCGACTCCTGAATGGATCAAAGCGCAAAGCTTTGACCATGTGATCGTCGCAACCGGCGCAAAGCCTGTTGTTCCGCCCATTCCCAACGACGGAAGTCTGGATTCCTTCACAGCCGTGTCGGTTCTATCCGGAAAGGATTGGGTTGGGCAAAAGGTTGCGCTGATCGGCGGCGGCTGGATTGGCTGCGAAACGGCAGAGTTCCTGACCAAGTATAAGCGCGACGTCACAATTTTCGAAATGTTGGACAGTATCGGCTCAGATATGTATCCGGCCATGCGGGATAAAATGCTCACTGCACTGGAAAACGGCAAAGTCACCGCAATGACTGGCTGCCGCGTAGCAGCGTTTAAGAACAAATGTGTTGAATTTATGAAGAACGGTGAAATACAGACTGCCGGCCCTTTCGATTCCCTGATATTCTCTGTCGGCATGAAAGCAGATCCGACACTTGCCGCTCAGCTGCGTGAAGCGGGAATTGACCCTATCGTAATTGGTAATGCGTTCCATTCCGACCGCATTTACGAGGCGCTGACATCGGCAGTCGAAGCGACTGTTCACCTGTAAAACCAAACACCTGGGAACTGCAAACCAAATTTTAATGTATGTTAAGGAGGACAATTAAATGGCACAGAAGCACGTTGACGGTATCATCGAATTTCTCAAAAGCGACTATTGGAACAATTTCATTAAAAATCATCTTCAGCATCCCGATGAAGAGGTCTATCACGCCCATATTTACGGGGATACGAACATCCATCCACAGTCTTTGCAGGAGGTCCTTTCTGCTTACTTCGCCGGCATCGGCCATCCCCTTTCCCGCCGTATCGACCCCGTCTCCCCCCACCCCGGCCAGGCCGGTCTGCACACCGTCTTCCCGCAAGGCTATGCGCATTTCGACATGTTCAACCGCTATAACCCCGATGTGGTGCTTGGTCCGATGCCCGAAGATGCTCCGGAGGCGGAGCACGGTCACAACCAGCTCAGCTGGGGGAAGAAATATCAGGATTGGTATCTTGGACAAAAGAAGTATCAGTTTATGACGGTCGGTCCCCGTGAGGAGGCAATGATTAAGGAATTTTTCCTTGGGAAACAGTGGAAAGAGATGCGCAGCTATGTCCATGAACAGAGTGCTGTCTACCCCCACGTCCATATGAATGTTGAGATCAGCTTTGATCCCAAGATTCTTGAGATCTACGCCCGTGAAGCATTGGCCAGAATGGGCTGGACTGTTGAACGCATTGTTCCCTGTGTCTATGATGTTCACGGCGAATATAGAGGCAAGCTGGTCTTTGTCCTTGGTAACCCTGAGGAGGTGTTTGACATCGCTTGGCTGTATAATCCCGATGTTGTCATCTGCCGTGCCCAGGAAGGCTGGATCTACGACCTGCCCGGCTTCGATCTGTTCAGCAAAGAAAATTATGACAATGTCCTGAACGCCGCTCCGTTCTACACGCTTACCCAGGACGAATTGGATCAGGTTCGTACATTCTGCAAGACGCTTGAGAAAAAGTAAGGATCTTCGTGTTTACCAATGATTAGGAGGAAATCAGAATGCTTTTGTTCCCTGAACTGGAGCTTGCAGAGAAGAAGCTCCGCGCTGTGCTGGTCGGTTGTGGCGAACAGGCAACCTGCTTGATGCACGATGCCATCTCCTACAACGGTGCAATAGATGTTGTCGCCGTGTGCGACCTGAACAAGGAACGCGCTGATTTTGCCGCCAAGCGGTTTGGTCTGAGCCGTTCTTATCAGGATCTTGATGAAATGCTTTCCTCTGTGGCGGCTGATATCGCATTTGTTATTATGGTTCCCCACATTGCGCCCAAATTATCCAAAAAATGTGTGGAGGCCGGATTGGATGTTTACACCGAGAAGCCCCTCGGCACCAACATCGAAGATCTGTATATGTTGGAGGAAGCTCTGAAGAAAAGTGGCCGCAGGCTGGGCGTTTCCTTCAATAAACGCTTTGGCCTTGCGTACAGCGATATGAAAAGAGCAATTGACTCCGAGGGCTTCGGCCATCCCGCTGTTTTCAATGTGCGCTTTATCGGAGGCTACCGATCCACTCCCACTGACCTGCTTCGCACCGGTTCCTGCCATTTCTTTGACCTTGGACGCTACATGATCGGCGAGATCGAGGAAGTTTTTGCTTATAAGTATGAGCAGGCACCCGGTCAGCATGTTTTTGCTGTCTCTGCTATGTTTGACAACGGCTGTGTTGGCTCCTTCACACTGGGCTCCGTGGGTTCGTGGGCCTGTGGCTATGGTATGGAGTTCGTTGATGTCCGCGGTGACCGCAATATGGTGACTGCTGATAACGGCCGTGACTTCACTTGGCAGAAGCCCTCTCAGGTTCTTAACTCCTATGCTGACGGTGTATCCAGTCAGAATACACAGGCTATTGCAGAGAAGGCGGTCCCCGTTGAGATCCTCCGGCCCAACTACAGTAACCCCGGCAAGCTGACCGAAAGCACTTTCTTTATCAACGGCAATTATCAGTGCATCAATGCATTTGTCAAGGCAATTCTAAATGGGGAAGAGCCTCCTGTTGGCTTTAATGACGGTATGATGGCACTTAAAGTTGCTTTGGCAATTGAAAAAAGTGTGGAGGAAAGGCGTGCTGTGAAGATCAGCGAAATCCACTAAAAATGCTATACCACAAGTGTACTGCGAACGCAGGACACTTGTGGTATGCCCTGAACAGATAAATTCCCAACCTCAGGATAAGGAGCTTTAAATGAAAAAGACGCTTAAAATCGGCATGATCGGCGCAAACTATGGCGCCTTTTTGCACCTTGATGCCTTGCAGCACGTAGGCGGGGTGCCTTATGCCCTTAAAACACTTTGCTACAACAGCAACAAAGCGCGGGCTGAAGAAAAGCAGAAAACATACGGCTTTGAAATGATTACGAACAATTACCTGGAGATGCTGGAAGACCCCGATATTGACATTGTTGATATTGTTGGGACACCGCTGACACATACAAAAATGATCCGCCAGGCGATGGAGGCAGGCAAGAATGTGATTTGCGAAAAGCCTCTGACCGGATATATTGCCAAACCAGACGATCCTGCGCCCATCGGCGAAAAGGTCTCCAAGGCTGACATGTACCACGCTGTTCTCCAGGAGATGGATACCCTTCGTCCTATTGTTGAGGCGAGCGGAAAACATTTTTACTACGCTGAAAACTTCGTTTACGCGCCTTCTGTACAGAGATGTGCCGATCTGATCTGCCGCAAGAAGAGCAAGATCTTGATGATGAAAGCCTTCTTCGGTATGAAGGGCTCCAGTTCCCCGCTGGCTGGCAGCTGGGCCTCTTTTGGCGGCGGCTGCTGGTATCGCAATGGTGTACATCCTCTCGGTTCCATTCTCTATCTCAAACAGCAGGAGGGGAAGGCCCGCGGCGAGGAGCTATATCCCATCAGCGTAACGGCAGATATGGGCAGAGTCTCCCAAATTCTAACTGAATCGGAACATCGCCATATCAATGCCCATCCCCTGGACGTAGAGGATAACAGCACGGTAACCATTACATTCTCTGACGGCACCAAGGCCACCATCATCATGTCCGATACCGTCGTCGGCGGATCTCAGAATACAGTTGATATCTATACCAACGACGGGGCTATGGAGTGCAAGCTCCTTATTTCAAACGAACTGAGAACCTGCTTTATGGATGAAGAGGGGCTTGAAGATATTACGCTGTCTGAGTTGAATACAAGAAAACTGGGCTGGTACAATGCTTTTACCAGCGATGGTGTCAGCCGCGGCTATGCCGGTGAACTGCGTGATTTCCTTGTTGCGGCCAACGAAGACCGAGATGGTCAACTGGACTTTAATTTCGCATATCTCACGATGAAAATCATCTATGGTGCTTATGTCGCTGCCGAAACAGGCAGGCAGTTTGTTTTTTAGGCATACGCTATTAAGGGGGTCGTCTCGTTGAAAGCATTGATCATTGACAATGTTTCAAAGAAAATTGCCGCCGCATTAACCAATCGCGGCATTGAAGTTACAACGTTAGTGATGCCGGGTGCTGAACAGCTTGCCCAGATCATTTGTGAGTATGACATACTTATTATGCGTGTGCTCCCACCAATCGATAAATACATTCTGGATGCCGCAAAGAAGCTGAAGCTGATTGCCGTATGCAGCGTGGGCACGGCACATATTGATCTTGCGTATGCCCAAAAAAAGGGTATTAGTGTCATAAACGCTCCTGGCGCTAGTGCAAACTCGGTTGCCGAGTTGGCCGTGTGCAAAATGCTTGAACTGAGCCGACATACGATTCAAGCTCACACAGAAGTTGTCAATGACCGCATTTGGGAAAAAAATCACTTTGCCGGCCATGAGCTTCGTGGACGCACGTTGGGGCTTGTAGGCTTCGGACGTATCGGACGCCGTATTGGCCAGATCGCAAAAGCCTTTGAAATGCGTGTCATAGCCTACGACCCCTATCTGACATCCGAACAGTGCGCCAATGCAGGCGCAGAGAAAATGGAAAAACCGAAATTTTTGCAGACAGCGGATATCATCTCCATCCAACTTCCGCTGACGCCCGAGACCAACAACTTGATTTCCTTTGAGGATATTGAACAAATGCGCAAGGGCACTATTGTAATCAATATGAGCCGTGGAGGCGTACTTAACGAAGAAGCCGCCGCTGAAGGACTGAAAAGTGGTAAACTCGGCGGAATAGGCGTGGATGTCCTTAAGGAAGAATTGGCGGATATTTCATCTGATGCCGTCCTCTTCTCTCCACTTTTTGAAATTGAGGGGAATTGCGCAGTGACACCCCACATCGGTGCATGTACCGCAGAGGCTCAAGATGCGATTGGAGAAATAATTGCAGAGCAAATAATGTCGTTTTTCACTCATTAATCTGAACTTGTTAACTTATACACACCCCTTCAGCACGGCTACGGGCCGTCCTCCCACCCACTAAAAACTGACCAAAAAAATTCTTCATGTCAACCAGGAAGGCAGCGCTCCAATTGCTGCCTTCCTGGTATTTTTCTCCATTTTACATTTCCGAATTGCACTCCCCGGGCTTTAGCGCGTCGGCGGTGAGCCCAGTATCCTATTCTGCTTATAAAAAGCTTTTGCTGTCTATAATAGTTTTACTGCTCTTCCCATTGTTTTAAAGACATCTATCATAAATTCCATTCTGCCTCTAATTCTCTGTTTTTCTCACCATATCCCATCGCGCTTCCAGGTTTTTATCCTGATTGTCTCATACCCACAGTGCTGCGATGCCGTATGCCCCTGAATACCCCTTTATAATTTTTGCAATCTATAGGCAGAACTTTTTCATGCTCATCCAATCTATTTTCAAAATATTTTCTTTTTTAAAGTTTTATACTAAATATAATATTTTATTTAAATTGACACCGCAATTTTATGTCATTTTACAAACTTTTGTTTTGCATCAATTTATTGATTGACTTGCAAATTTTTTAATGGTATAAACTTTCTAACGCCGCATTACATCATTGCACTATTAATTCACATGATTAAATATTGCAGTGTGTTCAGGCAGAAAATCAAAACCAGGGAGGCAGCTTGCATTCTGCCCAAGCCAGCGGCCGCTGGTGCCCTGTCCCAGCGGCCACCCGGCCCAGACTCAGCGGCCACCTAATCAGCGGCCAGATTTGGGTTCAATTACCACAGTGTAGTGCTTCGTA